>JAAUXT010143705.1_pt1 | contig 82057 bp, 57 predicted proteins | sample 7278171 | NCBI WGS metagenome assembly JAAUXT01 (sample SAMN14350112, study PRJNA611818) | marine sediment metagenome | isolation source: surface marine sediment (1.8m) | place: French Polynesia: Moorea | collected 2018-08
CCCCCCCCCCCCCCCGACCCCCCCCCCCCCCCCCCCCCCCCCCCCCCCCCCCCCCCCCCCCGCCCCACCCCCCACCCACCCCCCCCCCCCCCCCCCCCCCCCCCCACCCCCACCCACCAAACACCCCCCCCCCCCCCACGCGCGGGGGCCGCCACTTTCGTATAGGTTATTGAACGTCGACGAGACTTTCCAGTCTGCGTAACATTGCACGGTCACCTAACGAGAGTATTTCTTGCTGACTTCCTTGTTTGTAACGCAAAAATATCGCTCATTTGCAGCTCCAACTGACTCGGCAGAATGTGAACCTTGCTCCGGGGCAAGAGCCGCAGACACTCATCGTGCCCATTTTGTACGACCAGACGACCAACGCAACTCAAATGACGGAAGCAAAGAACGCAGCTGTCGGCCACGCGCACCACACGACCTTCATTTACGTCACCAGGACGCTCAAGCAGTTTACGGAATCGAACCAGCTCAAACCTGGGGAGTGCACATTGTTTCCATGCGTCCGGGATTTACTTTCAAATCTCGTGTTGCCCCTGTAAGTCGGTTTTGCGCACGCTTCGTGGCAATAGTGCCGGCTGAGGGTTCACTTTGATACGGCGATGCCTTCAAGACACTCATCTCAAGGCGGCGTTTTGATCTGTGACCACTTGCGACGTTGATTCTGATAGAAAGTGCGAGAATAAATTGTCACACCGGGAACTTCTTTTCCTCGTTTTATTTCGCCACTCGTCAACACGTCGAACGAAGAAATTGCACTCAGTAGATTCTCTGAGAGGGCCCCATGCTGCTCTTGATGTAGAGCGCGCGCACGTTCTGCCAGTTCTTCTTGAGCAGCGACACCAGGAAGTTGACGGCCAGTGTGATGTTGGACAGGAGTTCGTCCTGTGTCATCGTCACGTTTCCCACAGCCACCGCCAGGCACAGAACCTGCAGAAACAGCGGAAGGATGAAGGCTGGGCAGAACAATCTGTTCCTCGACCGGTCAGATTTTGTCGCAGACTTTCCAGAATAGTCCTTGAGCTGAACGCACCTTCTTCATCTGGAACTTGATGGTCTGCTTCACCTCGTCAATTTTCTGCGGCATCGATTCGTTGTGCGTGAGCATGGTCGGGAATTTTCCCGCCTTGTTCAGCCCAGGCCCAAGGATTCGGGGAAGCTGCTTGATGAGCGAGTCAGAAGCCAGGAAAGCGTGGTACTTCTTGGCTGAAAAATAACATCCGCTACGTCAGATTCAAGGCGAAAGCTTGCAGTTTCTGATGGCATTTAAGAACACGTTGGTTTGACCTCAGTCCCGACAATCACTCACCACGATTATTGTAAGGTAATACATGCACTATTTGTCTGATCATCACCGGTCGAATAATTCTTGCCGAAAACGCCAATCTTTCTGCGTCGTCAACACTTACCGAGCTTCTTGACCTGCTTCTTGTTTTTGTTGAGCTTCTTGAGAGCCTCGACGTCCATGCACGGGATGGTGTTGGCCTGCGCCTCGTCGCAATGCTGCTGGTCACCAAGCACGCACACGCTCATCTTTGGGCGCGGGATGTACTTCAGCCTGTGAAGAACGTGTCACTGTAGGTCCAGTGTTGTAGGCAGTTGGACATCGTTGCTTCAAAATGCGCGGTCCAAACGGCAAAATGTGCGTCCTCCAACACGGAACTCATCGACCTCGAGGTTTGGGCGTTTTCCCCGCGGCTCGCTTGTGCAACATTTACCTTGTTTGATGAAAGATTCAACATCAACATTGCGACAATGCCACATGGCATGGCAGAGTCTACCCAATTCTTTTTCAGGACCCTGGGTGGGGGTCCTATCCTTGCCTCTCAAGTTTCGGTGGAAAGACTTGAAAAGTCAATCGACCTCCCCATGTGTTTTCAGACCCTGGGTCAGGTCCCGCCAGACAAGTCTGGCTACCTGGTTGGAGGTCGGCCTTGCATTCTGCACATGAAATGCCAAACTAAATTTCGACACGATTTCGCAATTTCTCAGTGCGTGCCTGCCAAGGCCGCCGCCTCAGGTCGAAGCAAAACGCGGACGTCCATACTTGACGGTGCCAGAGAAACGCTTGTCCTTCTGCGGGTCATAATTCTTCAGGGCGATCTGGAGCTCGACCGTCTCGGTGAACTTGCGCTTTTTGTCCTGCGAGTGCTGAAGCACCGTCCCGATCGACTCCCTCAACAGTTCTCGGTTGATCTTGCTGCAACACGAAAAGAGCTGTTTTCACGGCATTGCACATTTCTTGACGAAATAGTTCAAAGGAAAACGGCAAACATAAGCCAGTTTTCATTTTCGCATCGGTTTGACAAAGGTCAAAACAAAGCAGTACATGCAGGGGTGAGGTGAGCAGCAACAAGTGAGGAGGAACAAGACTTCAAGATGGCCGCCCACGTGCAATGCCAAATGCGTCCATGTGGCAGCAAAATTTTGTTTTCAGCTGCCATAAAACCCAATCCTTGCGGATTTTATATCCACTTGTTGTTTTCTAAAGGCACTGTACTGTTATTCTAGACACTTTTCTCTTGTCTACATTTCGCCAAACCCCCTGAAAAATACCTCATCTTGGCAATCTGCGTCCGATACGTCCGGTGAGTTCAGTGTTTCGCCAGAAAAGGGCGCAGGTGTCGCGCGGAATGTTTCTCACAGTTTGTGCAGATGTCAGCACATTCCACTAGTCCGAACATGACCACAGATTTGGCCGGGCAAGCTGGAAAGTTTTTCTTCCTCAAAAAATGAAACATCCCCCAAACGTATGATCAACTGAAGATAATCAGGGAATTGAATATGGTTCCCGGAGATAACAGTATGCTAGTTTCAACGCAGGTAAGCAGAAAATGGAGAACGTGTGGGAGTTTCACGCAGTGTGTGTCTAGGTGGGCGATATTAGATCGTTTCAAGGGTAATGAATTAACCTTTTTGTGTGGCAACAGTCGTCCTGTGTGTTCAGAATGCGATCTGCACGTGACACAAGTTCAGCCAGTAAATTTATTGCACAACTGAAGTCCGCAAGTCCGCCTCAGACTGGCTGAAAGAAAATGTGCATTGCATTTTGTGCCCCCACCACAAGGTGCTTGGGACGGAACCCCTGGACACATTGCGGGATTTGTTTTGAGACGGGACGAAAACTTACATTTCAACAGTTGGATATCTGTTAAACCTGGCTAGAATTTGGAGAGGGGTCCTTCCTCCAAGGGGACGGGTGGAGTTATATCTGATGCCCCCTCCCCTTGAATTGCGCAGATGTTACACATTTTGTGCGTCGCCAAAACTCAGATGTTGCACACCTGACCGACTCAGCAGAAAGAAGTCTGAGATGTGTGTGTTTGTGTGTACGTGTTCGTGTGAGCCACTCGAATAAAGCTTTCCGCTTTGAGTTTTCGCTCCAAAACACAAATGCGAGTGAAAGATTTTTTGACTTCAGAAATTTGTGGTTGCCTTCAGGGAAAGGACAAGACTATTCTCCCATGCTTGTTGCACAGATAGCCGCCGAACGTCGTTCGACTCGCAACTGTTCTTGTTTTTTACAATAATTCCGCTCCGCGAAAGAAATTAGTTGTGTGGAAGGCTGTTCATGTTGATACAAGGTTTTAATTTGTTTATTTCAGGCATCAAAGAATGCCAGCGATGAACCACGAGTCCTGTGCATCATACGGGACATGACCAACACTGAAATTCAGAGCAAGTATTCAGTGAACCTGCCTGCCTCGACTATCATACGGGATTTCATCCAAGAAGTTGCCACGAAGTACGGTTACGAAAATGACACGTTTTTGTTGTCATATGAGAGACCAGACGGAAGAGAATTGGGCGAGGTGAGACTGCACAACAACTCTTATCTGTCGAGTGTGATTTTTAAAAATACGGTGTGATGTGTGGGGGGTCGCATTGTACGTAAAGGTCAATTGGAAATTGTTCTCCGTGTTGTAAAACAGGTGTGCATGAATGGGGTTCAAGAAATGAAACTGGGCGACATCTGTGACAGCAGTCCTGGAAGAAGAAATAACTTCACGATCATGGAGAAGGACGGCATGCAACCTGTCAAGGGCGAGGTGCGTCTCCAATAGTCTTCCGTCATTTTCTTAGTTGCGTGTGTTGTTCTGGAGTTTTCTCCTCTGATTCAAAGTTGCTGAATCCCAACTTTTTCACTTGTTTGCAAGACACCGTGGGAATGATTCAATGTTCACGGTATGTTGGCTGTTTTTTCATCAGAACTATGCGGCAGCGGAGTGTTCCGCAAAGAGCACATTTGAATCCACGCAAAGCCAGACCACATACTCTGGCTCTTCGTCAAACTTCTCGGATTATGGTTTCTCTTATGCCTCAGCGGTCATCAAATCAGACACAGGCAAGCGTTCGAATTGTTGTGTTCAGAGTCAGTGTCAAATTGTTGGCGGTTTTTGTCAGTTGCAACAAACGTTCACTACGAGTCTCAAGATACACACCGCACCAAGCTGAGAGAGACAGAATGAAGCTGAGAACGATTATGGGAAAGCTGGGTCACGATCTGTTCTTGTTTTATGCCTGAAACAATTGGAAACGGCTTGTTTCTGAAGCCGCCGATTTTTTCACTGCAGGATACGTTGGTTTGGTGAACCAGGCGATGACTTGCTACTTGAACAGTTTGCTGCAGACTTTGTTCATGACACCCGAGTTCAGAAATGCCATTTACCGGTGAGTGGCCAGACAGAATTTGCCTCAATTTGTACATTGTCCTTCACTTGCTTTAGTTTGTTACATTTGTTCTGTTCTGTTCAGGTGGGAGTTTGACGGAAATGAAGAGGAAATCGCTCGAAGTATTCCGTATCAGCTCCAGAAACTATTCATGCTGCTTCAGGTGTGTGTGTGTGTGCGTACGTGTGTGTGTGTGCGCACGCGTGTGTGTGGTGTAGAATGAGCGCAGTGTTTATCTGAAACGTTAAAAGGACAAGAGTAGTAATTGCCAAGAAGTTTGCACAAACCTATTTCTTTCAGACGAGCAAGAAGAGAGCGCTTGAAACTACAGACATTACCAAGAGCTTCGGCTGGGACAGCAGCGAATGTGAGTTTTGTGTTTTTTGTTGCACAACCGGGCTGTTGGTTCAATGTGGACGAGAATTGTCAAAACAGAGGTGAGACGTTGATTCCTGTTTTGTACAGCTTGGCAGCAACACGATGTGCAGGAACTCTGTCGAGTGATGTTTGATGCCCTTGAGAAGAAGTGGCGCAACACAGACCAAGCGGATCTCATCAACCAGCTGTATCAGGGACAGATGACAGACTACGTCAAGTGTCTGGAGGTCAGTGTCAGGGATGTCTGCACCTCCTTGTCTTTTCTGTTCCATTTTCCTGCTTCTTCAAAGTCATCCTGGACTTAAAAGAGTTCTTGTTCATTTGTTCTTAGTGTGGGTACGAAAGCGCCCGAAATGACACTTATCTTGACATCCCTCTGGTCATACGCCCTTTTGGATCCAACCAGGCATATGGGAGTGTGGTGAGCTTTATTTTCCCTTTTTTTCGGAATTCTGTGGTCATTCACGCTTTGAGGAAATAAGTTACACAAGTTGTGCAAGTTTCGGCACTGTTGTTGTTTCATATTCGTACCTGTACTCTGCAGGAAGAGGCTCTCGACGCATTCGTTCAGCCGGAGACACTGGACGGAAACAATCAGTACTTCTGTGAAAAATGCAACAAGAAATGTGATGCTCACAAAGTAATTACGCTGATTCTGTGTTTGCTCATTCGTGTGCCACATGGTGTGGGCTTGTTCCTTCTCAGTGCGCAATTGCGAAATTTCTCTGTTGCAGGGATTGAAGTTCCTGAGTTTTCCGTATCTGCTGACTCTCCAACTGAAGCGTTTTGACTTCGATTACACAACGATGCACAGAATAAAGCTCAATGACAGGTAACGTTCCACTTTTTGTCGCCGCATTTGAGAGACGGGCAAAGATGAGCGAGGAAGCTTGTTTCGTAAGTTCGCGTGTTTCCTGTTTCAGGATGAGCTTTCCTGAAATTTTGAACTTGAATAGCTTGACTGGCGAAGGCAAACAGGATGTAGCAAGGAATGGCCCAGTTGATGACCACTCAGAAGAAGGTACCGTGAAAACGAAGCCCTTCATAAGAGACAGTTGTTGCTCTTTTATACTGGAGAATGTGAGTGCACCCAGTTTTCATTTGTTTCTGCAAGGCTCAGACGAAGGAATTGACATGGGTGACGGCTCCAACTGTGTCAACGAAGCTGATCAATTGCGCTTGTCCAGCAAACGAAGTAAGATTGATCAATGTCTTCACGATCTCTTCACAAAGCTACAAGCGAAAAAGTTCAGGCCTTCTTGGATCAGTCTGTGTTTGTGTGGCACGAAAACTTGCGAAAAGTCTGTTGCCACAATTTCGTTGACAATGGAATCAAAAGACAACCATGCGTCTAAACAAGCGCTCCATCCCCAGACGGGAGCGGCGACGCGCCGGAGCTGGACGCTTCGGGCGCCGTAGGTCCCGAGGACGTGGCGCGCGATGAGGAGTACGCCTCAGACGAGACGGCCACCAACACCAAGAACGCGCACAGCATGCACCAACAGGTGCGCAAGCGTGTGGCTGTGTTGATGTGATGCTGTTATCAATCCCACTGTGGCCAGCCACCTGTATTGAATCGATGGTGTCATTTCTTTTGATGCGTCTTTTGATACACTGTTCTGTGATACGCAGGGTCCGTACGAGTACGAGTTGTTCTCCATCATGATCCATTCGGGCAGCGCCGCCGGCGGCCATTACTACGCCTACATCAAGTGAGTCGTCTGCAATTTTGCAGCACGCGGCCCGGCTATCGCCTCAGGCTTAGTGCAGTCACCCCGTGTACGTGTGTCTGCGTAGATGCAAACCGACTTGGCTGGGTCTTTTTGTCCAAAAGAAGCCAAAGCCATATTGCAACAGCACAAAGGCTGTGATGGCTTTGATGAGACTTACCTTGTACGTTCCTTCCAGGTCATTCAAAGACGGACAGTGGTACAGTTTCAACGACCAACATGTCTCAACCGTAAGTGTTATTGACAACCGAACACAGAGAATCCTCAGAACACAGGGGCGTCTTTCGGAGCGAGCCTGTCTCAAGCTGCTGAGACTCAATGGCGATCACTCAGTGGCAATTGCTGTCTTGGTGACACGCGTGTGTTCAAGCGTTGCGTTATGCTTTGAATAACCCTGCCTGCATACATTTATTCACTGTGATTCACATCCTCTTTTGGCAGATCACTTACGACGATATCTGCAAAACGTACGGTGGTTCAACGTCCAGTCGAGGGTACTACTCTTCTGCGTTTGCAAGGTAAGAAATTGTAACATCTACCTTCGTTCAGTCGGTTTCAAACAACAAAGGACTTGGCACTCAGATTGGGACATCATGTTTGCAGTTCGACAAATGCTTACATGCTGATGTACCGGCAGATCGACAAGAAAAGGAACAAAGGTAAATTCTGTCAATTTTCTTCACGATGCATCACTGTGCGCTGGAAGATGCTTGACCAGTAAATCACTGGGCTTTTCGTTGTTTTTTCTTCTCTCCATAACGCTATCTCCGTGAACTGTTGATCTCAGGATTGTTGTGAGTTCTTTTTTGATTTGTTTTCTTTTTTCAGACTTCATGACAGTTGAAGAGTTCCCACAACATTTGAAAAGTGAACTTGAACAACAAGTAAACAAGGAGGAAGCGGAAAGAAGGCAGAGAGAAATCGACAGAAACACTTGCAAAGTACGCTGAAACTCTCGACGATGTGCGCTGTCGTGCTGGGCGTTTGTTCGTCCAATGAACCTTTTCAAAACAGCATCCGAGGCTGAATGAACAATCTTTGTTTTCTTCCAGATCAAACTATTTTGTTTTCATCCTGTCCATCAAAAACAATGCGAAAGCAGATTGGAGGTTCACAAGGAAACGACTCTTCAGGAATCAACAGAAATTGCCTGGAAGGTGTGTATTGTCTGTTGACATCAGAACACCAGTACTGTCTGCAACCAAACGTTTCCGAGAAAATTAACTGTCATGCATTTGGGTTTTGGAAACAGCGACAATGGTGATATTTCGTCCATTTTGCAGCAATTTGAACTCGAGGACTTCGTCTCACTGGATTGTGTTCGATTGGTCAGGTATGATGAGGTAAGTTGAAACAGCATTCGACGTTGCTTGTTGCCTTCGTTTGGTCTGACTTTGATTGAGAAAGTTTTTTGAACGACACGGCTTGCTGCAGGTGCACGACTGGGTGGAGCGCTCGTACGACGACGACGACGTGGACGCGCCGATGGGTCACGTGCTCGGAGGCGTCAAGTCGCTCTACTCGTACGACCTGCTGCTCGAGGTGAAGCGTCCCGACCAGACGTTCCAGCACTACAAACCTGGGGGTCAGTCCGCACTTTTCTTGTTCTGCGGGTTTGAGGGGCTTGTTGAGGTTCAGCAAAACATGACGTGACTCTCATCGCAGTGAACGACAGAAACATTTTGTTCTCACATCGGCGAAGGGAAGCTGTGTGCTGGGTGCAGAGTTAAGCACACAAGAAGCTTTTCTGAACCTGTTCCAACGTTTCGACCCATCATAAACCCACTGCGAAACCGAATGACTCAACGCCACGCTTGTCATCTTATAGTTATAGTCGAAAATCCTCACAATTCTGATTGCTTTTGGTGGTCAACTGTTGGAGTGACTGCCCACTTAGATTGAGTTGCACACAAGAGTGTGTGCTCTGGGCATATCACAGACGCGCTCCATACAGCAAGGAGCGTGAGTTGAAAGACACGTATCAGAATCGTCTTGATTGGGACAGTGCAAGTGGAGATTGCGATTTGTCGCAGTACGGGGGTGGGGTGGGGTGGGATGTGCATTGTGCAGATGCAACACTGCTTGTGGTGGTGATAGCGACTCGAAGGTTCAGGTGGTGACGAAGATTTCAAGAATTCTACTGTTGCAGCTTCGCTTTACCACAGAGTGAAAGCATTCGAGCTGCGTTCAGTTGTTTGGTTTCGTTCTTGTTGCACGAATATTTTGCACATCTCTGTGAAGTTATGACACGGCCAGTATTTTATGCAAGCAACTTCTTTGGTAAACAGTCGCAACAATTTGCAATACACATCATAAAAATAACATGGTGGGCTGCAAAAGAGCATCGCAGTCTTGAGTGGATTCGATTTGCATTAGGGTTTCCACGAAAAAGAGCAGAATCAGTTCACCCAGAAACTAATAGTTTGCCAAAAGCTTCTGTCCACGGTGCCGAAAAAATCATTCGCCAGACTTCTTTCACTATCATTGACGCTTCAATCATTTTACCTTTCAAGATTTGGGTGTGCTTTGTAGTGAAATGTCTTGCAGGAATCTGTCAGTTTCAGAGCTAAGGCTAATGTCTAGTGCAGGTGTTGCTGTGAAAAGATGAAAAAAAGAAGATGCGGCCAAAGTGATGCTTTTCTGGTGGTGATATTCATCACCTCTTCCCAGTGGCAAAGTACAGGTTTTGCCATTGAAATGACGATTTGAAGCCGTCGGGGCAAAGTGGATGAGCGCATGCCAAGATCAATAAGATTCTTCTGCAGCGCGGTCCCCTTGTAGATACAGGCCTCGTTCTTCAAAGATGTTTGTGAAACACTGTCATGTACGATCGAAAGTTGCATGAAATTTCAAAGTGCTGGAGCTGCCCAGCAAGAGACCGTGTTCCTGGTGCTCGTACTCCTGCGCCTGAAACATGGGCACCTGAAGTTTCACAAAGATGGACGAGCGTCGTTCATCTTCATCGAGCCTCACTTGATGTTCTGCACTCCAGCCGCTGTCAGGGTGAATGATCCCAGCATTTTGTGAACGCGCCGAATTGAACCACTTCATGATTCTCACATCAAACTTTCATCAACCACGGGAGGTTGATCATGATTCTTCGAACTGCGCAGATATCTGAACCAAGAAGGAAACATATCGCTCACTTTGGATTCCGTCGGGAGTGGGGAAGTGGCCAGTGGAACAAATGCTCTCAATGATTTCCATTAATTTGCACACAGAAGTGGCCGAGTGATGTATGGTCAATAAGGCGGACTTATCCCAGCGTGTAATAGACACAATTCAGTGTCAATTAGGAGAAGAAGGTTGATTGAGAGGTCGGCAGGCTTCGGTTTGCCGACCCTTTGATGGTGCTCAGCTCGACAGGTGTCTGCAGACGAGCTCTTGTTTACAAATTTCCTGAGCGCTCGACGTCAACAGTTGTCTGCCCAAAGTGGTGCTTTGGCCAGTGTGCGCCGGAGCTGCTTCTGTATTGTTTCATTTGGCCTGCTGCCCGACATTGATCTCGAACCGTTCAGCAGGTGGCTCTGTTCGAGGTGGTGTCCATCAGAGACGAGGAAAGCTGTCACGATCTTGACGATGCACAGGGTACTGTCGGTTAGGGTTCACCTGTACACAGGTCAAACACCCGCTGTCTTTCAAAACATGCAAACAAGGAAGAACATTCTTTGCGTTTTCGTTCTTCTTGTTCACACTTTGAAATGTGTCGTGTCCGCCCCGTTGTTGGACACAAAGGTCCAAGTCATCATTTTCTGTTCACACAATGAACGTGCAAACTCAAGATTTTCTGTTGGTTGGAGGACAGGGTTCACCTGTGTCCGGCGGTCAAAAGTCGACAGCAACTGTTGTTCCAAAGCGGGAGGGAACAACATTCTGAATGACTTCTGTCTTGTTCACGCCTTCAGGGAAGTTTGTCGTGTTCGTCTGACAGAATGATTACAAAGCCCATTCTCTCTTCACTTCACAGAATGAACGTGCTGCCCAAATGTACAGACAAAACACTGTTGGGGAAGGAACGTATTCTGCACGAGACGTTTTTATGGTGTTTGGTGGTGAGGTGCTTTTCACCAGAACTGGCTTCCAGCCGCAGCGTTGTTCTCGGTCTGCGTGCCCTTGTGAACCACGCCGGACAGACTGGATACTGACGTCGACACCCGCGTGGGCGGCTGGGTGATACTGGAGCAGCTCGCATGCGCCGTCGAGGAGTTGCGGCGGCGACTGTGGGCGTCAAGGCGCTCACAGCAGCAGGTGCGCAGCGCCGCTCTGAAGCGGCGGTTGAAGGCGCAGTAAATGTAGAAGTTGAGCACAGAGTTGAGAATGAGCAGTGTCTCCTTGAGAGCGTTGTACACCTTGAACTCGTCGGTCGTGCTGATGCGTTTGTCCGACGCCAACATGGCCGCTACGAAGTCAGGCGTCTCACAGACGATGAACTTGGTGATAATAACAACAAGGTTGAAGGTGATGGCGGCGTTGTGCACGGTCGACGCCGACGCTTTGCGCTGTGGTGAACTGGTCGCTACAACACTGAGGCGTTGCCGAGTCCGCTTTGCCTCTCGTAAAACTCGAATCAGCAGCACGTTGAATATCGCCAATGCAGTCAAGGGGATGATGTAGAGAAAGATAAGTGTCAGGCTGATGTGATACAGATATCGATAGACGTCCTCGTTCCAGTTGGGCAAATCGACTCGGACATGAGCCACGAACGTGTCGTTGATGGCGGTCTGTGTGGCGACGCGGTAGTAGTACGGGAAGCGAGGCAGGTTGAAGAGGACGACGAGCAGCGACGTGACGCCCGCTGCGATCCGCGCGTTGCGCACGGTGCACACGCTCAACGCCTGCAGCGGGCGTGACACGGCCCAGTGTCGGTCCACCGCCAGCAGCACCGTGACCCAGATGGTCCCCGTCTGAGCGATCCATCCAAACGGCAAGCTCACCATGAGGATGTAGGGATTAGTGGCCTGGTAAACCTCCTGGTAGCCGTAGCACTGCAAAGCCGTTCGCAGCACAATGTAGATTGATGCGTGACTCAGGTACAATGTATCATACACTGCGAGCACCTTGGTGAGGAAGATGTTGGAGTTGGCGTTCTTCTCCGTGTTAAGGATGAAGAGGATGAGGATGTTTCCGACGAAGCCGAGCGCGCAGAGCGTGCTGTCCACGTACACGTTGAGAATCAGCTTCGTCTGCTGAACGGCATCCGAGTCCGACAAAATCGTCCCGTTCGCTGCCATTATGGACAGTGCCTGAGACTCAAATATCAGTACGAGGCAGTTCTCAAATGAAACGGTTTCTCTTTCATAAGTCACGAGTTTTGCTGTCAACAACAATTTTGTTACATTGCAATTGTCAACAAGGAACAGAAGAACAAATGTTGTGTAGCAAAGTTTTCAAAATTTCAATACAGTAGTTGAAAAGCAAGCTTGAAAACATACTTTTTCTGGTAGATTGACTGTCTCAATACTGGTGTTTTATTATAATTATTCAGTCTTTATCATCTATAAAGATGCTCTACTCAAGTTAGGAGTTCATACTCATAAAGTTTTCAACAAAAATATTAGGAAATATGCAGAAGAATGATGATAAAATAAGAATTTTAAATGTCATAATAGAGTCAAAGTCTCAAATTTGTTGACCTTATCAACCTTGTTACAGGGTCAAATGATCAAGTTCTGACAGTTGTCTAATGATCACAGTGATTATCAAGGAGGTGGTGATAATGTGTGAAGGAATCAGAAAATTGCACTGATCCAACTGCGAGTTACGGAAAAGAAACCGTTTCATTTGAGAACTGCCTCGTATTTTGTGACAGGATAAACTAAAATTCTCGTCCCTGTGAAGTGGACACCTGTGCGTTGGCTTTTCAATCGTTTGTCTTCTCTGGTCAGGCTGGTAGATGAACTTTTGGCCCACGTCATGCGTTTTGCATTCCTTTGGTTGTCGAGCTTGGTGCCGAATACGTGAGCTTTCGGTGTAGCATCAGGCGAAAAACGAACTTGGGTGCCTCGAATCGGAGGTATCTGGAGAGGCCGAGTTCATCGACTCCATCCGTTATTCTCTTTGACATGTGCTCATTGGCTGCAAAATTCGAGCGTCCTCCGGTTCCACAGGGAAAGAGGGAGCTCATCTATGTCATTGTCTCGGTTCCTCTGCGTCGCTCCGAGGGGCCAGCTTTCGAAAAGTTACAGACGAATCGATCCGATTCTTGGGGACAAAATGACAAAATGCAACGTTTCTGTTGGGCACTGCAATCTTTGAAGAAATGATTTCAGCGCCCGCGAGGTGGTTATTGAGTGCCGTGAAACACGATGCATTCGTCGTTTGTCTCTTGCCAGGAAGTCGTCCGTGCACTCTGCAGAGAGAATCGTGACGTTGTCCCTGTGTGTCGAAATTTGTCCGCTTGTCCAAACTTTAGGTTGAACAGATCTTCGTCCACTCGTGCGTCACTTCGTGTCCGTTGCTTTGGGCTGAAAATCTGCACGACGTGGAAAGTGAATTCTTGAAATGTGAAGGGCATCACATTTGACGAAGAGCGCCAAGTGGATATACGTACGAATTTGTCTGTCTGAAGGCTGATCGTTGTCTCCAAAATTGAGTTCGTCAACCTGAAACCAGATCCTGGCATGGACAGACTAACAGCGAGAGCACTTCGCTTGAGTTCTTCAGTCATTGAACCAAAAATGCCACAGAAGTCTGACACTGGTGAGAACTCCTCTCCGGTTGAACCGGGACGTGTCCGCGAATGATTGTACTCACCACTTTTCAGCTGTTCAAAGACAACTCGTGTGACTCCGTTGCTTGTCAAAAGATCTCTGTCGAATCATACCGTATGCTCCTTTCACACATTGTCTGATTGCGACGAAAGAATGAATACGTAAGACGAACAAATCTTGACACTTGTCGGTTGTGTGGAAGTGTGACAAATTTCTCAACACTTGTCCGTTGCGTGGGAGCTTGTGTGACAAGTTGTTGCAAAGTTCAAGACAATTGCCGCAAAAATTGACACGGCACCGTTGCATTGTGTTGTCCAGTTTTTGGCCTTCGCCATGTCACGTCGTAACACTTCCAACACCCGTCATGTTCGCGCGTCTTCAACATAGCGCGTTTTTGTTTCGGTTCATTGTCAGCCGTTTGTCGATATTGGGTTTTGCTCCTGTATCCCACCGAATGGCTGTCTTGAGCGATAAACTGGCATTTTCCGGATTACGCCCCGCTGCATACAAAAAATCAGGAAAAGTAGTGAGAAAAACAGAAATTTTGAATTTGCAGGGGTTTTTTCTGGGTCACCCCTCCCTGTGTGAAAAAAAAACAACTGAGGAAGTTGGAAAGCAGGAAATTCTAAATTTTTAGATTTCCAAGAAATGACGAAGTAGGAAATTTAGAAATTCTGGATTTCCTAATGTCCAGGTTACCCTACCCCACCCATGTGCTAAATGTTGAAAAGTCCATACGAGATGACGTTGTTTACAGGCGATGTACGCTGAAGGCGGTTGATATTTCCACTTGAAAGTCCAGTTTCATCTGAGACAAGATTCAAATCAGACTCTTTACGTTTTTGTCTGTCCCACCAAATTGTTCGATGGGAAAACCAAGACGTTCCTGGAAAGTTCAAATGCGGATTCTGACAAGTTTTGTTTTGGTGGCCTCAAGTCCTCGGAGACATTGCGCCGTGCAGAAATTTGGAAAGAACGTGACATGCAAGTCCACCTCGCTTCGAGAGGGAAACTGTGAGGACGCCACAAACTTGAGGATGGGAACTAATTCGAGAGCAAGACTTCAGAATAGGAATGGCTTTGGTGGAAATGTCATGCACTTTGCAGGAGCTGACTTCGGCTGTTGTTGTCACACCACTGTTCGTGGAGGTTCTGTGGAAAGACTGATGGAGATTTAAGTTCGTGTGAGTTCATCTGTGGAGTGGTAGTGGTGGTTGCAAATCTCTTTGGATTTAGGCGGTTCATTATTGATGGAAATATCTTCCTACTTTATTGATCCACAATAAATATTTATATCTTCGCTTATAGACCGTAAATCAGTTGCCCCTTTTGGATTCGCCTGTTGGTGGTGTCGTGAGTTCCCTGTTTGGTTCTACGTATCTTTCATTGACAAAAAAATGGGGGTCTTTGTCGACATTTTTAGGTATCCTGCACACGTTGGACAGTTGGATATGTCACAACTTGTGCGAATTGTTGTTCAGAGGACAGCACCTTTCATCTGAGCAGCAAGAGTGGGGAGAACGAACAGGCCTGTTTGTGGATGCAGCATCTGTTTCGACGCCTTCGTCTGGAAGTCGAGATGCAAAACCTCTTTTGTTCTTTGATGTATTCTTTTTGGGACTGTTATTCTGTCATTAGTCAACACACTGCTGCAGACACCAATGTTTATTCGCATCTAAATCACCTTGGCGAATAGATTCTCGTTGCGGATCGCGCTGCTTGAATTCGAGGCAGCGTTTTGTCGAGCAAATTCAGGTCCACAAGTGGCTCGTACTTTTTTGTCGAAGCAAGTGTGCTGAGTGCACCCTTTCCGCTTTATTCTTAAGCCCCAAACCCGAGTCTCAACCTCACGAATGAGCCGAACAGCGAACAAAGCGAGATTGACTCTCACGGTGCGAAGAGGTTGAGATCCAAGGGGCGGAACAGTGTCAATGCGGAACCTCACCATGTCTGTGTGCTGCACGCTCACTTGTGCTCTCTGTCGTGTAGTTCAGTTTTGGTTCGTTCCCAGAGAGACGAGCTGTGGGAATTGGGAGAAGCTGTTTTGCTTCTTTGAGAACCAACACACGTACGGCCCAGAAAGATATGAAGATGAGCGTTGTTTCCTCCAAGAAAGTCACCAGAGATCGCCCTTCACATTCAAGTGAAGCAAGAAGGAGATGCAGAAGGGAATTCCTGTCCGCATGGTTCCTTGTTTGTCGTACTGTTTGCCGCAACAAGTTTTTCGGTGTGTGAGGCTTAGTCGTAAGCTGGGTATTGATAACGAGCGGAGCACACTCCTCGGAGGTACCGTGCGAGATCACAGCGCTCCTGTATCTCCCGTGGGCGTAATTATCGTATCACTGTCGCATCTCTCCACTATTTTATTCCATTGAATTTTTTCTCTGGCTGATTTTGGAAACTCACACAATTTTCTAGCAATTTATGTTTTGGTGACAATCTGAAATTTGAAAAAGAGTCTTTTTCAAAGTGACTTTTTTCCTGAAAATACTCAGTCTTTTTTGTTGCCTGTGTCACAGCAACCAAACTAAACTTGCTGCTTCACAAAGAAAAGTAGCGGCAGCCTTCGACAAAGAATAAATTCTTGAATATCAAAAAGAGATTTAAGTCTTAAAAATTTGGATACTGAGTAAAAGATCCTAGGTCTTTGTGTCAAATACTGTGAGATGTCAAAAAATGTCTGGAACATTGATTTTACGAGCCCTCCCAGGTGAGCCTCCCCAGTCCAGGATGAATAACCCTACATTTGTAGACCAACCATCAGCTTGTAAAAGAAGTTAAAAAATTGATCTCTTCACCCCGTGAGGGACCTGCTTTGGTTCCCCCCCCCCCATCCAAAAAAAAGGATTTGCATCTATTTTGTTGTGAACTATTTGGCTTGATTCCCAACGAATTTCAGGAGTTTGCGTGAACTGTTGTGAACTTATCAATTAACTGCCGACAGCCGCTGCATCTCTTGAAAAAGTGTACGAGACTGATGTTCGATAACACAGATTGAGGTGTGTGTGTGTGTGGGTGTGGGGGGTGGATGGGTGTGTGTGGGGGGGTGTGGGTGTGTGTGTGTGTGTGTGTCGCAGATTTGTGCGTCTGTGGAGGAAAGTGTCCACGCTCTCCCGAAATTCGAGCGAATCAGGGTCTGGGTCTTGATGTGAGACGACTGGTTGCTCTGCAATCAATGTGCTCTTCGACTCGGAAAAAAAATTATGTCTCTACAAATTCCTACTTTCCAAGAAATTGTCATCCTGAGAGAGCAATTTTGTGTGCGTTGTTTTGGGAAAGCCTGACTGTGCAGTGCATCTCTGCACTGAAGCACTTGTTGGTTCGATGGATTTTCCTCGCTTTCGGTGTTTGTTATGTTGCGACCTTCTGTTGCCTCCATCAGGTGTCAAAAGTCCTCCATTAAAACCATCTTTCAGCAACACGAAAATGGTCTGTTGTGATACTTCACAGAAATGTCAAAATATGACACGCGAAAGGAAGGACGCTGCATGAGGGGTTTGGCGACTGAGCTGATTCCAACAGTTTTTGCCTGAAACTTATCCCTTTGCTTTCTACATCACATATCTGAACACTTGATGCATTTGAAGTATTCTCGACTGACTTGAGTAAGTTTGGAAGGAGCCTGACAATCAATTTTTGCGCCATACAGTCCATTATTGAGGATATTGACCACTCGAGACCTGCCAAAAGCCATTACAAGCTCGCAGCGAATTTTGAGGGACCTTCCAAATTTCCATAAAAAGTCTCCTTGCAGAGTTTGGAATCGATGGGAAGTTATTAGGTTGTTATGCGTCGTACACTGAAGTAATCAGCTTTCTGGGATCGGGAAAGGTGCCCCGAGCAAAGGAATATTTTGCAATGCGAAATGTGAAGTCTCAATCTGTGTTTGTCCAAAGTGGCAATGGGGGTTGCAGCAGTAGACACGAGAACAACGCAGGGTATGCCCACGGTGGGCGCAACCTGCCTTCTTTCTTGTGCGATGAAAAGTTTGTTGCGTTTTATTTGTTGCAGTGCATCTCAGAAGGTTTCTTGCCGTCTTCCCTTCGCTCTTTGTGTGACAGACAGACAACCACATTCTTTTGAACAAAGGATCAGTGAGTTATTTATGGAGGGTCAGACCAATGAATTTGTTGTACCTCTGAACGTGACGAGTTTCCTATTTGTGTGACTGTGGCAGTCCGGCAGAACACGGGAGTCCACACAATAAGTGCGATCTATCAAAGGATGACCAGGTGTCAAGAAGAGAAACCGCTCAGTTCAGTTCATTGTTTCTGGATGTCGCGTTGCGATGGCAACGCCTGCTGAAAACGAGTGTCAGGAATACCAAGGGCTTGGGAGTTAGATTGTCAGATTGCGTGTCAACTTATTCGACAGGAACTGAAACGATTCGCAGTTTTCGAAAATAATTTCACGCCGAATGAGAATTTCATCACTTGGTTGCTCGACCTGGACAAGGGTCCCCACTGATCCACCCCCTTTTTGAATCATTTGGAAACAACGTGACCTGCTTGATGTTCCCTTGTGCACCATGTGCCTGCACCTGCAGTTGTTCTTGGTTGTAAATACCAGGGTCAACGAGATGCTCCACCCAGGAGAGGGAGGCGTTGACCCGAGACATGCAAAAATTGGACTGACACCCCCAATCTCCTCAATCCTCCTTCACAAGCGCAAGACAGAGAACACAGGTAGCAGCCAGCTGTGTGAAAACACCAAAAATGTTTCGCATCATTCAGACATTTGCTGTCAAAAGAACTACAGGATTGGACAGACCTCATGTGTGTGCAGGTTGTGGCGCAGTTGGATGGTTTTGAAATTGTTCTCCTTTGCGCACCGGCACGTTATGCTTCATGTGCAGTGCTGCGAAACTGGACAATGTTGTTCGGAATGACTGTGGTTTCAGTGAACACAAATAGATCCCGATGAGCCTCGGATACACCCACGTCTCTGGAAAAGAAGTAGTTTGTTGTGCAGATGATCTTGTCCACTGCGATTTCTCTGCGGAAACGAACACTAGAAACGGAGCACCGATAGTCCTTCCTGCTGTGTGGTTATTTCTGTGAGAAACACTGCTGATAAGTTGGGAGGGAAGTAATAACAATGGTAGATTGTGCGCTTGATCCCTAAGGGATCTACCTTTGCCTTTGTGACAATGATTGATAAGGCCGGGCTTCCACGGCAACAGATAACAAACATCAGAAATCCAGAGAGAAGCCGTCATTGCTTTTGCTATTGTCCGCACAGATAAGTTTCCATTGGACGCAGAAACCACACGCAAATGTCAATAAATGCCAAATCTGCCCATCACATTCAACTGGCATTAGTGAAGTAATTTGATTCAGCGAGCTCAAATTTCAGTGGAAATTTTTCAGCTATAATTTGTTTTTCATCATGAACTGAAGTGTTGTTGTCTGGTCCATCTCAGAATAGATTTACTGGAAGCGCCTGCAGTCTACTTGCAGCACGTTTGCAAATTAGACTTGCAAGAATTTAGGCTTTTAATTGGTTGGGTTTTGGTTCCCCTGACATCGCAAACAAGCTGCCTGGTGAATCTCAGGGGGGAATCAGATTTCGTGCTGTGATGTTTTCATAATCACAGAAGTTGTTTGGCTGTTCTGGAAAGGGGTCTCTATCTTCGTGAAGCACACCAAGATGGAAACTTTCCCAAGAAGTACAAATAAAGCTGAGACTCAAGTTTTTGCTCCCCAAAAGATTTTGTAAGAAATGTTGTGGTCTCAAGGAGATTGAGATGTGAAAGAAAACTGCAGTGATGACCCACAGAGAGCTGATGTGATCAGTGGCCACGCGCAAGAACCTTGGCTCCACTTTGCGATGCCCTGGTGCGAAATCTCTTCAGTGGCGCCTCTGGCACTGGTCCTCTTCTCGTACACGTTTGCGTTTGCTCAGGTTGGGTACCGCAGGTTACTATGGGGGTCGTTTAGCGTGCTTTTCTGGAATCTTGTGTCCTTGAGTACAGAGTGACTGGGTTTCTTACACACACACACACACACACACACACACACACACACACACACACACACACACACCATCAAAATCTTCGGCGAGAATTTTTTGCTCTGCTTTGTGGATATTTTGCTACAGTTGGAGTGGAATGTTCGTTGTGACATTCACACCATCTTTGTGAACGGAAGTCTTGGCACATTCTCCATTACACCTGGGTTACTGTATTCATTGATAGGCAATATCCTGACCGCCAGCTGAATGCCAAGCAATATCATAATGCTAATGACACAATAGAGGATTCCACGCACCGCTCTCAGGGTGATGCCTTTGATGTGCTGCCGTTTTGCTTTATTCATGACCTGTGAATGGTTTGATTTGATTTAAGCTCCTGTCAACTCAAAAATCTCGCTACGACGATGCTTTTTCTGCACTGATCCGACCTTCTTTTCTTTCTTAGCATTCTCACCGCTGCACCTATTCCACCCAAATTCTGATTTATGCCCTTCTCAGCGAATTGTGTGTCACCCAATCGGATTTTTCGGCCAAATGTATCAAATTATCGACGTGCCTATTATCCCCCAACAAGAATGAGATTTGTGTGTGATCCATTTTGTTGTTTGATACCAGGGTGCACACTTTCTCCCTGGGTTGTTGTGAAGCTTGATTGCATCCCTGGCTACAGTCAAGGGGTCTCCACGCTGCTTGGTGTTCTTGATTTTAGACCTGCCAGAAATTGAATTATCATCCTCATTTTTCAAATCTATTGACAACGCAAGTCTTCCTGTGCATCTCCATTTTCTGCGACCCCGATGATTGTTCCTGCCTTCACCCAGGCTGCAGCAGTGCGGGCCGTGCGACATGTCACTGACGGGACCAACATAAATCCTGATTCTCATGATCTGCGAGTAATTCGGTTTCCGCATCGGGCTTTTTGCTTTCTCGTTCATCTACCTGTGCATTTTTCCTATCTTGATGTCATGTGACTTGGTTTTCCGCTCATTGGCATTCGTCCGGTGCGCTGCAGGAAGCGGATACTGGGCCCAAACAGTGTTGAGGCGGACCTCACGCCAAGTTGTCCTTTCATCAGGGCAGGCTTTCTGCAAAAACACAAGGTTGTGTGTAAAACACGGAATGCGTGGGTAATCACTGGCCAACAATGTCACTCTTTGGTTTGAGGTCAGGACTCGGTGGTCGAAAATGTGTCTCACTGCAAAATGAAAGCCAGAGTATCCAGGATGTAGACAACCCACCATTGAGGAATGTTGTTCCCCGTGTTCCTGGGTTTTTCAGTGCATCCAGATTTTCTTTTCACCTGTGTACCGTGCAGTTCCTTGAAAAAGACGCACCCATGCAAAAAGACGCGCATTTGTCCCTTTCTTTGGAGGCATTGAGGCATTATCGGAACAATGAAAACTTCTATCTTTGCGTAAGATGCACCTTTTCTTTTTGATGCTCAATTTTGGGGCAACAGGTGCGTCTTACAGACGGAACAACACAGTAGTGCTGCATCTGATTCATTTGAAAGTCCACGAGCCTTCACCAGCGAGTTTACGTGCGCCTGCGTGCTTCCGTGAGGACAGGCTTGTGCGTTACAATGACACTTGGCATGAAGTCACAGGGCCAGGCGCTTCCCCTCGCCCAGTTTCCAAAAAGAACCGGGGTTTACCAGTCCCATCCACAGCAACAATTTCCTGTCAATTTGACCTTGCGCTTGGAAATTCAATCCGCCGTCGCCCAGGCCAGGCGCGTGTCGAGATTCACTTTTGTTCTGGTCGGAGGCTCGTGACTGAAAAGAATTTTTTTTGTGTTCAGGTACACAGAGTTGTTTTTCAACACGATGTATCACAGCTAACCAACGCTCGTCGCGAACTGAGGCAAGTTTTGAGAACGAGTTCATCATTTTGTGTGGTCTTCTGGTGGTACAAATTCCACATTTTCTCCAGCCAAGCCAACTGTGCTTGCAACAATCACAACGACTTGTCCGAAACTGCAAGTTCTGGGGAAATGATTGTTTTGGACACGAGCCAGTGAGCAACAAGTCCCAGCGGTCTCACAGGCCTCTTGGCTTTGAGTGAGTTTCAAGCACAAACTTCACACGGATCTGTGCACGCGGGTATTGGTCAGTGTGAGTTTGACTGTGCAACAACAGTTGTCACTTTTCTGCTCTCCCAGCCCTGTCCTCGAGAAAGACCCAAGTGTGGAAACACGACCATGGTCGTTGCACCATGATGTGTGTTGATTGATGCTGATAAGTCAGCAGTCGATGAGCAGCAGATGTGCTGTTCACTTCCACAAATTGCAAAAGGTGCACGTTTAAGGTTCTTCGCTGTGATGTCACGGACTTTCTTGCAATGACTGCGGTTTGTGAGACGTCGCTCCGCCCCGTCCACTTCGTCCGCCCCCTCCACATTTGGGGAAATATTCCAGTGCAATCGATTCGCACCTTTCACCACATATTTGTCAGTTGTGATCAGCTTGTTTTGTGATTCACGTCGCAAGATCGTTGATGTTGTGGGACAAATGATCTTGTGATAAAGGATGGTACGAGTACCATGAAGAACCAGGATCTCGTCTCTCTCTTGTGTCCTTTCAAGTTCTGATTATTGACAGTACCCTCAATGAAGTACTTGTGTGTTTCCACGCAAAGCTTTGTGAATGTTTATCTCATCTACGATCTTACGAGCATGGTGCTTGGTTCCTCTCTGTGAGATTTGGTTTGTTATGGATTGAAAGCCGACGATGTTGTGTGTGCAACGAGGCCCTTCGAGCAAGGTGGGAAGAGAAGGCCCTTTGATTGGAGATCTTTGCTCAAGAGTCGCGTCTCAAATGTTCTCTTCCGGTTGGAAACGTCCATGTCAAACTGAACCACATCAGTTTCCAGATCAGTTGAAACAGTCCAGGTAGAAACGAGTGAGACATGTCCGACTTTGTGCAACCCTCAAAGTGGAACACAAAAGTTGCTGCAAATTTCAAGAAACTGAAGGTTTGGGAGTGCTCTTACCCGTCACGATTATTTGCAGTTTTCTTGTTCGTCATTTCGTCAGCTTTGCAGCTGGAGTTCCTGGCTCAGACTAATTTTCGTCAGTCTCACTGAGAAGCATTTCTCATGAAATGTGGTTTGTGTGTGGATGTCCCGCTGTGTGTGGATGTCCCGCGAGTTTTCATTTGGCGGTAGATGTCTCACTTGTCAAGAATTGTGCACGCCTTCAACCAATCGGTGTTTTTTCTGCTGTGTCTGACAGGTCTTGTGCCCTCAAATATTCAGAAAGATTCAAGGTGTAAAATTTCCAAATCGAAATAAAGGCTGCAAGTTTGAGAAGTCCAAGCAGGGCCGACACCAACTCAAAAGATGGTGGCTCACCGACAACGCCTGAAGTATCGTACGACGATGGTGACCATCTACGAGTACGTTTTCCTTTTGCCGGGAGATGTTGCAGTTGTTACACCTGAAGTGTCACACCTGAAGACAGAACCAGCCATGACGACATGTGCTCTCCTGCAGGTGTAAATGATCTCACCGAATATGGGCACACATCTCACTGAAGAATGGCAAAACTCTGCAGTGTGCGAGGCAGGTCCTGTGCAAAAGCCTCGTGTTCTTATGGAGAAAATAAATGAGAGATTAACGCCCGAACGATAACCCCGTCTCAGGTTGACTTAACCTCGCGGCTGTGACTGTATTTTGTGTGACAGCGGAGCAGCGACAAGACTTGAAGGACCGGTTCGGTTCTGCTGTTCACGTGGTGATGCGTTTGTGACTCGGCCGTTACCAGCAGGATGCCCGAGTGCAGTCACTGAAGAAGTTCTCTGCGTCTATGTGAACATGAAAACAAGTTCATTGGAGGGGGCGTAAATGGGCTTTTGTCTCAAAAATGCTCACAGAAATGACCCCAAAGGTTCCCTGGCAATATTTGCAGGAACGTTCATTTGCTTACTTCAGATGAACTTTTTTGGAAAATAAACCGTTTCTTTTCGGCCCAGAATTGGAGCATAGGACCCCTCAAAATTTGCCAACGATTGGTGGTTGTGTTGGGTTTTGCATGTTTGAAGGTGATAAGAAGGCTTCCAGAAGCCAAACGAACTTTTTGCAGTGGCAATAGCTGGAGGCTGTTTGTCCTTGGGTTTGACCCCACGCATCCTGCGGGAGTAGGGTCCACCTCAAAAATAGGATGTTGGTCCAAACCCCCAAGGAACCACCTCCAAGGTTCTGGTTGTCTGATGGGGGTAGAGCCTACCATTTTTGGAATATGTCCCGGGAACGTCAAAATCCACCCCAGGAGCTTATGGTAAGGTGTGTCTTTGAGTGGTGGGTCACACCCCCTCCAAAGATTTACTTCCTTTTCAGGTGGGTCCTGCTGCGCTTGCTGTTGCTTTCTTGTTGCTTGAAAAATAGGTGTGATCCCTCGAGGTGAAATGGGAAATGAAGCCAAACGAACTTTCTGCAGAAAACGAAACTCTTCTTTCTCATTTTTGTTCTGGAATGCCTTTCGTCGCGCGTTGTTTGACTGTGATTTCTTGTTTGGTGAAGCGAACAATTTTTTCACATACCCACTTTGATGGTTGGCATTGTGCGGTGTTTTTTTTTTTCTGCAGCAGAAATTCAAGCAGAGCTAAAAGACCCACACCTTCAAAACAAAGATAACCAGGGAACAAAATCCTCAGGCAACATTGCTTGTCTTGCAGCAAACCCCCAACAGTCTCACCAAAGCATTTTATTTGCACTGCATCGTCAGAAGGTGCTTACTGACAAGACAAAATGTGATGCCACGAGCAGCCAACTGAAGAAGTTGTCGACTGCACATGATGGCGCGTGAAGTTCAGAATTCCAAGTGCGCGTGAACTGCCGCTGAAGGCGAACAATCCGAAGACTTTGTAAATTCATTTGTGAGGCTTTCAGTTGGCATTGAGAGACATTTGAAAGAGCGAAGACTAAGTTATTACTGTTGTCTACTTTGTTGATGTTTCTGTGAGTGGAATGAAAGGCCTTATTTGTAAAACGAATCTGGGGGCGCCAAAGTGAAAGCACTCAGGCAGTTCCGCTGTGGCTGAACTTGATCGGAAGTCAAGTGCAACAGTCAGCGAGATGTTGGAGACTGGTTGAGGCAGCCGTGGCTGGTGGTCATATTTTTATGACAGATAAGTAGTTCTTTACCGTATCTGGGGTCGACAGATCAGAGAAGGTCGTGAAGCTGGGGCTGATATGAAGTACCTCTTTGATTCTGTCGACGACTACTTTGTCTCAGGGAGAGATTTATGCGTGGCCTTCTCGCTGCGTGCTGCAGGGAGATTAGTTGGGTGAAGCCAAGTCGCGGGTTCACTTCTCACTGTAGATTGTCCTCAGAATAGTTTTTTCTCATTTTGATTCAATCCGGTCGTTGAAATTTGAGCGGTCAGGGTTTTCAGGGGAAGCCGCAAAGTAACCTACCAGCCCCTGGTTTGAGAAAGGGAAAGCCGTTTGGAGAAGGCGTTGCTGCACAGGCGTCACTTTCTGCTCTGCTGAAATTCGAGTACAACTGATGAAGCCATGAAATATTAACAGAATCGTTGCTGAGTGTTTGAATTTGTTGCAGAGTGTTTGACATGGTTTTTAAGATGATGCTGTTTGTCCATTCCCTATGATCGATCGCTGCACTTTCTTTCCTTCAGGCGGAGTTAATGACGGTCGCTCCAAATCAAATATTCATGCCGAAGTTTATGTCACTGAAGCTACTTGTAAGTGTCGGCTCTGTGTGGTAATTCGGCTTCGCTAAAAATGTGGATCGCCTCTTTCGTGGTTGAAATCAGTCAATTCGAATTTAGTTGCCATGTCGATTTTACAGTCCACGGCCTTTTCATGTAGAAAATTAGGAGACATTTTGGGCGACATTTTCGAAAAAAATTTTGACGCATGTTAGCTTTGTTACGTCTGGTAAATTTCTTTCCTCATCGTGTCGTTTATGCGCGTCATAAAATCACCCTCAAGAGAGCTGTCTACGTGGACCAACTTCAGCTCAGGCCCTGATTGGTGCCAAGTAATTACCACTCAAATACAAGATGCACAATTCATGCCTTCATGAATGAACAATTTGTTAAAAATTTCCCGCAGGACAAGAGCGTAGCACAGATAATTCAAGGAAATTTGATTTTGGGCACAATCCACCAACAAAAAACGTGACTTGAGGCGTACATAATTATGGCGTTTTTGGCCATTAGGAGCGCCATGGCGAATTCCAATGAGGTCTCTCTTTCAGCTTTTGGAGCGCGATCTCCTTCGCGGCGAAGCGCGCTTTTCGCAGTCACTGTGGTGGTGTTCAAAAAGTGTGTGTATCTGTGTGCGTGTTGGACATCGATCGCAAACAGCGGGCGGGGTTTTTTTTTGCCAAATCAAGTGGGGAAAGGATCAGGAACCTTTTCTGACCGCTCTTGGAAAATGGGCCTGGACCCGGACACATCACAAAGGAGCGGGGTTCGGACCCGTTTTTGCAAAACTGGGCACCACAGCGATCGCGCGCTCTGTGACCTCATTTTACACGCGCCATTTTGTCGAAGGCAACAACGCGTGTATTGCAATCCCTTTGTGGTATCGGGTCGGCTGCTGTACCTTTGCCGTTTAAGACGAGCTTTGTGGACCAAGACGAGCTTTGTGGAAACTTTCGTTCTCAACTCATGTCATAGCATCCCCCGCGTGGAAGTCTAAATTTTCTGAAAAAATAATCTCTGGAAATTTTCACATCGTGTTGTCGGCCATCTTAGCGACCGAATGGCGCGTATCGTCACCCGCAGGTGGTTTTGTTTTCTTGTTGCAAACTCGCCCGTTCCCAGTGTACCGTTGTATCAGGAACATTCGAGTGCAGCAGGTGTGTTGTGGAATATTTTAACACCAGCTTTCGAGCTTCGGTGTTTTTGCCTGCAGCTGAACGGTTGGTTCAGCGTCAGAGCTTGATTGAGAAAGTGGAATGAGATCTTTCTAACTTTCAACGATCTCAACCAACATCGCACTGTTCTTGACTCGAACAACTGCTTTGAATTACTTCTGCATGTTCAGTACTTTGGTCACACTTTATTTTTTGGTTACTTGTGCAGCTCCCAGTTTCTCAGGTTGGTTTTCGCTCATGGGAGGAAAAACTTTCTGATATGTTATCCAAAATTCAAAGCGCAGGGAACGTACTTTGAATTGTGTACCATTAGCTGACGCTTTGAGTTCATATTGTATGTTGTCAACTCACACATCGCCCTTGTTAGCGGGTGTCTTTGCACACTGGATTTCAAAAGCCTTTCCTCGGCTTGTACTACTTGCATCAAACCAACAGCGTAAGGGAGGAGTCGTGATGTCAGAGGAACTTTGCAATTTACTTCATTGAGTCGTGCTGTGAATGCAGCTGTGGCACTTCTCTCACCCATGTTTCACGTACACGACCCGAAAGTGTGCTTCTGTGGCAAATTACCTCGGTGAGAAAGGCACCTGCGACTGTCTTCTTGGAAAAGTCAAACGTGGCTTGTGAGTTTGCACTTTGGCTGTTTCAGATCCCACACGAAAACAAAAGCAAAGGAACTGGTGGTCATTGAAAGTTTTGTCCAATCAGTGGACGAGTCCAAAAGTTACGCAGAATGTTTGCAAGCGAAGACCTGTCGTGGGAAACAGTCGGTCCAGTTCTACATTCTCTTGAGGTTCGGGGTGCGTTCGTTGTTTGTGGCAACTTTTTGTGGCCTCGTTGGAAATCTGTGATTTCCGTGTCATTCGTCTGAGCCTTTGTGCTAGTTGGCAAATCGTGTTCAATTGATAAAAGGGCGAGGGCATCTACGAGTATTGCTTTGTTTTGTTGGTGTTGTTACTGGAGACATGCGGTCTCAGCCGGGTCCTGGATGTATCTGCTCTGCGACGCCGGTGAACCACGTCCTGCCATTCGTGTTGTGATGCGCAGGAAAAGAATTAATGACTGACGAAAAAGAAGAGCAATCGACAGCCTTGCAACGAATGTTTTGGTAACATTTGATACTGAAGTGTTTATGAACTATGTGAGCAGCTGCTGCGATTCAATATTTCCGCACTTTGAGTTCGATGCTTCATTTCGTTTCGAAATGATTCTGCTAAATGAGTTGGTTTGTGTCTTTGTTGCTGCCTTGAAAGAAGTTGTTCAAGCAAGAAGAAAAACAACAAATCACAGCGGGTTCGAGCAGATCAGTTCATTGCTTCGAAAGTGCCGAGAAAAAGTATCAGAATCTGGACTCCAAGTTTGAGCAAATCGTGATGGAATGGAAGCAGCTGATTTGAACCAATCTCTTGACAATAGCAAAGGAAGAATTCCTGGCGTCCCTGTCAAGGACTTCGCAGAACATCAATTCTTTCGTTGTTTTGCACCAATGCTTTACGCGTCAATTTGAAAGCCAAAAAAATGAACAAATTTGTGTAATTGCAACCAGTTCGTCGTTTTTGCTTGAAGCGATCGTCAGTTCAATTACAACTGCGTGAGGAGAAGTGTGAAGCTGCGGCGGAATTCAACCTCAAGAGATGCATTGTCTTCGATCCCATTCATCACGTTAATGCAATTGGAAGAAAAAGACTTTGCCCCCGAAGCAGCGAACTCGGAAAAGTTTTGTAACGGCACTTAATAATTGTTTCTAGTACCTGGATGCGAAGGTGTTGAAATGTCAACCTGACAGCAACATCGTGCACGCGTCTTGGGGCTCAGGAATAGGAAAAGGAGAATCGCCAAGCAGACTCTGGTGGTTGGTTTTCGAGGCTCCAAGCTCGTCCAGAAAAGGAAACTTTTCCATTTTCTAATTGCTTGCCAATTTTATTTTGTCATGACCGAAACCATTAGCACATTCATGTGCTGGTTTGCGTCAATATGGAAATGACAAGTCAATATTTTCGACTGTGTGGCGTCCGATAGAACTTGCGTGTTTCACTTGAAACATACTGGACTGGAAGTACTAGAATATTGACACTGATTGTTGTTCATGCTGCATTTGCATTGCTGTGTGAAATCTGAATTTCACCTGGTGCTGGAAAATACGCTCAGCTTCTCTGCACTGTCACGTTGATGTTTATTTCAATTTCCTCCTGACATTCTGCGCTGTTACTCGGCTGACCGAATGGAAAAGTGAGAAGAGAGTTCGCGTTGCCTGAGCTATTTGTCGAGCGAACATTACAATCGCTTCTGTGGAGAGGAGTGAGGCGGGACCGACGCCTCTCCCGTGAGCTGGACAAACAGGGACCAGACATATCCTCTTGGTGAGAATGTGAGTTTAATGGAGAGTCATTCAGTGTGGTTTGTTATGACAGAGTGGTGTTTGCGCGAAAAGCTACTCGCCATCAGATCCCCTTTCTGCAGTAATTGTGCATTTCCGCCGCGCTCCGGCACATCTCGTACCAACGTGGGCGGTTGGCACTGACGTTTTGCTCCTGCAGAAAACTTATTTTCTCCAAAGATGGCCGGTTGGGGATTGGTCCTGCCGCTTGTGTTGCGCCTGGGGATCGCGTGCCTTCAGCGCCAAAGAGTGTTCTTGTGTTTTCCTGAGGAGCACAACTTCAAAAGCAGGCTTTAGCTTCTGAGCTGCTTTGGGCTTTCCCAACTTACACGCTCTAACAGGTGGGAAGATCGTCGCAAAGACAATGAGAATACCTGGGGTCGTACATGGAGACAGTTCAAATCTACATTCCAGCCTTGTCGGGTGATTATCTTGCCTGTCGTTGTCTGCCAAGGGCAATTAATTTCCTGAAAGACTTGTGAAGTTCAGCAAGTAACGTCAGTGCGCCGCACATCTGCTGTGTGAATTCCTTGCACCTCAATGTGATCACCCAGGACATTCACTTGGGGGAAATTCAAACCCTTTCGAATTCACAACCAGAGTGAACTTGCACAGGTCGACACCAACGCTCGAAATATTGCAACGCTTGGACAGAGAGTGAGAATCAAGACCTGGTGGTTTTGCATGACACACTGAAAATGGAGTGTTTTGCAGGAGGTAAACACGTGAGAGAAAAACTTCAGGTGTCTCCAGCAGATGCGATAGCAAGATCTGATTTGTTGGAACAAACTTCTCAGCCCCTGCGCGCCGAGAGTTTACCCACCTTTGCAATCCAACTCACTTTCTTCTGCAAACAAAGGCAGATGTTTTGTTGGAAGAACATTGCTTGTTCACGAAATACAGAGAGAAACAACTTCTGGTTTGCCAGTGTTGCACCGCAGGTGATTTTGATGAACAAAACATTTGTATCGGAGTTTTCTTGGCTCGTCAGCTTTTCTGAACAAAGATGCGAGCTGCAGGGCGAGAATATTGCACTTCCGCTTGATGTCCATTCAAACGAAACGCAGCAGAGATCAATGTTGTCAGAGAACATCACTTTTGTTTGCAACTCCATTCACAAATCGCAGAAAGGTGGCATAGATCTACACGTACCCTGTCACCTTCCGTACTGTTTTTGCACCTGTGTTTCGAAAGTCGAAAAACTCTGGTCGAAATGAGTTATCGTTCACATGTGAGGCTCTTGTTGGCGGATAATCAGTAAAATCTCTCCATCCATTATTTAGCCTGAATATTTATCCGGGCACCACGGCTTTGATGAGGAAGATGGATGCTGCTTGACCTGGAGGATGTTGTGGGTTATTTGTAACGCGCTCTGGAATGTTTCTGCAGCAATGTTGTGAACAGGGAAGGAGGACTTGCAACGAAGATGGCTTTGACTTATCGCACATTAAGGAGCGAAACGTGCACAAACCCATTTACTGGTGCAACGTGATGAGTCGGACGTTGAACAGGCCATCGCAAAGCACCGACTGGGCGATCAGATGTGGCTATTTGAACGAATGATATCTTGCAGATTTACTCAAGTTTGACCCCACTGAAGATAATGTTTGGCCAGAAAATGTGTTGGTATCTCAGCAGTCTTCTCAGGAAATGCAGCTGTTTGAAGGGGAAAATGTTCAGCCCTTCGAGAAAGTGGAAATGGACCATTTTACTTGCATGCTCACCATAACAGGAGAACTGTTCGGCCCGTGGACTTCGTGGTCGCTCTGCAGAGTTATAGCGGTTGCTTCGCTTGAAACTATATAATTCTCCGAAATCTTTAGCACGATGGCATGAGAAGTCAGTTGGCTCCGTCAGTTGGCATTTTGTATCGATGGGCAGACGAATGTGCAAAATCATCTTCTCATTACACCTCGCTATGTGCTGAACTTCCTGTACGAGTTTCTCCTGACGCTGAGCAGCTGCGCTGAACTTCAGCGGAGCGGAAGGAGTGACGGAGCCGATCCGCGGTGTCTGCGCTCGCTCCGCCTCCTCCAGAGGACGTGTCGTTACGCACAGCCGAGCACTCCCTCCTCCCGAGCTCTCACGTCATTCCGAGACCTGAAATGTGCATTACCTGTGACCATATTGGGTTCCATACAATTTAGGGGTAAAAATGTGCACCCTCTGTGCTTTTTACCTCAGGGTGGAATCTCTTGCAAGAAGAAATTTCTCAGCAGGGGTTGGGTCTGTCCAGAGCGTAAGTCATTTCACGAGCCACACCTTGTGGGTTTCAATTCTCATTGTGGCCCTATGAGAGGTGCATGGGGACTAAAGGAACAGGTCAGGCCATTTTAGTGGTCTTCAAAGACAGTATATCGCTCTCTACGACTTGATCAAGTTCGACAGCACAGGTCAAAACTTGGTGCTTTTGTGGTTCTGTTGAGTGGCTAGAGCTCAGTCCCATTGTTCACTGTTATCCTCAGAGTAAGATGTACCTCTCCCCCAGGTGGGTTTGTTCTCAGAAAAGAAAACAGCAGAAACTGTGCACATCGTTTTGTTGTCCCATGGTTTTGGTTCCAATGTCCCGTCTGATGTCACCAGTATTGTGGCCAACAGAGAGACCACCCGGATCACCCAGCAGGCACACAAGGGAAATCATTCTTCTGTTTGCTGATACTTTGTGGACAACCAGAACTGATTTCTGCAGTACAAAGTTCGTTGTCTTGTGTTTGAGGCGCAGAACAGTTCCTGCCCCAACTGAATCTGCGGTCTCCTCAGCCAAAGTCGAACCACTCCTGAAAGCCGTAGCCAGTGGGTTCTGGTTCAGGATGACTTGGGAAATGGGTGGACGAAGCGAATTGTGCAGTTATGATAACAATTCAAAACTGAAGTGAATCTGACAGAAACTCCGGTTTACCATGCAGTTGAAAGGGCCGGAAGTGTATCTCGCGCACTGAGTTGCAGAACTTGCCCACAGCTGCCTTGCTATCTTCCTGTTGCGTGAGGAACTGCTCTCTCAAGCTGCAACGCTGAGGCCTGATGAAAAGGTTAAACAAGCAGGCCCAGCTTGTTTTTTTCTCTTCGACTGTGAATCCGTGTTTGAAAAACTTTAAATTTATTTGAAAAGGTTTGCTAAACACATGGAAGCACGCGTGCGCATTTCCAGAAAACGACAGGTACGAGGCATGTTCATTTGAAGATGAACATGCGCTTTTTGCGGATGTTGCAATTGATGCACAGTGTTATCCTTCATCACATGGGAAGGTGTTCATGCCTGGCCGATTTTGAGATTGGACTGAGTGCCTGCATGTGAAGATTTACTCAGCAAATGGAGATGGAAACATGTGTCTGTCACGCAATTGGCGAACTTCATGTGTTTCACTTGAGTGTTGGCACGATGCAGATGTGTTGCGCACAGCGCTGTCATATCATTTCTTGTGTCAAACAAGGCAAAACTCAAGACCAAACATTCCGGTTACTCCAGGAAGTCTATGGGGAGGATTCTTTGTCACGCTCGACATGCAGGAGATGGTACTTGCGTGCCCAAATGGGTGATTCCTCTGGGAAGGATTTGGAGCATCCGGGTCAACAGCCATCTGTGTGGACTTTGGCAACTGTGAGAGATGTCTAAGCCACAGTTCTTCAAGACAGGCATTGCACTGTGAGGCAATTGGCTGCTGAACACAACATCTCAACTGGCTCCGCTCACAGGATCCTGCGGGATGACCTGCAACTCAGCAAGAAGGCACCGAAATTCATCCCCAGGATTTTGACTGCTGACCAGAAGCGCCGGCGCATCGCGCTTACACATGAAAATCTCAAGAGATGTGAGGATCCACTTTTCCTGTGGGGAGTCATCATGGGTGATGAATCGTGGTTCAGCGTGCTAGAACCAGAGCAGAAACATCAGAGCCTCCAGTGGATAGAGCACAGAGCTCTCTGCCCGAAAAAGGTACTGCGGTCATGTCAGGCCCGGAAAACTTTGATAGAAATTTTTTTTGACAATCAAGGTGTTGTGCATTTGGAGTTTTTGCCACCCAAAATGACTGTCACATCAAATGTTTACATGGGCATCCTTGCTCACCTGCATGAGACAATCCAGAGAAAGCGCCCAGTTCTTTGGCAAAGGAATTCCTACTGGTTGCTGCACGACAATGCTCTGGGGCACACTGCCAACCACACGGTTACTGCAATGATGGAAACCAACATGAAGGAAGTCGCCCACCCACCCTATTCCCCTGATCTTGCACCAGCAGACTTTTGGTTCTTTCCTTACCTGAAAGCCAAGATCAGGGGACAGGCGTTTGCTTCAGTTGCTGAACTCCAAGACTGTCTTGTTGGTCACATTAGCCAAATTCCGTGGCAAATGTTCCATGATGCAATCCACAAGCTCCTGCCTGACAGATGGAGGAAGTGCATCGCAGCCAAAGGGGAATACTTCGAAGGTGACTCTGTGGTGCCTGCACCAGATTCGGAGCTTCTTGAAGACTCATCCAGTGACTCAGACTGAAGCGCGCAGCGACCAAAGTGAGCTGAACACATGCGATCGACATGCGCTCACACACATGCGGATAGCGTTTTCACATGAACTTTGCCGATTTGTGTTGCGATCAATGTTTTTAGACTTAAATTTGACTGTGTTCTGTGCCACTACAATGCCATTTGTTAACTGCATATTGAAGGCAAAGAAATGTTTCGCACAAGGCTCGAAAACTGTTTCATTCCATTCAGCCGTTGCGCCGCAAAAAGCGCATGTTCATCTTCAAATGAACATGCCTCGTACGTCCACAGAACAGATCGATTGTCTCACTGTCCGGCACATCTTGATGACGAACAAGAGCATACTTCTCGCAATTGCTTTCTGAATTTCTGTCCCGTGAAGCAGTAGATGAGACAGTTGATGGCAGAATTGAGAACAAGCAGCGCGTTGGTTACAAAATGCGCGTACATGATAGCCTTTGTCTTGCTTTTCCCAAATCCAAGGTTCAAAATGACGTACACAACTCTGACCAGCGTGTCAGGGAGAAAGCATACAACAAAGACGCTCACGACTGAAACGAGCATGAGCAACACATTATTCTCCTGTATTGTTGTCCGACCCAGTTCTCCCTGGGCTCGTTGCGCTTTTCGAAGGTGACGAACGAGACCAAAGTTCAGTACACTCAGCACAATTAGAGGACCCACACTTCTGAAAATGCTGTGGAGAATGACCATGTAGATAAGCTTGTACAGTGCTGATTCCCTCAATGCGGAGTGTTCGGTTGCAATTCGCTCATCTGATGTCGTGACGAGTTCATGATCCCAAAACCGTGGAATGTTGAACAGCACAGCCGCCACACACACGAAGACAGTGGCGACTTTGATACGAGCCGAACCTTTTGCTCGTGACTGCAGTGGTCTTGATATCACGAGGTAGCGGTCTATGGTCATCAGAAGAACGATCCACACCGTGGCGGTGAAGCAAATAGATGCGAAAGGCCAAGAGAAAAGTTCAATGTACGGTTCCGCGTTCTTCAGGGACGGCCACCAGTTGGTTTCCTTGTGTATGGTGGGAATTGTGAAAATGAACAAGGATGCGGCAAGACAGAGAGTGTCGACGACCGTCAGGACCTGAAGAAGACCCGTCGTGCTGTTTCTTTTCTTGTCCTTGCTCAGCACGCAGAACGAAAGGATGTTGCCCACAGTTCCCACAAGAACAATAATTCCGATCACAAACACGTACACCACAATGTGAACAGTTGTCATCGTGCTGTCTTGCTCGCCGTCTTCTCGTGGTGCGATCGCATGAAGAATCTCGGCAAGGTGATAGATGGCTTTCTCCCGCGCGCTCTTTGCCAGAAGTGGGTCAGGTGTTGGATGAGTCGCGTTGGGCTCGGAGTCCATGGTGGCGGCTGATGTTGCTGCTCAGCTGGTTCCCAGTCCCTGGAGCCGCACGGTTGGAGCGACGATCACGTGTTCGTTGACGAAGGATGGCGCTGCCTGGAATTGATGCCCGAGTTCAACTCTCACTCAGGAGGTTCCCGATTGCAACAGCTGCAGAATCGTCAGTATTCATCACCTTGCCACGCGAAGCATCCGTGTATCCGTGCTGGTCAAAATGTACGGTGCGGGTATATACAGCAAGCGAACCCACTTTGACTTTCGTTCAGGATGAATATCTGGTCCGGACTGCAGCAGTATGAGCTGATGGGGCTGCACGTCGACAGTTTAACAGTCTCTCTCCGCAGGTCATCTCTGAATTGAGCAAGCAGCTCGGAGTTTTGTTTGTGGAGCCCAGTGTGAATCTACTTCTGATATTGATAGTTGCAACAACAGTCTGTGGCATGGAGAGGAGAGGAGAACGTGTGTACGAGTTCAGATCGAGATGTGGCAACCAACACGTTTTGACTGGCAATTATTGAACGGCTGGCTTTTTTGCCAAATGGCCGATGCCAATTTGAGTGTGGTTTCACCATGGACTGCTGCACATAATTTGATCTATGCTTTGGAATGCAATTATTGACTGCTGAATTTGTTTTGATTTGTGCTCCTACAGATTTGCCAAGCATTGCCGCCCAAAATCGGAAAATTCGGGAGCTACGTGTTGTATGTTTTTCCTCACACCTTTTTCTCCCACCCGGGAGTAACCATTTACATTGGCGTTCGAGAAATGCGTGTTTGCGTGCGTGTGGGCTCTCCAAGTAATAATCAAACAAATGGGAGGGTACGATCAAATTCCTCCTTGGTCTGGCAGACATCGGATGCAAATTCACAAGTGAACTTGAACTGAACACCAACTCAACTTCAGCTGAAGAACTGAGCCTGGTGATGTCAAGAGACTACTCACCTGGCACAGGGTCAGAGAACTCAGGAAGGACTTTTTGCATCTGATATCTATGTGTGTATGTGTGCTGCTGGTTTAGCTACAACACCTCAGAAGGACTTCCTTTTTGGAACCTGGTGCCTTGGATGTTGTGGACATCCAGCTCAGAATGGACCCCTCACACACACACACACACACACACACACACACACACACACACACACACACACACAGAGTTGTGATTTTTCTCACGTATCACTTCTGTGATTCCAATTCTTGTTTTCACCTGAGAACAAGCAAATTCTTACCACTCACGCCATGGCCAGGCGAGAATCTGGTACCCCTGCGCGTAAGAACATGCCAAATAGACTCTTTCCGCATCACCCACTCAACCCGCGCCCTACCTTTATGCGTAGAGTACACTTCATTTTCGAATTTGGTTGTCCCAGGCTGGTTGCCCAATTTTTGGTTGACATAACCTTCACACGTGCAAACACCAACTGTAGCCTGACTCCAGGCTGAAGTTCGAGTAGGCCAACTCTTCCCGTGAATTTGAGTTGTGCGCTAAAGGGTGGTAGATTTTTGTCATCAGCCGCGGTGGCTGGTAATGTTTTACCCCTGTATCCTCGGACCATGTCAGTCAGTTTGTGGATGGGGTGGGGTCAACTCTGCGGGCTTGTGCATAAGGTTATGCTTGTGTTCCTGCTAACTCTGCTGGGCCAGCACAGTTGGGCCTGATGTTCTACGTAGATCTACTTGAAAGTCCAGTTTGATTGGAGAAACACATTTCTCGCCAATTGTGTCGGATACTCATACGTGCACGACGGTGTGGGATTCCTGTTGGTTCGGCGTTTTTGCTGTTTTTGGAGTCCCGATAAGACTTCGCTTGAAAACGAATTCAATTCTTGGGCATCGACTAGCTTGATGACGTTCAGTGCACTGAACGATTTCTTGGCAGAATACAAGCAATCGACAAAGCCGTGTGTCCTTCAGCCCAGTTTGTTACTCGTGTTGGTATTACCTTCAGCACTTTGTTTTGTCAGCTGGGTATCACAGAACTTGAAGACCAGACGCAGAGCTTTGAGCCAGAAGTTGTTCACCCAAAGGTTCGATTCAAAGGCCGATGAACGGATGTCGCAGTAGACGCTCAAAATCTTTTCACACACGCATTTTATTCAGTATACATCTGCAGCTGTGTTGACAAAAATGGCTCGAGCGATCTTTCAACATTTCAGCTTTTACCACAGGCAGCGCCACAGATCACACACACACACACACACACACACACACACACACACACACACACAGAGATTTTTTTGCCAAATTCTGAAAATGGTCAAACAGGGAGGGGGTGAGGTCATCAACCAAAAGCCAAATTGCCGCCTTGCCCCGTTTACTGTTCAGGAGATACGAGAACGAATAGTTGTGTTGTCTACTCTTTCCATGAAACAATTGAGCGGGTGAGATTTCAATTCAACAGGATCTGCTACTGAATCAATGTCACTTCTTGAGTTGTGAATGATGACAGAAGGATGCGACAGACGCAGCGGTTTTGTCACATGCCGAGATTTTCCGGTTTTAATTTCGTTGAAAAGGCGTCATATGTGCAATTAAGTAATGCGCATCTTTGTGGAATATGTCAGGTTCCGCTCATGTGGCACAAACAACACGTCTAAATGAGCCTCTAAATGTGTGAAATTGAAGACACAAAGGCTCAGAAAACTGACAAGCGGATGTGTGCGCGAGCTCGGATGAAGGCAGCAAGACGCAACGTGCACCTGTGCTACTCCTGCAGCAGATTGGTCGCCTTCGTGGGGAGCGTGTGCGCATTGTCCGTGTCCTGGTCGCTCTGCTTGCAGCAGAGTTGCCTGAGATCGTTTCTGAACTGTGTTCCAGTAAACCCGTAGACGATAAAGTTGACGGCGGAGTTGAGTACCTGCAGCGCGTTGGTCGTGATGTTGCTGTAAATGATGAAGCGTTCGAGTTCGGGCGGGGTGTGCACGTCGGTCAGCTCAAGGTAGCTGTAGACGGCGTAGATGATGCGCCACAGCGTGTCCGGGAGTTCGCACACGACGAACACGAGCACGACGACGATGAGCATGTACGTGATGTTGTTGTTGTTGGCCGCGTTTCGGCTCATGCTCTTCTGAGCCTTGCGCGCCTTGTTCAGGTGCTTCACGAGGTGAAATGTCAACACTGTCAGCAGCAACATCGGCCCAACTGTCTTGAATATGGTGTGCAGGATCAAATGGAAAATGACGAAGTAAGTCTTGTTGAGCCCAAACGCTGTCTTGGTCATCTTGATGGCAGTGTTGTTGTTGCACGTCACGACAGTCCTCTCGAAAAATGTGGTCATATTGAAGAGGAGTGAAGCCAAGAAAACCAGCACAGCGGCGGCCTTCACGTACACAGGGTTGCTGGAGCGAGCCTGCAGCGGGTACGCCACGGCGAAGTAACGATGAACAGTGATCATGACTATGATCCACACAGTCGTCGTCTGCGTGACGGAAGCACAGGGCCATATGTAGACCTGAACATAGGGATAATTCCTGCTGAGCAGAGGCCACCAATCAGTGGCCTCGGCTATGGTCCTCAGGGTGAATATGAAGACAGAGGCAACGAGGTAGAGAGTGTCCGCCACAGCGAGTGTCTGCAGTAACCAGTACGTGGTGTTTTTCTTGTCCTTCTCCAGTCGCAGTACAACGATGGACACGGCATTTCCCACGAAGCCCACAAGACACAAAAAGCTGACGATGAAAACGTAGACGGCGATGCGGAACCGGACCAGATGCTTGGATTCTGGAATCCCTTGGCACGAGATGAGCTCAGTCACTGAGGAGTTTGTTGGTTCCGCCATTGCACCCGTGCACTGCAGCAGTCCGGTCTTTCTCTCGACTTGATTACGAGTGCAGAGAGAGATACATGTTGTGTACTCACTGCTGTTGTCCCAAGTGCTGAGACTCCTCCTGAATCGCTAAATATCCGCAGTTCATCGATTGAGAAGTTCACTTCAAGATGGATGCTCCTTCTCCTGCCACGATCCCGCTTAATCTGCTGCAATTGCGTGGAACTGAGGCGCACTGAAGGAGCGGTGGCAACTGTATTTAGCCACGTCAGACTTGACAGAACTATTACAGAAATGAAGACTATTTGCGCCTCAAGTTCTACCCGTTAAACGTTGTTCTTGGGTGCGATGCAATCTTTCCGCGGCCAAGGATAGACTATGATAAGTTTTTCTGGTCGACGTCGGGTGAAGTGTAACCTTTGTACGAATTTATTGTTTTTAGCGGGATGGGCTTGCCGAGCGAGTTTGGTTGGCTGGTGCTGAACTTACCTCCCGTGTACTAATCTCCTCGCTCGTGTGAACGAAGATCAACATGAATAAAAAACAGCCAAGAAGCTACCACGCAGCTTGGTATGCAGGTAACTTCAGGCTGAGCAGAAGATTGGTGTTCAGGCGCGCAGGGCGAGGCGTTTTCGCTTTGAACAACTCGAGCATCACGCAGGTGATGTTGTGGCCCAGCAATGAGAAGGCGTAAAGGTCAAACACTTTCACCAAGAAACTGAAGAAAAGCCTTTGCAGAAGAAGTACCGTTCAAAATTTTTATTTGATTCCGGAAAAGAACGATTTCTGTCACAGCGAGCTGGCTCTCAAGTGAAACTTTTGTGTTGTCGAAAAGACGGAAAGTGAAAGTGCTGTCGAAGATTTTAGCTTTCCCGGACCACGGTGAAAACGACTGCTTTCCAAACACCTCAGTCTCCCTCAGTCCCCTTCTTCTGCGTTGAGCGTAAATCAGATCCCAGATGTAATTTCTGCCTGAATCGTCAACACAGTTGCTCTCACTGAGTTGATTATGTCTGATGGAAGCTTCACTTAATCATCTGCAAAAAAGCTGTGATTACATGGTGCTTTGGTGTTGGTGTTTCTGATGACAGTTTTCTGGATCTGGCTTATGACAGCGCCACCACTTGTGTTTGGGAGGGACGTGGTGAGCGACGGAGCTGGCTTTGCTGTTTATCCGCCGACTGCGGACGTCGTCGAGCAATGCATCAGAGCTTCTGTGAGAAGATGACAAGCTGGAAGTTGTGGTCTGAAACTTTCGCAGAGCTGATGGTGTTTATCGGAGATTCAGTCAGGATGTGTTGTTGTTGCTGTGACAGAAGAAAGTGACTTCTGAACACCGATTCGGATGGCAAAACTTGACCCCTGGAACATCTGTGTTTGTGAGTTGTCAGTGTTTGAACAAGACTTCTCGAGTCACTGCAGTGACGTTTTTTTTTCTGGTGAGGCCCATTGTCAATTTTTGCATCTTGGCATGTGTCAAGTTCAGGAGAATGTGGAGTGCTGTTTGGTCAAAACTATACAACACACTGAATTATCAAACTGCCCAAAGGCGGCCGCTGGGAAGAGTTACACTGTTGCACTTGAGAAAAGTGACTTAACATTGGCCACTTTGGTCGTTGTTCCATCGAAGGATCTGATACGTAGAAGAGCGACGTACATATTCCACAATGGAGCAATGATGTAGTTCATTGAAGGGCAGAATTAACATTACGTGGCACTTTGCTGTCTTGAGTGGTTTCAAACTGTCCCGGTGGTGTGGAGAAAGAGGCAACGCACTCACTGTCCGCGAAATCACTGTTGGACATCGCAGCTGAGTGTTCCTCGTCGGTGCACGGATCGGGTTCTTCGATGCGAGATCAAGTCCACAAGGGAGAGAACATTGCCCGGAGTCCAAGCGCACCGTCCAGCTGTACGAAGCTCTCTTGAGAGTTGCAACGAGAGAAAAACGCGACAGAAAAAAACCCAAAGCTTGAACAATTCAACACATAGATTCCAATGATGACGACCTTCCGGTGCAGGGCATCTTGTGCCGTTTGTCAGAATCACCAGTATCTGTCGCAGGTTGCTTGTGCTTCCTTCATGCACACTTGTGCAGGGCTCACGGAGCTCGGTGCAGCCCGAGTCTCAGATTAAATAATCAATTGTGATGCTGACGTCGCAGGGCGGTGACTGCAAATTCTGTGATGACAACACGAAATTAATTCAGAATCTGCACTTAATTCACGGAAGTGAACACATCTAATCCCCATGCTACGGTAATCTCGCATCACTTGAAAATTGTTCCTTGCAAGGGCGAATACAAGTACTGTGCGGCTGAGATCTGAACAAGGCTTGTCTTATCACTTGCGCGCAGACTTGTGTTCTCCCGCAGTGAAACATTTTGATTTTCTCCTTGACGACAGCCTCCAATCGGAGAAGGAGGGATTTGGCGGACTTACTTTTGAAAGAGTTGCACCTGACTTGTGTTGAGGCTGGTGAATAAATACAAATTTAAGTTGGGTTTAGTGATAATTCATGGTTTGGTGGCCCCGGGATTGAGCCTTGTTATTCGTCGAAGGAAAGGCCGGGCGGGTGCGAAACTGTTCGTTGTGGAGGCAGCTTACGAGACTTGGCCGCTTCTGCAGGGTGCGGCGGTGCGGTGTCCTGAACGAGAAAGCAGTTGTGGCCCTGAAGTCGTTTTCAAGCATTCCGCCAAGCCGCGGGCTCAATGCAATCATTATGGTGTTGTTCTGTATGTCTGTGGGCCATTGGTGTTTACCAGGCGGGGGGTCAAATCAACTTTTCATTTTCCATTAGATTTCTGGTGTCATGCAGTCAAAAAGGCTGGGTTGCAAAACTAACTACAAAACTAACAGTTGTTTTTACCCGTCCCCCTGTAACAAAAACCAACAGTAGGTTTCAAAAATCAATGGTTCTGTTTTTCACTCTGATAGGTAGGCAGCTTTGGCCTGTTGAACACAATGTCTGCTGCAGGGAGCCGCGGGCTGGTTATTCTTTGAGCTCTTGTTGAATCATTCTTTTGTGTGGAATTGTGGGTTATCTTTCCGTGCCTTGTTCTTTGTTGTTGGAAAGGTGTGAGTTGAAAAGGACGGGACTGTTGTTCGAACCAATGGAAAAGTCACTTGTTCTCTCGTCCTATGTCGCTGAGACTCCACTACGGACTGTCGTGGCGTTTCGGTAAGAGTCAAGGCGCACAGTGAAATTGAGTGGAAACTTTCAAATACATTTTGATCACCGCAATCAATCACGAAGAGATCATTTTGACAGCCACACAGCGATAAAATCAAACTTGTATTGTCCTTGTGAACTTTACGTCGACAACCTGTGCGTGCGACTGACAGGATTGTGTGCTGGGATGTGCCTTGCCTCGCTCGTTTGCGTGCACTTGATTAAATTTCCGAGTGCACACTGCCTTGATGCCTGAAGCTTTCGGGAACTGCGAACTGTTTCCACCGAGGATTTGACTGTGTTATTGATGACTGTTCGGAGTCGCCGAACTGATTGTTTACGACAGGCAGGGAAACTGGTGGAGTCCATCAGAACTACGTTGGTGAAGCTGCACATGGGTGTCGTCATTGTAGTCGTGTTTTCAAACTGTGTCCTTGATTGACATCTGTCTGTAAATTATGAAGCGAAAAAATAGTTTCTTTTTCTTTGTGGCTGCAGTTTTTCAATTCAGTCGCTGGTCTCGAATGTTCTTCGGACACACCTTTGCTTTTCAAGCCGGATTTCACATGGACTGAGTGAACTTGTTTCCCACTTTTTTACAAGAACGATTGCCTTGAGACTCGGGATTACGTCCAGGAGATTGGCCATTGAGATTGCAATGTCAACCAGGCTCGGATGAGCATAATTCGCAACTTTTGGAGCTCCAGCAGGGAGTGATGCAGGAAATGCAGTCTGACTTCAGGAAAACTGAAAGCAAGCGTTCCGTTTTACTCTGGCACGAGTATGCTTCGTTGTTCGGCTTGATAACAGAAAATGTGTTGGTGAGCACGAAATGTTCATGAGATGGCGTTGTTGAGCGACGTACTGATCAAGCAGCTTGCCAAAAACGCAATGCATCACCACCTGCGGCATTCCTGTTGATAGGATGCAGTTGTCGCGTAAATACCGCCACGAGGAGATGGTCACAAGACTCGGATTGGTTCTGCTCTTCCTTGACAATCCATTTGCGTTGCACAAAGCTCTGCGGAGCTCTGAGTTTATTTCGGCCTTGTAGCGATACAAAACAACATTCTCTGATGTGTCTGTGAGTGAACTTTATGTACAGATGATATTTACAGATTTAAATAACATTTATGCAAGGCTCACTGTCGACTTACTTTTGCTTTCTGGTTGAATTTACACCAATTTCATTTCACAGTCATTCTGCGGTGACAATTCCCACACAAACCAACCACCGTTGCGCAAGTGTCATTTTCAAAAGTAAATTTCACGTAACACAATGTCAAGTGACAATTTTTTGCGCAAGTAAAACATGTTCGCAACCTTCAAACTACTACTGAAGGCAAGGAGCCCCGCAACGCTACAAGTAATTTTCCTGGATTCTGAAATATTTGTATAGCACTGTGTTGATATCAACATGGTTATATATTGACATATGTCCTTGATGCGCTGACAAGTTTGTCGCAATGCCTGTTCATGAAGAATCTGCAGAGTATTTTTTCAATCACCAGCCTCTATTCGAAGGTGCTGCAACATTTCCCACTCCAGGAGCTCAGCAACGGGGCTAATACAGTATGGATTTGAAGAAGATGCAAGAGTTAAAATCTTTCTTCGAGATGCTACTCCTTGGAGGACAAAATCGGATCTGCTTCTCCAAAGGGCAACAGGGAAGATTTAACTCTCAGCGTCCCCCACATGTCTTCAAACCCATTCTGAATTTGAGGCCCGTTTGTAAGCTCGTCGTTGTCCCAGGAGAAAACGAAAGTTTTTACCAAACGCTTGTTCCCATCCAGAATATGCAGTGATTGATGAACAAAAAGGGCACAAGAGAAAACGACCAGACAATGAGCACACAACTCATAGACGCGGCATTGCGCTTTGTGTTACACAGCCACATCACCCCCTTGATTGTTGTTCACTTTGCCGTCTTTGAAAGCACCGTTGTTGGAGATGTGAGTCTTGGTGGTCAGTGGCTCCGTCTCGGACACTTCGCTGAGTCCCGCGCGGCCGCGCGAACAACACATCTCCCACAGGATCTTTCTGAACTTGTTGCCGATGAGACAGTAAATGAGGAAGTTGATTCCCGAATTTAAGGTCAATAAGGCGTTGGTTGTAACGTTGACGTAACGAAGGCGGTTGAGGTCGAAGTTTTTGGGCTTGAGAAAGACTATGAAGGAATAGATGACGCGCACGATGAGGTCCGGCAGCTCGCACAGGATGAAGACTGTGACGACGACGACGAGCATGAGCGTGATGTTCTCGCGGTGCTTGGTGCTGCGTGTCATGTCGCGGTGCTTTTTACGCACTTGCTGCAGCGCGCGCACGAGGCGGACGTTGAGGAAGATGAGGATGGTGAGCGGTCCGATGGTTCGGAAGATGAGGTACATAATGGTCTTGTAGACGAGGAAATAAACCCTGCTGCTACGCAGCACCGTCTTTTGCGTCACCACCACCGTGGTGTTGGTGCACAGGTCGACCTTTTCGGCGATCTCTCGCTCCATGAAGCGCGGCACGTTGTACAATATGGCCGCGATCACGACGATGGCGACGGCGAGCTTGGTGCGCTGCAGCGTGCGCATGTTGGTTTTGAGCGGCAGACAAATGGCGATGTAGCGGTCGGCAGTGACGAGCATGACCAGCCAGACGGTGATGGTCTGCGCAATGGACGCGAACGGCCAGATGTAGGGCTCGAGGTAGGGGAAGACGCGCTTCAGGTCAGGCCACCACGTCGTCCAGCTGTTGATGGTGTTTAGGATCTGGATAAAGACGGACGCGATCAGGTAGAGCGTGTCGGCGACGGCCAGTGTCTGCAGCAGCCAGTTGGTCGTGTTCTTCTTGTCGCGGTCCTTACGCAGCACGGCGATGGACAGCGCGTTGCCGATGAAGCCGACGAGACAGAGCACGCTGACCACGTACACGTCGACGGCGATGCGAAAGAGGCGCAGCCCCTCGGGCCCCGTGTTCTTCAAGCACGTTTCGCTCACATTGGCCGCCGCCGCCGGCGTCGAATTGATCAGGATGCCGTCCCCGAAGTGCGGCCCGACGGCTGTGTACACAAGCGACGGGCCCGCCGAATTGTTGGCTGACATCTCTGAGTAGTTTTCACTGTAATCTCCATTATTCCATGGGGCAGTCATTACGTTGTTACGGGCTGCTTATTGGCCCGCAGCAGCAACAAGTTGTCCTTAAATGTTTCACAGCTGGATAAGGAACGATCAAAGCTGTATTCGTCTAATTGACAGCTCAGGGCCAGCTTTGAGCGACTGACGCTTTCTTCCAAAGACCCTGTCTCCTTGTGCAGTTTCCGCAGACTCTGTCTGCAACCAATGTCCTCGTGTATCTTGACTTGGCCAGTGATCTGAAGATCTGGTCATGTTCACCTTGTTGGTCTGCGTGTGTTGTTCATTCGAAGAGCTGCTCTGGTCTGATTCGCACAGGAAACTTCTGGTCCTTGCCAGATGTCGCTGGGATGTGGAATCGACACCGATCGAGGTTGAATAAATTTGTGGAATGTCACAAGAAACTCAGATCCAAGTTCAGTCAACTGCAAGAAGACAGCAAAAATGTTCGTCTCACATGGGAACGTGGATATTGTAACAGTGAACTGATGAACGAAATTTACATTCGCCGAGGTGCCAAGCCTCTAATGGAATGAAGTCGTGCAGCAAAACTGTATTGGGAACATCGTTGCCTGCTTTGATTAATTTATTGATCCGTACGACACACCCATGGACTTGACCAACGCGAAACAGATTCTTCACACCAACGCAACAGAAACTGGACACCGAACGAAAGAGACCTGTGAAATACTTATTTGGTATATGACAAATCGACGACCGGCAGACAAAATGCAGAGATGTGCCGATTGCGGAGTTGTGTTGAATGTTTGATCAAGAAAACCCAGATGAGCTCAGTTTTCCACAACAGACAACTGTGACCATGAATATTGTACTCGTAGGGTCTGTCGTAGGCTCAGTTCAGTTCCTGCGAACAATTGATTCCCCACAAGCACCGCAGGTAAAGCATCCTTTTGATGAGAAAAAGCAAAGCATGGGCATACGCAACAGGTCTTGATGTCAATTCCCACCATGGCTAGACTCTACCTGGCATCCTTTTTTCTGAATAAAAAAGAACCTGCACCATCAGAAAGCGTTCTCCCCGTTTGTTGGTGTGTTTGAGGAACCAGCGACTTTGAAGCCAATGAACCTCTTGCACTCGGAAGTCAAAATGAATGCAGAGGAACCAACTGTGCAGCCGTGGAAAACAAGAGTGCTTTTGTGGTCGAATCGAAGTTTCCCTTTGGGATTTTTTTCATAGGTGTCGTGGAAACAACGAAAGTACCGAAACTCATCTGTTCGACCCGCAGATAGATCCACTGCGTGTTTGTGTGGGTGCTGACTCTTAATTTTTCACCATAATGCGTACCATTTGGTGTTATTTGTGCTGCATTTCATGGGAACTGAGAGGAAGCATTTGGAGATCGCTGAATAATTGGTGCTGAATGAGAACCAACAAAAGCAGAACAATTCGAATCAACCCAAATTGACAGAGTTGTCATTTTTTGATGCAGTTGTCAGTCGGTGGAAATTACTCAAAAAGATCACTCCGAGCACAACCTCTCAGTCCAACACACACACACGCACACACACACACACACACACACACACACACACACACACACACCAAAGGATGGGGGCTGGATTTTTGCTGATCACACGAGTAAACCGTGGAAGTATGGTCCGGACTTCGTGTGAAGCTGGATTTGCATCCACCTGGAGTCTGTGAATCGAAGCTGACAGTGCAAAGTTCTGTCCCCAGAAGCTGAGTTTGCAGACGCTTATTGTGAGAAATGCAGCCAGAACACTCTTGGAAAAGAGTGTTGAGGAAGATCTCCACAATTGTGCAAAAGGTCACTTCTTTTGCAGGGCAACCGTGGTTGTCGTGCAGGCCGAGCAACGACCACGCTGCACCCACAAAAGCGGCACGTCGGTGTTCCCGAACTTGTGAGGTTATTTGCTCCGGCGTGTTGACAAGTGTTCTGGTTTTGTTTGACAGAGCTTGAAAGCGTGTCTCTATGGTACGGATATGGATGTCTTCGAACTGTCTGTTCGGCAGCTTCTCTTTTAATCCTCATCCTCGCGTTTGGTGCGCAAACTTCCATTATGTAATGGATTGTACACGATATTTGACACAGCTGAAAGGACGGGAAATTGAAGAGGAATCTCTCTTCTCTCCGTTTCATCATGAAATGTTGATGGACTGGTTCATGAGAATGAATTTACTCTTCGAACATTTGCACAGCCGTGGTTGTTGCACGTCCTTTGAACCAAACCATGTGTTTTGACACACGAAAACGCGTTGAAGACGAAGTTACCAAATACAGCTGCACCTGCGTCATTTCGCTTTGATTAAACGTCTGGCAAGAGCGTGCAGTTGTGTTCAGACAAGTTTAATTAATGTGTGGGCAACGTGGTCATCATGTAATGGACAAAACATTTCTGCAAAATCTTGTCACGAAGGGATAATGGTGCTGTTTTCCGGGTTTCTCCCTGAAGTCTGGTCTCTTTCTGTTGAGACCATCTGTGGACGAGTTGCATCCAGACGATTTGTCTTTCCCTCTGACTGGCGGAGGTTTGTTGTGGTGCCACTGGCGAGTCTGAGGCAACTGTGCAACAGTGTCGCCAAAAACCGACATAAAGCGCCCGAACCTAAGGGACAAGATTGTGTGTTGGTTGCATTGAGCAGTACTCGTACTCGTACACAGGCTGCGGAAGGAAAGGACGAGTCGATGGACTTGAGACCCGGCAGGTTCAGTCTGACCCTGGTCCGGAGAAAGTTCCTTGTCGCTTGATACTTTTGTGGCGTCACTTTCGTGACCAAATCCAGCTCAGGTTCCTCTGCTCGAGAAGGTCAAAAACTGCGTGAACAACGTGCAGCTCGGCAGGAATTAGAAAGTTGTTGCAGCGCTTGTCACGACAACCAGAAGTCGTCAAATGTCACCTGTCGTATTATCATTACAAACCGTTGCACTTCCACATGTGCTGCGTTGACACAATTTGCAGGAAATGTCGTGTTACCTTTCATCATGTTCTTTATGCGCAGAACCCTGTGTCGTTTCTGCTGTTGACCATTGCTGAGAATTATCAGCGCTGATAGTTATGGCTCTTGTTTGGCCTGCGGTGAGCAGAGCAGTGGCACAGAGCTGCCTGTCCGAATTCATGTTGATGGAACTTCATGCGGCAATGTAACTTGAAAGTTATGAAACTTGCTTTGTGCTGGTTTGTTTCCACAAGTACATCCTCCAGTTCAACATGGATTGACAAGACAAGTTTGACGCGAATCTTCTGTGAAGTCACAACTGCCTGTGCTCCACGGACTTCACGTTTGAGGTCCACAAACAGCTCAAACCGAAGTCCCATCTTGCCATGTTGATCCCATCTGTTGCCGGCAGAGCTCAGGAACATCACCACCTCTTTGGTGAAATCACGTTGCCCCCCCCCCCCCACACTTTTCTTCACGCCTTGTCACTCAAACCCTTGTGCCCAACGCAGATCCTCTTTTCCTTCTCCCACCCACATGGCACGCCAGGACACTTGATTCCAGTGATCTTACGAGTACCAACAGTTCCTGCGAGTACACAACTCAAGCTTGTGGCACACATCAGTTTCCTTGAGCCATTGCAGCCTGTGGAAGGCACGATATCAATTCTGTGCTGGGCAGTGCTCGTCACAATGTTCCTGATCATGGAGCGTTTGTTGACGGTGGAGAGATCATTCGTCCCATCCTTCCGTCTATCTCGAGACATTGAGTCTGTCAGGAAAAATGACAGTTGGGCAAAAGTTCCGAAACCCATGCCTCATGGCCGTTCAGTGCTGGGGTGCATTTACTCTCAAATTCACCAGCGATCATGATTGTAGGACCCAGGGTTCCTTCATCGGCGTGTGGTTCGTCGTAAAGAAAGGGCTCACATCGCCTTGCGAAATTTTATGCGTTTTATGCCGCCGCTTTGGGTTTCAGCGGATAATAAAATTCGTCTATGGGTCGGTCCCACAAAGTGTCGTGTGAGTAGTGGAAGGGATCACACCTATTCAGCTTTCCTCCATCGACAGGCAATCAAATCGTTAATGGAGCTTTTTTTAGTGCGAAATGAGGCTGCTTGGTGTATATTAATTTATCTGTGTTGTGAAAATCATTTGCAACACGAGATGTGCGGGTGTTTGTGTTGTCGCTGCTTGCGGGAGGGTTAATTGACGTGATTGGATTGATTGGGGGAAAACTGGTGGCTGCTGGTGAATATAGACTTCAACTCTTTTGTGGTCTTCCGCCTCCCCCCTCCCGATGGCTGCTGTTCAAGGGTACATACGAACTGTTCGTCGACGTACCGAATCCACACTGATCGCATACATGTAATCAGTTACGGTCTGGAAGTTTGTTCTCGAGCTGTGAACTTGAAGCCGTTTAAAGAATCTGTCTGGTTTTAGTGCTGGCTTGTACGGTCGGTTGGTTAATTCAATGAGGCTTGTGGGGTGCATTGCTGAGTGACTACTGGATCGTTAGAACAGCCAAACTTCATCGCTTTAAAGCCGTTGGGATATTTTCCGCTTCGCGGTGTTCATTTTCTCGGAAATGATCAGTTTACTTTTCGCAAGCAAAACATCGCTCAGTAAATCAAAACGTTTTTTTCGTATCTGCGCAGTCAAGCTGACACCGCAACCTGGATACTCGCAGGTCAGACTTCTTGCAGATTTTGTGAATTATTTACTTGACTATCGGCTCTTGCTTATAACTTGACAAGTTGAGATTCTCGTGGTATGTTACTGATTACCAGCAAGAACCTTCTTGTCTGCTTAAGTGATCCTTTATCTGGTTTCCATGAATTGTGTGGGTTGGTTGCCGTTCTATGGGAAGCGAACCTGGACGATCTATCGATCATTACTGCTCATCAGCAGACAAGTATTCTTTTTCTCACCAGGCTGCGTAAAAACTTTTGTCCTGATCAGTTCAACAGTACGAGGTTCTCTTCAATAAAGATGGGTTGTGTTGATCTTGTCGACTGTTCCAAGTTGCTCAATGTCCACGTAGTCAACTTTGTGTGCCACAAGAAACCGCACGTGTCCATATCTTCTGACAATTGTGCGAGAATTGTCGCGTCCTGGTTTTTCACCAAAATGTCATTCAAGCAGTGCACCGTCGACAGTGTCGCTTCCAAAGAAAGATCAGAGAATTAAAATGAGCTTCATATGCATTACATTTGCAACGAACCTCGCAGATGGGATAGGTCCGGTGCTTCTGTGCGACATTTCAAGCTCGCCACATCAGTGCGCTTGAAGTTTTTATTACCCTCATCGTCATTGAGAAACTGTCACGAGCCTCCAAGAAACTTGCGAGCCTCCTCCTCCAACAAATAACATTCCAAAATGCATTAAAATGAACTGAGCTCAACTCCAAATAACTGTTTTGAAAAATTTCATAAAATATTACAAATAAAAAGGCCAACTTTGACACACCTGAAAATCAGGTAGAAATTTTTGGAAGAAAAGAAGAAATATAACCATTCAAACACCCAACCAATATGCTCATTTTATCAATACATTTCTTTCACCGAACATTCTGAGATATTGACTAATTTGTACAACCAAGTCCTAAATTTCTGCCCCTCCCCCTTCCAAATTGAACTTTTTGACCTCTTGAACCCCAAAAATTCAAACATGACCTTTTCCTTCCTTGCACATAATTCTTGACCTGAATAAGCCAAATTGAACCTCATCTTCACCCAGAAAGTGTTGTTCGCATGTTTCCATCCTCAACACCTTTAAGTGATTTGTTCCAGTCACTCATTGTTCCGGGGGCTCAAAATTAGAGCGACCTCGAATGATTGACTGACTTCCTCAAACCACCTGAAAACGGAATGCAAAAACCAAACTTCACGGGTGGATCGGGCAGTTTGTCTCGCGTTTGCGACAAGACGGGCTTTTCGACTTTTGTGACTTTCCGAAAACTGTACCACCATCCCACCCCCGGTCGCAAAAAGTTGGGGCTTTTGTCAGTTTTTCTTTCCCTTTGTGCCTGGAAAGTCGGCTGTGACTTTTTCGGCACCATGAACTGAGAAGCCAAATGACAAAAAGTGAACAGTGTCAAAATCAATTTTGAAGAGATAAAAAGGTATGTAAGATTTGATACCATGTAACAGCTGCACTCGTCGGAATGAGAACACTTGTGATCAGAGCAGCTTTAATTAAAGGCTCTCTTGGGCTTTATTGGGTTGTTCAGTTGCTGTTAATTGCAAACATTGCGGGACTTTTATCTGAGAGTGGATTTTTCGTGTCGTTAAGAAAGATAAGGCCATCTGAGCGTTTGGTGGAAAGGACAACGGAGCTGTCTTTAGCACTCCTGAGGAAATCTGTTTCAAGCTTGCAGAAAAGCATCACTCATTGGTCTTGTTACGCACATCCTTGGTCCAAAGCAAACAGCAAAGGAAAGGAAACTGATCAGAAAGGCTTCCACTTTGGCACACGTTGTCTCAGGTTTCCGTGACACCAGGCCGCTGGTGGAAATGTTGTCCGTGCACTAAAAGGTTCCGAATTTTCACCGCACTTGGATGAGAACTTCCAGTCTCGAGTTTTGCGTTCTCCACCAAAATGCGAGGTCTTTTGTGCTCTTTGTGTGTCAATTACACGAAAAGAGGTACTCTTTCCTTCTGTGCTGAATCGACAGAGAAGCACTCTCTTCTATTACTTTGCTGTGGCTGATGTTCAGTCAATGCAAATTTGAGAACGCTGATTGTCGTAATTTTTTAAGAGCTGCAGTTCTTTCCAGCTGCACGACGTGTTGCATGCTGTGGTTACATACTCAGGAGACGTCTCACTGCCAGAGCGGGTGATGTGCGGGAGGTGATGAGTTGTGCCGCATCACGGTATTAGGAGATCACAGTGAATAGGACTGGTCTGCTGAATCTGCATCGTAATGAAAATATCATTGCGTGTCTGTTTAGGGAGGCGCAGGCAAACCAATGAGCACAATTGGCCTGTATGGGCTCCGTCGTGTTCGCTGTCAGCAGCGGAGGCAAGTTTTTTCCGTCCTGGTTGTAACATACTCACTTCCTCAACGCAGCTAGGGACTTGAGTGAATTGAACGAAGACCATCGTTCTCGCATGGCAAGAATGCTCAAAAGGCTGGTGTTGCGTCCTTTGGGATGGGAAGAAAAAGCGGTGGGCGGATGTGATAGTCTGGCTGCGAAAGAACGTTAGTGAGGCCAGCTGATGTTCGGAGTAGATGATCAAAGGTGGTCTGATAGGACAGGTAACTAAACAGGATTGACGATCCAGCGGTGCCCTGCCAACTGGATGACGTGGGAATAAGTTGCTGCATTTTTGCCTGTGACCGATATAACGAGGCTTGCGCCAAAAGTTTTGCAGGTCAGCTTCACCGTGATTTGCATGAGGTTGGAAAGGGCCAAGACACGACACAATTTGCATTACAGCTTCCCGTGTGCTAACTACGATGAGACCAGATCTACAGTGTCCGATTTTGTTTCCAAAAAAAACAAACCAGCAATGCTTTTTTTTCAAAATTTGGGTATTTTACGCCTGTGCCAGAAAAAAGAAAAACATCACATCACATCAAACATCACAAAAGGAAAGAGAAACGCCACTTTGGACGAGTCAGGATTGAGTCCGTGTCGTTTGGAAGAACACTTTCGTGTTTTGTGTGTTTCTTTGTACATGGCTGCACAGGTTCATTTCTGGACATTTGACAAGGCTTTTTGAAAACAATGGGTCTGCACGGAACATCGGAAAGCAAAGTTGCGCTTTCAAATAACTGCCAGAGGAAACAGATTGGGTTGGACAGAACAATGGATGGGTCCCAGGACCCAAGGGTGCAACAGAAACCAGGCAAAAAATCAGTGCTGTGGTAGTTGTAGCAGACCAAAATTTTCGTTTGACATCACGAAAGATGTGCAAAATATGAAAAGGATGACGGACACTGAAAGAAACAAATTAGCTGGCATTGTTTTGGTTTTCATTTGCTCTTTCTTTCATGCTTTTGTTTGCGGGAAGATTTGACAAACCTGGAGTATTCACCGCGAAACGTGTTTCAATATTGTCGCAATTCAGCGTCAAAAACATAAAGGGTGACGACATCAGTTGTTCAGTGGTCACAATGGAGCACACATCTCAAGATTCGGGCCCACACTGCACATGGGGCTCGTACCAGTGGAACCGTATCGTGCCTTCGCAAGTTCAACATAAATTTCTTGTGCTTCCTGTGTTGAAGCAATGGAAACTCTGCAAACCGTTTCCTGGCCTTTCCTTATCGTGACCGGCTCCGCGGCCGCTTTGTGCTTTCGGAAGCGCGCTGAAGGCTGCGGGCGCCTCTTGGGCTCATTGTGAATTTTACCTTTTCGTTCAGTGGCACATTGTGTTGTCAGCCACTTTCCAGTGAACGAACAGCTTTCTTTACAGCGGAGAATGACTCGTTGGTGCTACCAGCGATTCTGCTAACTCTTGGTTACCGTTTCAAATCTCTGAACGAAGAGGAAGTTTGGTGTAATCGTGCCAGCCTGTTGGTGGTCCCCATATGTCAGCACAGATTAACGCAATTTAGGGCTTAACGAATTGACTCTCATTGGTAGCGAAGACAGGAATCAGCAGCGATCTCTCGTTTCCCAGTTTTTGTCTTTTCTACTGCTGCGGGAATTCTCGAATGGACTTCACGTAGACCCCGGCAACCGTGTTTTCATTTGTCTCATTTTGATGTGTTCACGACAGCTTGAATGTGTGGTAGAATGCAAAGACATTCGTGCGTTGCCACGTACGAGTCGCTTGTGCCTCAGTGAAGCAACAGCCTCAGCGTGAGGTCCATCTGTTGCACAAATTCTGGAGCGACATCGGTTTCTGTCGTCACGCATAGCACACGGAGACTGGAAATGTGCGCTTTCTTGCATTCGTTGCCGGACAAATCATCGACATTTCAAAGCGAGAGGTGCGAACCTTTGACAAATGAAGGAAAAGGTGCACGAGGAAGTACTAATCTCACAAATGAACAAGCAGTAACTTGCAGCCTTGGTATCCAAGGAAACATGCAGCATTGCCATTTTGCAGATGAGTAATAATTTCTGCCTGTGATGTTTCAATGTTGCTTCCCACAAACCACGCTGGAGGCCATTTGATCAGCTCAATTCCATTTTGTGTTGGCGCTGTCTTCGTCAGTGGCAAAAGCAGTAAACCATCGAGCAAGAGCTGCACAAGGTGTTGAGCCTCCCGAGACAAAACTGACACCAGACAAGTGACCATGTATTGCAACACATTCACTTCCTGACAGTCCATGTCGTTTCACTGCACATACGTATTTAGACAACAAGGACGAGCTGAATAAAACTACGATGTGATCAGCTGGATGCCACATTGTGCTTGACAGGAAATCGGGCTCGTGCGCTTTGTTTCACTACTGTGTGCGTTTTTGGACACTTTGCTAGCGTTGGAGGAAGAGAATAGGTCATTTCAAAATGTTCACAAACTCACAGATACTGCACTGTCTCTTTCTGACCATCTGCAAAAATTGCCTGGTTCACTTTCCCCCTTGTAAACCAGAAAGGTGGTGGACGGTGACGAGGAAACAAGAACCGCGCGTTTTCTGATTTCTGATCTCAGGTTACCTTTTGTTGTCGGGCTGGTGAAGTCGATTGCGCAAAGGGCAAATGAAAAAGATGACAAACGTTCAATTCTTACCTGACACACGTCCTGTGATAAACTGTGCTTAAAAGAAACTCACTTTAAATTATCCAACACATTTGGTCAAAAAGTTGTATCCATCCAACTGTAGCAAGAACCTTTGGAGAGTCTTGTGTTGACCTGAACAAAGCGTAAGTAAAACTGAAATTGTCGGGTTGGGCTGCACCCAGAACGGAATCCGTTTCGCTTGAGTCGGAGTGAAGCGGGCCGGCGCTTGTCTCACGGCTACGTTTCATATTGCAAGTCGAGCGGCGCGGAGAAGCTGCGGGGATCGCGCAACTGCTTCACAACTTGTTGCGGGACTGCGTCTCCCGCGCGCTCCGCTCAGCTCGGAGGCAATTAATTTGTTCGTGTCGAGGTGCGCTTTTGTTCGCTGTTTCTATTGGTTTCTTTGCTTTTGACAACGCATCAAAAACTGACGATGGATGCTGAATGAAAATGCTGTGCCACGATGAGGTTTGGGGATAAAGTGAAACTAGAGGGCATTTTGTCTTTTCATTCAGTACTTCTTTGACCCAAAAGGTCTCTTGTGCTGTTGACTGATGTTTTGTTTCTGTTTTGCTTGACGTATCAAACGGGCAGTCGTCGATGAGTGTTGTTGGCTTATCTTAGAGCCTTGTGGCCGCTTTTCTGTGGTCACAACATGAGAATGCTGGCAGATGTTTGCTCGGAAGGAGAGGAAGCCCGAGAATTAATGGTGGATGTCACATGAAAGAAATGTGGACCCTGACCCGCTTTTTCATCTTCCCTCAAATATCGTAGAAGGAAGTGTGATGATTTTTTCATGGTAAACATCTTTTCTGTGTGTTCGGACTTGTTCAGGCAAAGGGACTCGTTTGCGTCCTGTGCTCTTTTCTCTCTTTTCTTCCTGGCAACAAGGACGGTTACGGAACAGGTATCGATCACGCAAGCCTCTGACGCGTGCAAACTTTCACTCTTGTCGGACAACGCTTCATATGTGGTGAAGCAGACCCGCTTTCAAGCGTCGTCTGATGAACTCAAAACATAATTTGATCCTTAATCTTGAGGAAGTGTGACCTTTGGTGAGTTTCTTTTTCAGAAAGTTGTTGTTTCAGCGAAGCGTATCTCATCCAGGTGTGTTTGGAAACGAGGCCAACGGAGCCGAAGCCAGGTAGCGACGGATAAATTCCCACCTCGATGTGTAATGGTTATCTGTGGCTACGTCCTGTCAGCAACTCTATGTGTCAGCTTTATTGCGGCTATCTGAGTGGATTTAAAATTCACCAGAAGCAGTTGGAGTTGCCAGGTGTGAAGGACGCTTTCAGTAAAGAAAGACGCGTCGGATTCCATGGCGGCTGCGATGACCGCAGGTCACGAGAGAAAGGTGTGTGAAGTCATTGCGTCGTAACAAACCAAGGGCACGGACAATCGGGGTTGTTTTCTTTTCTCGGTTGAATGGTCTTGGATGCTCACTACATGAGCATAACCCCTGATCGTACAGCTGTGTCGCAAACGAAACGAACTTTGATCGGCAACAGCAATTCTGAAAAGTCACAAGTCGCCCCCGGAATCGCCACGTAGGGTGTCTTGTTATCAGCCGGTACGGGGGGGGGGGTCAGGGAGGGTTCAGGGGGCGCGAGGCTGATGCTTTGCTTGAAAGTCTTGAAAGTCTGGTTTGTTTTTCAAGCTGCTTTCCTCGCTCCCAAAAATGCCACACGACGAGCTCTTGACACGTCGGCCAAACGTTGTGTTCACGCGAAGATTTGTTGTGAATCACAGAAGCCACGAAGTCCGGTACGCAGAGGCCCATCCTCCATTGTTGTCTTCTTGGTGAAGTGGGGGGTGAGGCAATCTCAAGCAATCCAAGGTTTATCATGTATCTGTCCAAAGTTGAAGTGCTTGAGGAGGTCCTCCATTGTGATTTCAAAAGACAGCAGTACTTGTGTTCATTACTTTCACTGGCAATTGGGCTCAACCTGATTAGGCGAACCAAGCCTCCGACATGCCTAATAAATGTCGATTTGGTTTCCCTGAAGGAAGAGAAATACTCTTGCAATTGTTCGAGGCTGAGGTCTTTACATCTTGTGAATAAGAAACTGTGCAAACATAGCTTTTTCTTGTGGAATATTGACAATGCAGTGAGAAAGAGATAATCTGCTTTTCGAATTCTGCGAAGTGTCTCATGCATTATGGGTTCTTTCAAACAACCTGAGCTCAAAGTTGCCTTGGTGTCCTGACAAAATGTGCGAACCCGAAGGCAATGGCGGCTTCTTCGTTTGTGTCGGAAGGACAAAATCAGAAGGTCCAACAAAAACTTTCTTGTGAAATGACGCATCTTATCCTTGTGTGGTCTGGTAATCTGCGTGATTCCAAGACTCTCAAGACATTTCCCGTCGACCTTGGGACGTTGTCTGTCTGTGAAGAATACTTTAAGGATCGTGTTTTCAGCATTGTTTCAGACTCATTATTTTGTTCAAGGTTTAATCTGAATGTGTGCATGAGTGTGTCTGTCCAGAGAGGGTCTGTGTGCCTGCAGTCTCCCGCGCTCGACGCCCACTGCCGCCACCATCCCTCGTCCTCGAGACCGAGGGCCAGTACGCACTCGCAGTTGCTGTCTTGGAATGAATTTGGACAACGGTTGTTTCAAGTCTTCGTTCAAGAATCCCAATTCTGTTGTTGTTGTGCTCAGGTAGCTGCCTTCAGCAGCAACCCTCCTGGTCGGTTGTATCTGTCGTGGGGGAAACCATGTTAAAACGAGCAAAAAAAAGTTAAGAAAGCCCCTGTTCTTGGTGAATCTGAAAATGGGGATCTCCTGTTTTCGGTTGCACCAAAACCGACAAGGGACATTCTCCTTCGAAACACCTCTCACGTGTGACCAATTTGTTGTTTTCTCTGTTCTTGCAGGTAAGTGAAGTTCTGCTCCACAAATCAGCTGGAACCGTTTCTGTAAGTTTGCACCTTTTTCGTAAACAGTATCAAGATAAAGTGCGTACCTTCCGCCTGAAGCGATCTGTGTTCGGGAAGTGAACGTTCTGAAGAAAAACGAACGAAAAATGGACACGTTCTACCAGAAAAAGAAGACCGTACAAGGAGGGAAACACTTGTCACAGTCACTCTCGCTTTGCCTTTGAAATCTTGTCTCCACTTTCATGTCTGCAATTCGTGATAATTCGTCAGCAGCTCGTTGTCATTGCATCAAGAGCTCCTCGTTTCCCCATTTCCCTCTTGTGTCATTCTGAATGCATCCATCAGCAAAAGCTGGCCGACGCTGTCCAGCTCGAAATAGATCGTCACAAACACGTCGGCGCATCGCCAAGAATGCGCCAAAGAAGATAGTCTATTGGATTATGCAGGTCAAAACGAATCTTTGTGCCTCTCCACAGAGACACGTCTCTCAGCGGTTGGACACTCAGAATCTTGACACAAAAAGCTATTGACGGAGGTGTTTGGATTCTGAAAACGAAAACGGCACGGCAAAGGAAGGTTTACTCCTCAAACAAAACTTTCAATTTCACACCGACATCTGCTTGTTCATTTACGGACCTGGGGATCTTCTGACCACTGGTGGCCATCGTCTGCAGGCGGAAAACGTGTCATAAAATTGAAAAAAGAAGCCTGGTCTCAGCAGTGTGCAGTGCGACCCTCCTCCCGGAAAGGTCTTTTTTTTAGAGACGAGCGATCCTTGTCAGGTGTTGTCTCAAGAATGTTGTGTTTTAGGTGATGGAAGGTTCTATTCCAAATTTGAGGTCTCCGCAAATCTTTGTTCATCCCTGAACGTTTCAGAGGCGCTTCTTCACAGTGAAAGTGAGGCTTTTGTTTCTGTGGGTACACAGAAAACCCTCCAGCCCAAAAAGTGTCCAGCGGTTTTATGCAGACGTACTTTCGCAAACAATGTTTCCAACTAACCACAAAATAAAATCGGGATTTTGGCTGGCTTTTGTCTCGGAAAAGTGTTCATCTGATGTGGACAAACTGGGAACTTCTGAAAGAAAGTGGGAAATTTGGTCAATGAAGCTGGCAGGGAGAATCAACAAATTGGCCAACTGGGAATTGACATTGCGCTTGGCTGTTGGATTTGTTCTCAGTAATGTGTTTGGACAAGACAAAAAGAGTGCAGGTTACACATTTGATTCCCATGCAGAGCTTCTCATTGACAGATGAAATGGCAAACGCGATTCACATTGGGAGTTGATAACTGTTCTCAAATCGTCCTTTCGCTTTTTCATTGTCAATAATGCGCCGCCTTTTATGGACCCGATATCAGGTCTTCCGTTTGTTCACTGCAGATTGGTCCTTGTTGCAGTAGTTGCACAAGGGTCCCAATTTTGATTTTCTTGCAATCTGAACACAAATGAGTTTTTCTCCCACGGTGGAGTTCTCGGTTCACACACGCACAAGCACGCATAACAGGGTGAAAGTCTGTTCTTTTCAATTCAAGAATCTCCAGTTGGTCCAGCCGGGCACGTCGGTTTGTTTTCATCAAACTGAGGCGCCATTGCTCATTGTGTTCGTCTTGAAGCTCGTGTCACAAAACACAGCTTATCCAGTCATTGACGTTCGGACTTGGTTTCACACGACTCAAAAAGTCGCCACAACAACAGTGCAATCCGAGACGCGGTTGCAGCGTAGGCAATTCGACACTGCGCATCTTACGGCTCTGCCGGAACAAAAGCCCAGATCAAGAAGCAATGCGATGTCGTAACATTAAAATGGCGAAACAACACTTTTGTGCGAGTACCTTTCGGTTGTTTTCGTCACGCCAAATTTATCACCACCACTACGAATATTGATCTGGCTCCATTGAACTGTCGTCTCACCTGTCAAAACGGGATTGATGATTCACCGAGCCAAATTTCATCCTCTTGACGTCTTAGTTTCAGAAAAGCTTCTCCCGCTGTGAGTCTCGCCCAATGTTCCTTCATCTTCGTCCCAACTGCAGGAAATGTAGACGAAGTTGGCGAGAGTTGCGAGTCCTTTGAGCGTCGTGATAAGATTGCCACAGGACATTTGCTGCTTTCATGCCACATCTTTCATACAGCTTCGCACATTCCGTGGAGTTTCACAAAGTAAATTGTTAAATGGTGGGGCGTAATGGCGTAAGATGGAACTGCACTGCGCCTGCTTTTAGACCTTTTGTTTGAGGTGCTAAATGTGAGAGTTTTGTATCCAGGCACATGAGAATCCTGAGAAGTAATTTCATGATGAGAAATCGACGCAAAAGGATCAAGAGGTTTCCCCTCTAATATTCCTGAAAGCTTGGGTTTTGATCCGACACACCTTTTGTGTTGTGCTCGAACTTGAAACAGAGAGAAAACGATTGCAAGATTTGTTGAGGCTGTGTGCACCTGCGGTTCTCGACGCTGGTTTGCAGCGGCCGCCTACGTTCGATCTGAGGACATCTGGACACGAGTGTGAATTGCCTGTGGAGCAGATTCATCCTGTTTGTGAAACAAACAAGTGGTGTCAGCACACGTCAAACGTATGCCAACCAATAGTGGCTGCAACTTACACCAAGACGTCTCGTTTCCGGTTGTAGTAGGAGTGTTCCGACATTTTGTCGGAGAAGGTGTTGTATGTTGCACGTCTGCCAACAAGAAGCTTTTCGGTTTAGGTGCCAGCCAACCACAAAACATCTTCCCATTCTCTTCTTGTCTACTTCTCCAAGAATTTCATACCCAGAATCCTCATCTGGTCATTGGAAAAGTTGGGTGGGCTCAAACGTGAAATCGACGTGTTTTGTTCTTGAAATTCAAGAGTTTTGTAGCGTCACCTGAGATCACTCATTCTACAACTCTGCGATCACACAACTTGTCGTACGAGTACGTGCTCGCATCGTGGTAGAAATCAGTTCTCACGTTGCAAAATGGGTTTCTGTTCAATCACACAACTCTTTTCTCGACCAAAGGTCTTGAAAAGTCATTGTGTGATTTCACAGGAACCATTTTTGTACAGTGTGAGAACCATGTCCTAGACCAAACGCGCAAGTGCAAGAGAGTGCGATTCTGTTCGTGAAACAACAAAGAAGGAATTGCTCAACCACACTGCATGTTTCGACTTGACTGAAGCTCACACCCAAAATCATGGTTTTGTATCTGCGAATACGTTCTGACGACCGAGGATCACGCGCCTGCTAACGCGTTCAAAGCGCGGCGCACCATGTAGAGAACATCTGTGGTTGCGTTTAACGGAGCACGAGAAGTCTTTCAGAGAAAACAAAGGGTTCAGCAACGAGGAAGATTTTCTTTCGTTTGCCTGATGTATGTTTTTTGCAGCGAAGCATGTTGCAGATAAAGACCAGATTGGTTGGTTTCCCTCACGTCCTGACTGTGGACGCCAATGTGTCGGATAATAACTAATGATGTGGCGTCCAAAAAATTGTTCAACTTGTCATGCTCCACTCGAGGGAAAGAGACGTGAACAAGAAACCCGTGTGGAAGAATGAATGTGGTCGTCTAGTGAAAAGAAGTTTCTTCAGTGACCTTCACAAGGGATTTTTGTGCTTGTGCTTGACATCAATCTTGTCCCTGCTGCACCCAATTTAGTGTTGGCAAAAGCACAGAACCCGACGACTTCGCCCTCTTTTGAGCCTGACGCGTCTCCGCATGGCATTGGCACGTGTTGCGAGGTTGTCGGAGATCGGACTTTTGTAACCAGAAAACAGCGTTGTGTTCTGTTGCATTTTGTGCGCAAACTGCTGCATGCTGCATAGTTGGGGGCAGAAGAACGAGTTGGACCTTTTGGTGTGTTTGGTTCGAAAGCTCAAAGCTGCTTGTGATTGACAAGCAAATGTGGCACAAGAAGAGCATACTCGTACGTCAGACACGAATCCATTGCTTTGAGACGGATACGCTCGTCCTGTCTGCTTCCTGTTCGTATTCGGATTCTTTCCAGGAAATGATTGTTTTGTTTTGCCAAACTTGGTCCTCCGAGATTATCGATAACGTCATCCTGTTGCATTGCAGTGGTATCAAGTTGCCTTTCAGAAAGGACAACGAGATGTCACCGTTCGCTTTGTTTTGCACAGCTTTGCTGGTTGCCGCGCTGCTGGGAGAAATGTACACAGGATATTTGTGGTGGGTCAGGGCGGAAGTTTCATTCGCAAGCATTGCTGGACTCGTGTGTTTCCCTCCACCTGACAAAAACTAGAACCAGGGAGGGCTCTAAAGTTATTCGTGAAGGTTCAAGAGTAGATCGAGTCTGAAGTAGGAGGATTATGCGTTTGTGAGCGTGTGGGCGCATTTTGACAAGCTACTTATCGAGAAGCTGCTGCACGTGTAACACGAGTGAGCAGATTTTCAGCTCCCAGGTCTTCTTTCTGGAGCTGATGCATCTTCGGAAACCATCACTGCGCTCAGCTGTCCTGAAGTTCCTTCTCACAGGCAAAAATGGGGTAAGCTGGAACAAGTTGTAGGAAAATTGCCTCGACTCATTGGCCCCGATTGTAGCGCGGACCACAATCGCAACTCGAAGATCTCCCTGCGACTGAGATAACTTCAGGTCTGTCCAACATTTGACGTAGTCTTGGCCAATTCAAAGAGCTACTCCACTGAAATCAGTTCGAACTGGGTGTACGAGCGTATTGTGTGCGAAGATAAAAACAAGCCATTCTGCCTGTTGGTGAGTGGCTCGGACAGTTCCGCTGTGGTCAGGTGCATTTTGCTGCCTTGAAGACTTTCTTCTCTCTTTGTCGTCATCTCAGGGTCTCCTTCGATTTTGTTGGAGACATTTCGTGACTGCAACTGTGTTGCCTGTGTCACATTTGTCGCAGAGACCACCACCCTGAACAACATCAGACTGTAATGACACGATGGATACGATCAATGCTGTCATGTCTGGCCGTTTGTGCCGGTGCAATGACCGTCTCAAACACGAGGGCTGTCAATTAGTTTCCGCTGATCTACGGTTTAGCTTGACCGAAGACAGGCGAAAACTTAATTGACAGCCTTCGTACCTTTCATTCAGAAATGAACAGGAATGTTCCTGTTCTTGGTGTGTTTGTGCTTCATTCGAATTTGCTGAAGGGGTTTGAAAAAGCCAAAATGTTTCGGATGTATTGTGCAACCCTCTGTCAGTATTTTGTGTTTGTTGAAGGGGTTTGAAAAAGCCAAAATGTTTCGGATGTATTGTGCAACCCTCTGTCAGTATTTTGTGTTTGTTGCATTTCAGAACACAACTCTGGAAAGCTTGCACCTTGCTTTCGAAAAAGATAGGCTATTGGGTGCACCACTATGTTCTCAGAATAAGTTTGATTGGGTGTAGTAGCTTATTTAGGAGGACAACAGCTCAGGTCTTGTAGATGGCATTTGTGCTTATGCTTCGCAGGTACAGGTCCATTTCGGATAATTCGAACGTCCGTAATTCGAGTTTCACATAGTTCGACTTTTTTCTGAACAGGTTTGGATTTGTGTGTGTTGTTAATGGATTTCATAATTCGACTTTCACATAACCTGTACAAACCTGAAACATACCAGGTTGATTTGATTTTGTGACACCCCTCCCCCCCCCCACAAAAAGATATTTTGTCTTCATCATTTTTGAACAGGTTCATTTGAGCCAATGAAATAGCTTTGCCCGGTCAGGTTTGTGTGCAAGGGGGTGGGTAGGGAGACCCACAACAAGCTTGAGACAGGCCCCCACCCCCAGGGTATGATGCAGGGTGGTTGGTCTGCTCTTCTGGGAGTCCCTCCATGAAGAGCTTTTCATGGGACCATCTTCCCCCTGAGGATGACTGGCTCTGGAGTGATTTGCTTGCAAGGCTTCAGCGCTTACAACACTGATGTCATTCATACAGGTTCACACACGTTGGAAAGATTGTTTCTGTGAAATCACACAATGACCTTTCAAGACGTTTGATCGAGACAAGAGGAACCATTTTCCGGTGTGTGAACTCACAACAATGAAGTGATGTACGGAGAGGGAGGCTTTGTGACCTCAGCGTTGAAGAACAAAAAAAGGTGTTTGTTTTCACGTTGTTCAACCTGCCAGAGGTCGTTGGTCCCGAAATGAATGAGATTTGTGTCATGCAATGGTCATGCCAGGTTTTCTTGATCAGTCAACAAACGGAGTATTTGATCTCTCGCACCAGACTGACTTTGCCTTCTGGTAGATCTTATGGTTGGGGACCAGTTTGAAGATTGCGCGTCCGCTTGTTGCGGTCACCGCTTCTGTAGAGTTCCCTTGAGCACGAGCTGTTGTCCGGTGGCACTTGACCATTTGTCGTCAGAAACATTCATAACCTCCCGCGAGGCTGAGGTCGAAAGAGTAACGCAAACAGCCTCACATATTTTCATTGCTTGTTCGCACTTGTTTCGACCCTCTTCAAGAGGTTTTATGTGAAGGACCGATTATGAAAGCTCAATGCATGATCTCAGGTTTTTGCTTGAAATATTATGGTTTTTATGGCCAGTAGATACAAATGTTTTGAATACAAAGTATCAAGTTGGCATGTTCTGGGCATATTCCGGTATGTTTTTGACCAACACAGCCGAAGATTTGTGTAAGGACCACATTCGCTTTCGTGAGGCTTTGAAACTCTTCTGGGCAACAATGAACGTGCGAAAAAAAACCTGGAGGGCTCACATTGTCCAGTGATGAATGATGGAACCCTTGTTGGTCAACATACAACGTACTTTGTTGTCCGTCGACATGATGAATCAGAAACCTTGCGAAATAAATGACATTTGGAGGAACAGGTTGATTTTCATTTGGCTTGTTCATCAGCTTTTCCTAAGTTCCTGGATTTTGATTGTGACGTTCTCGCCTCAGCACCATGAAAGAGCAGTGATGGGAAATGGCAGTGTTGTTCACTGAGCTGTGTGAAATATGCAGGACTGTAAGGTTGTGATAAAATGACCTGCATGACAATTTCCATATAGATTTTGTCTGGCACAGAGAAGAGCTCAGACCTTCGCTGACCCGTTCCATTGACGTTTTGGAAGTTTCTGTTTTGTACCTTTCAGCGCAAAAGAGAATCTGTGATGTGACAAAAGACCTTAAGCGTTGCAGATACGACAGCTTCTCGACGCTTTCCGAATTCGGATCTGATTGTTGTGTCTGCCTCTGTGTGTGTGTGTGTGTGTGTGTGTGTGTGTGTGTGTGTGTGTTTTCTGTGCACAGGATGTTGTTCGCACCGACTTAAACACTGTGTGTGGAGACGAAGTGGTGAATTTTGCATGTTTCTGCTGGAACCAATGACATGGTTCTCAAAGGAATGGAAACTCCCATGGTTCATCTTTCGTCTGGCGACAGGCTCGAAACCAGCCACAAGCTGGTCTCTTTCGTGTGTCTGAAACTCGTCTGCGCCCAAGTTCTTCCAACCGACACCTCTCCCACTTTCACACACTATTTTCTGTCAGTCCCTTTCTCCTGTCGAGGCGGTTTCGTAAGTGGCTTCATTATTTTGTCAGAAAGGAACAAGGCCTGGGATATTTCTCAAGTCCAAACATTTTGATCGACTGGTGGAACTTGAGCTGCTTTCTCGCACGCAGATCATCACGAAGCCTGAACAAAAGAGCAGGGGACTCCGACGACGAAGTTGAGGCCAGCATGTTGAGCCCATGGAGCGAAGATACTCGGTGTCAGGAAGCCTAATTTGTGGTCCTCGTATGCGTGTGTGCGTGTGTGTGCGGTTGTGTGTGTATGTGTGAACAAGTCTCGACTTGGAGTTGGGTTGGGGGCTCTTGAGGCTCCTGACGCACGTGAAGAACTTTTCTCTGCACACACGCTCTATTTTTGAAGTGAATCGGACTTTTAACATCTTTGTTTGGAATTCATCAAGGCTTTTGTGGCTCCATTTTTGTCTGACTGAACATTCAGTAAAAAAAACCTTGAACCTCGTCGTTGTTGCTTTTCCACAAGGGTCGATAAAACCGCACTGGCGTTTGGTGGTGGTGTTTGTTAGTTTTGTGCTGTACCGTGGGATACAAAAGTGGAATTGAATTGTTTTTTCACGTGATCGCTGTGCGGGATGCGACCAAGTTCAAGTGTAGCCTGTGGCATAGTGGAAAAGCAAAAAACTTTGGGAAACTTTCCGACAGGAAATTAGCTTGCTCTTGCCAATCAGTAGTCAGCGTGTTTCTTGCTGACCATCTAAGTAGCACGACTGATTTCCTTGTTGAGGATAGACATGTCATGAGTTTGTGGCAAACAACAAGTGAAATTTCTCTGTCGGAATTGGAATGCATGCAGTGGTGGCAGCTCCGTGCTGTGCATCGTGCACGACCAATGGAATCCTTTATCCCCAAAAGATAAAACTCTTCCTGTTTTCTTGTTTGTTCCTCCACAGCTGAAGAAAGGGTGATGTACTTCCCTCAAATATGACACTTCGCTTGTGACGAGACGCGCACGAGTCAGTTCTGGGAGAATTGTTGTCTTTCTGTCAATTCCAGGTTGGTGTCGTTCTTTTGTCGCTTGTGTTCAGAAACGAATACTAATTATGGACTCGGCAAGCGGCAGTCTCGGTTCCACACGCAGCTCTCAGCGAAGACGTTGATAATTAACTTTGCGCAGAGATGCATTGTTTTCCGGAGATTGCTTCTCGAGGGTTTCATGACACAGTCCCACCAGCGTTTTGTGTAAAAGCCCCCTTGCCCGTGAAAGTGATGTTTCACAACATGTATAAGTATATTAGATCTTGCAAAGATTGCTTCATAAAGTGGCAGAGAAAATTGACTGAGGAAAAGTCCCATCAAACCAGACAGAATTTAATCTCGCACGGCCACAAAGCTGAAAATCTCATTTCACCGGAGACGTGCTCGAGTCCCGAGGCAAACTTCCACATGCGTCTCGACATCTGTCCAAAATTATGTTCGGAGAGACGTTTTCTGTGACTAAACATCATTGTGCTTCATGTCTTCTTTTGCACGGCTGACGTTTTCTGTCTCGAATTTTTGCGAATCTCGACAGAAACAGCATCCGTACAATAGAAAAAGAAATTGAACTTTGTACTCGTACAAATGACTCATACTCAACATTTGAGTCTCGATTTGCTGCGCAATCTCGACCCAAATAGGGAGTGTTCGTCTTTCGTACAGCGTCCAATAGCCCTCTCTCCGAATCTGAACTCGTTCATGACACTTTTGTCCTTGAGCAACTACCAGATTTCTACCCAAGAACAAGCTGCGCGTGAAGATGTACCTGAGCGAGAGGACCGTTGGTCTTTTTCCTTCTACGTCACCTGGATTCTGCCACATTGTGTTGAACGCGTTTGCGGCCAGACGGAATGGGTAGGATGCAGTTTTCGGCATGCTGTGGGTTGGGTCAGCGACCGCTGACAAGGAAATGCGGAGACCTGTGATGAGAAAAGCGCACAAAAGTATCTGCGCTGAATTAATGCAACGTCGCCGTTCATATTCCTGGGTCAATATCGCTTTATTGTGGCCTTGTTGACTAATCTGACTAATGAAATCAGCATGGGGTTGAAAACGTGATTGAACAACAGCCCACGGGGAGAGCAAACATTATCCATTGTGGCAAATATCATCCACTGTTTGCTTGCTTTGACATTGTGCTATTCATCTATTTCCGGGAGGAATGGAAAGGTTTGAGGTTGGTACAGAGTGAATGCAGCGATCAGAGCGACTCCAGGAGGTTTCCGTCACTGATTTTGAGCGAGCTTGCACTTACTATTCTGAGCGAATCTCCCCCCTACCCCGCCAGCAGAGGTGTAAGTGATGTGCAGACGGGTACTGACCCAGAGAACAGACACTGTGGACAATTTTCACCCAGAATCTTGTGATCAAAGTTTGCATCTCAAGCCAAATATCCTGTCGGATTGCTCTTCAACTTCGTACATTATTTCGTGATTCACAGCTTCATCATCTTGGGTCTCCCATTCGGAGCAGATCGCCCCTCAGTGCGACCACAACACCCTTCAGTCTCTTCAGTGATGTGTCCAAGATTCCAATGGCAACTTTCGCATTTTATGCACGCACGAGATTGTTTGTAACGAGCAGTGACGAGTTTCGAGTTCCTTTCCCGTAGCTGCAGCAGAGAGCTCAGCAAAAGCCACGCTGCTCCTGTCACTCTTTCGTGTTTGCCGTTTCCAGGAGTGCTTCTGGAATCTGTGTCAAATCTTGGTCACTGAAGCCGTAGGTACTTGAGGCGTTCTTCCGTTGGCATGGTCCCGAAGGACACTGGTGGTTCTTGGATATACGATGCAAGGTTGGGAATGAGTGACAGCAAGGCTGATGCAGTGGTCGCAATCGGTGGAGTGCACTGATACGAACTGGTGAAGCGCAGCAGGTCGGGACCGCGCGGCTCCTCAGTGCATCCGAGTTGGACCTCGGGCGCACTCCGCAAGATTGGCTCCTCCACCGGCGATGAGAATATCTCCTCGAAACATAACACCATCCGACTAATTTTGGAGACAAATAAAGGGGTTGTTCGAGAAAATATTTGCCAATTATTTCGCGAGTCAGTTTCTTGTTTTCATGTCCTGCGGTACTCCGGCCTCGGAGGATGGGGAAAAAGTGACGTTGTTGTTATGACAAACACAGAAGATTGATCGAGCAGGCAAGGTTGTGAGGCTCGACATCTGGAGATCCAGGCTCTTTGCCGGACAATGTTGATTTTCTCGTCTTGAACTGAAACAGTTTGTTGCAGAAAATTTGTGAACAAGAAGCAGCTCCTCAGACAAAGAAATCTGGTGATTGAGAATTCTGTGACTGTAAGTTGCAATGCTCGCCCAGTCAATTTCTGACTCGGCAAAAGTAAGAGGCGATATCAGTTGATGAAGTTTGATTTGGGCAGCAGCGCGCTTTGCTTCCTGTGTCATTCAGTGCTTTATGGTGGTTGATGAGTGGGTGCACGGGGACGTCGAGTGCCTCCGCGTTGGACCGCGAGGGAGTCACCAGCTTCGCGAGGGGAGGATTTTTCTGCGAAACCGGGAGGCGAGTGCAGCGTGGCGATTGGCTGATGCGTGGGAGACAGGGACATGGGAGTGTCGAAATAGGAATGTCAAGGGTGCTTGACTCTCTGTCTCCTGCAAGTGATGAAGTGCTTGGTCTCCGTGACTTTTGCAGCCCGAGATAAGTTTTGCGGGGAAGGTTTGCCAGTGTTCCCTCGTCCCTGCATCTCCGGGCACCCATGAACCCAACACGCCTTCACCTCTCAGGGTTGAGAAAACAAAACCTCAGCGGTCAAAGTTTCTGAACTTTGACGACCACAATTTCAAAAGAGTGTTCAGGAGACAGCAGTGTTTAGTTTTGCCAGGTTTTTTTCTCCAAGAAGACCATCAGTCGCATTTGACGGCAGAAACATGGTAAATGGAAGTGCTTGCCCACTGAAGAAATGTGTTGCAGTTTTGTCAGAGAGATCTATCTCTCTGGGTTTTGTGCACATTTTGAAGCCAGAACCTGGAGCGGACACTGTGCCCAAACTTGTGTGATAAGAGGCGACTGGGTAAGTTTCTGCAGACAACGGGCCTTTGCTCCCGCCAACTTAATGATCATCCCTCAGGCGTGACTGGAAATATTCTTGGGGAAAAGTCCTTCCTGTATCCTGTAGACAAGGCGGATGAACGTTTCCTTTCTGGTTTCTGCATTAGTGTATTAGCCAATTAGCCGGTGGGAACACGGGAAGAAGATACTTTCTTTTGTGTAGAAAAAAAAAGAGCCAGGAAGGGATATTCGGGGTTTGCCATGCGGACGAAACACAGTCGCGAGGTTTGTGCTCGGAAAATTCTGGATGTCTTTCACACTCAAGTCACTCTCCCTCCATTAACCTGGAAGCCAGATGAAACTAATGACAGTCTTACAAACCTCTCAGACAGTTAAACTTCAAAGTGATTGCAGTTGTAAAAGCATTGACCGAGATAGAAACAAATTGCTCGCAACGAAGTGTTTGTACCGGTGCCAAATTTTATTCGATTCAAGCTTCAAACAGCACAGACGTGCTTCTCTGCATGTTGTTGTTGGAAGGTGTGCTCTGGATGCAGAACAACGAAACATTGCAAGTTCTGCAGATGCCACTTTTCCGGGGGTTTTTGTCGTCATTCATTTCCAGAAATTTACGGTCTTCACATTGGTGAAAATGGTGGCAGAATGCGACACAAGTTGACTGAAGAAATTTAATTTCGACGAGTTGCAAGCCCTGCAGTCAGACACAAAAATGGAGAAATTATACGTGAGCCTTATCATTTTGCGTGAGCCTCGTCTTCAGTGAAGTTTGGACCTGTGTGTGCGTGCGTGTGTGTGCTTCTGTGTGCAAGAGAGAGACAGAGACAGACTCAGTCAGGTCAGGTTAAGTCAGGTCACAAGGGCTCTTTGACTGACCCTGTGTTTGAGAAATATTCCAAGAACATCACCTCAAAATGTGTTGCCTCCAACAATCCTCTGGTGATTGCACTCGCCCCTGCGGACGCGTTTTGTCCGAGTTGAATGACGTCCTGAAACATTGAGAAAACTGGAACAATCTGACAACACATCCACACGTCTCGAAACATCTAAACTGAGACCGTCTTCATGAGAATCCCAGAAACTTGGGTTCTTCTTGCTTTTGAGCTTGTTCCCCTTTTGTTTGGGAGGTTTATTGTCAAGGACAATGTGTGGTGATGTATTACGAAAAGTTATGACAAGTAGGAAAAAAAGGCGCAATGTGGTGAGATGTGTGTCCAACCTTCACAACTGTATGTGGGCGAGAAATGTGTTCACGTGATTTGTAGGAATGAACTGATTTCAAAGAATGTTCTTCATTTCGGGTGCAGTCGGAGAGAGGTGCATCTGAATGACTTTGTGTGCAGCTCGCACAACACATCTGACGGACCACACAACACAGGTGTGAGACCGACATGACTTGGATAATTGTACAAACAAAAAGTGTTTGATTTTGTTGGGTGGATGGCCTCCCATTCTGTGGAAAGTGAGGCAGGGACACGCCAAAATCTACAAAAAGGAGACTTTTTGAAGGAACGTGCCAGCGCAAACACTTCGCCAGGAAGTTCCCAGCGTATTCCGACGTCCAGAGAAAAGTGTACGAGGCAAGATCAGCAAGATGTGGGTAATCGGATGTTTCTTCTTTTCTTTTTGGACAATCCGCTTGTCCTCCATGCATGATGTAGTCTGGCATGTCTGCCATGTGTGGGTCGATTTTTAGTCAGATCAATTGTCTGGGGACTTCGCAAATCGATCCGGAAAATCGACTTTTTCAGAGGATCGCGCGAATTGTCAGAAAATGGTACAACTGTGGGCCAAACTTAATCAACGTTTTGAAGTGAGATTCATGCTCAGGGAAGGGCGTAGTCAAAAGCAAATTTTGGAGGCTTTGCAGAGGATGCACGGAGCAAATGCTTTGAGTCAATCATCAGTGCAAAGATGGTGCAAAAGGCTGGAGGCAGACCCAGACAGCATCCAGGACAAACCCAAATCCGAAGCTCCAGTGCATCGCCTGGCCAAAGTGCAAGCAGTTCGAGACTGTTTGGAGTCTGACCGCCGCACATCCATCAGTGAAGTGAGCAGAACTGTCAATTTGTCATACGGATCCACCCAAAAAGTCATCACGAAAGACCTTGGATTGCGCAAGAAGCCAGCCAGATGGGTGCCACATTTCCTGAGCCAGGCCAACAAGGACAGACGTGTCCAGTTGTCCCGAAATTCGTTGGCACTTCTCCAATGCAGAAGGGACCCTGTGCAGAGAATTGTGGCTGCCGATGAGAGTTGGATTTGTGCTTATGACCCAGAATCGAAGGAAGCAGCACGCCAATGGATGGATCCAGATCAGCCCAAACCAACAAAGGTGCGACTGGACCGCTTCAGTGTCAAGATCATGCTCGTGGCATTCATTGACAGGGAAGGTGTGGTGCACCAGGAATTTGTTCCAAATGGCATGGGCATCGACAGACACATGTACTTGGCCATCCTGGCAAGATTCCGTGAAGCTGTCCGGAGGAAGAGGCCACATCTGTGGCACAATCCGGACAGCTGGAGACTTCTGCATGATGGTGCACCCACCCACATTGCCAGAGATGTCGTCCAATTCCTCCAATACCACAGTCTTGAAGTGATGCCACATCCTGGATACAGTCCGGATCTCAATCCTCTGGATTACTGGTTTTTCTCCAAAGTCAAGTCCACCCTCAAAGGCCAGCGCTTCAGGAATGTGCAAGATCTTCAAACAGCATGTGAGCAGGCCATCAGAGCAATTCCAGCCCAGGATTTTGCTGCAGCAATGGATCGGTACCTGGACAGACTCAGGCAGTGCATCGCCGCATCAGGGGAATACTTTGATGAACACGCCCATTGACATTTCAAGAGGCACACAGTTCTCTTCTTGACAGTAACCTGGCCAAGGATCTCAAGTGTCCTCTGTGCAAATTTGGTTAAGTTGGGACTGTTCGTTGCTGAGTACTAATGAATGCAGTACTCGCATACTGCGGCAAAATACTGCTCCATGTACTGCTTGTACACCTAACTGGAAAACATGTTTGACACTGTCCACATATGGTCAATACATGGTATTTGACATGTGCAAAAAATGATCTTTGTATGTCTAGATCCGCATCCACAGCGTCCGATTACCCACATCTTGCTGATCTTGCCTCGTATGCGCGTCAATCGATTTGCGGCTTGAGTGGAAAAAAATACTCTTAAAACTCCTGACTTGGTTCACAGACCCGCCTTTCTCCTGTTGAGCTGACTGCGCGTCAGAATTTCTCCGCGCAACACAGAGCTGCACATCTGGAGCGCAGCAAAACTCGGCCTCGAACTGCTGAACACCACTGCGCTGATCAGTGACTCTGCCATGTCAAAAGGCAGTTGAGAACAAAACCAAATGTGCGTCTGAGAGAAATATAGGTTTGAGCACCTGATGCCCGGTGATTTAGCATCCATTATTCACGACTTGAGCGCATTGTGAGACCAATTTAATTTTGATGTTATTTTGAAACTGATTGTGTTGGTGAGAAGAACATCTCGCCGGACTCGTTTTCCTGCTTCACAGGAAGTAGTGAGACTGCAGGAAGATGGTTTGTTCTCGGGGAACCAAACCATCACTCGCACACGCAGGTGAACTTTCGTCACACGAACACACACTGGACGTTCTGGTTTCTTGAGATGTGAAAGTGTGCGCTGAAACTCTGTCGAGTTGCCTTCAGACACAGACTGAACCAGCCGTCATGTCTGCAACATAAAGTTGGGGATGGAAGAGTGTGCGTCACGTTCTGGACAAGTCAAAAGAAGTGATTGCGATCGCTCGGGTCTCTAATTAACGTGCTCTCGCAAATAATCCTGCGCAAGCCAAGCGCTGACCTTTGCAAAGGCCGCTGCTCGGGTTGAGCAGCTGCAGGGACAGAAATACTTGTGTCAGAACGAAGGAATCACCATAATCAAATCAGTGTGTACTTTATGGGTTTCAGTTCGTCTGTTTTAATCAAAGGTCCACCCATTCGAAACTGATGCGAATCGTATTGTCCTCAAGTTTCAACGGCAGTGATCGATGGCATAAATTTCGCGGGTATTTACTCAGTCAAAGTGAACAAGGAGCAAGCTCTTCCAAAGTCAACTTTTCTTTGTTGAAGGTGTTTTGACTTGCAGGAGGAGGTGTCAACTGTATCCACACTGGCCTCTCAAACAGACGTTCGCGGCGAACTCAGGATCATGGTTCACAGTGGTGGTGGTGTTTGATGAAAGGCACCCTTTTGAAGCAGACTTTGCAAACAGAACTCCGAGAAGCAAAGTGTGCTGAGCGCAAAGACGTGCGAACGTTTGGCATTTTCTGATGTCGGAGACATCACTGGGACGACAGGACAAAGACGAAAAAATGTGCGGGTCACTGACTCCAGCTGTCGTCCAGGAACCAAACCGCGCAGCAGTTCCTCAGGATTGTTTGGAGTGGGTCTTGGAACCTTGTCACTCAAGTACCGAGATGTTTTGGTTTCTGAACATTTCCTGCAGTGTGCATACGACAGTTGTCAGAACAAATCCTTTTGCGAGAAAGAAACAAGCATGCGGTCCAATTTCGGCTTCAGGTGCACAAAGCGTGAACTCGGCAGCGATCATTTCCGTCTGCAAAATTCTGTCGTTTCACATCGAGGATACCAACCAAAATGGGCGGATTGAGATGGAAAACGCACATTCCAAATGTGATCAACTGGGTCAGATTGCCGCATTGAAGCGTTATTCATCAGCGAGGGTGTTTCGGGAATTGGTCGGCTGCATGTTGCAAATCTTCGTTGACTTCATCCAGAAAGGTGGAACACTTAGCTTTGTTCGAGTTCCCTGCAATGGTGTGGCTGAGACAAATGAGTGCCACAACGCGAAGAAAATACAGACTCTTGTGCAGACCCTTGTTCAGGAAAATGCACAATTTAGAGCTGCGTGGCTGGACCGGATCTCTGGGGTCCTTTCAACCCAGCGACAAAGCGGAAACGAGATAACGGCTTCATTGGTTCTTGATTTTGGACTGATTGTCAGCTGTTGGTCGTCGTTCAAGGTGAAAAAGGAAAAAAGATGTGTGAATCAACAGTGGAGGTAGCTGTGTTCCCAAAACATTCCCGATTTCCAAACTTAGCCGTGTTGTTCAGAGTGAGCTCATCTGCTGGTGGCCTGTGTCCTGTTTGCAAAATGTGCATCCTTGAACCAGAGAGGAGAATGTCCTTCAGCTCAGTGATCAGGTGGTCGTAAAATGAGCATAAAACGAAGGCACACATTTGAAAGAGCGTCGTATTTCCGAATATTTGCGAGGGGTTAGGGACCCTCGTACGAAATCTCCCCACACACCATCTTCTCTTTTTCTAGCCCGCGGTCCTGTCTTCCAGGCAATCACCATCAGGATGTGAGTGAGTCTTTGGACGGGAAACTCAGCAAATGGGGAAGGGTGTGGTCAAGTATCCCGCGGTGGAAAATGGTCAGCATCAAATTCTGAGCAAAAACAATTTCAGGTGACTTTCCCTCCTTCCCCCTGTGGGGGTTGGGGGTGGGTGTGAGTCATCTACATTGGAAAATGATCAGCATCAAATTCTGAGCCATTATTTTGTTGAGTGACTCACTTCCCTCTCCCCTGTGGGGGTGGGGTGGGGTGGGCAAAGTCGCCCAAAGGAGAAAAAGACCAGCATCAAATTTTGAGCAAATGTTTTGTTGAGTGACTTGCCCCTCTTCCCCATGGGTAACAGAGGGGCCTCCGAGTCACCTGAAAATTTGTTTTGTTTATGATATGATCATTTTTTGGGATGCGTGACTTACACACACACACACACACACACACACACACACACACACACACACACACACACACACACACACACAGGTGACTTGGGAACCTCCAAGTCACCTGAAAAAAATTTGATGCTGATTTTCCCTGGAACGAAACGAGTAATGCTGGTCATGTGTGGCCGCGGGCTCCTTGATCTTTGATCTCTTGGAGCTGGTTAGCAGTGCCAACTCACGATGCTGAAAGACTGAAAAAAATTCAAAGACTTTTCAGCTTTTGTTTGGTTGCGCAACCAGCTGGGGGGCATCCCGTGACACATTGAAGGTTCTTGTCTCCTGTGTGGATGTACGTGATCTTGTCTGTGAACCAACAGAGCACCGCAGTGCCATGGAAGGCCAGGCCGTGGAGCACGTTTTCGCAGAACACTGCAGCTGTGTGCTTCAACTTTCTTCCAGTCAGGCCTGCGAGTTTCTTCTGTATGACGTAGAGTTTGAAGCGGAGAAGCAACAAAACGGAGTAAACTGTCAGATTATCAGCATGGCGGACGATTCGATTTGTGTTTCCTGCTTGTTTTCTCCGAGCGTGTGTTTGTCGAGAAAGGAAGTCGACATCTGACATACAACAATATCGAGCACACGAAGCCACAAAGACTGCGTCCACACATGCAGCATTCAAGTGATCCCTTACTTCCTGTGTTTTGCTCCGTGCGCTGTAACAGAGCCTGACAAGCAGAAGAATGTCGAGCGATAACGTCAAGAACTGGTCCACCGTGCATGATGGTCAAAGGCGATGAGAGGACGCAGTCAACAGTGCTTTCACCAAATTTGCCAGAAGGAAGAAATTTGCATTCAGTTTTGTCGTGATCGACACCCATCTTTCGTTCCGAGCTTGGTATTCTTGTTTTGAAATCAATAGCTGGAAGAGCCTCGAGGGCGGACGTGATGTAGAAATGTGTAATTCCAAACCCATGTCAACTGCCACTGTCCTCATGAACGAAGCTGATTTATGGCGGCTGTCGAACAGATTTATGGCTGCAAGGATTTGTTTAATCCTTGTGATGGCTCTTCAGAGGTTACTCCGAAGAAGATGCATTGATTATCGATCTTGAAATGTGGGTCGGATGAAAGGGGAATGACCGGTGTTGTATTCAAAACTGGACTGGGCAGGCTTCCAATGAAATCAAACGTTTTCAGTTTCACCGCCGTGTGACCTGCTTCCAGGATTGGGGGTCACCCTGTCATGGATAGCTGGTTGGCTGGGTTTTCAGGTCTCCGTTCCTGTTGGATGTTGCATCATGTGTCAAGGATGAACTTCTTCAAATGTATCATCTCTCGGAATGAACAGATTTTGAAAATGACGATCTGTTCGATATTTATACGCAGAAATCAGGAGACATTTCATGCGGAATTTTACCTGACTGTTGTTGCCTCGCTATCGCCTTGACAACCGACGACCAAATGTGCAAAGATTTTTGTTGCGAGTTGTTCAACACGGTTGCTGAAAGAATGTGTGCACGTCTTGCAAAAGAGAAAACAATCTAGATGCTTCAATCGACATTCATAAACCAATTGGAATTGTTCGGTTGAGTGTGGCTGGGTGTGAACTCGCCTCAACAACTCAAGAACAACACGAAATCTGTGTTTGCAATGAGGTACCGTTTTGCATCTGTCATTGTCTTTGCGGACCGGAACAACAGTTCCACAATTGGTTTCCGCAAAAACAGAGTCAAAGACAAATGACTTGGGTGACATTCGTCCGAGGTTCCGTAGTACAAGAAGTCAACTATCAATATCGAATTGAGTTGATGACATTGCAAGAACTACCCAAAACCTCATCAGAGTGGAAACAAAATTCACAAATGTTTCTGCCATTTTGGAACAAATCTCGACACGTCGTACATCCTTTTTCTGTGGAAAAGGGTTCCGGGTTCGGAGTAGATCTGGCAATGGCGGAATTTTTGTGACGAGAGTGACTCGGAATGTCTGCCGTCCGCTCGGGCAGCAGCGATTCGTTCTCAGCAGAAGGTGTCTGATCAGGAAGGTGCGCAACTCGCGGCCCCGTGAAATTGGAGGTTGAGGAATGGAATGACCAACATTTGTTTCCATTAAAAGAGTTGTTTTCCTGCCCTGAGTGATAGCGGCCTCACAGTTGATGAGGTTGGACATGCACAGTCCATTTGCCCTGCGCTTTCAGAAGACACGGATGGGAAGGCTGTGATTTGGAGCGAGTGGCCATTGCGGTGAGAAACGCATTGGTGGAGCCTTTGGGAATGGTACACGCAGATTGCGTGTTGCAAGGGACGACTTCGTTCAATAGTTGCTGGCCTTCCAATATCATGGTCCAGCAGTTTTCTGGATCTCCATGACAATGACTTATTGTACACGTTGTTTGACAGGATTGATAGTTGTTCTTGTGCTTCAGATTCGATATGGAGCTGTGTCAGTTTTGCCCCTGGGCCAGAGACCCTTTGAACGGGGCCACTTGGAAAGAAATGCATGGCCGGTTTCTGGATGGCACCGGACATTTGTTCCGGGTGAAGCCGAAGCGTTGTTCTCTCGAGTATGAAAGGGAGGTTGGTTTGCTTCTTGCGAACTTGTCTCGTACGCTCCCTTCTCGGGGAAGCACAGCTCGAAATGTTTGAGGAGGATAAAACCAGTCGACACGGCGAGATCGATTCACAAAGTCGCATTGCCGCCTTCGAGATGGTCATCTGCAAACAGAACCTTCCGCCCCTCACGTTTGCACAACAAAGTTGATTGAACAGAACCAGATAAAAATCAATTTGCCGGTGCTCCAAAAGCTGACTGGCACCAAAAAACAGCAGTCTTTGGAATATGAAGCTGAAATTTGATGCCGATCATCTCGTACATGTCGGCATCGCAGGGACAGTACAACTCCATGATCGAGTGGAGGTGAATCACAATAGAATAAATGCACACTTGTCCAGTTCGTGTTGAGCTTACGACCGACGCCGGTCAGTTGGTTGCCAACTGGAGTGGGAAGAGCACTTTCCCTGAAAGAACCGTTTCCGTATTCAAAAGCAGGTGCAGCGTGCACGGGCCATTGCCCCTGGTCAGATTGAGGTGAAGAGGAGTCTTATTCAAGAAATTTACCGCGTTGGCAATCCGAGCGACTTGATCGGCGACGCGGGTTCCCACCGCAGCAACACCTGAGTCTCGGGATTTACAGACGCTTCTGGCCCCGCGACGCCAAATGGTTCGGTTAATTTGCTCGAAACGACGCGCCACTGGATTCTATCGCAGCTTGACTCTGACCCCCAGAACTCCTGTTGTTCATTTGTATTCAGGCCTCACGAAACCATCGTGTTAAACTTGTCAATAAAGATCCGCGTTTAATTTTCTTTCCTTTGTTGAAATACACGCTTGAAAAACAGCTTGAGGACCTTCGAGGCCTGTCAAAAAAGTTTCCGCTGTTGTGCAATGAAGCAACCAGACGGAATGACAATTCTGGAAAATTTTGAAGTGCACCCAGAAATCCGACTGGACACACACCGAAATCTGTGCGTTTCCACGCAAGCGTCACGATTTCATCGTACGACGGCGGAAAATTCAGTTTCTCCCTTGGAGCTGCTCACCACGGTTCCGAACCTGTATCAGAACAAGCAACATCTGTGTGAATGACAACTCGCACATGATCTTCAAAAAGTTCGGCTTTGACACATTCTTCCCACTATTTGGGTAGAGAAAACAACATAAAATGCTCGCATTTCTTCAGGAATGGATTGCCAGCTCTTGGCCGCTTGCTTTGCAGTTTTCACGAGATCTGAAAAAGTTCTGCTGTGAGCTTTGACAGAAATCAACGGGAGATCATATGACGTGAGATCAGGACTTGGTGCTTCAGGCTTTCCCGAGGAAAGGTCCCTCGCAACAACTTTTCTGAGAAGCTAGGTTGAATTTGATCTTCCAACGCCAGAGGTGGGGTGCACACGATAGGGGTACTTTTCCACTTCCTCGGCCAAATGGACTCAACAAAAAGCTTCCCTGCAGTTGCGTTTTGACGGTATTGCACGTGTCAGGCCTCAGTGCTCGTACCTGTCGAACCTTTTTTTTCAGACAACACACCCTGGTGTAAACTCAAAACTTGTGTGAACGAATTGAAATCTAGATTGTCCCACTGTTTTCTGTCCCACTGTTTTCGGAACACACATCGCGCAGGTGTCTGGGCTGAGCGGACTCCGCTTTGGATTCAGTGGAAGACATATCGCGAAGCTGAAGCTAACTTTTTGTCCACTACAATTCATTGCAATTGACTTACACTGGAACCGTTGACTTCACTTCTGAGTGAACCGACTTGTGCCTCGTTGCACAGTGAGGTACAACTTGCACAATTCATTGGCCTCAGGGTGTATGCTGCATCGCCCACACTGATCAGAGAGACACTTGCTAGCGTTCATGTTTCGCATCGACAGCTGGATACACTTTCTTACTGCACCACGCGTTTCATTTTCCTTGACCACGCTCACCACTTATCTCGTTTTCCTTGTTTACCTTTGCAGGTAAGTACGAGTATTCTGCTGCCACGTGAAGACACTTGAAAACGACGATACCAACACCCGTCAAGTTGAGACAGGAAAAATGCCTGATCCCAACACAGAGTACCACCTTCTCAAAAAAAGGTTCCGCGCCTGCACCTGTCTTGTCAGAACGTGAGTCTTGACACGTCGGTGAGTGTGCGTGTGTGACAGAGCGAGACAGAAAGAGAGACAATCGCGACACACACACACACACACACACACACGCACACACACACGAAGGAGAAAGTTAATTGACCACTGCACAGAGAAGAAAACAGGACTTCCGAAAGCTCTCTTGGAACTTTTTGCGACGGAGAAGAACCTCCATGACAGGCGTTCTCTTCCCACGTGATCACGCTGACCGAAGTTTGACATCAGCTGGTTGAATTTGAGGGGAAGGGGACAATTTGCCGTCCCAATGTCTTGCACCTCCAACCTGAAAACAACATTTGTGCCCACTGAAAGGGTATAGCACGAAACAAATTTGCCCCCGACAGATGCCCGGGTTCGAGAGTGTGTTGCACCAGGGGACACAACATCTGACAAAAGTACGGCTCTCCTCCCTGGACAGATTGCTATGTTTGGAATCGCGTGATTGATGGCGACATTCAGGAACAGACAACACTCGTAGTTTTCCCTTGTTTTATTTGGCATCAACATATCATTTGATTATTTTGTTCCAGTGGGAAGGTCCCCAGGTGCTCTTTTATTTTCCGAGTTCAAACGACCAGAAAAGTTTCTGGAGCCAATTGAAAACAGCGTGCCTTTTTGCTGATGCCGGTTGCATGACCGTGCTTTTGTTGTGTTGTGTCCGGTTTTATCCGTTGAAAAGGGCTTCCCTACCCACCCACAGTTGTGGAAATGGTAGTCATGGACACCTTGACAACATAGTCTTTTCATGACCGACTCTTGTAATGCGCCTTGTTGTGGGAGTTGTGTGTCACAACCAGTACTTTAGGGGCCTGAGCCGTGTTGCAGTAATTCTGTCTTGGCGATCGACGGATGAATTTGACGTGATGTCCCCAAAGGGAACAATGAAATGACCAGATTGCAAGGTTTACCAAGACGAACTTGTGTTTTGCCTGACCATCTGTGATGCCTTCCACTGATGACAGATTTGTCTTGACTGCGATGGATACATTTCACTCAAATGGAACAGAGAAATTGGGTCTGCTTTGTCTGACAGAAATGTTTTTGTGAACTCAGGAAAGGACCAGATTTGATGTGGCTGGAGTGTCCGTGGAAGCTTTGTGTTGCAAACAGTGCAATCTTTCCTCATTGCAGATTGTGTCAAAACCCAGCTGGAAATAGGGCAATGAGAATCGTACATGGCCGCAGATGTCCGTGACAACCTGCAATAAGAAACGACTCAGACAGCTTTGTCCCGCCTTCGTCAAGTACAAGATTGGGTTCTTTTCACGCGTTTCTCGCAGGGGTGATGTTCCGATTTGTCGCTGCACGCACAAGGCTGATGGGTGTTGATGTGCTTGCTCCACTAGGAATCCATTTCGTCATTTGCTGTCCGTGCGATCTTCAACCGTTTGTGTCGTCAGATGGGAGCAGGACAAACGTTGGGAAGCACGCCGCAAGGTTTCACACGCAAATGTCTGTTCGTCGTCACGAAGGGCAAAGTCTGCATGCCCATCACAGCTTCGGAGAACGCTTGAAGCTGGTTGACAAAGAAGGTGGGATTTTGAGTGTCTGAGACTTGAACGGTGTCGAGTGAAGAAGAACCATTTTTGTGTCTTTTTGTTGCATGTCTGGAGTAAGTGTGTCCGGTCACGAGCAGGGGATGGAGCCTGACACAATCACTGCACCCGTGGGTGAGATAATGCCTTTACGACCCGTTCCTTCTTCGATGCCTCAAAAACGATTTGTGGGTTTGTTGCGACGACCAACCTTCATCTTGCTTGATTTCATGGACAGCAGCACACAATCTAGAAGAGGTGCTGACAGATAGGTGCGAATAAAAATATCTCGGAGGAAGCACTGGATCAAAGGATAACCTTCAGGTTCTCATCGGGCTCCAGCTTCAGTCCGACCCTGCCCTGCAGAGCTGGGCGTCGCGGGATCCATGCATAAAATTGACAACTGTTCAAAGGGATCACCCTCATTATCCTATTTGGATGGCTTGGCAATTGCATCCACCCACTCTCACCTGCTGCGTCGCAGGTGAACGAACACACTGTGGTGCTTCTATCTTGTGACCAAATCGGATGCTGTCGTTCGCCTCCGTCTTGTGGCAAACACGAAAGAAGATTCGTTGAAAATACTGTGAAGAGGCAACCTCCAGAGATCTGCTGTGCATCACAGTTCTACAATGAGACAAAGCGCAAAGCGACTGTTGTGGCTTTTGGGAACTCTGTGCACTCCTTGACCACGATTGGTGTGGACGAACAGTCACAGCTACAACCAGGAAAAGACTCCATGAGCAGAACATTCAGTTTCACGAGAATTTGGTTCAGAAATGTTGTTTGCACGGCGCCCAGAAAGCAAGACTTGGTCCACGGAAAAAATATCAGGGCAACCAGAAAAAAATCTGCGCTTCAAGTTGGCCATACGCAATCTAAAAACCTCGGCTGAAGAACCAACCCAAGCACCTTGCAATGATTCCTTTCTTATTCATCAGTGTCTTCATTGCACTCTGGCAAATGGAGCAGCAGATCCCTTGTACCCTGAGGGGGGATGGTCCTGAGCCATGCACCCACTTTTGTTGGGGTCAGGAGGAATTAATGCAAGAGGGATGGCCAAGGTGGGTACATATTACTGCCTTTGACGATCTGTTCTTCAACAGGGCTGGTGACACAGGCCTCAGCATGGCTTTTGACCAGGAACCTAGGAAGTGGGTCATCACTACAATCTTCACTTTGGTGAGCTGAGGTCTGGCCCATTGTTGTTTTTTAAGCGTGTGGTCCCGAAGGGTCTCGACCACACACTTAGTGTAATCACCATCAGTATGTATGTATGTGTGTGTGTGTGCACAAAAGTGGTCCCAACTGGGGGGTGGGACCACATTGGGTGCAAAATGATCAGTGATCATTCCTGACCATTTTTGGAAAAGTGGTGGCCCCCCCCCCCCCCCCCCCCCCCCCCAAAGTGGGGGGGGCACGGGGGGGGGGGTTGGGAATGTTATTTTTGTGCGGCCGGCCCCCCAGAGTGGCTTTGGGGGGGGGGCCAGGCCGGGGGGGGGGGGGGCCCCCCCGCCCAG
>JAAUXT010095679.1_pt1 | contig 81920 bp, 74 predicted proteins | sample 7278171 | NCBI WGS metagenome assembly JAAUXT01 (sample SAMN14350112, study PRJNA611818) | marine sediment metagenome | isolation source: surface marine sediment (1.8m) | place: French Polynesia: Moorea | collected 2018-08
ACACTTTCAAACTCGCGTTCACAGATTTAGCCTTTTGATGCCTATAGGTGATTTTCACCATCACCATACATTATACATAATGTATGGTTCAAGGTTCAAATCACCTAAAAATTGAGCTCCGTGAACACCTGAGTTTCGATAGCATCCACGATTCTTGGACTCCACCCCTGCGTGTTCGCGTTGTTTGCCAGCATCTCAATTCGCTGACGACAATTTCCACTAGTTCCAGGTGCGTCGTGAGATGATGAGTCTTAGGGTCGTCAGTCTTGCCTGGGTCCACCCTGCATGCGCCATCACGACGCAGTGATCGTGTTGTGCTTTTGTCTTGAACACACTCATACATTTTCAAACGGATTCTGCGAAAGGGGCTGCAAAACAGCAAATCCCTTTCGGGCCATTAACAACAGCCTGTGACTTGGTGTCATGTGGAGTGGTTTATTCAGGTTTTCTTGTTTGCTTGTGTTTTGCTGTTGAGACAATCCCTTTTGTTGAATGACAAAAACGGAAGTGTGGAAGCTGTGTCAGCAAGTACTAATTTGCCACATTAAGATATTTGATACATAACAAAATGTTTTTTCTCTCATTATCAATTCACAACGAACGAAAATCTCCGACAAAAACAGCGCTGTGTCCTGCAGCCACTGACAATGCATCTCTGACATCTTTGCAGGAGCAGCGCGACTTGCAGGCCATGAGAACCACAGCTCTGAAGGCCGACTACTCTTCTCTGCCACATGTTGAAGGGTCACCTGAAAGAGACAGGTGAGCTCAAAATATCGAACATTTTCGGAGTCCCACGCCACCATGCCATTGAAGTTGTTTTTGGCATCGGTACAAAAGAAAGGTCTATCCTTGTTATGCTTGGAGGCCATTTTTGAATGAAATCTGTATTCGTGAAGATATTTATAGACTCTCTGCGTCAAATTTTGTTTGCTCAAGGAATACCCATTGAAGGCTGAGTACCCTGGAATGGCCTTCAAGATAAATATGGTATGCCAAATCTCAGTGCAGCATGCACACATGAATGGGAGCCAAGATAGATAGCAAGAGCGGAAACGGTAAAAAGTAACTTGGATTTACGTCAGTGGTGCAAATGAAGTTTGGTTCCTGTCTTACGCAAAACTAGGTGCGAATTTTCATATTGTGTCTGGATGATTGAGGCTGGGTCTGCAATTTTGTCGGTCCCTCCCAACACTTGATTGGAAATTCAGGGGAACACGCCCCAGAACTGTCCTACTTGTCAATCCACAGCACCATTCAGTTCACACAGACGTCTTACTTTCCAAAACCCCTCACCCGCGAAAATCGTCGCCAGCGTGCTCAGCTGTTTGACACCTCCAGGCATCATACTGACAATTCAGGCGTCACTTCGTGGCGTGCGGGGGAAATGCAGCCGCCTGTGTCCTTGAGGTCCTCTTTGAGAACTTCTGGCTGGTAAACTCACCGGTGTGCCCGAAGTCGGCATCATGGTGCTGATCATCCGGAAGGCACACACAGCTTCAAACTCTGGTCAAGCCGAAACTTGAACGTTCACGTTGAGTTAACTCTCCGTTCTGTCCGATGAGGAGACACACCCACATCACGATTTGAGAATGAAAAGTGTCCCTGATTACTCATCGCCGGGGTATGGTGACTGTAGTTGCCTCAGTATTTTCACGCTGTGTGAATAGTCCTGGTGTCTCTGCAAGCCTAAACAGTGCATGTGTCCTTGTCCCCATTTGACACACTGCCATACCAGCACTGTTTCTGGCCTGCCGGGAATTTTCTTGTGTAAGATTCGTCCTGATCTTGCTGAAGTCCGGACGCACATATCTTCTTCATGCCCGTTGTTGTTTGTTGTTGTTGTTGTTGTTGTTATTGTTGTTGTTGTTGTTGTTGTTGACATTCACACTGAAGTTGTGAGTGGGTTGTGGCGAGGAATCCAGTTTCGTCAGAATCCAGTCACTGTCCGATGTTGTTCAGTTTCTATCATTCCAATTAACCCACCATTTTCTGTCATTATGTTGATGATGCGTGGTTTTGTGTCCTGAGTTGCGCAGTTGCCATGTGTTTGTGCGTCTAGAGCTATTCCCTCAAAGACTTCACGAAACAAAGACCAAGAAACTGACCCACTGGGAAGAGCAAGGCACACTTGACCTCAAACTCTGGAGTTCACCTGGAGAAAGATTTATTTGCTTGCAGAAATTCCTGCCCTAGAAACGTTTTCGTGCGGTTCGCATCGTCACGGCGTGACCTGTGGCATTAGATCTAGTGCTGGCGTGTTGCCGCATCATCGAACGTAGTCGAGCAAGAACGCCTAAACGTGAATGGAATCGAAACCAACAGCAGCTCTTGACGTAGTGAACGTGACACGCGCACGTTTCTCCCGAATATCGTTGGCCAATGTCGTTACATCACGGCCACATGTCTCGCCCCAGTGAACGCACAGTCATGTGTGCAAAAAGCGCAAACAAGATGACAGAACACATGTATCACGTTGGTCACAAATGGATTCGCTCCAAAGTCACGTCTACAAACGTGAGTTTCGAAAGTGGTGAGTGAACGCAGTTGATTGGAATGGTCTGAGCAAAAGGTGTGTCAGAGCTGACTTCAGTATCGCATCACAAATGTTCAGCTGCGCTGCAACCGACAGTGACACGAATGAATGGAGAGGATTTCAACACTCTGATGGATTTTTTCGCTTTTGAAATGCAAGATGACAACGTAAGTGCAAATCTTTTCATTTCCACTGAGCAAACCTGCTGCCTGCAGAAGTAGAAGACACCGATGGTTCAGTTGTTCAATTTGTGGCAGCAAGAAAGCGTTGCACAAATTCAGAGTGCAAAAAGCTTTGATGCAAGTTTATCGGCTGTGTGTGTGTGTGTGTGTGTGTGTGTGTGTGTGTGTATGTGTGTGTGTGTGTGGACGTGCGTGTATACGTATGCGTGTGCCTGTTTCTTTGTGTGCGTGTGTGTACGAGAGAATGTGTGTGTTGGTGTTTGTGTGTGTGTGTGTGTGTGTGTGTGTGTGTGTGTGTGCGAGCCCAGGTCTGCACACAATTTTCAGCCTCTTTGCCTGCCAAGAGAACAACTGAATGCAAAACGAAGCTGGTTTGCAATAATTCACATTCTGTCCAGTAATTTTGACTGGCAAGATGCATAACTTTTTGAGGCGAAATCAGCAAACCAGGTTCCCAGAGGTCAGTCCCCATCGACCAGTCCAGGATCCGCCCGTCAGAGAGACAAAGCTAAATTTAATTGCTGTCTTCTCGGTTCAGACAGCTTCAAAACACTTGCCCACGCAAACTTAAATGCTTGTCTCAACAAGAATTCTGTTTCACTCAACTTTTGACATTTAATCAGGTTCCGTTTCCTTTCGTCACACGTCAGCAAAAAGAATATCTAATTAAAATTATATTTCATAATCTGATGCTGTTGCAGCGTGTCAATGAGTGTTTCAAGCAGACTTGAAGCATGAGAGAACGGCCGAAGGTACCTTCGCAATTTTGGAACCATAATCACACAGCTCAGAATGAGCACATGAGGGGAATCAATGTTCAGCAAAAGTACATGTTCCCAGACATGTCGCTGTCTCTGAAATGACGAACCTCGGCTGCACGGGAGAGGAGACAGGGAACGCAAGGACGCAATCAGAAGCGCCCTGGGGACAGCAAACCTTACACCAGCACCACCAAGTGTGAGATTTGATTTCCCAGTCAAAAGCATCAACGTGTGGTCGGGGTCCCCCTCCTTAGCCAAAAATTAGAGATGGCAAAACACGGTCAGTGATGCCTCACTCCCTGTGGATTCGTCAAGCAAAGTATAGATACATCACAGACCGTTTGTTGTCAAACCATATGCAAATCTCCAAGGGTTGTGCGTAAGAAACCTGCGTTAGTTTGTGCACAAACAATGCTTCTCAAAGCGACTTAAGGGGAATGAAATACGTACGTACATGTGTGCATTGTGATAAAAAGCTATAATCCAAAAGCTTGTTGTCTATATTTAGCTGTTGAGTTTAATGTCAGGGACAAATATTTGTGTGAACTTAAAACGGTTTGCACAGCATGAAAATCTCTTTGTTCAACATTTTTTTCTCTTCATTGTGCTGGATTGCTTCGTGGTCCGTTTTGTAACTGAGAAAAACTTTGGGAGTCTCAGTAGACTCTACATAACTTTCTACTGCAAAATTTCCATTCGAAAACAGCAAAAGATGCAGAGCTTAAATTTAATTGCGGATGACCCTTGAACTCTCTTTGGAATCACTGGAAGCAGTCACACTCAGAAACGCGCACACGTGCCCCAGGCCGGCACCAGGTTCCGCGAGCACGTGACTTGGATCTACTTCCTGCGCCCTGCGCCTACGCCCCACGAGAACACTGCATGCGCGATGTTCTGGGGCAATTTTAACTCAAGAGTGGCAGGCTTCAAGCCTCTCTTCTTACGCATCACCACATTTTGGGCGACATGATAACATGTGCAAAGGCCGCAGACTGAAGTATTGATAACAGATAGCATCGAGCACGGAGGTCGATTCTCCCGGGCCGCCAGGCTTCAAGAGGGGAAGCCTTGGTCTATCAGTCTTACTCCGTGGTTAATGTATTTCCTTCTGTCGCTATTTAAGGTAACGATTCCTTTCGGAATGACGTGACGTCAGAGGCCGTAGGTTTATGGAGGAGCTCCCCGTCTGACTCGATAACTCGACATTAACGGGGAGCCTGGTGCAAAAAATAGCCGTGTTCGTCCAATAGCCGCCCGGAGCTGAGGCCTGCTTCACACTGCTCGCATCGCAAGCGAGGACGCAACACAAATACAGTTGCACAAGCAAACAACTCGTAACGCTTTCAGTGTGAATCAGGCGACGCATGGTAATCAAACGACGTCATTTTGACGTCATTATGACGTTGTTTGGTGCTCCCCGAGCTCTTCTGTGGGATAGCCTTGATTCACATACACGGATTGCATGTTTTTCAGTGCGAGATATGAACTTTGAGTGTTGGACAATCCAGACCCTAAATGGACATTTACCTAAAGGAGAAAACAGCATCTGAGAACTGGGTAAACTGCTCTGGATTTGTGCACGAACTGGACATTGGCTCAATGGATTTGTCGTGCGCGTCGTCTGTGCTTGTCCGTTCGGTGTCACGTTGATGTACATGCGTGCAGTAGATCTACGTGTGGTTTGCCTTTGATGTGGAACCTGATACTTTATATTCATGAGGGACCTAATTGTTGAATTCGATCTGGACCCTCTGCAGGACCTGCTGGACACACTCGACTGGTCCTCACCGCAGCTGCAGTGCGTCGCGCACGTACCGACGTCGGCGCCGGGTCCCGCGGCGCCGCCGCCGCACGACGACGCCACGATTGCGGCGGCGTCACTCCACCCGGCCCCGTTGCCCCTGCCGCTGCACCCCCAGGACGACACCACCGCCCGGCTGAGTGCGTCACCCTCATCACCCCTCAGCCCAGGTAAGGAGCTTTTGGTCCAAATACTAACTGCACGAATCTTCTGAAGTGCTCTTCGATTGTGGAAGAAGGACCAGTCCATTCCCGTAGATTGGGCTTGCCTCATCACAAGTTTGTGTCTGTTTTGTCCAGACACAGTTTCACACATTTTGAGGAAAAAGCAGACCTGTGAGCGTCTGCTTGTTCCTGTGCACGTGTTGTCTTCGCATTTTACCCGCACATCGTGGCTGCAGACGTGTTGATCAATCTGTGGTGTCCACACCACGGACAACCAATTCACTCAGGTCTGTGTGGTTACCAGATGTTAAACCCATCCAAACTCACTCGGTTCTCCGCTGAAGAAGATTCCACCATGGAAAGACCCCCAGGCTGTACCATATTTGGCATGCTTGAATGAACCCTTCAGAGTCTCGATCTCAGAGCGGGTTCCCCAGTGTAGGAGAAAATACAGACACATGCTAATTGCTGGAGGTCTTCACAGTCAGATAACCTTCCCTTCCAAACCTTTTTTGGTGTCGTTGCTCACAGCAATACTCATGCATGAAATATGGAAACACGTTGGGGCAATATGCAGCACACAGCATGGGTAATAACTATATTTGAATGCATCTCCTCCAAAGGCTATTTACTCAAACTATTTCAAGCATAAATAGGACAGGCTTTCCTGCACACAGCCTAACCACATGCGTTTGGCATCAGAGCCTGGTTATCACTGGGTTCCTAACAATTTGCTTGAACCTCTGACAAAAACTCCATCTTCGACATGAAAACTACTTCAACTATTACGAGCCTTGCAGTTTCATTTCAAGAAGAAATAGTGATAATGTGTGCGCTTGCGCATGAACACCTCTGCTGTTATCAACAAGATGCAACATACCAGTATCCAACAGAAAATTTGGCACACGTGCGAGTACAAAATGTTTCTAACACTCAAGAATTCATTGAAACTTGTACCAAACAGAAGATGAAGTTTACAAACACAGAGAGGCGAAAATCACCACGCAACTGTGAACGTTTTCGCGCAGGATCTGCAGAAACATTATGATGAAAGTTTGATTGTTGTTTGATCATAACCGTAAAGCATGAAACAGAAGCTGTGATGTCACTGAAACCACTGGTGACTGCTCCAGACAGGAAAGCTGAAGCTCCTGTCCACTTGTCTGAGATTTGTTGGTGCAGACATCTGCAGAAAAGGAAGGTGTTGACGCGCATGCAAAGCGGACACGGACTTCTGGTTTTGAACTCTGAATCGAGCGTACCAAAAAACCTTGAAAGTTCTGTCGGAGAATTCAACCACAACCATTGCCATTCTTCAGGCCCGTTTTGAAGGTCAGCCTGATATTTTCTTCTTCGATAGTCTCGATGCATTTGAAGAAGCATCACAGTGCAACGCAAATGTTGTCGCGGAGCCGACGTCAGTTTCAGCGCAGGTTGTTGACCTTGGTTTGCTGCTGCCTGGTTGTTGCTGCTGCTTGCTGCAGCTGCTCGCTCCAAAATACTTGTGTTCCTCAAATTATTCCGGACCGATGATGTCTGGTACATGGATGGTCGCAACCAACGAATGCGTGTGCTTTTGATAAAAGTTTTTTGAGCAGAATGTTCGCACAAATTTGTTTTCCAGATTCTACAGGCGATCACTTGACTCGAGATATTCATTCAAAGTGGGACTCTCAGATTTCAGTCGTGACCAATATTACATGGCCACGCGTTTTGCCAGAGGAAAACTTCTTGTGGAAATGAACCTAACTTTCTTCTACTTTGGCCAGATATGTCAGAGTCCACGCATCCCTTCCTAATGGGCAGGATGTTTTGCGCGTGAAGCCGTGACACGGTGTCTGGAACGTTTTTCTTGGGAAAACTCACAATCAGTTTCATTTTCAAACTCAAGTTGTGACGTCTTTGCAGTCCACGGTCAAGTTCCAAACAACAAGTTTTCCTCGAGAAACGTGGCCTTTTTGGTCCGACTCTGGCAAATATGTTGTTTTGTCAGATGGTCAGATTGTCTGTGTCCAACTGGTCTCGTATGTGCGTCGAAAGACGGATGAGTAACACTGAGGTGGGTGTATCAATTTGCGCGCGGTCCAGAATGTCATCGAGCTCATTTCCTTCGCGAAAATTATTGTCATCTCTTTTTCATCTTCAAAAAACGAAGGCCCACCCAGTTTCTGAAACTTCAGAACTTTTGAAACATCTTTACATTCCTTTCAGTCTCCACAGCAGAAGAAGTTTAAGAACTAAAAGTTGGTTGCTTCATTTTCCACCCGTTTTGTTGAAATGATGCAAATTTCACCTCTGTGTGAGCTTCTTGTGAGAAAGAAGTGGTTGTGAATTACCAGATTCTGAAATAAGTTTGAGAGATGAAAAACCGCAACAAAAGCCTCGCCTGAAGATGAGATTGTCACTGACTTTGCATTATCCTACATTAATATTGGATGGGCGTTGGTATTATTTGACACTCCACTTTTGTGGTGACTTATTGAAAAGAAATTCAAAAGGCCTTTGTCTCGAAAATAATTATTCCGCTGAACTCTTTCCAATGAAATGAAAACACACATTTGATATTGACTTACGTCTTTTAACTGGCCGCATAATAAGACGCAAGACTTTTGAGGTAATTTGAGATTGGCATCATAATCAAACTTGAAACATATCACCTGAAAAGAAATGTAATAGGCCAGAGGCGTCCGTGATGTCCAGAGTCACAGATAACACACACTGATGATGTGACTCAGTGCCTCGGTGCAACCACAAAATTTTCAACCCTCATAAATTTGCTCAGTGTGTTTTGTGGCAGCAGTATTTCCTCTTCATTCACTGGTGAAAGAAATTTTTGCTGTGGCTCTGGCTGTTTTGAGCAGCATCTGTTCATCAGCCAAAATCTCTTGTCACTCGAGAATGAGAATGATGGAGCAGAAAGGACAGCCATGCAGCTTGTTTAATTTACTGCGTCAAACATGGCACTGGCAAAGCATGATGCCTCACTGGCAAATGTAAAATTCTCTTGCTCTCCCTGAAAAAGGTAAACACTTCGTGGACGACTGGAGAGATTTTCAGTTCCTTTCATGCCACACTGGGCAGGGGGTCTTCTGGTTGTGCTTCTATGGTATCGCAACAGTCCATTAGGACAGCTGCATGTTTGGAGGATTCGCGACGGGCGCCTTCCGCTTCGCCCAGGCTGCGGCCATAAAATGGAAACATATTGCAGAGTAATCACAGAGTGTCTTTCAGAATCCCACCGTGCATTTGTCGCTCAAGAACAAACATCATCGCATGGTGAGCAGAGATTGTGATTTGAGGCACCTGCGTGCAGAAATTAGTTCAACAGCTGACAGAACGCTCTGCACAAAAACAATACAGCGAAGCCTGGTTTGCCGCACAAAAATGGAGCTGCAGACAAGGTAATGTGGATCATGCAGTGAGGCAGATAGTGGGGGAGGCTGGAGACAGGTAGCCCTTCCATCCTCCTCCCTTCCGTGTTTCCCTTCTCGTCAGGCCGGCCTGCGTCAATCGTCCCTCCCCCGCCGCACCATATGCAGCTGTGCAGGGGTCTCCCTCAGTGGCGGGTGACGTCATCCCACCTCCAAATTTAGCCCTGCTTACAATAGATCAGGCTATATTGGCGCAGCTTTGAAGCTGAACCATTCTTCCTTTTGCAGCTTTTTACCAAGCAGATCGCTCCCTGATTACCCGCCCGAGGACTCAGCAGTCCGGGCTTAAAGCTCAGTATTGATACAGCTGCCAGAAATAGCCGCCAAATTCCGGAGCGCACGTAAATTAAGGCCAAAGCCTTCATCCAATACGGACCAAGAGTGAAAGGCTGACAAACACACGTGTTTTGTGACATGCGTCGGCGTGGTAGAATGAGAGAAGTGGGTCAGCCGAACATAATGTGTGAGCCTCTGGCGGCGCATGCAGCTTGGGCATGGAACTGTTCACATGCGTAGGTCATCTCGCAAAAGGAAGTGTGTTTGAAAGTTGTTTTCTCTTTTTGTCCCTCAAAACTCAAGCAATCGTCAATTACTCGTACGGGTGAAACGAAACCGGGATGTCAGTCCCAAGCTGAATGCTCGAATCTTTGAACTCAGAAAAAAAACTCTGACATGAAGTGATTCATGTTGCCACCAAGAATGATTCAAAGTCAAGTTTCGCACAGAGTCTCCAGAAAGGGCTTCTTGATCACTGTTCCAGTGTAAAACGAAAAAGTTTCATCTCTAATGGTTCAAGTTCCTCGGACACAGAGTCTTTTTTCCGACTTTGGTCGCAAATCTCTTCTGATCGAACGCACTTCTCCAAATGTTGCATTTGAAGTCAAAGTTTTGTCAAATAAATTCGCTGGTCCGAGAGTCACTCCCCTCACACTGGGTCTGAAGTCGATCGAGGTTTGGCGCTCAAGAGGGATGGATCTCCTCCGAGACTCGAGATTTCCAATCATCACTGAGAACGATGAGACCAATAATGTGGTGCCATCTGCTTACACTCGAGGCAAAGTACTACAAATTGCGAGTACTTAGTATTTCACAAGCCAATTACGTTCGCGATAAAAGATCAAAGCAAGGCACAGAGAGCTCAGCACATAAAGATAGGAAAACCAACTGCGGTGCTGCTGCTCTCAGTTTGAAAAAAAGAAGAACGGAGAAAGTTTGTCTTTGGAAAACTCCAAGGAAAGTGAACAAAACTCCGTGCACAGAACGCGAACTGAATGTTTGGTTTCTTGTCAAGACTGAAGCCCCAGTGTTGTGAATGTGTCTTCTGTGTGGTTTTGAGCTCACAAGGTTATTGTCAAAACGCGAGGTACAGCCAACTCAGGAACAAGCCCTGCAACTGAAAACATGGCTGCGCATTCAAAAAGAAAATAAACGCGAGAGTTTTGATGTGTACAACAAGAACCTAATAACTTCGCAGTTTGAGGGGTTACTATTCTTAGATAAACCTTGTATTCTGGCAATTATGAAGCAGGAATTGCCTGCGCATAACTTCATAACTTAGACCCTGCAGGTAGAAGGAATATCAGAAGGTTCCTGACTGCGGGAAGCGCAGATTCTCTGACGCAGTGAAACAACCCACGTTCTTGTTCGTGTTTGTGGCTTCACTCTGCTGTGAAACCGCCAAAATACGCGCAAAGAGAAACAGTTTTCACACGAAGACTACACATGCATTATGCCCAGCGCTGTTGTGTATTTTTGTGGCCAGTCTTTGCTGATCTCCAAGCCACAACAATTTTTCATGTCTCTGACAGCAACAATTGCAACTTGACCAAGAAACCACAGTTTTCTCCATTCCAACCTTGCATCTTTCTGACTCTTTTATGGTGAGCATGGAAGCAGTCACGTGCTGAATCCATTGCTGATCCTGACGTCGACGCTCTGCTCGGGTCTCGGTTCGAATAGGAATGGGTGCAGGAAGCAGAAAGTCTGAGAGACGGTGGACCACACTCCTCTGGCAGAGCGATTCCCAAAAAGCCCAAGGGTTTTCTCGGTGGAACAACTGATGTTGTTCCAAAACCCTTCAGCCTTTTGGTGTGTTAGTTAATTTGTCTGCAGACAGTGGTGATGGGAGTCAGAGCAGATTCGGACTCCGTGGCTGAACCTGTTCAACGGAAGGTGGATCTGACTGGAAGCACTGAGCCTTATCCGGGTGATAATAAAGTGCTAAATGAATTGCTTTGATGCTTGAAGCTGGTCGGAGGTAATAAAACTGGATCTAATCTGGTCGAAGAGTAACTTTAAAAACAGACGCAATTTATGTTTGCATCTCACGGAAGGATTCGCAGTGGCAGGGCAGAGTCACTTTTCTGACAGAGGATATGTACGCTGTGAGAGCGGGAGGCTGCAGCGCGACCCTGGTGGCTTCGTTCCGCCCACGGGCAACTTCCGGCGCAGCCCGCAGGCCACTTCCTGTGCAAATTCTCAAATTGTGCTCAGATCCTGCACTTTGCTGACAACATTGAAGTGAACTGCGACAATACGAACACGTCGGTGACCTTGTGTGCAGTGCTTTGTCTCTGGCTTGACACAAGAAAAGTCCAATACTTGGTCCACGCGTCCAAGACTTGCGTGTGGACGCAGAGCTTTGCTGTTTGAATGAATGATTCAGACACAAAAGGGCAGCGATGGCACGAACAGAACATAAGAGACTTCGATGCTATTTTCAGAGAAAATTGGAGAACACTAGCTTGTGGTCTGAGAAGGTAGAAGAAGGATGAGGAGCATGTGTTGGAGGTGCAGGGGTCCCTACGGTGAGCGGCCCTGCAACTTCTGCGGCCGCGGGCCGGGGGTTGGGAGGCGAACGTCTGGCAATCTGCGGGGGTACAAGGGCCTTTCTGCATACGCTCCCTTGATGCAAAGTTGCCGCTTGATGTGTCAGTAACTTAAACGAAGTTTGGCAAGCCGCGGATGCTTGGCGCTGATGAGCTCGCATTCTCTTCCAGCTCCAGGCCGGGAATTTATGGTGCGAAGCAACAGACGTTCAGCCGTGAGCATCACGTCTCTGAACCCCACTGGGGTGGAGGTGCACAGTGGGTTATGTCTGAGGGGTAGCACCCCTCAGGTGGGGTTCATTTTCTGCGGATCCGTGCCCTTTCAGCGGCACGTCGGTGCGTCGGTGGTTGCTCGGAGATTTGTCGCCAGTTGACCCACTTCGCCTCACAAAGAGCACGTTCCTTGTTCGCTGAAGCGATGCGTGGTTCTGTTCATTCATGGTGGCTCTGATTCTTTCTTTGGTGTGCAAGGCGTAGATGCACTTGTCCACTGTTGGTTCAATGCAATGACCAGAATTGGTTGCCACAACCACGTGTGTGTGTGTACCGGAACTGAAAGTTTCTCAAACGTCTTCGCCGCCCACATTGCGAACTGCGAAGAAAATTTAGGAGAGGCCAACATGCAAGCAGCCCTGGCTTCTCTTTCAGAGGATCTCTAAACGTTTCATCGTCCTGCTGCAAGACTTCAAGGTTCTGTTCTCTTCATTGTGATGAAGTGTTAAGCTCAGCCATCTTCACGATAGAGCTCCCACCTGCTGAAGCCCATTTCTCCAACCCTGGAGCCCAAAACTCCATCCATACCTACGACCAAAACAGCTGTATGCAAAGATGCGCACTTCTAGCTTCAAGACATATTCTGCCACTTTGGCGTAGAATCCTCTGAAACAACGAAGAAGCTGCTCGCGCTGCAAGGCGGATGGTACCACAGGGTATCCGCAGAGCTTGGTGGCCAGCCCCCGCGAGTACATAGATCTGCAGAGTACTTGTACCATACCTTGAACATACCTACATACTTCTAACTCTCTGTGAAGTCTACAGGTAAACCTTCCACGTCAATACAGATAGCCATCTTTCAGCTTCCACAACCCAATTTTCCAATAACTATCTGCACAAGAGAACATGTGAACAGCAGAGTGACGGAAAAAAGCTCATCTCTGGGCCTGTAGAAATGAACACACGACCACACATGCAGGAGTTTCAAGGTGTAGACGAGGGAATTTTATGACGCAAAAACAACAAAAGAGAGAAGAAAACCCTTTGAATGTGTATTCGGGGTTGTGTGTATCAACAGCAAGAGCGCTGGGGCACTGTTCGTTCTGCTACGCTCGTATCGTTCTTTCCACAGCAGCGCCCAACCGTCAGCGCACAACCAAAAGTTGATCAAAACTTTCCAAGCATCAACGTATTGAAAAGAACAACAGTTGGCACAATCAGGCACAGAAAGCAACAGCGATGGATGAAGCGCCTTGCGGCTGTGGCTGCACGAGGGAGGGAAAAGCGAAGCTGTGTTGCTGAGTTGTTGGTCGCTCGCTCGCTCGCTCGCTCGCTCACACGCAGTTGCCTCCCCTACGTGTTTCTCCGGCGGGGCCCTGATTAATATCCGCCCGCAGTCTCCCCGTCTGCTCCCAACTTTTCCTTTCAACCACTTGTCTTAAAGAATCATACGTGCTGATCCCACTGATCTTGCTTCTTGGGGGGAATGTTGTTTTTACCTGAGTGTAATGAAGAAAGTGTTGCTTGAAAACAAGTACATTTCTTCAAAAAGTTACCTGCACTGACTCCAATCCAGCCTTGATGCGTCATTGATATGTTGTGCTGAAGTAGAAAGAAATGCTTGACCAAGTGGATGTACATTTAATCTTCGTAATTGTTGGAAAATAGATCCACTGACGTTACCAAGTCCCACGCATTTTAACAACAGCAAGAAAACCCGCGTCTGTATTGTGTGGCTATTTTCATTGCGTTAATATTGTGAATGATGCTGTGTCCCCGCAGGGTGGCCTGGAGCTGATGGGGACAATGAAGAGGACAACGATGTGACGATGGTCAGTCTGGATGCCCTCCTGGAAATAGGTGAGTCCTGCATGACGTCATCCTTCCTTCATTGGCCTTTTGTAACGTGCGCGGACTGAAGAGTTTTTCTCTCTTTTTCTCGCCTTTGGTTTGTTCGTCGAAACCGAGGCTGAAAACTTTTCCCTGGTTTTGTTCTGGTTGCCAGTTTGGTTTGAATATCACAGTGCGTGAAGTGTGCTGCTGATTGTTTTGTTCGTGGTTTGTTCAACTTACACAAAGTGATGTCCACAACAAGGTATTTGTTGTGAACTGCCCCGTTCTGCCACCTTCACGTTGGAATCGTTCGTCAGCTGCGTGAGCCAAAATTCTTGCGTGTTGCGTGTTTCCGCGTTGAGAGAGAAAACTCTCTGAAAGAAGTCTCAAGAGCTTTCTTTGTGTGGCTGCATGTCTCTCCAAACTCGCACTTTTTCAGCGTCAATGAAGGGCGGTGCCAGATCTGCTCAACGTCGCTTTTAGCAGATTTTATGTGCGCGTCGATTTTACAGCAAAATTTTCTTTATTACATTTCAAACCATTTTTTGTGCGAACTGAGAACTCGTTGAAATCATTGGCGCCCATGTGCAAAGTGGCTCTTACCTGCTCCTGACATCCGCAGGGCACGAGAATCAGCACCTTTCCTCTCTCAGCTCACATACGTCACACGTCGACCTGTAGATCTACAGAAGCCTGAAACACTTGCTGGAAGCACTAATATTCATAAAACTGCCAGTTTATTATTGAAAGCAGTCAAAGCCAAAGAACCCAGACCCCGCGAAATGTGGGCCACTGTTTTGAACACAATCTTTTATCATCACGGATTCCTGGCATAATATGTGCTGGAACTTGCAGGCTAAAATTACTGCTTTGCTATCATCCACACATGTGAGTCAATTTCATATACCACTAGTTATTTGATAATACACTGCTGTGAGGGGCCGTCTGAACGTACAATGTGAAGCGATAAGCTTTATTAGCTTTGCAAATGAACAGTGCTTCGTCTCGCTGCTGCCCGAGCGGGATTCTTCAGGAAGGTACAGGTGGGTCTGACATCGATGGGACGACTGCGCTTATCCGGCGCATCTGGTTATCGAAACCGCTCCGCTGCAGACCTGACGCGAAGCACAGGTCTTCCTGCCGGGAACTTGACGTCAATGGTGATTGTGGTATCATGCACACTGGAACCAGGTTGAGGGTTCAAACTTGCAATGGCACACACACATTACGCCACGGTGTGCATGCAGGTCAGGAAAATTTTACCTGCAATGCCTGCTTCACTCCACCCAATCTCTTGTTTGCGCCCTGAAGGTGGTTCGTATTTCCATCAGAACGAAACCGAACCAAGGTTCGTTGGCCTTCCACTGTCGTCAAACCAATTTCAGTGGAGAACGAGAGCCACGACATCCTACACCAAGCACAGTCATCAGAGCTTTAAAAAGCTTTAATATTTTATTCCATGTCCACAGGTAACATTGTATGAAAGGAAATGGGAAAAGCAGCTCCGCCAATAGAAAACAGAGTCAAGATACGGTGGCTTTCTAACCTCACGTGCACTGTCCAACAGGCCTGACGCGCGGAGCTGTTTTCTGTCGGTTCGATTCGCATTTGCTACTGGTGAAAACGCTTTCAAAATGACAGGGCGATCAGCGCGAATTTTCTGCCAGATTCGGTTGCAAAATACATCACGATGATCCGGTCCTCAGATCACAAAATTGAAGAAACCTGATCTCGAGCGAATTAGTTTCGAATTGTTAACTTTAAGCCAAACGAAACGTTGATGTTTTGATCAAAATGAACAGAACATCGTGACCAAACGAAACGTGCTCAGAGAAGAAGGCGCAACCAACTTGTTTCTCTCGTGCAAAACTGCAACGTTTCCTTGTTAGCAAAGATCAGTACGCACCGAACACGAAAATCTTTGAAAAAAAACAGTCAAGTCGATGAATGTGCTGACAAAAAATCCAGGTGTCTCAGACGAACTACTCGTAAGTCCTGCACGACTCAAAACTCGATTCGTTCTGTCTGACTCTGAACCTCACTAATGTCTCCTTTGTGTCGCACGACATGAAACTGTACAAAGACAGAAACTACAGAGACGTTGGAGCCGCATCCCAGAAATTGTTGAAAAGGAAACTCAAACCGAGCGAACTCTTCAAACGCTGATCGTGATCGCCGCGAAACACGACACTGGACGCACTTTTCATCAGTCCGCGTGCGTCAGAACCTGCGCGCGATGAGCCTATCTTCAGGCTGCCCTTTTTTTGAAAAAAAAAAGACAACAACACAGCGGTCTGCTGTTTCAATTTCACGACCGCAATTGTTGAGGACAACGCGTCCGTCAGGATATTACGAGATGTGTTTTGCACTCAAATTTCAACCAGAAAAGAATGGGTCCAAGAAACAAATTCCGTGCAGAAAAGTAGTTCTCCTCCGTTGATGTCATCTGTCTGATAAAGGCATTGAATCCTGGAGGTGATTATATTGCAGTGAATTAATTATCTTCCTGTTAACGGCAGATCAGGTGGGGAAGTCTCGCCTCAAGAGGATGCATTTCTGAGGTTTAAAGCAGATTGCAGACCCTCACCCCCGGAAATTGGCCCCCTCCTTCGGAGGACTGAACCCACGCAGCCCATTGTTGCCTCTCTACGGCTCAGCCGCGCAAAACTTACTTACTTAAGCTGGATTATTGTTTACCATTCTAATGGGGATGAAAAGAAAAGACAGAGTGGTGAGGAGGAAGACGGTTGGAAGCGGATCCGGGGCATCTCGCTGTTGTGTCGAGTTCCAAACAGCAGAATTCCACATCAACATCTTTTCAAACAAAAGCAGCACTGTAAGGGTTGGAGCACATTGCTTATTCTTTTTCAGGAGAATCAAAAGTAGTTTTCTTTTGAAGAGAGCTTTGTTGTACCAGACAGGGCTTGCACAATTGAAGCTTGAACATTGAAAACTCTCGAAGCTGTCAATTCGGTACGTCTTCGTGCAAACGGCTTGTTGATGTTCTGCACGCAAACAGAATGAGCCAGCATCGTGACAAAGTCTTGAAAACATATCGCATTGTGAGCTTTTCTTATGAAATGGACATGATGAAAAACGCACCGACAGACCTGGATCCGCTGCAGGAAGTGTGAAGGACAGCAGAAATGCGTAATGTTGATTCTCCAAAGAGACAGAGCTGAAAAGAAACCTGCAAGATCTGCAAACAAATAAAAGGCCTCCTGCGGGAAAAGGGCACCAGAGGCAGCAGGTTGCCTGCTGCAAAAGTACAAGAGAAGTTGGGCTTATTGCTTGGCCCCTTGTAAGAACAGCATACACAATGTAGCAGCGCCTGCAACCTCCGCTGACATGGCCACTTAGCCATGGTGCCCTCATTTGGCACGACAAAGACTTCATGCTCACAAGTCCTTTATATTCATTAAGGCATATGGAGTTATTACTTTGCCAATAAAGGCTATTTCTCATATTCCACAATCGTCCATATGGTGACCAAGACGGGCTCACAGAGCGTGCCATGGGTTTCAGTTGAAGAAAGAACTTTTCGGTTGTACGTAGACGTGTGCACCTGAGAAGAGGCTGGTTCAGTGTTCTTCATTGGCAAGCCGAATCAAAGTGAGAGAGATTTGACCCAACAGGAGAAATGAACAATGGACTTTATGATCTGAAGAGGTAAAACCAAAGCCTTGTCAACAACTGAGACGCGTCGTGGTCAACATCCACACAAACAAAAAAGAACTTGTTTCGACAAAGTCAACTTTCCACTCTCACGACAAAGATTCACACCTTCAAGCTTGTTTTCTGTGGCATAAGATCTGATAATCTGACGAAGCCGCTTCAGAAACTGTGTGTTGTGCACGTGTGTCCGTGTGTGTATGACTGTGTTGTAGCGGCCGCGTCTCCTTTTTTGGCTGTGCACATTATGGCAGGAGAGCCCAAGGCAGAAGACAGACAGAGTGTTTATCGTGAAGATGATTCCTGTGCTGAGACAGCCCTGCGGGTCATTCACCAACACGAGCAAATAGCCTCTATTACTTTGTTGCACAGCTTTTTGCAGGCTGCAACATCCAATCTGCCCTTGAAAGCATCATTTTTTCTTTTCGCTCGCTCTCTCTCTGTTAATACAAGGTCCCCGAGGCACTTTCACAATCACAGACAAACCGAATCTATTGCAATTGTCGCGTCAGAGCCGAGCCGAGCCGAGCTCGCTGGCAACCTATGTTCGGCACATGACAACCGCAGAAAGCGACGTGCAGATCATTCTATTGACCCACATCTGGGTGCAGGTTACAATGGGAGATCATGTATTCTCCAGCAGTTGACACCTTTCACTGGCAAGCATGATGTCAAGAAGTCTTCACTTCCCTTTCATAAAAACAGGAGGAAGAGGAAGAGTGAATGAAGAGTGCATGAGTTGCATTGAGGGCACGGAACAAACAGTTCATAGCTTACAGTCAATCTGAACCTCTTCTCTACAACGCAACGCTTCAAAAATCACACACAAAATTTATGTCTGGCTGTTTTGCGCAACTGAGAGAATCTTGCTGATGAATGAAGGCACAAAGCAATGTTGCACAATTGCAGCTGCCAATGTTGTGCACACCGCTATTCTCCGCGCATAGCTTCGTTCATCGTTTTACCCACAAAGATACTTCCCCAGTGGAAAAGCATGAAGACGAAACCACCAACTGCATTATTAATTCAGTCTTTTTTCTTTCTTTCATGACAAGGTGTGTCATTAACTTAATGGACAGAAATTTTACCAACTTCTCTTCAAATACACACATTAACAGTGACACATTAAGAAGAGATGCACATAAAGAGGCCTCCTCTTTCATGGTAAACCATTTCTGTGGCACATTAAAATTAAGCTGCTGAGCCAACCTTGCATGCGCTGTGGGAGTTTCTCTCGCAGAAGATTCTGCGAAGCGGGCACTTCAGGTGCAGATTGCAGAGTCTCTGATGTGGTACAACTCTAACAATTGTGAGAATCAGTGAACTGACAGAAACAAAGAGTTTGGGCGCGTCACCTCTCGACACTGCAGCAGCTCCAAGCTTTGGAACAACTGCATGCGACCACCAAACCTCGAGGAACAATTGCTTCGGAAACTTCACAAATTCAAGCGCAGTTCAAATTAAATTACTTGTGTCCCTGAAAAAAAGCAATGTTGAAACAGCAACTTTGAAGCAACTTGCTTCATACTGCGATCAACAGGTGATAGAAGTTGTATGGTTTTAAGCAGCTTCAGATAACAGTGCTCACAGCGATTCTTCGTGCTCAGATTTGCACCTTTCGTTTTCGTACTTTCTCTGCCCAAACAGTTGGAACCTAGAGCCTTATTTTTTAAAAGAGATTGGTTGTCCCTTGTGTGTATGCATACAGTCGGGGATATTTGCTTTGTACTAAAGGAAAGAAGTGTTCGCAAAGAAGACAAGGGGCCTGAAGCATATCTGTGCCAGCTTCATTACAGTGTTAACGTACGCAATCGGGGTGCGTTGCATGCCGGGAATTACACACTCACTTCACGTCATAGGCAGCTTAACCAGAGAATGTCCGTTGCTTTTTATAAACGCAAAGCCGCAGTCGCTTCAATAGCTGTATGTAGCTCTCTCTCTCACTCTCTTCTCTCTCTCTCCCTTCTCCTCCTATAAGCTGATCTAGTGGAAAACTTGGAGGCGGCAGGTATTGCAGCTCCGCGGCGGCGATGGTTTAGATTGTAATGTAGTTCCAGTATTATCCATCTCTGCTTTCCGCATCTTCATTTCGCTACAAGACTCACACTCGCCGAGACGGATTTCTTTCTTGCACTGCTGCTTTATTCTTAGCTGCCTGCGAGCTTTGCTTGACTGGTCTGCCGCTCGCGAGCATTGTTGCTCGAAGACAAAAACTCAGGAACGGGAGCATTGCTTCTGTCTGCGCTGAAAGTAGGAAGATACACACGTTAATTGGACTTCCCAGAGTTCTGCAAACCAACCAGTCAATGATACAGGAACGGCTAATGATGTTCTCCCACCAAAGCTGATGTTTTGTTGCCAGAGCGCTAAATGTCGTCTGCTACTCCGGAGGAGTGTTAGTGTTGCGCTCTCGCCAAAATCAGCAGCTCGCCGCGCTGAGGGGCAGATTTGAGTGAACTCGAGAAACCGGGAAAGACTTCATTGATCAGACTTTGATGCACTCACCTTCTCGCTGGCGGTTCAACTGAGAAACATGCTCAAGGACTATGTCTGGATTAGAGTGGAGGAGAGAGATGGAAATGGACAAACCCGGAGAAAGGATTCCGCAGTCGTAGCGTTCCACGCTCGTGATCCGTCGAATCCGCTGTGCCTTTGAATGTGTACAAAGTGCGGTTGTAAGTAGTAACCACTTTTTTAATCTTCTCCATTCACTGCAATTGTGATTTCTCCGAGTGTGTGATTCCCTCATTGAAGAGACGTTTGTAAGGGACAGGTAATCTACAGTAATTTAAAGCAGCTGTGTGCAATTAAGAGCAGGCTAATCCACCATGCGTCTCCTTAACAAGAGAACCCCAACTCCCTCCCCAGGTCCCCTTGTTCACATCGGGCTGGCGATGATGGTCACTTGTTAGATGTGCACTTGTATCAAAGTGACTGCAGGGGACATTCAGGGCTGTGCATTGAAATCATACAATTACAAAGGATTATGTGCTGTCCAGGTCCTGTCCCTATCCTTGTATGATTCACAAACGCACGATTACGAAACGTGCGCACAACACAAAAACCTCTCATCTTGAACCACTCATTTCAAGGACGCACTATGTAACCGCTTTTTTCTACAGTTTGGTTTTGTCTTCAGTGAAAAGGAAAACAGTGGGAGAGTGACACAGCATTTCACTGATTGCACCTCTCTCCGAGTCCCATTCCTGGGTGTGAAATGCAAAGGAAACACCCAGGTTGAATAGAAGCTGTACAAGTAGAAAAGAAAAAGAGCATCTGTTCTCAGCTGCCGTCTTAACAGGCTTGTAGGTCATAGTAAGGACAACACAGGATGCCTGTTTTCACCTTGTCAGTAATTAAGTCGAGTTTGGGCTCAAGGAGACATCCACATAGACAGCAAAAGGCAGGGACGTTAATGCTGAGTAGAACCAGCTAGACAGCGATTGCGCGCGTTTCTGTCAACCTGATACTTGTCAGTTCTTTGCACTGTAAAATGGAAAAGCGTGATCTCAACCTCTCGCTTCTACAGAAACAAAAACACGCACGCGCAGTGGTGGAGTCTCTCGAAAACCTGAGGTTTGTTTTGTTTTTTGGAGTGAAATGCGGCGCGCCCATACTGGTCCACAAAAAATATAGTTCTTCCTCAGAAAAGGAACTGCAAACATCACTTTGTACGCCTGTGTGGTTTTTGAAAGAAACTCACATTTGTTCCATTTGAGAGGGATTTTTTCATGAAGTGGCCTGGATTGAGTGCAGGCAATGGGCAAGCAACAGGTTGCTCTGCAGCCGCAGACTTTTAAAGGTCATCAGCCAGGAGTTTGTACACACCGATTCCTCCACATGCCGCAATAAACCAACTTGATAGAGACCACCATTTGCAACAACGGACACGTTGGCATTTTGATTCTGCTTTTTGTTTTCTTGTTTTCCCTTGCTTCGCTCAAATGTGGCTCGAGTGCTTGATCGGCAGTGTTCCTTGTTCATTTTTCGTGAAACTTTCTCGCAGTGAAAACAAAGAAATGATTCACCCACAAAGAGAAGCAAGGAAAACTTTGTAAAAATTTGACACTCATAAACGTTTGGGTGGGAACATCTATATTTCCATCCCTCTCGTTCGCTCCGGAAATATCCATCAAAACCAACTCGACGCGCAGTCTTCAGCAATGGTCTGATTTCACACAGATTCATCGCGGTGGATTGACAATCAGTTTAGGATGTCGTGCACCAACGTCAAGATTAAAAAGGTGCTCATCAAATTATAGCGTTAAGAGTCAGAGACAAAAATGTGATACTGTTGACTTGGTTGCTGATGCACTTTCACAGCATCTCCACCTCAGTCTCCCGAACAGGCGTGTTCCCTGTTAAGAGATCGCGTTTATCGATTGGGACCTGAGGAAAAAAAAAGATATATGCAAAGTGGAGCAATCTGGAGACGTGTTAAATTATATTGAGTTTATTTTCTTTGCAAATGGCAGTTTTGTGAATGTCTCATTAATTTTAAAAGTGTGAAGACAAAAAAGTGAAGGAGAACTTGGCAGAGCTGGTGCTCCTTCACGTGCGATCTGCTACCGATGCAAAAACTGTTGAGCTTTGGCTCAACAAATTCCCAACTCCAAAGAAAGCCACCAGGTGCTCAACAGGGAAGAATTTCGATTTGAAAGCAAATCTTTTGCAATGGATTTGGACGTGCTCAAAACGGCGCACTCAACAATGATTTTCTTTGATTCTTTGGTTGACACTTCGCTGTGCTCGAGAACACTTTTTCCCGACACAAAATACCTCACGACTGTCTGCTTCTTTCCAAACTTGAACACAAGTGCAGCTGCTGGCAGCAGTTTTCTCTGTGAGACAGATTGAAAGGGTCACAATGCAGAAATGTTGTGTTGCTGTTTGAGCCACAAACACCTCGGTGGAATGGAAGTGATCAGGTTTCCCTTAATTGCAGGGGGCTTCCTTTTGTATCCCTTTATTTGTCGGTCCCTGCCCCTGCAGGCAACTTTCATTTCCCCCTGAGGAAAAAATCACATTTCCGTTCACTCTTTTAAAACATATTTTATTCATTCGAATCTGTAAATTTCCAGATTTTCTCTTTGTCTCGTTTTCCTTGAAAAGGAGTTTTCTCCCTGGGCAAAGTATGTTGTTGTCTTGAATCTCACTTTAAAGCCACAGGTGTATTATTTTGAATAGTATTTGTTTGACGGCAGAAACTATGTGTGTTTAGGCATAAAACGGGGACTTAGGCTTCCTTTTGATAACGATGTATTAGACTCAATTACGACTGCAGATAGCTGAAGCATATTATGTTGAACACAGGGCTTTGTCGTCGAAGGTATATTTCTCCCCTTTAATGTGTGTTTTATGGAAGGGAAAGACGGAGTTTTGCGAGGTGCAAGAATTGCATTAAGACTATGAATGCGCGCTGCATTATTCAATTAGTCGCGCAATATTTTCTGCCATCGTAGTCTGCCTGCTTGATTCCATATGGGAATGGTAGATGAATGTACATCAAGCCTCCTCTCTCCTTCCCGTGGACATATTCTACCTATATTTGGGCTTTTCACTGTCGGCGCCTTTGATGTATAAGTACCTCGCGTCAGAGCCTTTCAAGTTGCCGCCAGGTGAATCTGATCGAGCAAGCTGGATTAGCTGCAGTAGAAATTTATGCGGCTGCACCTCCTTTTTGCCTCTTTCCCCTCGCAACTTGCAGGAGGGACTCCTTTCCGCAGAAGGAGATGCAGGGAGGAAGTGAGCAGAAGTAAATAAGGTGTCTCTGCTTAATCTTTTATGTTTATCTCTGTTTTCAAACACTTTCTATCTGTTCAAGTGGAAAACAGGTACGATGTGAGAAGCACCGAGAAAGTTTTGGTGTTTGATATGTTCATGCTTATTTTGCAAATCAGTATAATTAATCAGACTCCGATTACAAAAGCGCAAATTGGGAATAGCTATCTCTTAATAAGGTGATACGGCCCAACTCGATTGCCCACACGAGGTTGAAGCATATTGAATATCAAAAATATAATAGCTTTAATCTGGGCGCTTTCACTGGGAATGACTTTGTGATATCTTGGATGAACGGACAAATGCGTCGGATTAAAAACGTAACGTATTTGTGACCAAAGCCGTGGACAACAAACAAAGAGGAGTACGGGTTTCCATTTCACCTGAGCCTTCTCAAAGGCAAAGCAAAACTTCACACAAAAAAGATGAGCCGTTTTTGCAGGACTTCGCGTTTACGCACTTTTGTCTCGTCGTGACTCGAGGAAAGATGCAGAGGGAACATGGGTTTGACAAGAGCTGCTTTCCTTCAACAATGAGAACTTCCAAACAGTGTTGAAAAAGCAAATCTGCACTTCAGGTTTTTGTTTCCATCGTGATCCTGACTCGCCGTGTGTTTGTGCTGTTTCTCATGTTTTTACCTGTCCAAAGTAGAGAATGTTCATGACGCAACTGGTTATCGATACACAAACTGGCATCCGACTGGAGAAAAACAAGACGCGAAAAAGTTTGAAACCTGTTTTCAAGCAGTGTGTTGGAAGCTGCAGGCAACACACCTTTTTCCAAGTTGCTCAGGAATCCTAATTCATTTTCGTCTTGCTTTCCTGCCTGTACTTTATCTTTTCTCCAACAGGGTGATCTCAAGGTGGCTAGTAACTTTGAGGAGTTTTTCTGCAGGGGTTTGGGGTGGCTAAACTTAGCCCAGCTTTGCTATCTTCAGCTAATAAACTGACAATAATCATTCGCACTGCAGAGTAAAACTTATACAATTAGCTCTAAAACCATCACCGCTCCTATTATTGTTAAAGTAGTAAGTATTTGTATCATTTGTACTCACACTTGAGTTTGTTATGCCTTTTTTCATTCATGGTATTTACCCCGGTCTGTCACAGTCACCTTTCGCTTGCTGTTGTACGTTTGCCAGAAAGTCACTTTGTACTCAAACGTTGATATCAACCCAAGTTATGTACTACTGAATTATGAACAAATACATGAGTACTTTTTGCACTCATTGACGACACTTGCGCACCCCTGCAAACAAAAACAACTCGTGCATGATCAGCTAAGGCCAAAAAAGTACTGCAAAACAGACAGAGCGTTGACGTGACTCGTATTAACTTTTGACACAGTTTGAAAACTCCGTGCTGAGAGCTTGAATTTTGTTGGTCTCCTTTGGGCGGCCTTCGACCATGGACAGAACGAATCATCAGGCTTTCTGGGTGTTCAGCCCGAGGCAGAGGCCTCAGCGAGCTCAAACCACTGCTCAATGGCGCTTGGATCTCCTGATTTTCCCTGCAGAAAACTCCACATGTATCCACCTTGGTGGAGTCCTGGGTTGCGCAAAACATTAGAACATACTATTGACGTAGCTTCCCAGTTGGCAAAACCCATCTCGTGCAGATAGCTTTCATCCATTGTGACGAATAGAAGCAGGTCAGGTTGAATGGTAAACCGAGGTAGCGGCACAGAACACGCGATACTTTTATGAATATTGTAATTTTTCCCCGTGTTGTGTTTTGCACTGAAGGTGTTGGAAAGTTGTCAGCTATTTAGAGGCTGCTGTTTTTGAGTTGTCTGGAGAAAGCAACTGCGTGTGCGTTCACGTCTTTCATAAATTTGCTGTGATTCAAATGAAAACTGAACCGAAGATTGAAATTGTCGACGTCACACTTGTTGTGGCTGGAGATCGTTTCAGGTTTTCACCTGGATCACGGAGGTTTTCAACTTGTTCACGCGCGATTTTAACATTGCCATCGTTATTGGCCTTCAGGTGAAGGTTAATTTTAAATGGAAACAGACTGGCTGAAACCCGATACACTGCGTTAAATATTGGCAGAAAGAAAGACAAGTTTCAGTGCAAAGTTCTTGGCAATGACAAAGTGCGAAGTCTTCAGTGCGAAGACGCAGGTAACGGAAGGAACAACCCGGTTTGGTTGCGGGATGAAACTGCCTGACCAGAACTGACGTTTTCTGTTGATCACTTCTCACAAACGGCGTCAATTTTTCACACAAGGAAACGCAAGGAAGATGATGGTCCAAGGTGTCTGCAAAATGCGTGTAGATGACTTGGGGGAATGCTGCAATTTAACAACTGGTTGTTCCCGTTAGCCTTGACCTGCTTCCAAGCATGGAGAGGTTAATTGTGAAGTCAAAAAATAGACCACTTATTACAGGGGTTGGTAGTTGCTGGGTGAGGTGGAGGTGAAATATGGAAGACAGAACTTTGCAGGTGTGAGGCGCTAGTTCTGCTTTAGAACTTATCTTCCAGTTGGTTGGTTGGGTTAATCACTCAAACGGAGAGCGTCTGCGGTCTGCGTTCCGACGCAGCAGCGCTGGATCCTGCGCGCGTGGATTCGGCTGCAAAGTGATAAACTTTTCTGATTGAAAAGAATCGAAAGTTTCTTTCCTGAGAACTTTGAGGTGACATGGTGTTTTACTTGTTTTTCCATAAGCTGAAGGCAATTCGTTTGTCACATTTTTCTCACGTGAAAGTTGACATCGCTTCTTCTGGGCCAACTGGAAAGTTGTGAGTATTGATCTTGCGGAAACTCATTGAGGAAGTTATCGGAGAAGCCGTCGCGACTTCTTTCTTTGAGGAGATCATTTCATTGGCAGTAACCTCACAAGTTCTTATCATTTTCCAGTGAAGAAGCTCGCCTACCTGAATTAGTAACACTTGGCATGTTACCTGTGCCAGTCTGACACCGGGTTACAGTCATATTGAAAGACCCACTAGGTGGTCAGGTAGCTAAGCTAGCATTCTGATGAACAAAAACACATGTGGATAGAAATCAAATATTGCCTCAGTAATCAGTCTGTACAAGTTCTGCTGGCAAGATGTGGCCCGCGGCTGTACGTATTACTGTAAACATGTTTCACTCACATCCCTTTGTATCTGTGTGCCTCTTCCAACGAAACATTCATACACTTCGTGCTGAGCGAGAACTTCGCTGCCAAGATAAAGCTGCTTTCTGACAAAACACAGCCCGTCACATTGTGCTTGGCAGACGATTGCGCGAAACATGCAGATGGCGACATCGAACGTGCCACTCAACACATCACCATATTTAGGCACAGACCCTGGGCGCCACCTCAAGTTGGTGTCATCCAAGGATGCGCACTGCTCTACCGAGGCACCGAAGTTGCGGAGTCTGACAAGTGCCTCATCAATTGAACCCGAGGTGACGCCACTGCAGGTTGAAGCTCAACGTCGCTAACTCGTCAGTGTCTTTGGTGAAAAGCGCAAAACTTTTTCTTGTTGAAATGCCGAGAGTTAGAAAATGAAAAGCTTCAATCTGGCAAACCCAATAACCACGCTCGGAGAGAAAAATTCCACTTGAAATGAAGGATCAAATGAACAAACTCTCGGCATTCACAAACAGCAGCTTCGTTGTCGTGCCTCGCATCCCAACCCGGGAAACAATCGAAGGGTGCCTCGGTGGTGACAAGCAAAATCGCATGCTTGATTAGTCCAGTTAACGGCACTCAGTGCGAGTCATCGCATTGTTATCATCATCACCAGCACGCGTGACGACTTTCAATTAGCTCTGCACATTTGTGTTCTGTTTCGATCGTCACGGTGTCTTCGCATTTAATTTCATGCGTGTACGTGTACGAGGAAAAGTTTTGAATGGAATGGAGTTCAAAATGTATTCCCTCCTGCGGCTTCAGCTGGGCAGCAGACTTTTCTTCCGTTCAGAAGACAAAAGTCAGAAGCGAAGCGTTTGTGTGCATTGCTTCCCCAGTTCCTGTGCGAATGCGCATACTGCGCACAGTTGACGTACTGCTTCTCGTTTTCAAAACGCGCCAACCAACACTGACAAAGATTTTGCGTCAAATTTGACTTGCAGACTTCGGTGATAAATTCCTGCAACGCCGGGCGCAGACGACTGGCGATCGCTAATGTTCGTGTTGGGATCCAGCGACGCACTTAATGTTCGCCTGTGTTTGGACAAGGAGCAGTAAAATGAAATGCCAAAGTTGAGCGCACTGTCGCCATGGGTTCGTGCAAAAAAAACTGTCATCCCGGCCTGAATAGTGGTTCCGCCTGTCCAGATCCTGCAGTGGGGACGGAAGTGTCCACTGGGCAACTCTCAATGGCTCGTACCCAGACCCTGGCCTGAAGACAAATCAACACAAATTTCCCGAACCAGCATTGATCCGTCTGAAAAAGAATCTTTGGGCCCACAAAAAGTGACAGAGACAAAGCGCAGCTTCAACTCTCCGCTGTTTTTGAACAATCTGTCTTTAAAGAAACGATGGACCCCCATGATCTGGGGGAAGCCAGATTGGTCCATTGTCTCTCGTTTAAAATCCCTCAGCAATTATCGCAAAGTGCATCTCGCGATACACCTGTTTTCTCTCAAAACTGGCGCAAATCTCTGAGGTCTGCGGGCTGCAGCCACAGTGGAGAAGCTCGCTCGCTGTGAGGTTTTTCCTGCACCAGCATGCAATTCAAACCCCATCCCACGACAAATTGGCCACAAGGTGACACGGAAACAAGGGGTATTCGGTGTCTGCTCTTTCACTGTGTGCTACGATTGAAAACTTTCTTTGAACAAAGATGAGTATCACACAAATTGAAACCCTGAAAAAGGTGCATTCACGTGGAAGAAACATGATAAACCGTGGTAATTGTTTCCCAGTTTCAACAGTTTTCAATGCACCTGCATCAGAAAAGGACGGTGTTGCTCTGCCTGTGTTGTGTGCAAAGGACCAACGTCTTTCCTGTCTGTCCAAGTACAGTTTCTCTCAGCGTAGATCCACTTGATCTGCAGTGAAAGCAATGCTTGGGGTTTGCCCTGTGTTGTGGGAATTTTTTTTTCTCGCACGAGTTTTGTTGTGGTTGTTCTTCTGGCTCCATGGGAGGGTCCTTCGATTCTGCTTGATTCCGCGATGCGTGGTTTCATTTGGTTCGATGTACGACAGGGTTGGCAAGTTTTTTGTCAAGATCAAGGGAAAATCAGTGAAGCGGACTAAAGGATGCTTTACCAGGTACGCCTTTGTTTAACCACCATTCCCTGGCAGTCCCAGAATGTCACCTATCAATGACAGACAAAAGGCACCTGAATATTTAACCAGCTTCATCTGTCAATTTGTTTCTCAACGGTTTTGTTGATTGGATCTGGCTGAATTTCTGTGTGGCAATCGTGCAGATTCACAAGATATCTTTTTCGGCCCGCCTGTAAAGTTTGTGGGCAAAACATACAAAGTCGAGATGCACAGTTGAGGCCAAAAAGCCATTCTGCACCTCCCACTACTCAGCTCCGCGAAACCACTGGCTGAGGCTTGTTGAGAGACAATGAGCACCTCCTGCAACTGTTGATGTGCAGAAAAATGGAGGCCTGCAGCAAAAGAAAGTCATCACAAAGACTTAACAGAACTCGTGTGGTGAATCATAGAACAATTGCTTTTCATGTCGATCAAACACCACAACCTCTTCGGTCAGAAAGAGACCTCACCCAAATATGGAACGGATTTTTGGCGCACCAACAAATGGTGTAATGATCTGTAGACAAAAAATATCTGACGCAGAGTCAAAATTGCCCAAAATTATCCCATTGAGTTGCAGCCTTTCCCCTTCGCTGTTTCACTTTGTTTTACTGTTGCTTGTGTGTTCTTTTCAATGTTGACTGAGTGAGGAATCTGAAGACGGGCTGTTGTTCTTTTTGTCGCTTTGAGTGACGTCGGTATTTTTTTTCCAAATAAGCACAATTCTGCCTGAAAATGACAGAAAATCTAATTCTCTGGATGCTTTCAAGTTGACTTGACTGAGCAAAGAAAATGTGGAAGATTTCTCGAAATATTTGTGGAATTCTGTCAGAGATAAGACTCACACCACACGCGGTGAATACTGTCCGCGCGGAGAGCGCTCGCACCACCTGCACGTCACTCGATGTGATTTGCCAAATAGCAGAGGCGATTTTTTTTCAAATGGAGAGGACCCAAAAGACAGGGTGATATTTTCATGAATATTTCCGCCGCGCGCTGGTATTTTAGGCGAGGTAACACCGAAAGGTCGTACTCTTTGCCGAAAGGTTTACATAACATTAGTGGACACAAACACGGCTTTGTTGCCTAAATGTCGACCAAGTATTTTCAGTGAGATTAATATGAACTTTGATTGTGATTATGAGTCGGTTTTAAATGTCTCACCCATCGAGGATACCTATATAAACTGAGGTGCAAGAGGCTCGACTCTCTACTCGGCAGTCACCCTGGTAGAGTGGAGGTGGGCAGCGAAAAACAAAGGAACCGGTTGGAAACAATCAAGATGGTCGAAACCTGAAGCACATCAGACGAAAAAACAGAGCAGGAATGTCGTCTTACGCCTGGATGGTAAAGTTCAAAATGTTGGCAAATTGCATCGCGCAGTTGCGGTGGATTTTGAAGGAATCTGGAAAGAAATTGATGGCCACAGCAATGAATTCAAAATTGTCAAGGTAGGTGATGTGGTTTATCTTCACCCCGGTTTTTGGTCTCTGGACGCAGTCAGGGGATTTTTTCAATACCTTGTTGATTCTCAGCCTGAATTTAATTTCATTTGTTGCACAGGTTGAAACTTTTGCTTCCCAATTTTGTTCCGTTCAAATTTAAGCCGAGAGTGTGCGCTTTTTGATTTAGCTGTTCAACAAGCTGACACATTTGGACCAAAAACTTGTTCAACAGTTCTGCACGTTATACAACTGACATTCACATCCTGTGGGAAATATTGACGGCTCAGTTCAGAAACGATTCCTTTTCCAACCTGCATTGTCAATTTGTACGATTTTACCCAGGCGCAACTGGTTAAATTGCCGATAAAAACCTGGAGACAACCTTTGCGACTTTTGCATTTTTTATACAATACGAGAATAAATTGAAGCAGTCAGGATTTAACATTTAAACTGTGTGGGTATTCTATCGACTCGGTGTACACGAATCCAGATTTTCTGAAATTTCGCAAAGGTCAATCTCAACCATGCCACTCCTCAAATTGTGCTGAGTGAAAACAAAAGCAAATTTGTTGTTGAGCCACGTTTCTCAGAGAATGGAGAATCAAACCAGCAGGTCCGTTTTCTGAGCTGTTTCCGGACACCCCACGCAGAACGCAGCTCAGACTTCCCTCCCAGCCCTGGTGTTCCTTTCGGATCAGCGGCGGCGCGCGAAGTTGTGACGACGATGATGGCTCCAACAAGCGAGGAGATCCAAAGACGCGCAGCTGTGTGCGCCCCCCCCCCCGCGCGGCCGGCCCGCACTCGAATTAACGTCACTTACACGGCCCAGTGGAAAATCAAAAACACGCCATTGGGATGCACTCGTTAGTCCGCACCCCTGTCGATAGAAAAACAAAAAATTTGTCTTGATTTGAGAAAATCAAAGACTTCGCAAATTGCTCGAATTATTTGCGAAGTGTTCGCCGGTGAATTTTTCGGACCAGTTTTGGTTCCAGTCCGGACTGGAAGAGAGTTGTCTCAATCAACTGCTAGTGGAAGGATGAAATTGGTGGTAGAATGAAACAGTACTCGCTGTATCAAAGTTACGTCAGAGGTAAGATTTTGATGGGATTCAACAGGAGCTCCATTCAGTCGACAAAAGTGAGGATGGGACGCTCTGAAATATTCAGCTTCGGAAAGGTCACTGTGGTGTGCTGGGAAATCGAATTTGCTTTCATTGATTCGTTGTTGTACACAGATTTCGGTGGAATCACAGACCCGAAGAACAAAGTTAGATCTTTAAATAATTTAGCACTGAAACTTCAGGCGTATCCACTGGATTCTCATTGGTTATGAGACGCAATGACAATTAGCATATATGTCAGTGGAATCAGCCTCACACTGACTGACTTGCTTGGAAGGGGAGTCCCACGCTGAGATTTTTTCAAAAAAAAATTTGGGTGGTGTTGTACAAAAATGTCGAGAAGGTACAGAGAAAGTCAGTTCTTTCCTTTTTATTACTATGGATATTATAACCGACGTCACTACCGCTCGGATTACGGTAAGAAAAGTTTGCCTGCAAAACTCATCATAAAGAAATCAAGCATAAAGTGGTGTCGGTTACAAGAGATGAAAACCTCATTGTCTGTAGATAGATAGTCGGGGAGGTTAAACGAGAGCAAACCTTTCATATCTCACGTCGGCTGGTCGGGGAATTCTAACACTGGTTTTGTCTTGACATCACGGCACGAGGGCGGTATCAAATGTAAGGTTGCTCCGCCGGGGGTCAGACATCTTAATTAACCGATTAAAGACCTGCAGTTGCCTTCTCAAAATTTTATACGTCCACCGTGATGGATCTGAAATATTTAAGTTTCCTTCCCCGACTCTTAATTTAATTGTCAGACGTGCATCACGGCGCATGAAATTTTTACAAGAAAAAGTGCATGATAGATGTGTTTTCAAGGACAACAGAGTTGATCTTGTATCTGTGATAACAGAAATGAGCAGCCTAGACTGCAGCTATTCAATAATCATGAATAAGTCAAACATCACTTGGCCTGTGATGAAACACACTGTATTCACCGCTACAGTGAGTACAAAACCAACACGTAATCCAAAATGAATACAGATACAGCTTTGCCTGCGACGGGAAAACGTGAACGTCTGCATCAGTCTTTTGGTCAGTTACGCTGCAGAACGCACCAGACATGTTTCTCACGGAGAGAAGGATGATGTTTATGGGTGAAATGTGCCCGAGATTCACTGGGATGACGAACCAAAACTTGCCGATTGTGTCACACCGTGGGTGCCGCTGTCAAAACTGTTCTCGCAGAGCCTTCCACCCCTGGAATGGTCAGTTGGACAACACTTGAGCGGAAATGACCTGTTGGTCTGTTTCTGCCCAAGCTCTTTGTTTTTCGGAGCTGGAGGTTAAACGTCTCATATTGGACAGGAATTGACACGCTGCTTCATTCACGGACGCGCACGACTGTTTCAAGGCTGCAAATTATCCTTGACGATTGTCTTGGATTTCCTGCGGTAGTGAGCTCATTGGTTGTTTTGGTGTTCTCCTTGCAGCAATCTCGCCGGAACTGCCCTGTTCGCCCTCCTCGTCGTCCCAGCAGAGCCAGGCCGGGACCCTCGAATACAGCTCCCCGGGCGCGACGCCGACGCAGCCGCCGCCGCCTCCCGCGGCGCACAGCCACCACCTCCCGCAGAGACACGTCACCCCGGCGCCGCAGGCTCCACCGGTCAGTACCACCGCAGCTCATCGGCGCAAATTGCTCTTGCTTTGGTGAAGGTTAACTTCTCACGAAAGTAACGCCAAGCCGCACGCCACAAGAAACGAAGCGCAGAACTTCTCACACACATTTCATCAAACTCTGCACGCACACAAAACAACAAAAAGCACAGGCATAATCTCCGGGCTTTCTTCGCACGGGCAGGTGGCACACAGCAGGCACCCTTCCCAACAGCCCCCGCCTCCGCAGCAGCAGCAGCCGCAGCCCCCGCCGCACGCCCGGCAGCAGCAGCCGCAGCCGCAGGACAGGACGGTGACGTCCCCGGGCCACTTCGCCTCCTCCACCACGACCTCGCCGGCGCAGCCGCCCGCCGCTGCTGGAGGCACCATGCTCGTCCTCCAGACTCAGGTACCTGCTTCCTCACTAACTGCTCCTCACAACACGGGACTTACGCTTTCTTTGCACACATACGTATCCAATCTTTTTTGGCTCTTGGATTTTGGATTTGCAACACCACATCGGATCATTTGACTCTTGGATTTGGGCTTTACAAAACTCAGAACACCACACTGGCTCTCAGAGCATTTGGCTCTTGGCTTTTTGGTGCACCCAAGAACAGCAAGTGAAAGCAGGAGCTCGGGAACTCACGGGTGTTCTCGTACGTTGGGTCAGGAAGGGCACACGATTGGCAAAGGCTTGCGTGTGGTTGTTCTGAGTACGAGCGCGTCTCGCTTTGTTAAACAGCGCAAAACAGTCCTAAAATCAGAATCACTGAGCTTTTCATCTCAATTTTTAAAATATCCAATCACTTGTGTCTGAAACCTGATTGAAGTTTTGCTTTGACTGGACAGCGCATCGTGAATCGTTCGATTTTCCGGAGTCCCGTTCATTACTTATGAATGATACCGATCGGGATGGTTGGAAGGCTCATTGTCGCGATGGGTGATTGTGGGAGTGGAAGACAGGGATGCGCACAGTTTGTCAAAAGCGACCACAGTTGAGTGGTCTTTCGTTCGCACGCCATCATTGTTGAGAGAAAAAAGCACTTACCTTTTTATGGATGTTCACAACCCATTTGATGGCACCAGTTGCATTTGGCTACGCTTGGTTTGTTAAAGAATAAACCCCAGGTTTTATGTTTCTGATAGTGGACAATATCAAAGAACATCAAATCCTAAATGGTTTCTAAATTACACAAACTGTGGCACCTGCACTGAGAATTGTTCTGAGCTTTTGAAACAACTTAAAACTGTTTCAAATGTCACATAAATCAACCACAAATTCTCTTGGTGGAGACTTTTCGTGTGTCCCTCACCATTGGATGAGATAAATCTCTTCAATATATCAATATTTTTCAAGAGGAGAAGAAAAACAACATTTTGGAAACTTTCTCGAAATTTATTCCTCCTCAGCTCTGCTTTCTGGCAAACCTTGGTAGAAACACGAGTTGCAGTTGCCAAAATTTTGCGGTCATTGGGTAAATTGCAAAATCTACACCCGAAACAAAATAGTTGAAACATGAACTGGCAACACAACAACTTTTATCACAGGGCATCAAGAAATAATTTTTTGTCCAGTTTGTCAGTTCCTGAGTGATCGGATCAAAGTAGTGTCACAATAGTTGATTACGCCAATTAGTGCCACGGCGCCCTTGTTAACATAAGCGCGCAAGCCCCACCCCTCCCGATGCCGTCACGCAGCCCCCGATTAAAACAGCCCTTTCCAAGAGGGATGCTCAGCATTATCGCTGCAGCCCTCTCACTACACTCACACATGCAATTGGCAGGTTTTGTCATAGCTGGGAGTCATGCATCCGTGCAGCAAAACATAATTCTTGACTGCAGCGACTTATTCATTATTCAGTACAAAAACTGATCATTATCGGGGCAGGCTGGTTAACATACTGATGATAATGATGATTCCGGATATCGAAAATACTGTCATCTATTCGCCTTTCTACGTCAGAGATTTTATCCTGGTGAGTTGGATTCTACTGGATGCGCAACTGGAGACGGCCTTCGGTTTTCGTGTGTTGTGGTTGCTTGTTGTCTTCTTGTGCTTTGATTGACGGTTGGTGGTGTTTTCTTTCAGACGTCGTACAACACTGGTAGTCCCGTGGACAGGTATCAAGCGAGCTCGTTTGACGTGAACGTATGCAGTCCGAGCACCATGGCAACGGACATCAACACATATCAAACCCCTTACCAATCCAGCACGCCGATGACGTCCCCTATGACGTCATTCACGGACTCTGCGTCTTTTAGTGGGGACGCCCAGATGGGTGATTCGCCCTTTGGGTTCGAGAGCCTGGGCGGGGGCGGCGGGGGCGCGGGAGGCAGCGGCGGGGCCGGCGGCGGCCAGGCCGGGTCCTCCGCGTCGCACCTGCAGGGCTTCGGGGACTCGCCGTCGCCCATCCCCTCCATCGGGGAGACGTACAACATCCACGGGACCTACGCCTATCTCCGCGACGACAGCAGCAACGGCGGCGGCGGTGGAGGCGGCGGCGGCGGGGCCGGGAAAAGCGGCGACCTGATCAGTGCATTCCGGGATGAGAACACTCCCGCCCCAACCCCAGGCTCACCCCAAGACACCAAATTCTCCAACACATCCATGTTCCATTACGGACAAGCCTACCAAGCCTTCCCCGACGAAATCTCCTTCATGAAGCAGCAGGGAAACTTCGCTGTGGAGAATAATCCCGATTATTACACTGCCAAGCAACAGCAACCACAGGCGCAACAACCGCAACAGCCTGTGCAGGCTCAGCAGCAACAACACACTAATAGCAGTGGGAGCAGTACAGGGTTCCCCTCCCCAGGCCCCACAGATTTCCAGTATCCACCTGACCAGAAAGATATCGTTTTCCAGAATCTCTCTGGCTTTTCCGCCAACCAGAATCTCTTTGGTGATCGCTCAGGTTACCAAGGGTACCAACCTGGTTTCTATGACAATCAAAGGCTTACCGACACCAACTTTAACTTCCAATTGCCTCACGCCGGGATATATCGTGAAGGAACGGGAGTGAACGTGCACGGCAGGGGTCCCTACCAAAGACGCAGCTCCCTCACAAACCCAGACAGGTGAGAATTTCAGTCTGACTCGAGAAGTTTCTTTCTCAAAATTTTACCTGGAAACTGTTTCCACTTTTTTTCGGCGTGTGAACAGATTATTTTGTGTTGCACGAAAGATTCCAAGGTCACTGGAGCAGAATCTGTGAACTCGCTACGTTTGCAGGCTCTTTTGTACAAAACGAAGACTGCAAATACTAAAGACAGGAAAGTCTCCTTTGTGGTTCCGGTGTTCCCAGGAGACACACGAGATCTGCATCATTGAACACCGCCACTCGTCATATTCAGATTACCTCAGACTCTGCAGTTAATTATTGATGCATTGTTGTTGCACACAATGCACAATGAAGGATTCCAACTGCATAATGGTTCCATTACCCATCACAGGAATCTGTCGCACAATTAAACGTGCGGCACTTGGGGAGTTTGCTTGTATTTCTCATATTGAAAGCTAATTTTTTGTTGATGTGAAATATTCATTTATTCACACCAAACTGTAAAACGGATTGATTTTCCGTTCGGTTCATGACCCGTGAAGTTAGCGAAATGCAGAAGGAGTTCTTGGGTATAGGTTCCAAAGTCTTGATCTTGCGTCCCTTTTCTGCTTGTCCTTGCTCCAAGAAAAAAAGTTTTGTTGTTCAGCCCAGTCTCTTGGAAACAGATGATTGCAACTTTGTGACGGCGTTGTTGCAGCTTGGCGCTGCGGTCACCGACGACGCCGCCAACGCCGTCGAGCACGCGCTCGTCCCCGGGGGAGGCGCACCCGGGCGCCCCGGGCGGCCTTGAGCAGAAGCCGGTGAAGGAGAACATGCTGTGCGCCGTGTGCGGGGACAACGCCGCCTGCCAGCACTACGGGGTCCGCACCTGTGAGGGCTGCAAGGGATTCTTCAAGGTGAGGAACTGGACAATTTCACCACATCAAGTGTTTTTGGGCGGAGAAAGAGAAGTCCCTTCGCAGCAAACTTCGGCCACTGCCTTTTTACATTGTAGTGCATTTTGGTTGTTTCACAGAGAACAGTGCAGAAGGGGTCCAAGTACGTGTGTTTGGCAGACAAGAACTGCCCAGTGGACAAGCGACGGAGGAACCGGTGTCAGTTCTGTCGCTTCCAGAAATGTCTCGTGGTCGGCATGGTCAAAGAGGGTGAGTATTGCTTCGTTTTGGAACAGGGTCGGCTTGGCCGGGTGGAGTTTTACGCACAGGCTTCAAAACGGGAAGTCACAATGAAAAACAAAATAGTTGATGTTGTTCTCATCCATTCTAGTATTTTCGTTCTTTGATGCACAGTGTCTGGTTGTTTTCACAAATTGTTCTTTTCTGCATTTTCCCACCCACACGCTTCACGGAGAGTTTCATTTGCGCGATTGCGCGATTTACCTCATTTGGTTGAGGTAAATAGACACTTGTGTCAAAAATAATAATTCCCATTGAATGCAAGAACTTTGATGAATAATTTAAATTAATGAGCAACACTTTGTTTGCAAAAACAACAATGACAGAGGGAAGCTCATCAGGTTGTTGCTGGAGAAATAACAATCACTTGGCAACAAGTAATTTTTTAGGGGTCACATGGCTAATTTGGTTAAAACCAGGGAGTCAAAACTGGACGCGTGCGCAGGGCATTACTCAGCGTGAGTCCGGGGGAGACACGGGGCCCCGCACGTGCCGCGCGCGCTCGCGTGAAATCGCATCATAATTCACGCACGTGCAATATGGGTCCGATACACCCGCACCACGTGATGTCAAGCCTCATCACAGCCACTCCTCAAGGGGCGTGCGACGGGAAGCTGGTGTTTATCTTTCCCCTCGGCCCTCTCGAGTGAAAGTCATTTAATTTTCTCCAGAGTGACCAGTGCTTTGTTGGGGCTCATAAGATATGCATCGAATATGGACACTCTCCACTTGAGTTGATATCATAATAACTACATTGGAGGTTGTTGCTTTTGTGGACGTGCCCCGTTGACCCTGGACTGCAGATTCTTTTGAAAGTGACACCAGCCATTAGCTCACTGCATCTGGCCGGCCCTCGCTTCTGGCCATTGTGCGCCCCACCCACCATCTTTCACCTGCTGGGACCCTGACCCCAAAGACCCGAGCTTTTGCAGACACAGTTCAACAAGGGTCAGTCCCGCCTGTCAAACTGCCCTGTGGTTTAGGCCAATAAAACTTATCAATTTTTCCAGAAATTTATCAAATGTGGTCACAAATTTACATTTGTGTGGTCACACCGCATTACATTTCGAGTTTGTGTGAGTCTTCAATTCAGCACTTTGACAATCGATACTTGGGCCTTCACGTTTGCTGGTCAACTTTTGTTCACAGGGTGGAACAGTTGGGTCCGTTGTGCTCTGGTTATTACCCATTGAGGTGCATAATTAATAAGCTGTAACTTTTGATTAACAGGGCTCAGATAGCAAGCTTCAACCAACAGAGCTGAATGAGTACATTGTGTTGGTGTTCCTATTGTGTACATCACGCACATTTTTAGCATTGACTTGAAACGGAAAGGGGGGAAAATAGCCTGCACCTTTCTGTGGACCACACGCAAGCAAACGTTTGCACATCTGTACACAACGCCGGTTTCATCCGCGAGCAAAATTTATAGTTTTTCACGCAATGCAGGAGCGTGTTTTCCTTTATTTTGGTTCCGCAGTGAATTTTCACAGGTGTTGTTCTGATGGTCCGAGTTGAATTTGTGTCTTAAAACGAGTTCTAAAGAAAGTCCGCGAAGTCTTCAATTTGTGGACATTTGTCTGGTTGCAGTGGTGCGGACGGACTCGCTGAAGGGGCGCCGCGGTCGCCTGCCGTCGAAGCCGAAGAGCCCGCAGGAGAGCCCGCCGTCGCCGCCCGTCTCCCTCATCACGTCGCTCGTGCGCGCGCACGTCGACACCGCGCCCGACATCCCCAACCTCGACTACAGCAAGGTGCGTCCTCGTCACACACACACACACACACACACACACACACACACACACACACACACACACACACACACACCTCTTCTGCCACCATAGCTGAGTGAGAAAACGTGTTTGTTGTGTGACGCACACTTGCGTAAAACTAGATGCACGCCATTTGATTTGGCAGCTCAGACCTTGTCAACAGACACGCTGCGGAACGAGAATGGAAGTCACTGCACGCCAACAGTATTTCCAGAACAGCCTCTTTGTCCTCAAAGATGTCGTGACGCTGTCACTGGGTGATTCAGTTTGGTATTTGGAAACCATACCGAAAATGTGACCGACCGAAGGTCGAACGTCACAAGACTCATGACTGTGACACGACCTCTTGGACGAGTAATTGTAGGATCCTCGTGGCAAGGAAGAAATGTCACCCACATAATAAACAAGCAGATTATGTTTGTGATATATCATTCAATATGTTTGTCAAATGACCTATCATGAAGTCAGTTGATTTGGATACTTCCTGTTGTCGTGATAGTTCGAACAGAGTGACAGGACATTGATCAAAAGCAAAACTTTTCACCAAGGACTATGCTGGTCCCAATTATTACTTTGATGTCTGATGCACACCTCACAAAACATTCAAAGGGAGACGCGAAATTATTAAATTTCTTTGTGTTTCCATTTCCTTTGAGTGAAGTGAAAACACCTGATACTCTGATGCTCTGAGTTATTTCCATATTCTTTCAGAAAAAGACCAGCAAACAATTCCTTCACAACTTTTCTGTGTGAAATTAGTTTTCTGAATTCAAAACTTCAAACTTGAAAACTTTCAGCTGAAGTCTCAGGTCAGGCGCGAACAACTCCCGACTGTCAAACAGAACCGCCAGTTGCGTCGCGACGCAAAAATCTCTACGACCGCGTCCTTCTGTCAATTTCAGTTCAAAGCTCTTTCGGACGAAGAAGTGAAGCAATACTCGAAGAACCCGGAGGTTCTGAACCAGTTCTACGACATCCTGCTCAGCTCGATCGACGTGATCAAGCTGTGGGCGGAGAAGATCCCCGGCTTCAGCGAGCTCTGCAAGGAGGACCAGGACCTGCTCTTCAACTGCGCCACGCTCGAGCTCTTCATCCTCAGACTCGCCTACAGGTGCGCGACCTGGATGATCCCCCCTCCACACACACACACACACACACACACACACACACGTTACTTATTTTGGTGTTTTGATGAAATTTCCACCAGAGACAGAAACGAACTCAATGAAACCAAACAGGGGATTGCACCAGCTGAGCACAAATCATTCCAAAACTGACCAAATGTGTGCTTCGTGTTTCTCAGGACGCAGGCTGACGACGAGCGGGTCATCTTCTGCAACAGCCTCGTGTTGCACCGGCTGCAGTGTCTGCCCGGCTTCGGCGAGTGGATCAACTCCATCATGCAGTTCGGTCGCTCCCTGCACCGCATCGAACTCGACATCTCCGCGCTCGCCTGCATGCTCGCCCTCGTCATGGTCACCCGTGAGTACACACACACACACACACACACACACACACACACACAACCTTGACTTTGGAATGTGCGTGCGTGGAAGCACGCCGAGCCAGCAGTGAATGAATTTCCACAATTTCACCTCGACAATCGAGCCCACACCTCAAAGAACAAAGGCCATTCTATGTCTGATTCGCGTGTTACTTGAGATTGAGTGTGACGAGTTGACTCGTGTTCCCCACAGAGCGACACGGGCTGAAAGAACCGAAGCGTCTCGAAGACCTGCAGTTCAAGATCATCGACGCTCTGCGCGACCACTGCACGTACAACCACGACGCGCAGCAGAAGCCGCACTTCTTCTCACGCATCCTGGGCAAACTGCCCGAGCTGCGCACGCTGTGCCGCGAGGGCCTCCTCCGACTCCAGTTCCTCAAGGACAACACGGCCGTCAAGCCGCCGCCCGTACTCGACGCGCTGTTCCTAGAGAGCCAACTTCCATTTTAGGGTCTCTGAAAACAAAGCAAAGATGATAGAAAAACAAAAAATGTCTGAGAGGTGTTGTTTTGTGTGTGACCAAAGGAAGGCAACAGTGTTTTGTTTCAACAGGTGATAAACAAGTCATGCATGTGTGTTGTCGTCTGCAAACAAAGGCAAACATACCAACATTTACAGATGTACCACTTTGCATGTTGTTTTTTGAAGTTGGACTGTGTGCCATCCTGTTGTTTTTTGTCCAAGACGAAACACGTTGTAGTCGCCTATTGCAACTCAAACCCAACCTGTAAGACGACGATAACAGGCAGGAGACAAGGGACCAGAACCAGCGCAGCGACACAAGCCAGCTGCCGGCCGAAGGTTTCCAAAGAGGAGGTGGGAAAGAAGACACAAACTCAAACAGATCCACAGGTCGCTGCGCTGCGCTGGTGGTGCGGAGACAGTCAGTCCACAGATGCGCTCCGAGAAGGATAGAAGACTTTAGGGATGTTCGTGACTGTGTCACGATATCCGGTGCGAGAATGTAGAGGGCTAGCTGCCGTAGTTAGGTGATCAGACTGTAGGTTCTGCAGCCGCATGCAGACAGGAGCCGCCGAGAGTCATGTAGATGCGCAGGTCCCACTCGTGAAAGGATGACACAGGGTCAATGTATACTGAATCTCGAGCTTGTTGTTGAGACTGAGACTGCACGCGTACGCTCGTTGGACAGGAGTATCTCATATTGCGTTAGGAAATAACGAGATATGGATGAAGCAAATACATATCTTTTTTCTCTTGAAGGGCCAAAAGAGAGAATGTTTATCACACGTTCAAAAACAAACAATTGTACAAAGCGATTTTGGTGTGTTTCTTATATATCGTGGTTTTGATGTGCGCATTCTTGACGTGTTTGCAGAAAATGACTTTATGTGTTTACAAAACTGCTTTAGAATGACGGTGTATTTCGCTGAATTACAGAACGTTTGCAGTTGTGGTTTTTGAACAATACTTCTTGTTGATTTCATATTTTGGTGTTTGTTAAAGAAAACTACGTGTGTGGGAACAAATGACCAGAACTTACAGAAAGTCCAGTTTCGTCACACGTTTCGTACGAGCACTTTTTGTGTCCAATTTGTACACAAAAAGTCCACAAATGTGGATGTACAAGACAACTTGTTATGAAGTTTTGTGTTAGCTTAGTGGACCAATTATTGTGAACCTACAGGCTTAAACATTTTGATGTTGTTCATCTGCCTTAATGTGCATATCTAAACGTGTAAATCATACACACTCTGACAGCTAAGCACCAAAAGTATTTTAATAAACTTTGTACAGATTCACAGTGCAAGAGACAGCATTAAAAACGTGCTGGATTCACGCAGACAACACTATATTTGTATCGCAGCTGCACCAAATGCGTGTACATGTAAATAGGTGTTGCCATGGTTTCTCGTGAACTTGTGTCGTGGTGACATGGAACCAATGTGATCCAGTTTTATCGGAATCTATTGCTTTTGCTGATCTGCAACGGACTTGTTTACGTGACATTTTGAAAGTGTTCGTTGTTCGTGTGACTGCACCTGTGTTTGTGGCAGTTTCGATCACTGTACAAGAATCATGGATTTTGTCCGCGTGCACAGCCGGTGCTTTTGCGTAACATCTTCAAAGTTGTCGAAGTTCAATCGTGTCTCCCTCTTTTTGTAGCGCGTAGATTCGATGTCTCCTGCAATCGAAAAGAAATAGTCATATTTTGCACAAAACCATGTAGATTCTAGTCAAGATACTGTTACAAATAGATGGCTTTATTGCTTTTTTCCATTCTCACATCAAGAATCAATTTTGTTTCCGGTGTAGTCAATGTGTAGACCTTCTGATTTTACTCCATGCACCGTTTGGTTGTCATGCAGGAAAATAGTATCCCTTCTATGTGCAATATTTTTATGTGTAAACGCAAAGCGTTACGTTTGAACCTTCGCACATATTGTTTTGTTGTAAGTACCGTGTACTTTTAAGTTCTCCCTGTGCTTTTTTGTTCACCAGAACCTATTAGTTTTGATTTTTGTGTTGTATTCACGTTATTCGGTTTCCTTATTTTTGTTGATTGTCCGCAAAACTGGTCATTACGTGTGTTGTTGTTGTTGTCAAAGTCTGTTTCTCACTGGACGTCGTCGTGCGCGACGTAAAACCGTGTTTCCGCTGTCCGCGTTCCGTTCCCTCGTGACGATGCTCGTCTTCGTGCGTGGGTCACTTTCACAGCTCCACCTGCCCAAAGCTGAAATCAGTTGTACTCAAGTGCAATGTTCTTCTGAAGTCAGGGAAGCAGTGAAAGTGACTACACACCGAGATGCGGTCTTGTCCCCCAACATTCCTCGCCAAATGTGTGAACCTCAGATCTCCAACCTCAACACTGCTCACGAGTCGACTACATATCCTGTCCTCAGCGTCTCAGCGTCTCTTCCTACAGTTCAATTGCTCTTGTCACGTTTTGCGTTGAAAACCTATTTTTTCGACACTTTGGTCAGATTTGGCTCAGCTTCTCTTTTTTGGGGATCAAATCGGGGTGATGGTGAAAAGATCGATGGAAGAATGTGAAATCTCGCTGGTGTGTCTTTTTGTTTTGTGTGCGACCGTTTTAATCAGCTGGTATTTTCTTTGCGTTCTTTCCTTTCCCTTTGTTAAGTTTCCAGTGATTGTTGAAATGTCCCATGCTGTGATACAATGGGTGGATAATGTAATTTTTGTCAATGTGCAGTGCTTTTACTTAGCCATGCATTTCTTGCTGACTTTCGTGGACATCCAAAACAAATTGGGGAGTTTGGCACGATCAAAATTTTTATCGTAGAGCTTTGACTTCTTGTGCATTTGTTCAGTATCATTCATATCACATTTTGACCAATGAAAGCATTTCTCATGAACAAGACATCAGAAAGAATCAGGAAAAAGGAGCGAACTCCATGTCAGACTGTGTCAAAATGCAAGGAATCAGCTTTTTTGTAAACTTACTAACCTCTGTACATACTGGGTGGATCGTGTAAATAATCTTGAATTGAAGTAAGAAAATTCTGTTGCCAGAATTGACACACTCTCATGAGTTTAAAAGTGGAGCTAGCAGATTTTATTTTTCAGAGTTTATATTATTTTCGTTTCCTATACTTTTGAGTTGTTATGTGGTTTAATCTTGTTGAGGCTGTTGATACTTTCTGCAGTTTTAGCCCTTTTAAGCAGTTTGCCATGGCGGTTTTGAATTTGCTGTGAGTGAAAAAGCACAAAACAACCTGCCCCAACAAACAATACCCAAACATTACCGCACCAGGATTGTTACGACAGTGATAACCTGCCGCATGCATTGCCTGACTCTTTTCTTTGCAATTCTTTAGAAATTCGAAATCCATGTCAAAGACATTGCAAGCACGAGGTGTTGAAAAACATCCAAGTCGTCCAATTGCAATCTGGAATGGACGAGAGTTCCTCGCCCTCCCCCCACGCACTTTTCTCACACATTTGTTTTCTTGTCTTGGGTTTTCACAACAGACCTGACAGTGATGTAGTGTCCTGTTGTGGTCTTGTATTTGCGCGAGATCCCAGGGTGAAGATTATGTGTGGTGATGCCAACAAGATGAACAGGAAGCTGAAAATCCCCCGAGTATCTTTTGTAATAAAACACAAAATAGAAAATGGCAATAAAATCTGAAAACAACAGTTTTTTCCTTGTGTTTCTGAGCTTGCTGCCAACAAACTGCAACAAGCAGCGCGACGACAAACTGCAACAAGCAGCGCGACGACAAACTGTGACGACAAACTGCAGTGAAAAATTTAGTTCTGAACTTCCGTTTCCCACGGTGCCTCTGAGCGTGCAAAAAGTTCAAGAATTCATCACTTGTTCGGCGCAAAGCGTGCGTGGTGGATTCAGTGGGAACAGAGTGACAAGGTAGCCTGGTCCTACACACACACACACACACACACACACACACACACACACACACACACACACACACACACACACACACACACACAAGGGTCGTCGTTAGGTGCAAAGCATTGCTCCACCACCAGGCAGAATTGTCTTTCAAAGTGGTGAGAAATGCTGCACAAGTCATTGGTCAGGTTTTGTCGGGTTTCAAATCCGAAAGTCACATCAGCGACTTGAGAGCGGACGTGATCTTCGTTCCCTCAATCGCAATTCAGCATTCCATCTGTCGCGCTGTTTCAACAAATGGTTCAACCATTTGTGAACCACAAGGCACTTTGCAGTGGGCTGTTGTTTCACCGGATTCGGCTGACAACCCGAAACAATTGCACACCAGCAAACTTTCAGTTGTACAAAATTGTATCTAAATGTTTAGCAATTGACGCGCCCGCGACACGATTCTTACCTCAAAAATGTTAACTTGACAGTGGATGACAATGTTCTGTTTTTGACCAGACTGGTGTCGCTGTGGCATGATTTTCTCATTGACATGGGCCGAAAAACAAGGCAATGATGTTTCACAACAGCACATTTATCTTGTGGTTATGTTCTCCACAAAAGGCGCACACAGAGAATTGAGCGAGCTCGCTTCCGGTTGGTTGGCGCTTCACTTCATGGTCTGCTTCACCTCTTTGACTAGAAGGAAGATTAGTTCTCTCATATGGCAGAAAAAACGTGATACATGCATGCCATCTGCGTGACAAGTGGACCTGAATTTTCCGGACCCTCGCGTGCCGCGTTGCTGTTGGAAATTTTTCGAGGCGCTCCGCACTGTGAACGCTTCCATCTCGTGAAACCAAACACAAATGTTATCAGTGCGATTTGTAACCTGTGACCACTCAATACAAAACGCACGCACCCAAACTGGAGTGATTTGATGTCTGCTGAAAAAATGGTCGGGGCAGGGAGTTCCAAACGTTTGAGCTGCGCAGTGCACAATGCACACCACGCCCGAGACAGAATGAGTGCCGCACGTGAAGTTGACAAGTTTTCTCAAGGCCAAGTCTATTGTGCCACCTAATACTCGTGTTTTTGAACTGTCAATTTCAATCTAAACATTCGAGTTCAAGCCAACGAGTGTGTGGATGATCATGTGACTGCACAGTGTTTGCACAGCCTTTTGTATTCAGCAACCGACCGTGAGTGGCTCTGCGCACATTTCAACCACACACAACTTCATCACGCCGTGCGCGACACAGGCACTTCGGAACTCGCGTCATAATCTACGTCAACGTCTCTCCGTTTCCAAGGTGAGAAAGAATCTCAACTTAATATACGCGATTTGTCTTCGTGTGTGTACTTTGGACAAATATGCCATTCTGACTTTCAAGCATCATTGGACATGTGTATCATCGCTGGTGCAGACTTTTCAGGTGACGACTGAAAAAAGTTTGTTCAGGTGCGCGTTCTCTCTTTTGCACTCGTAAATCGTCTCTTTTCAGAATCCCTTTGGATAGCGTATACGTATTGTCGTTGAATATTGATAGTTGCCCTTGTTATGTAGATCTAAATGATTACACAACTGTGGAACATCTGATGGTTGGTATTCGTCGCAATTCCTGTGTAACTAAGTGAACACAGGACGAATTTGAAGTGCGGTGACACCAGACAAGGAGCTGGGCTTTCCTGGGGGGGTTTTCCCCCAGGAGTTGGTTGTATACTCGAGGCTGTGCGAACTGTTTTTTGTCAATGAGTAACACAGCGAGGGAAATGTGAAAAGCCAGTCTGTCAGTCAAAGTGCCTGTCAGATTTCTGAAGTCAAAGAGGAATGTTGAACAAGAATGTTGCGCCGTCAGTGCACGATTGTCACTACGCAAACACTTCACGCTGTCGGCATGGGCGCAAAGATGACTGCCATTTGAAGATTTTTGTTATTCCAACAGGAAGAAAAAATTCTCAAAGAGGGAAAACCAAAGATCATTGGCAGAGTTCTGCTGACCATGGACAAAAGTATTTGCTTCCTCAAAGATGGGTGTGCCAGCAATTGTCGCTTTGAACACACAAGTCCACAAAGGCGTGCAAATGCCACCAAAATACCAATGTGCTTTTTTCTGACTAATTTTTTTGGGAGTACAAAAGCAACAATGGCAATCAAATGTTTGATTTGGTCTGCTTGTTTTGCAGGAAAGGAATTCAATTTTTCGTACACTTGGTCCAAAAAGTTCTTTCTTCATTGGATCAAAGCAATTCCTTGCACAAGCCTCAAAACACCCCTGTCCTGAAGGACGCACAGGTTAAAAACAGGGGGCGGGTTCGATCTCGAACTGCCTATGGCAGCGGTTTACGTGCTGTGCACTCCCGCGTGAACGTCGCAAGGAAGCTGTGCGCCATAGATCTGCAGATGACAGATGTTTGCAAATATGCAAAATTATACATTGTATTGCTCTCAATGTACATCTGTTTTTCTCAGAGCATGACTGTAGTTGTCTTGTTTGTAGTTTTTGCTTGAGTTTTCAAGATGTGTGTTTCCAGAATGACATTGTTGACAATCTGTCGATGTTTTATTTATGATCCAGTTTTCTTGGCGCCAGTTCAACATTTTGTTCGCAGGAAATATTTTTCCGAGCGAAACGTATTTTGACAAGCAATTCAGAGTGACAGCTCCTGCACTTGACAGTTCTTTGACCCTGCCTTTGGTGCAGAGGCACTGAGACGAATCCCCAAACTTACAAAGAGTTTATTGCCGTGCTTGTTGCATAAAAGAACCAGACAAGTCTAACTGAATGGACATTTGTGTACGCATGGCTGCAGTTGAAACTTTTTGAAAACATTTACGCAGTCCATGCATGTCACAATCACGTGTCATGCTTGTTCCTTTCAGTATGTTGCCCGAAAAGGAAGACGACCCTCACAAATGCAAGTGAACCCCTCTTCTCCTTGATCAATCGTGGAGATCTGTGAATATGCAGCTCGTTGTCACAGACGTCGGCCAAAGCATTTTGATGTCACAGTTCAGACACGGTGTTGTCACCGCATTGTTACTGAACGACGACAAATTCGTGTTCGCTTCACCATGTCGAATGACGGACCAGCACCGTGATACGATTGTAGACGCCAGCGTCGGTCGTGCAACAAAAGAAAAGGATGTTGGAGGAATTTCCTTCTCAGAAAAGCAAAGATGTTCTCCAAGATCACCTTGTTTACGAGTACTCACAAACGCGCGTGTTCTGTGGTCCACTTGCTGCCAAGAGAGGACCTGTGCGCAAGTGGTTTGCTTGCATAAAATCTTGTTTCATAACTTGTTTCCTTCGTGTTTCATAAGTTGGGACGTTGATCCTCCTGAGATAGTGACAGTGGCAAAAAGGAAGTTGTTTACGATCAGTGACACGTGGGCTTATGTCGGGTTCAACGATGTTACTCAGACGCAGACTGGCCTTACGTGAGAATTCTGGGGTCACAAGCTTGGATTTTCAGCACAAAACTCTTGTGAAAGTCCTTTTTGGACAGAACGTTCATCTGTGCACAAGCTGGTATTTTGCACCAAAAACACACGGTCACCAAGCGATACTTCGCTTGTGATCTCCGGGTGCAAGTCGCAGTCAGTGGATCCGCGATGTTTTCTTTCGGCTGTTTTCTTTCAGTGCGTTCAGTGCGCCGAATATCTGATGTTGTCAGCTGGAGTTTCCAAGACCAAATTGCTGCAATAACCAACGTCACAGCTGCACAGTGACCGCAGCTGTTTGAGAATTTTCTGCATTGAAAATTCTCTTCAAAATGTGTCGCAGCAAGTGTAAGCCAAAGAAGCGACAGTGACGTGATCAGGGCAAGCACTCATCCCCGTGACCCTGTCTTGCTGTGTGGACCTTGTGCTGAATTCACATTTCAACACAAATTCGACCCAGGTTCACAATTAACCTGTTGCTTGTGAAGTTGTTCTGTGATAGATGCTCTTTTTGCACTTGATGTTTTGATTTGAGATGAAGCAGTTTCACTTGGCCTTGTCGCACTCGCAACAGCTTGTTTGGTTGAGGAGTTTCAGTGCCTCTTGTAAACCACTCTTTCTTTCTGGACAAAAGCAAATCAAAACAGCTGTCATCTTTTTGGAAATTGTTGCTGGCGGGAGTTGAAGACTTGCAATCAATAAACAGATTGATGACACTGTTTTGATCTGAAGCTGCAGATCCACTTCCTTTGCCCCCTGCGTACCCAGCAAAATTTGAGTCCAGCTGGAGAAACCTGACTGAGCTCAAACAGCATGACGATCTTATCAGAACACGAGTCCAAACATGGCGTGGGACAACGCCCACAGAGTGGCGCAAGTTTTGGCAAAGTGCAAGTGCCCTTGGAATTTACCATTTTTGGCCCAGACTTCCGAGTATTCACGGTCAACAACAAGACGACAGCGAGTTCACTCAACCCTGAATGATCCGAACAGAGACCGAGACGCCTGGCCCCTGCGCTCAAAATATAATTTCGCGCCGTCAAGGGCGCCGTTTTCCTTTTTGCCAAGGCACGTGATCCTGTTGGAGTCTCCCCCCTTCAGGGTCCTTGGTGGAACCCAGTCCGGAGCTAGGATTTGGACCCCCTTCTCTGATCGTCTTGTGGTTTTGATCGGTTCAAGACTCATCCATTGACAAATTCCGCGCCTTGCACAACAGACTAGTTCTTCAGTTTTAGTGAGACACAAAGGCTCCAAACTTGTGCAGAAATGGAAACTGATGTGGGAAAGACAACAAAGCTGGGTCACTCTCACTGCCACGCACACAGTTTTTCCCCAGAAAAAGAGAACTTCGAGAACTCCACAATATCGGGTCTGGCTTTGTTGCACCCCAAGTCATCCGTCCGAACACACTCGTACTTCCGAAAAATGGATGCTCTGTCCTGAAACCATGGCACTCCATCTGAAATAAATCAGTTTGCGTAATTGTGCGAAACAACCACCACCCTAATCAACACGTATCCGTTGTGCCACAATTATTGTCGTTCGTGTGTCATTTATGCACAAGTGTCATTTTTTCGATGCACACATTGGTGTACGAGAACAACCATCGTCTTGTGCTTTGGCACAAAGTGGCAAAGTTGAGCGCTGGTCCTTCACACGTTGTTGGCGCTCACGTGAAACACACCGCCTTGCTCACGTGAACCTTTCAGAGGAGGCAGACTGATAGAAATTTATGACTTTGGAGGTTCAACAGGCGCAGTTATGGTGGCCCAGTTTGAATGTTCACTGCCTGCTCACATGTGTGCTTCTGAGACCATGCACAGTCAGACCTTGGACCTCACGAATGGTTTCATAACTTGGAGAAATTTTGCTCAAAGCTGGCACTCGGCAAGCAGGCACACGCAGACGACGTCTGTGTCTGACCCAGGCTGGTTGCCCCATGCCGTGGTTGATCTGCGAACAGTCTGTCTTGTTGTGAAGCAAAGATTCTTGACTGGGTTGTGCAATTGCAGCTCTGCATGGCAGGAAACGTGGAGTTATGACAAATTCCCATGAAGCTGAACAGGACCCTGATGAGGGAACTGAAAAAGGTGTGCGCGTTCACGTTTGAAATTTGTGACCTCGGTTGCGCGGTGCTGAGGGGAAGGCGTCACATCCAGACGAACCCACGTCGTAAATTTTCAATCTCATGCTGGGAAATTTGTGTCACAGTCAAAGCCCCATTCGTTTGACATATGTTTTCTTGCAAAAATCCAGCTTTGTGGTCAACGTTTTTTGCGTGTTGTTTGTCTGTTGTTTTCCTCGTGAATCAAACCACAAAAAGTCATAAATCAAGTGTCATAGGAGGGGCGTGCATACAAATTGTTCTACATATGTTGGTATCGCACGACGGTTGCGCTCACTTGGACCCGGACGACTATCAGTCTGACGTCTTCTCTCGATTTCCGAGTGATTGAATATAATCAAACTTCGATTCATCGATTTAGCCGCAGCTTTAGCACCGGAGGGAATCGCCACAAAGAACCGTCATCATGGACATGTCATCGAATGCGAGTACTAACAAAACAGTACTGTACAAGTATCTCACACTTGAACCGTCAGCCGGCCAGGTACGTAATTTTGCGATGCATTCCTGCAACCGTGCAGAAGTATTGGGTGCGTAAAACGAGTGTATGCCTGCTTTTCAGATTTTGATGGAGTTTCCAGAGTTTTTCAGCAAAGGGTTGCACTCCTTTTTGCACGTTGAACTTCTGCGTCGGATTGCACGGACGAATACAGTGTGCAATGCGTGTCGGGGCTTTGTGTGGATTCAATCCCTGCATGTCCACCATGTCTAAAGTGCAAACTACGAATCCGCTGTCGGACTCACTTGTGGCATCACTCTGAACAACAACGCTGAATGCATGGCACACAGTGTTCACCCAATTGTTTTTGCAAAAATCTTGTTGGTTACTCCCAACGATTCTTTGATTTTAGATAACCGACCAAAATGTCGAGTATCTCACAAAATGCCAAAACAGAGAAAAGCATTCTGTACAATTACCTGAAATTGGACCAGCCAAAGAATCTGGTAAACCTACTTTTTAGCGCAGAATAAAAAACAATCAAGCAAACCTGTGTCTTACAACCAACTGCCAACCACGAAAGAAGAGGTGTCGTTATTCGTGAAAAATAATGTTCAAAACTGGTTCGAAAAGAAGATGGCTTTGGGCAGGAGGTGGTGAAAGACAGGTTTACTTGTCGCAAGCATAACCGCTTTGAATTGTGTGCTTCTCGCCAGAGAAATTTCTCACCATCTGCTAAACGTGCACGACTGTGTCTGTGGCACCTCTGTGATCATACTGTGGGAGTTTTGTCCGGAGATAAGCAAAGGCTTCCGCCCCGCCAAGCTGTTGATCAAAATCTTGAAAAATTCTCTGACCCTTCATCAATGTTTTCACACATCAAATTGGACTCAAAGACTCCTTGCCCAGAAACACGGAGATATGAGCGTACGCTCGTATATATCTGATATGCAGAGAAATCAAACATACTTCAGGCTGCTGATATCTTGCCTTATCTGTCAGTGTCATCCTATTCTGTTTGAACAAGGAGCAAATATATCGCTCAAGAGTTGGAAGATGTGAATCCAATCTGTCTGCACTCTGACGTCTGCTCACCACCCTTGTGTTGCTTGACTGTATCCGTGAGAAGTATCAGTAAACTTTCATGCAAATTGCCCAAGTCCGAGAACACGACTCCAGGTGTGCGTGGCCTTCAACTCCTTATACATCTCCAGAAGTATTTTTGGAAACAAAATAGTGCAGTGCAACTCTGATCTTGAGCTTACTCACAGCCAAGCGAACTTGTTTCTCAAAAGACTGGTAACAACTGTCTCTGAACAGACCCATTTCCTCTGAACTCCGTGGTTCCTTGCAAAAAAGCAAAATTTTGCTTTGAACTTCTGTTTTCTCTCACACTTCACTTCTTGTCTTCGGAAACCGTTATCCGTAATGTTGCTCAAAACAAAACAAAGACAACGAACGACTACCCAAAGACGGCAGAGCAGGCGATGTTTTTGTTGACAAAAGTCAAGCAGCAGTCCGAGACGAGAAACTTGCTCACTGCAAACGAGATCTATTCGTCATCCTTCTCCCCCCCCCCATTCCGGGAAGGGGGTCGTCTGCTCTGCAAGAACGAAAATGAAGTTTTGAAAACAGTGTTCGGCGTTCTGTGCTTCAAGTTTTGCCACAACCTCTACGTTGTTGTTTTCCGTGACTCTTGCACTCACGAGCGAAACCTTCACTCTGTTCACTCACGTGTTGCAGGTGCAGGCGATGTACATATGGATCGACGGGTCTGGAGAAGGATTGCGATCCAAGACAAAGACTTTGAACTTCATGCCCAAGGGCCCTGAAGGTGAGACCTCCATCTCCGTCACACAGGGCTCTGGTTCTTTCCTCTCAACTTCAGTCATCTTCACCTATTTTGCGCGGTGGTTTCAGATCTGCCCGTCTGGAACTTTGACGGCTCGAGCACAGGTCAGGCAGCAGGAGAGAACAGCGATGTCTACCTGCGTCCCAAGGCCATGTACAGAGACCCGTTTCGTGGTGGGAACAATGTGCTCGTGCTCTGCGAAACCTGGACCTGGGACGGCAAGCCGCAAGGTACGTGCGTACGCGATGATGACAAACTCCCACGGCTGTCGCCCGAGTATTCGGATTGACGTCATCGTGCAATGCTTGAACCAGATGTTTTTATGCGATGTAAAACTGTCCTTCGAGAGAATGTCAAGGCCATACTCAACCCCGCGATAAAATCATATCGTTCGGAATATGGAACTCGTTTCTGTCAAGACGTAATATTCGAGTATCCCAAGCTTACACAATGCGAACTCGATGCATGCAAACCACAAAAAGGCCTGAAGTTGTCCAACTTTTTGTGTGACCTGTGAATACAGATGTTTCAATCCAATTCGACAGGCCACGCATGCACATTGAAGTAATATAATCTCAACATATTTTTCTCAGACACCAACTACAGAGTATCGTGCGAGAAGGTGATGAAGCAGGCAAAAGACGCGCACCCCTGGTTTGGTATAGAACAAGAGTACACGCTTCTGGATCGAGACAACCACCCCTTCGGCTGGCCGAAGAACGGCTACCCAGCGCCCCAAGGTGGCGAAGCAGCAATAACGTGTGGAGAGTGGACGCCTCACGCTAACCTAACAGTCTAACCTTTCAGGTGCAGGTTTTCATTCAAGTGGTTCCTCTTCAGCTCTTTCTGCACATCCACTCAGTGTTGACCACACTTTTTGCAGGATACTTTGCTGTTTGCTCAGAGGCTTTTTGTTCAAAGACAATTTTTGCTGGGAATTCTGAAACTTTGTCGTTCAAGACATCCGACTCTTTGATTTCCATTGCTACAAGCGTCAAGCAACGAACTGCACAGTTGCTTGGTGAAGTTCCAGTGGCAACATACAGAGACCTGGGGTCATGGTCCCCTTTTCCCCTTCCTTCCTTCACAGGAGCAAAGAACACGGATTGGTTTGAAATTCGAGTTGGGCCCCTCAGGGTTGGACCCTTCTCCCGACAGGTCAGGTGCCCCTCCCCCAATCCCGGTTCCGTCAGAGGTTTCTCAACGGACAAGATCCACGTTGGTTTCGCCTGACGCTGAAACGGAGAAGCTGGCGTGCTCACCTGCTGAATTTTCTGCGCATTTTCAGACTAACACCTGTTGTGAAAAAAAACTGTCGGAAAACAGCTGTTCTCTCTCGCCCTTGCTGACTCATGACGCTTGTGACTGGTGATTTGTCTCTGTTCAGCGACTAACAATCGCCGCACGTGTGCCGAGGTGATGGAAAAGGCCAAGGGAAGCCATCCCTGGTTCGGAATCGAGCAGGAATACACCCTTCTCGACCAAGACAGACATCCTTTCGGATGGCCCAAGAATGGGTTTCCTGGACCTCAGGGTTTGTGGCTTGTTCTTTCGCGCACATCTTTCCACAAAGACCAGTGCATGGTTGTCAGTTTCTCAAACCAGCATTTTTCTTGCTGTGGATATTGTACGATTGTGTGATTCCTCCACCAAGAAAGAACAAACAGAAGGACAACAGCTGCTTCATATGAGTATTTCTCAACCACAACACATGTTCTTTGCTGATTTCTTTTGCGCTTCGTTTCTGCTCTTTTTGCGCGTCGAAAGCAATGACAATTGAACGTGTTTCGTCTGCGCAATTCGCAATTCGTTGGATCGGTTGAAAGTGAAGGTGCCAAGATCATTTCTTTCTACACAAGTGTTGTTCATCAGACTCGTTGTGACGAAGTCCCCCTCGTGCAGGACCGTACTACTGCGGAGTGGGGGCGGACCGGGTGTACGGGAGGTCCATCATCGAGGCGCACTACCGCGCCTGTCTCTACGCCGGAATCAAAATCGCGGGCACCAACGCCGAAGTGATGCCGGGACAGGTACGAACCAACACCACCAATGATCTCTACAAGAAACCACATCCTGACACAAGTTGGGAGGTTTTGCAGAAAAGTTTGGTTTTTTGCCCGCATACGTAGGTCTACCCCAATTCTCAGCTAGGTTGACGGCATTCATTGGCAGTCAGTCCTGTTTGTTTTCGCCACCAATCTGGCAATTGCGGCACCGCACGTGTGGAAATTCAGGCCGTGCTCAACCTCCCCAGTAAACGTTCAACCTCCCCAGTAAACGTTCAAAACGCAACGCATGCATCATGGCCCCCGTGTGCGCTTGCAGTGGGAGTACCAGGTGGGTCCGTGTGAAGGCATCGAGATGGGCGACATGCTGTGGATGTCGCGCTACCTGCTGCACCGCGTCGCCGAGGACTTCGGCGTCGTCGTCTCCTTCGACCCGAAGCCGATGCCCGGCGACTGGAACGGCGCCGGCGCGCACTGTAACTACTCCACCGAAGAGATGCGCAAACCAGGCGGCATCAAGTGAGTCAATCGCCCATGTAGACGCGCAAAGAAAAACCTTCAATGTTTGGTGGAGAAAGTGAAACAACTGTGTCAACATAGAAATGAATAATTGGCTGAAATGACAATGTCGTGCAGAAAATCATATTTAATTTACATCCTGGTTTGAGACGAAGGGTGAATGTGAACAGGACAAAGTTATGCGCGGCACTGTCAAAATCAAAGCAGAACTTTTTTTTCCGACCAGGCTAATGTCTGCCAACAGCCTTCAAGTGCAGTTATGTTGTGCAATTATTTGGGTACATGGCATTTGGCCTGATTCAGAAAACAAATAAAGCGATAAAAATTGTGTTGAATGAGATGGTAAACTGTAGAAAAATGCTTTTGCAAGTTGCCTGAATGGGAGTCAACAAGCTATGGAAACATACGAGGGTACTGTCCCCGAAATCTCCGTGTGCTCGTGCACATTCAACAACACCGCAAGGTTTTGGCCTGAGCGCTTTTTGTGACGAGACGAGCGTGCCTGTTGGGAGGTTGTTTGACTGTTTGTCATCTCATTTACCAAAACCACAGAGTCAGCAAGTGCGAAACTTTTTTCCGTCTGGACTCTTCCTTGTCATGTGTGCCGGTGATTCGGAGCAACATTTGGAGGAGTCACCGAACACACTCGCCCAACATTTCAGTTTACGAAAGGCTTGATCTTCCAGGCAATGGGAAGTACAACAAACCACGCTTCGTGTCACACTGAAGCCTCTGGGATTGGCAGTTTTACATTCCATAATCTCACTCACAGGAAACTGTCACACCCAAAGACATCACCTGAAATTGTGAACATGTTGTTCCTCAAGTTGAGGGTGTGATCCTTTTGTAGAGTTCTCAGATTCTACAACACAGTCTTGACCTGAACGAACTCTTCACGCTCAACTTGGCACATGAGTTTGACTGAATCTGGCACGAAAACGAAGGTGTTGTGCAAAGCCACGACGGAAAAATGTTACGACCAACCTGATCAGGAATCCGAAGTTAATTTGTCACGTGTTTCACTGATTTCAGGGCGATTGAGGCCGCGATAGACAAGATGAAGAACAGACACGCGCTTCACATCAGTTTCTACGATCCGCACGGTGGACTCGACAACAAGAGGTGAGACCGCAGGTTGCTTGCACTGCGGTTCCAGTGAAGTTGAGTGAACCACATTTCATTGTGTCCAGCAGAACCAGGAGACGACCAATCAGATCACTGCAAAGGTCAACCAGGGCAAAAAAACATAAAAGAACAGAAAAGACCTTGTGGTCGAAGCTGACTGATCTTCTTCACGAACAAAGACTCACTTGTGAAGGAATTTGAGTCACAATTGAAAATTTTGGAGGCTGAGCCTTCACGCACTTTTGTTTTTGTGACAGGCGTCTGACCGGGCTTCACGAAACTTCGAGTATTGATGACTTCTCCTCGGGAGTTGCGAACCGCGGTGCTTCGATCCGAATCCCGAGACAGGTGAACTTTCCTTGTCATCAGATGTCTACCAGTGTTTTTTTCCGATCTGGTCTGTCTGCAGCAGCCGTCTTCTTTGCGTGTGCAAAGTACAGAACAATCATGGAAAACCACTTTCTTTCTTTGATCGTCCTCTCTGCAGTGTCTTGCAAAAATCTCTCTGAACTTGTCTTGTGAAAGGAACGAAATTGTGACACTCTCATTTTCCATTGACCGACGTTGAAAAACACTCGTCAGCTTATTTTTAGCAAAGCCCAATTAGATTTTGGGAATTTTTCCTGTCGCAATTTACATCCGTGTGAAAGTGTTCAGAATGTGCGTGTTTGAGGCAATATCCGAACTTGAACGCACTGTTGGCTGTTTTCTGGGCAGGTTGGGCACGACGGGTGCGGTTACCTGGAGGATCGGCGCCCGAGCTCCAACTGCGACCCGTACCGAGTCACCGAGGTCATCGTGCGTACCACCGTCCTCAACGAGTAGTGACGTCGCCTGTCACGGGGAGGGGAAAGAGGGGCGCCCGGGGTCCGAGGAGGAGTTGACTTCCACCAAATACGATCACTTTTTCAAAAGTCATTTTGGTTTGCTGAGACATGACTGAGGATTGTGCGTGAATCTTTCGCTGCACGGTTTGAGCGTTCTGCAGACCAGCGAAAAGTTCGTGGACGAACCTACGTGTCTTGGGACGTGTCGCCCTCAGTCTCCCTGTCCCAGCAACACGCTTGTCCAGCCGCAGCTGCTTTCGGTGCAGCAAAGCGGGTCCGGCTGTGGGTTGCCAGACCCCAGAACTCAACTCGTTCTCTGTCCCCGGGTGCCTCCGGGCGGCTGTGGGGTACTCTTCTACGAGTGTACCTCAATTTCAGGCCAAAGCGGCACCGACCTCTCCTGTATCACCTTTGGTCAAACAGGCAAAAGCCACCAAAGCCACCAAATCCTCAAAACCAAACCAAATCGGACCAGTTCTTCCAAATTGATTTTGGTCCGCAGGTTTCAGCTCAGATTGTTACTGTATTGATTGTTGTTTGAAAACAACACCAGAAAAAGTTATGTTCTTCGTGGGAATTTTTTATGTTGATGTTGACTTGAGATTCTTGTGGGAAAAAGAACTTTCAACTGTTACGTTCGACGGGACACTTGAAATTCATTGTCGCAATGTTCGTGTTGTTTCTTTTCTTTTTGTTTTGTTTTTATTTGAGAGACTGCCTCATTGTATTCTCCTGTGCAATTGTTTTACGCCAGTTTGTGAGTATGAGATACAAACATTTTCCATCGTACGAGTAATTCCGTCAAAACGGAAGCTGTTGAACGTGGACGACGACAGGAGTTGTACGATGTGCACGGAAAAATGCACACACTGTAGATCTGTTTTTCTCGGAACCATTTGCGTTAATGCATGTTCGCAAATCAGACCATAAAGCTCGAGTATCTTACTGAATGTACCGAAAACAGGTTTTAGTTGTTTATTGCGCGAGTTCATCTTGTTTCATAGGTTCTTGAACATGGCTACATGTTTCAACACGTGTGTTTCTAACTGACTCAACGTTTGTGTACCTTTTGCCATTTTTAAGCTTCCGTGATCGCTCAAGTGTCCTCAAAGAACCTAAAATTCGTTGCAATTGAATGATAAACACAAGATATCCCAGCATTCTTCTGCAGTTACATGGCAGTTCTCTCCTCCGTTGTGGCCACTTGTGGACTGTCTCCAGTCACCGCACCTGCAGCGTCGTCTCGTCGGGTCCTTTCGACCCACGTGTTCGCTGCTTTCCGCTCAGGACTTTCTGCTCAGGAAAGAGAACAAATGGGACAATGAGGACAGCCAGCAGAAAAAACTGACTTCAATGCAACATCTGTTGCAGAACAGCCTTGTACGTCTCTGCTGACATTTACAGCTGTTACAGATTGAGATACTGTTTCCATCCTCAGCTGTTGACTCTTCAGATCCTTTTTGAGATGCACCTGCGAGCGTTCCCAACAATGCACAGCTTGGTTGGTAGACAAGCAGGAATGCTTGGGAACCTCACCACCCTGTTCCGCAGCACTCTGTTCGTCGCCTGGAGCCGCAGCCTGGGCGTCAGGGGCTGTCGTCGTCGTCGTGGTCGTCGTTTTGAAAACGTATTTCACAACCATGAAATCCAGAACCTCGACAATCGTGAGAGCCGACGCCCCCAGAAGTAGTCCGAGAAAACCTCCTATCTGCATGGAGACAGCGTAAACCAAGACTCCGCAAACGTCAGGCCATTCTTGAATGGTTCGTGGCAAGTTCACGGTCACTGGCTCAGTTATGACCAAAGAAAAGATCTTTCGCTGAAGTTCGGCATTGGTCTGCGAAATTGAAAGATTACCTCACTGAAGAGGGACTCTATTTCGAAGACCTTCTTCTGCACGACTTTTTCAAAGCTGAGCTCTTCGTAGTAAATGTTGACCTGGATAAAGTTGTTCCTGTAAAACAATGAACGAAATTGATGAAATCAGAAACACTCAATACATTCAAACTCGGAGTTCACGAGTGGGTAACAGACAACAGTCCAAAGACAAGACGCTCAAAGCCACAAGCAGATGAGTTGGCTGCGGAGCATGAGGCTTTCAACTTGCGACCGGAAATATTGGAATCGTCCGCAAATTCGTTGTCATTGTCATCGTACTGAGTGCTTCAAAGAAAGGACAACGTCCCGCGGTCACAAGCCCGTTGCACCACATGTTGGATCTCAATCCCACTCACATGTAGAAGTCCATGTCCATCTTGTTGCCGTCCAGGTACTCCTGTAGACTGTCCGCCAGGTCGCTCAGCAGGACATACAGCTCCGTTCCCGCGCCGTGGCACGATCTCTGCATCAAGCATTAATCAAGACTTTGACGAAGAGAAACGAATTCTCTGTCCTGCCACAAACAGCAGATTGCTTCAACGATGTCAGACAAGTCCCTTTTGATTCTCTGTCTATCTTTCTTTCCCTCTCTCTCCTCTCACTGACTCACTCACTCTCACTCTCTCTCTCACTCTCTCTCTCCGTCTCTCTCTCTCTCTCTCTCAGAAATCTCTTGGTTGAGGTGATACTTTTCAAGTTGATGTTCACCTCGAGAGAAACCATCATTCCATCTGGAGGAATGAAGATCTGGTGAATGACGTCGTACAGCGAAGCCTGGTACCGCTGCAAATCTTGAAATCCGTCCGATGCGTTTTGCATATCAAAGAAGCCTTCGGCCACAGCTGCAAAAAGTATTCCACAGCTGGGAGACGCCGGTGGAAAAGGAAGTGTCTGTCTTGGATGAGAACCTGGGAAATGACTAGATGAACCGTTTCTACAGGTTTGTGGTTGATTGCGGCGATATTCCAAAAAATACTTCAGCTGAGGGGCATTGACAAAAACTTTTGTCACCTTCACTGGCATAGGTCGCCCAGGAAAGTTGTTGGACGGTATTGAGATCGAGGACGGGGACAGTGGCGTTGAAGCCTTCGTGGTAGCCGTGCTCCAGGTGCTCCAGGCCGTGGCTGATCGGACCCCGCAGCTCCTCCGACACGCTGCACAACTCGTCGTTCATCGTCGACAGCTCCGCCAAACTTCTTCTTGCCAGTGGCAACCCCATTTCTGGAACGCATACGCGCACAAAAAGTTTAAATTCCTTCACAATAAAGATAAGGTCCCTTTCCAGTTTTGCCTGCTGAATTGTTATCACATGTCATTAATGGACCTAAAAAGATCGGAATCATAGACCCTCTTGGCCCGGGAAAGGCAACAACCTAAATGGCGAGAAACACGCAATGTTTCGCTCATCACAAGCAAGTTTTTAGAAGTTGGGCAACAAGCGTCTTGGGTCGAACCTGTTCCGAAGCAGAGATCGGCCTCACATACCACGCGAAAATTCAGAGCAAAGGCAAGATCTTGATTCTGTTGTGGGTAAGTTTTGTTTTGAAACTGTCGGGTGTAGAGTCTATCTGACAAGACAGACAGACGTCGACAAACTGAGCAGTTTGAATGTCAGTTTGAATGACTTGCGCACCGTACGCCAGGTGTGCCTTGGTTTCCAGTCCTTCAGTGTAGAGACGTATCAGTTGGATGTAGGTGGCGATCTTGGTGTTCAGATGTCTGGACAGCTTCTTCAGCGTCCACGTGAAGGAGTTGACGTTAGACGGGATCTCGCCGTACTCAGTTTCCGTCTGTCGGAGACTGGTCTCCAAAGCCTGAAATGTATTTGTTCTAAATTGTTCCACTGTCTCCACCAAACTGTGTTTTACATACAATGAGACTCTGCGTCTTTTCCAAGAATGTTCAGTTCGGGGTCAATTCACTGTGTAGGTCTGGTGTGCGAAGTCGCGAAAGGAAACTTCCACGTGACTGACGAGTTTGCTCCTCACCGGAATGTTGTGTCCGTGGCGCATTTCCTCGATCATCCAAACGCCACAAGCTTCCAGTTCATTTTCCCTTTGCCCCATAAACTCTGAAACAGATCTGGAGGTGAGAAAATGTTTGTGATTTCGTCTCCGCATACGGCATGACGTCTGGCCTTTACAGCTGGGAGTTTGCGCAAGCATAGTTCACTGAGTCACCGCTGGTGACAGCACTTTCCAGAAGACAAACTTTTCAACGCAGACTGCTGCAGCTGGGTTTTAGGGGTCAGTTTTACACAAACGTGCTTGGCAAAGCGAGACAACAAAACGTTTCAGTAAAATCGCACTCGAACCTGAATGCATCGTGGTTGCCACGTTCACAACGTCAATTGTTGACGTGGGGTCAGCGAACCAAGTCTGAATCAACTCCAATTTCTGCAACCGAATAATCCAGTTGCAGAACAAAACACACATACGAGAACAAAAACAAAGAAGGAATCAGGTGTTTTGCTCTTTGTCACAATTTGGCAATTCCTTTTCCAAACAGAACATGTCGTCCAAGATATCAAAGGTTCCAACGAGAGAAAAAAATCTTTTTTTTCCACGAAATCTTTCAAGCAAAAAACACTGTTTCAACCTCATGAATGGATATCCACGTGTTGTTCCACGCGTCGATTGCAGCCAGGCACTCCGGGTGTTGAGGTAGAGTCTCGTGGCCAACCGAGTAATTGGCGAAAACGTCTTGAATTCCCTGCATCGAAAATGACAGATTCCAACCTCGTTAGTGCCGCTACAGTGAAGTACAAAAAGTGAGCACAGGAAGAGTTTCATGAAGAGTGAAGAGGTCACTCACTTGCAAGTAGGCACTTCTTTGTTCCTCGAATGTTGAGAAAAATTCGGCTTTGCGCTCCACCATGATGTCAATGAGTTCGATTTTGTCGTCGAACGTGAACGATGCACACCACCCGGTCTCTGAAACCATTCGGGAATTGGTAAAGCCGGTCGGCGACGCATTGTGAGGAAATGAGCATTGCCGCAAAAAGATTCATTGGGAAGCACAAAACAAAGCAGTGTGCTGAAACGCACGACGTGAGTGAGATGAAAAAGACGCAAGTTCACCATCATTCCTTCAAAAAGAGAATGTTACTTTCAAGTCAACTCGTGTTCTGCACTCGTGAAACTGAGCGGTACCTGAGTCGATGAAGTAGTTGGGGTCGTCGATCCAGAGTCGGCCTCCTCCCTGAATACAGTGAGCGAGCTCCTCCAGGAACTGAGGCTCCTCGCTCTCCCACCACCAGATGTCTGCAACGCAATACAAGTTTTCAAGTGTCCGTCTCCTTCTGACAGACTGGACAATAAAGGCTGACAGCACTCAAGAGCAAACGCAAAACTGAAAAGTTACCCAGAAAATCTTCGATGTCGTACTCAGTGAGGGACATCGGCAAAGTTCGTTCAGGCATCATCTCAAAAGCAGCGTCCATCAGCTGGAACGAAACGGAAAACTGAACTCGATCTCGTATCCAGTGGCTACTTCGTGCATCAGCTGAAAAGTTGAACCCTGTGTTGATCCACAAACCTGTTTGTCTTGCTGCGAAAGGAAAAGAAAGTCAGTTTTCTTTGCTTGTTTCTTTCCTTTCTCCACATTACTTCTCACTTACCTCGCGCTTCCGTTGGCTGATGACCTCCCTATCGGCTGTGGACATGGTGAAGAGAGTGTCGAACACTCGGAACAGATGCAGCTCGTTCTCGACTCGGTCGAAGGCGTCTGCGATGGCTGCGCTGTACTCAGCTTCAATGTTCAGTGTTCTTCCCATCAAGAGCTGGTCAGCCTCTGCAATTTCCTGCGTGAATAAAACGAAGGTAGATTTGAGATGCTGAAATCATGAGTACTACTCAGGACAGCGCGCATTGCAAAAATAACGTCAGAACCTGTTCCTGGTGGAGTTCAGCGCAGAAAGAACCAAGACCTGATGTGTGAGGGCCAGATGCGAGTCTGTCTGTTCGAGTTTGGCACATATTTCTGAATCTGTATTTCTGCATTACGGTTCAGGATTTCAGACCAGGAATATCTGCTAGTCTCGTCTGTTCGCACTTTTTTCAAGCAATACTCAAGAGAATCAAACTGACCTTGATAACCGTCTGCGACACTTCTCTCGCATTGTGGAACTTAGTCTCCACTTCGACTCTCCTGGCGTCGGTGTCGATGGAGACCTTGTCGATATTGAAGGCGGAGAGCCAGGCGCTGGAGATGGAAGGATCGTACAGGACCCGGTAGCACGGTGCGGCGCAGTCGCAGTCCAGGGCAGTCAGGTTCGCATCGCGCTCTGAAACGAGGGGCTCAAGTCTTGACGGACCTGTCTGCGGAGAATCTTGTACGTCACGCAGCGTGTAGGACAACATGCCCGGGACCCTGCCAAAATAACTTAAACAGGCACAGGGTCCAGTCGAACGGACCCATGGCTTTGGGACCATGGTCTTGGAAATTTTGTTTTTCTTTTCTTGTGCTCTTTTCTCGTTTTGCTCCGCAAAAAGTAGTTTTGACTGTTCTGTGCGATTTTGTGTCCGCCCGTGCAGGCTGAGCACCCGACATCTGAAAAACTCAACTCAGCCCAAAATTATCACTGCAGGCGCAACTGCACTTTTCAGATGTTTGAAGGAGATGTTTTTTTCACATCTGACTCAGACCAAAGGCCCTCTTGCCAAATCCTGAACCGCCCCCCCCCCACGCTTGTCCGTTGGAACAATCTCACTTCCGGCAGCTTATGTCTGCCTCGTATTTGCAAGTTGTGTCGAATTAGGTTTCCTTGGAGCAGTGCTTTCACTCACCAAGCATGTTTCTGCTGCACATCATGGAATCAAACAAACTGCACTCCGTGTATTCTGAGCAAAAGAACAAGAAATACCATTCATTGTTCGCACACCCAGATTTCAGACACAACAATAAGTGGAATTTGCTTGGCGCGTATCTGTTGCATCAGTGGCTGAACCTGGAGTTGCAGTCGATGTGTTGAGAAGTGAGTCGTTTCTATTCAGCTCATCTGCGGACAAATGGACAATTCAGTTTGATTGTTCAAATTGATCTCGAACCACCAAATGTGCAATGGAACGGTTGATAGCACTATTGCACGGAAAGTAGCCGTCACCACAAAAGGCCAATTCTTTCCTTTCCTGCAGGAAACACTTGACAGTAATGTGCCGTCCTCCCGATCACTACCTTCTAATCTTGATGTGTAGAAGTCCAGACATCCACATTTCCTCGTGGTCATGTTTATCCCACATTCAAAATTGCACTGAGACATCTTGCCGATGGTGCCATTTTCACAGAGTCCCCACGGTGGCTCCAGAGAAACAACCTGCTCGTATTCAGGGGAAAATGTGCGTGAAATCCAATCACTGGTGCTCGGAAATGATCAAAATGTTGACAATTTGTGTCATCTCGAGAAGCAATTCAGTGTGCCTGAAGAAAAACAAACTGACGTCTGGTTTCCGAAGTGCGGGTTGTTTTTACCTCTTTTCTTCTGATTCCGACCAAAGTGTGAGTTCCTGGTGCAACAGCGAATCCCAAATCTTCTATCAGGGGCTCGTCGTCTTGGTGGTGCAGTAAGATCTGTGGAAATATAATTTGGAATCCAGACCAACCCACGACCCTGGAGGGAGAATTCATTGCTTTGAAGAGAGGAGGGCTTGGTGTGGAAGATTAAATTCTCACTTTGGCCCCCGCATCGTTCTGAGGTCCCCTCATGTGCTCGTACTGCTCCACGTTCAGTATGAGCTCGAGCCCGTAGCGAGATCCAGATTTGTTCACCATGGCCGCGTCCTCCCAGTTAAACTGGAAACAGACCCCTTGTTCTGTCAGGATTGTTCGAAACATTTCGGACGGATTGCAAGGTTGGCCATACCAGGAGCATCTGAAAGGAAGAGTGTGTGGAGTGTTGTTGTGGTGGTTCTCATTGTTTATGAGCGAGTTCAGAAAAACACAACAGAGAAAATGTGCAAGCTTTGTCTTGTTTCAAGGCGGTTTTAGTGTTCTGTTTTGACGTGGCCACGACCTGTACTCAATCACACTCCCACAGGAGAAGGCTACAGAATGTGCGATGTTGTGCTGTGTGCAGACAAAAAGCAGAAGGTGAAAGGTTGTGTTGTCCACCTCTCAATGAAGTCTTCCAGCTTGTGCGAGGTGTTCAGATAGAACTCCATGAGGCTGGAGCTGTAACTTTCGTGCCGCAGGCGCTGCACTGACTCCATCCGGTCTGCGACAAAAACAGCATCTAGGAACTCGTACGCACCCATGTCCACCGCAGCTGTCATTCTGGAAGTATTTTGATTGAAACTCAAAGACCTTGTGAACATAACACAGAACACGTATGAACATTGCACGTGACACTTGTTCTCACCTGAATGTGTTCTGGTTGCATATGGTGATCGCAGGAAATTCCAGGGTCTTAGCGTATCTGACCTCGAAGCTCACAGAGGTGTCGCGCCGTATGAACGCTGCGACTCGATCTTTGACTTGAACCGTGAAAAAGGCCAAGGCTACAAGGACTATGAGAACCCACAAAATCCTGCAACAACAAAGAAACAACCAGCTTCGTCTGCTCAGTCCACACAACGAGGCACAGTTTGTTTGCCTTGGCATGCCAAGGGGAGCACCAGTGTTTGAACACACCTTCGAACCCAGTGGTCATTGGAGGCAAAGATGTATTTCAGTCCGTGGAACGTTGTGTTTTCCGTGAATTCTTTCCACGATGCAGCAGCCTTTCTCTGCATGTGGACCTGAAGAAAAGCTGCAAATGCTACGACTGCTTCTGAACGCAGTTTCAAGTTTCTTTTCTATGACTGAAGAACCATCCACAATCACCTCTTTGGCCACATCTGCGAAGTGTTTGTGCTTCCGCTGAGGCGCACCGCCGGTTTGGCTGCTCGCTCTCGATCTCTGCAAAGTTTTTGGTCAATCTGTTCACAATTGACAATGAACGCAATTCATTGACAGATAAGCAAATTCTAAGCCGTCTCTAGACCAAAGAGGAAACTGTGTCCTCACCACAGTGGAGCTGGGGTTTCTGTAACTCGGAGGAGGAGACACTGAGTCCTTGTTGTTCAGATCTTCCGCTTCTGGGTCCTTTGGTTCTCTTACTGAAGCCTGCGACCCACGGAGTGAGGGTTCAGGTCGAACAGACTCAGAGTCCTCGCTCGCTGAAATTGAATTGAATCTCTGAATGTGTCTCGTGGAGGAAGGACAGATGCCACTTGGTGTAAGTTCTAGAGTTCTTTCCTTGATCTTTCATCCGACTTGTGGAACCGCGTTTCATAGAATTCGCACCTGATGCATTCCCCTTTCCCTCTTCCATTTGGCTCAACATGTTCTCCAGCTCCTCATCCACGAGCTGCTCATCATCGGCTTTGGCCTGGGCTGAGTCCACAACTGTGTCCGGCACTTCCGCGTCCTCGTTTGAGTTCTGCAAATGGATGTCAATGACACAATTTTTTTTTGTCGGGGGAGGGAGAAAACTCAACACCAATATATCTGACGCACGCCTAGTTTTGATGACCAAATTCGGGACAAAAAGGTGCGTCTTTTTTGGGGTGGACACGGCATGTGGAAGAAATACGACAGTGGGAGAAAATTCTACTCAGAGCCAAGGAGGTTGAACTGTGTCATTGATCTGCCAATGGGACCACCGATGTGCAAGGGGCAGTGAGTGCACGTAGCGCTGCGGCTTCTTTCTCTGCTGAATTACTTGACTGAGCGAAAATATATTCCGGCGCATCACCCCGATCTGCTGCGGTGATACATCGCTCTCCTCCGGCTCCGGCTGCGCGGGTCCGAGCGACGGGGTCGCAGAGCGGGGTCGGTCCGCGTCCACCACCGACAACTCACACGTCACGTCATCGCTGCCGATGGCCGTGGAAACTCGTCTTTGCTTGCAGGTTCAAAGTTGGCAAAAACAAGCCGTGAATTTTTCCTAGTGAATCAGAGATCAGGGATCTTTTGGTTGGCCAAGTGTTCAGATGAAGGTCGAGGTGAAGTCTTCCAGACGAAAACTTGTGAATGCAGTGTTCCCTGAAATTTACTTCATGTGTCCATCAGATGAGCAGCCAACTTGAATGTCTGGAAGCTGGATGAAAGAGGCCAATTGGCTCCACTTGTAGGAAAAGTCTAATCAGGAGCTTCATAGTCAGACGGGTTCTTGTGGAACTGTCGAAGTGTGAATATGAACCGGATAAAGCTACCAACCTGGCTCATGTTGGCTCAGAAGGCAGTGTATGTAGAGCGCAATTCAACCGTCATTTTCCTGCAGGTTTGCCGAAACAACGCGTTGATTTTTACATTGTTCTTTCATAACCGCCACGCACAATTATTCGCGTCTTGTGCTGATGGATCTTGTTGCTCGTGATTGAATGACGCATTCGTCCATTGCGGACAGTTGCCAAAAATGACACTGGATATGGTGTATAAAATATCATGTTTATTCGACCACACGGCATTAAAGACACACTGGAACGATTTTGGCAGACAGGTATTGTTCGGCAAGCGCTTCTGGTCACCACAACAAGCACAAGTTCACACAAAAGAGATTCTATGTCAACTATTTGAGCAGTTTCATTGTCACAGAACGTAACATCTTCGTTTCAGCTTTCTGCAATCTTCATCCACACATGACACGCAGAAATGTTCTGGTCTGCTTGCAAATTGCTGAGCAACACGCAGACCTGCACAACGATGTATCTGGATTGCGTTTGAAGATCTATTGCGACAGTCGCCTTCAATCCAGCTTTGATTGTTGAGGTTCTCAGTTGGTCCCTGTGCTCTCGTTGGTGTGTTTACCGGCCGTCGGACTTGTAGATTGACAACAAAAATACCAGTTGCACGACTTCAAATATCGTCACAAATGAGATCCCAATCCAAAGGTTGAGAATGCCTGAAACAAGTTCAAATTGACGTCAACGGCCCGTTTTGTCTTCAAAACACGATGCAAACACACAGCAACATTCACTGTCTACATGTACCTCCAAGACTGCCCACGAAGGACGCAAAAGACAGGGAAGCTTTGTCCTCAAATTTCAGCAACCGTTGTCGGTGAAAAAGAATATGAACCTGAAAAGGAATGCAAAAATACAAAAGAGCTCCAGAAAACAAAGCATTATTAAAAACCCGCGTGAATGTGGATGTACCTGCAGAAAATTCTCCCCAATGAGCTTGTGGGTGTCTGGACTTTCAGTGTCCAGATGCGCGTACTGAAAACAAGAAAGTCGAGTCACGTCCAAAGGATCAACCAAACCGGGGGAAAGTGGAAGCCAGCCAAAGAAGAACAGCTTTGCAGATACCTTCGTGTTGTTGAAGTGAGTTGATTGAGCAATGTATTCATCAAAGAATGCCACTTCGTACGAGGAGTGGGGCCAAGGCGAACTACTACTTTGAATGGTGTACTCTGCAAATGAACAAGTTTCACACATAAAATCTCTTCGAACCAGATCGGAATCCACAACGTGAACTTGAGCGACAGACAGACAGACAGACAGACAGACAGACAGACAGACAGACCTGTTTTGAAGCATCTGTCATGACAGTTGCAGTCTCGCAGGTCGACACCCGTCGAGTAGAGCACACGGTGCGCGCACATGAGTTTCTCTCGCATCTCAGTCACGTGGCCGTACTCGCTCATGTTGGCGCAGTATGTGAATTCCATTCGCATCTTTTTTGTATGGAAATAGTCACCCAGCAGACACCGACATCTTTCCGCAACCTGTGTTGAACAGAGGGACATAGATCAATGAGTGTTCCAGAGAGTGCGCGTATCACAACAATCGTTCAGTTCCGTGCACAAGACGCACCCATTCCTTTGTCCCCTAAAATCTGGAACCAAAGTCCCGTAAACTCGCGATGCGCCTTGAGTAGAATCGCTCACATTTTATGTTTGGGGAGCTGCAGCACAACAAATCCTGACCAGACACTATTTTCTCTCGGCCCAACAAGTGTCCACACACCTTCATATGGGTGCAAATTTCCAGGCACTCGTAGTGTCCGTAATCCTGGTTGTCGTCCAGGTACGGTCCAAACAAAGTGCGAGTTCTGATGTGTGAGTCGTCCTCCGAACAACTTGAGTAGGGTTCAGGCAACCTGGGAATTTGTAAAGAAACCTCTCTGAATTGAAGATCAGTGCGGACAAACGGTGAGACGGGAACAGTGCGTGTTGATCTGCTGGCCGATGACACTTTCGTCACGTAATTTCCTCAAGCAGGTCCAGTCCTATGGTCAGGGGCCCAAACCTTCAGTGGACAAGCTCCAGTCTTGACAAATTAGAGAGCAGACTCTACAAACTGAAAAACACTGTGCACCTGTGGTGCATAAACAAAGCTGGAGGCTGTTCAGGGACGCATTTGATGCCAAAACACCTCAGCTATAGAACGCGCATACGTACGTACCTCGTGGTGGTGAACGGCTCCAGGTTGACGGAGGTGTGAGTTCCGGGAGACAGGTTTACATGGTCCACCGGGTTCGGCAGGGAGTTCGGGGAATGGATCAGCAGCACCAAACCTGCCCCAAAAAAACTTTCTCATCAGGGCCGTCATTGTTCAAGAAAAAGAGGCGAAATCTGTTCGTACTCGTGGTCAATGACCGAACAAGCCGGTTCTCAACGAGCTTGTGCTCAGGCCACGAAGTTTGAAGCGAGTGGGATTTCGATAAAGCCCAGCTTCGATTCACTGGGGAGCAGAACAAATCAAAAGCTTACAACATTCCACACATCTTGTCGAGCTTTTATCAAGAAGATGACGTTCACCACTTAACCGCTTGATCCGGTACTCTGAATACTGACTGAACAAAGAAAGAAGCAACCTTCACCTGTTGCTCTTGTTTCTCTGAGGGTTGGAGAGTAAAAATATTTTTTCTGGCTTTTTGTTTTGGAATCCTCGTTGAGGTGGAATATGGCGGTGACCCCTGATACGCGCTCCCGTCCGTTGATCCGAACGGCCGTCATGTTCACCGTGAAACACACGCCGTACGACGCGTCGAACACAGACACAGAGATGTCGTCATCTGAAAGACAGCAAACCAAACAGTTTCAAGGAATTTGTTTCTGACAAAAACTGACATGAGATACCCCGCCCCATTGTGGTGATTGAGTTGTTCCACTGATAAATTCTTAAATCGGCATGCAGGGCACGGTTCAGGACTGTCAGAACAAAAGCTGGAAATTGGTATCCACTGCCGTTCTGCTTGATGATTATCACTGAACACAAAAAGTTGTTGTATCAACAAGCGCATTAGTCATCACGTCACGAGATCAAAGTGAACCTGTCAAAAGAAATACCTTTGCATCGGTAAAGATCTTTGCCCACCCCGTGACACGACACGAATAGGTTGTGTATACGCTCCACTGAGGTCGAAGGGTTGAGGTGGTAGTTTTGAAAGAAGCCGAACGGATCTTTGAGGTGCTTCATCTGCATCACCAGGTGTTCGTCTCTCTCCTGCGTGCTCTCCTCTGTAAACTGACATTGCAACTTGCTGCAACAGTGGTGAAAGTGAATCCAGGTTCTGAACATGGAACTCTCAACTCCAAAAATCAGTTCCCTCTCTGCTCGCCACAGGAACAGGCCGTACACACCGATTTAGTTTTGTGGCAAGAATGGCCAAGATGATCCATTTCTTGTCATGCGCCCACGCAGTGTTTGCAAAACAAAACACAGACACAACGGCAGGGCTCTTCATACGAAAGATACAACCCGACATCTCAGAGATACTCGAACACCCAGCTCATCCAACAGGTGCGAAATGGCGTGGTACCTTCTCGAATCTCTCAACGTACTCCCTGTAGGCGCGGACATCGTCTCGGTGAGTGGTGAGGCTGTTCATATTGCACACTGTGAAGTCCGGGAACGGCAGCTCGTACTCCTATGAACACAAAGACATTGCGTTTTTGCGTGTTTTCGCCACAACATGTTGCCCAGAAGTCGATAAATATGTGGATTGCATTGCAAGTCGCGGGCACACGGACCATAATCCACCCTGGTTTTCGGTAATGTGGAATCATGATTTCGTTGGATTTCAGCACGTTGCCATGGTAAAGAATGTGTGTAAGTCTCAGAAGCACCACTGGACCAAAGGACCTTATTTATTGCACGTGGCCCGTTGGTGTGATTTTTCTTCGATTTTTCTTCGTGTGGACCAAATGTCAAATGTCAAACTTGCCCGCGTTCGATGACCAGGAACACTTTGCCTGTTCTGACGCAAATATGGAAAAGGGCACTGACAATTTTTCTCTCCAGGTTTGGTGAAACGGTTTGATCCTAATGTGAATCGAACGCGACAAGGGCCTCAGGTCCAGGCCACCTGATGGTCTGACGACAAGGAGACTTACTTCTGCGGTTCCCTTGAACCCTTCGATGGACGTGACGGTGGCGCGGGACACAAACTGTATAAACAAGTGGATCAGGAAGTAGAGGGCCACCGCCGCCCCGAAGAGCACCACGCAGATCCACATCGCCTTGAGACAAGGGTGCTTCGATTTCAACGTCTGAAAAACGCAACAGAACAAACCTGGTCGCATTGCAAAAAGTCTCATGTTGAGAACCGTATCCACAGCGAATTGTCTGATCAATGTTATCAATGTTCTCAGTGTTGTGTTTCCCTCCACGGTGCCCTGGGAATTCAGGCAATTCATCCGACTCGGCTACAGGGCCATCGTGTGAAATGAAGCGTCTGCCAGTTTTTGCTAAATCATACTCGTAAATACTTTGTCCAACAGCGGACTGGTAAAGGCAGACTGATCACCAATTTCACGAAGTGGATTCTTCCACAACAGTGGAATTTGCCACCTGTTCAGTTCAAAGAATTCTGTTTGAAGCTTTCAGAAACTGGACACTCCAACGTTTCTGGCTTTGCATGTGGCTTGGAAATTCCATCGTCTGCCCATTAGCACTTCCATTTTGCACGCAGCATCCAGGACAGAGGCACAAAAGTTCGAGCAGTAACCTGGTGACACCGTGCCCCAGCTCTTGTCAATCAGATTCAGAATTACTGCATTCGAGAGCACCCATCCGAAAAGAATGGGCATTCAATTGAGAACTTTTTTCTGGACGTCAGGAAAGCTTTCGCGTTTGATATCTGCGACGACAATCACAGAATCTAGTGGGTAAAAGTGAGCAACAGCTCCTGCATGGGAACAACCACAGGAATCAATACGCTTTATCGGGGCTTCAATCACGGGCAACGAGACATTGGAAATTTCGACGTTGGGTGCATTTGTAACTGAAGACGAATTACCGTGAAGATGACAAGCTCGACAGCTCTTATCCTGCTGTTTTTGCATAAATCTGCCCAGATTTTTACAAGCCAAATGAATTGATGTGTTGTTGTTTATAGGTCAGAGTTGCCTGAGCCGAAGTCTGGGCTGACAGGGCCCAAAAAAAATTTCTCACCTTGGCCACCCCCTTGATGGAAGTGGTTTCAAAGTATCGTCTTACAATCCCCTTCCTTCCGCTGTAGACGCCTTTGTTTCTGTCCTTAGTCTCCATTGTTCTTGCGCAGTGACTCAGTGAGTTGAGAAAGATTTCAGAAACAACATCAGTCGAGCAAATTGCACACGACAGCTTCTTGATTATTGTTTCAGCCAAGGCGTGTCTTCCTATACCGCGTCAGCAATCCTCCTTCACAAAATAAAGTTCTTTCAAATTCAGCGCCACTGTCATGGTTCTTTCCACAGACGCGTGTGTGTCAGATTTCACACAGCACAATGACACTTCCACCACGCAATTCTCCGGCCACACTGTCTCGTCCAGCCGCGAAATGAGTTTTTTGAAGCTGTTCCCTGTTCAGTGTGCAAAGTGTGCAATCCACGTTCACTGAAATATTCATGAAGCCAGGACCGGTGAACCTCTTCCTTGGGCTCTCGCTGGTGTACGGGAGGTGTTCCAGGGCGGCTGCTTCAGTCGCGTGACTGTTTACAGTTTCTCAGCAGGTAACTGAATGTTGATGAAAACCTACGGCAACTGCGGGCGAAAGATATTCCGGTAAATCGCATTGAATCAGTCGCTTTACGCTGTTTGTTGTTGAATCAATCTACATTGACGCTGATAATACAGACCCAGCATCAACAGCGTTGCGAATTGACTTTCTTGACATTCATAAATTTTCAGCAATGGTTCCTTCTTTGTTTCTCCAAAATTACTCAACTCTGTGTGTGTGTGTGTGTGTGTGTGTGTGTGTGTGTGTGTGTGCGTGTGTGTGTCAGACACAATCCTGGCAACACCTGGCAAAGCTTGTCACACAACAACGGGAAGATGAAGCCACGGTGAAGTTTCCTCTGCGCAACGTGATCTCATTAGAGCTACAGTACTGCAACACGGCGACAAAGGCAGGTGTGGATCAAAGAGGTGTGCACAACGCACTTGGGTCTCGTCAAATTGGGTCTCGTCACGAACAAACATTCACCGTGGCTTGAGCTGCCCATTGGGTCTCACCATGAGAAAACAGCTGTCGTCTTCACGAAGAAAGGACCGTTCATCTGTGCTTTTGTTCGCAGTTCGATTTGCAGGGCGAAGCTGTTGTGTCGAGTCTCGCTCGTTCCTGTGTGCCACCCTCCACCAAGAACATGCACCACTTTGTCCCCTGCACGTCCTTCCCTAAATGCAAACCAACACAGTGTGTTTGCAATGGCAAGTTTCAGCAACCAACGATTTTTCATCCTGTACGGTGCCGAATTGCCAGATTGGTGGCACAGATGTCGAAATTGTAGGAATCACCTTGATTGGGCATTTTGAAATTGGCTCTCAAAGGAAATTTGGACACTGCACCCCCGATCTGGCAATTGGGGCAGGTAGTCGGAGGACTGGACGGCTCGGCCAAAACTCGCCAGTGTCTCTTTTCCCCATTGTTCCCAATCGGCCTGCATGAGTTTGAATCTTGTCAGTCGACACTTTCCGGGAGGCCTCCGAGGTCGGCTTTTGATTCTGCAATTGCAGTCCTCGGTCACACATGTGGGCCAGTAGAAAAAAACAGCAAAACCGAGCATTCTCCAATTACTTGGAACATTGCAGCCATCAAATATGTCACATTGTGTAATTGTGCGTTGATATCGCGTCGCTGGGAGCTGTACGTCAGACTGCAGTTCTCGTCTGGTGCTTGGTTCCTGGGGACCATCGTTCCTCGCACAGTGCAGAACAGGGCGTCGTCTTGGCTGAACCGTCTGTCTTGGTGGTGCTCACAAGACCAGCCAGCTTGGTCCCCGTGCATCGTGTAGCATTTTTATGCATCGCTTTCATTGGATTTTACATAAATCACAGTTCTGTTTCAGACTGGACTGCACATTTCGTTCAGTGGACATGCAGGAGCATTGTTCAGACATTATTGTTGGAAAGTTGTAAAACGATTGTGGGGAGTGTGGCAGTGCGCTGCCAAAAGGAGACACAGAGAAACGCCTGACAGAACTGAGGGATGCAGGGAGACGAACCTGAACTGACCTGAGCAGAATGCAAGGGAAATGCAACAAGCAAGGTCAATATTTGTGACAGGAAGGACCGGGTCCTGCAGGCCCAGCCTGAGTCTCATCACATTCTTCCTGCGCTGAAGTGATTCACCTGTCCAGTGTGATGCGCCGTGTCCTGGATGGAAATGACAAGATTCACTCAGACTGAAGATGGTTCGAAAAGATGTCCATTGTTCACTTGGTTCTTCATCAGACGTGTCCCTTTCTCGCACAATCTGAGCCAGAAAAAGGTGACAACAAGGGAGTGCAAAAAATCTCAAATCAATTGCACATGCATTTTGTATTGTCTGGACTTTTGATGTTTGACTGATTCCTTTTGGTGAAATGATCGCGGAAGGCATCATACGAAAGATCAGCGGCCGAAGTGCTTGTTATCTATGTGTCTGTGACGGTGCGCTTGGGGGCTGTCTGGTGTGGATCTGTTCCAATGGTGGATGTGTATCCAGATGATCCTTGTAGATATGAACAGAAGCTTTTGAAGCAGATTGTTTACAATGACATCTGCCTCAGAGAAAATCAGAAAACGACCGCTGAACACTCCCTCTGTCTGGCACAAAGACAAAACATGCGGAGGTTCATCGTTATCTTTCCACATGTTGAGCCCTGTTACAAAGACCCTCACAGGAATCGACAACCACGTTGCGTTTCCCCTCTGACTGTTCGAGCCCTGCACAAAGCAATCACCATCTGGCGTTTGTGATGGCAACAATTTTCTTGTCTTCTCGGAGGATCCCCCACAGACAGGATCAGAACCTCTTGGGTCCCTTCAATCCACAAGACCAATGAGAAAATTGACATTGCCTCGACACTGCGGACGTGGTTCTGATTTAAACACGGCATGGTAGTTCTGCAAAAATGCAATGAAAAACTTCAACGCATGCAGCATGAGCTTTGCACAACTGATTCTGATACATTGCGATATTCTTGTTGGTTTGACGGAACCTTTGAACAAAAACGCGTGTAGAATGAAGAGTCTGACGTGCTGTATCCTTGGCAAAATTTATCCCTATTCCCACTTGAGGAACACACTCGAAGTACTCTCCTGCAGCATCTATGTCCTTTTGGATCCTGCAAGGGAGGGTGTGCAGCGTACGATGGAATTCTGCTGGTCTGATTTGCAGCAGTTCTCAATCAACTGCTTGTCTGATATTGTCAACACAACCAATCTTTTCACCATGGGTATGTTTTTTGGATTGGTAAAAGTGCAACAGTGTACAGGGCCGTGTCTTGTGAACAGGCTGGATGATCAAGGAGTTGTGTGCCCATTTGTGTGATGTTGCTTCTGCAGTGGGGTAAGCTCACAGGAACCCATCGAGCTGGATGTTAGCAAAGTTTCAGAAGCCTGAAGAGAGCTTGATGAACAGAACTGATGCTGACATTCATCTGGTTGTATAATTGTTGGAGTGTGCTGCTTCATCAATATCCAAGATCTTGGCACCAGTCAAAACTCGTGGTTCACTGTGCACTTGAAGACATCCACACTCATGAGTGCACTGGTGAACCACTTGGTCAAATGGTACAGACAATGGCCACATAAAGGGCATGGCCCAGTGCACTCACTGCATAAATCAGTGTCTTTCTCCTCAGATCTCATCTCTGTGTCTTTTTGGAGTGCTCTATGATGACCAAAGTGAAGAGAAACAAGCACCAAATGAGTACCAAAATGCAGAAGTTTGATGTCGCCTCACCTGCTGACAAGCACAAAGAAAGGGGTATTTTCATACCAGAAACCAGCGTGCTGCAGATCACTCAACCCACAATTAGGGAAGGGGAACAACATCCGTAATCCCCATCAATTAGAGGGAATGACACATCTTCCCTTCGGGACAAAATTTGTCACAACTTGTTGTTCAATCCTCGTCAAATTAGAACTAGGATCTTGGAACATTGGAACACAGGAACATTGCTGAGAGCTCGTCGATCTCGATCAGAGTCTCATCAAGCATCTCGTCCAGCACTTCTGCCATTTGGATGGATTTGATCCGGCTGATGTCGGGATGTGCCACTTCAGATCATTGCAAATACGATCAATGTCAATCACGCAGGGCAGGACGAACTGAGGCCAAACTGAGTTTACTCTTTTGCAGTCCTTTTGCTTGTGCGTGTTGTTGTAGAACTGAACTCACTTTTCCTTCCTTTGAGTCCAAGTCAAGGTACGCAACGCAAGAACGATTGACACAGGAATATTGGATTATTTTGCAGCAGTTGTGTTCAATTTGTTGGCGTTTTTATTTTATTCTGCGGTGTTTTGTCTTGGTTTTGTGCAGTCAAGAACAGACAAAACATTCCCCTCAGGATTGAGAAAAGAGCGGATCAAAACCGGAGTTTGATTGACCATGAACTCCATGTCCGATACACACGACAGCAGCAAAAAGCGATTCTGATAACATCTGCACAAAGATGAGGACGAACGAGCGTATCTTATTCTGTTCACTTGGGAGGGAAATTGCCTTTGAAGGGAGCAATTGGCTGAATTGCATCTGGGATTGCGGGACATACGATGTTCAGAAGTCTGTTTGCTCTGGCTGGTCTCCGGAGCATCAGTCGTTTGTGATGCACATTCAGTGGAATTCAAGAATATGGAAGTCCGACGCTGGTGATGGAGCATGATTGATGACACATTTGGCAGTGTTTGTGTTCAATGCCTGCACGCCTGTGCCTTACTTTGAAACACAGTGCCCACCGACGAACCTTGAGCAAAATATCTGTCTGAGATCTGTCCTTGTCAGCTTGCGACAAAAGCGTCGCAGTTTACCGGGATTTGTTTCTGCACAAATGATAGCACAGCTCGACGACCTCAAATATGGTCACAAATGAGATTCCTATCCACAGGTTCAGAATACCTGAAATGGAAAAATAGAAAATGTTTGTTCATGGGGACTTGTTTCGCACAGGAAACTGATTCTGCAGTAAAAAGCTGGTCTCAGACTGTCTTCAAAGACATTGAAAAAAAAAACACAGACAGATCCACGCACCTCCCAAACTGCCGATAAAATTAGGCAACGTCAATGAAGGTTTGTCGATCAACTTGATCAGTCTTTGCCTCTCCAGGAGCAAGTGAACCTGCAAAACGTCAAAGGTGCGTACGTTGAATAGCGGGTACACAACAGACCAACCAGTCTGAGGAATACCAAGCCTTTCAATGGAATTCACCTGCAAAAAATTGTCCGATATGACATTCCCGGAGGCTCCAATGTTCGTTGGGTCAACGTTTCTGTATTCCTGTCCCAACAGAAATATTATATATACATCAGAGGTTCTCGCCCGCTGGTGGTACTGATAATTTTACAACATCAGTGTCAATTGAAATCTCTTTCAAACAAGCAATCAGAAGGAAAACGAAGCCATTTGATTTGTTGACCCGCGTCGCACGTACTGGATGGTTTCTCAATAGTTCTGACGATGAGTTGGTGATGAACTTGATGAAAAACGCGAATTCGTAGGAAGTGTGAGGCCAGGGAGTGCTGGAACTTTTGATATTGTAATCTGCATGTGAAGAGAAACACACAGTCGAATGTCCGGATCATCCGACACAGAAAAGATCCAGACGAAACGCCGAACAAGACATTTCCTGATCAGTTTGGAGACACCACAAGATGGACTTGAGGCAGCCAGGCTGCGATACAATGGGTTTTGTCCATTGGTTTGCATGCAAAGTGCCATCAGAATGAGTGAAAATTTTTGTTCTTGACTTCAAGCCTTAAGCACAGGAGGTCGCAGTCAACAAGATGAACACACTCATCTGCTTTCATTTTGTGATTTTAATTGTGCGCCGTGGTAAGCACTGAGCAGGTAATTCATTTTGATGCCCAGGAACGGGAATATTTGTAGATCTACCTGTTTCCTGGCATGGCAAATGGCAATCACAGATCTCCGAATCAAAGCGACTGGCGTATCTGAAGTTGTGGCTGCAGTTGTAAGAAGCCTTCATCTCATTGAAGTCCTGGTATAGGTCCAGATCGCCGCAGTATTTTAAGTCCTTCATCTTCTCTGAACGGTACATGTGAGACGTGATGCAGCCACAGGCCTCGTAGAGCTGCAAATCCCAGAAAAAGGTCACAAGTTTTCTTTTACAACAGTTTGAGCCTGTAAGAAGAACAACAGAACCATGCAGTGGACCTGAAGACCAGTTGGATCAAGTGCACTCCAGGTTCTTTTCAGTCACCAAGCCACCGATTTAACCACTGGAATAAATTGATGAAACTTTACCTTTACTTGATAGCACAGATAAAAGCACTGATCGCTAGTAATTTGGACGTTGTCGTCCACGTATTTCCCGTAGATTTCGTGGTTGCGCATTGACGTCTGGTCTGGTTGGCACTCTGAGTACGGATCCGGTAGCCTGGGCAAGCAAGAAGCGACAACTGTTGTGACACTGCATGTCCACAGATCTGGATCTCAGCATCCAAATGGGACAAACCTCTTCTTCAACACTGGTTCCATGTGGATTGACGTGTGAGTGCCTGGAGCTACGTTGACGTAATCTCGTTTGTTCGGAGCTGTGTTTGGCGCGTGAACCATCAGCACAATCCCTGTAAATGAAACGGAAGACTTGTCCCTGACACTTGCGAGGCTCAGCAGACAGGTCCGCTCTTTTACAAAAGTTGACCTCGACGTCGACGTGCCCTGGTTTGGCCCTGCACCATGAACACCGGTGAAAGGCACAGACCGCATGTTCAGCCTTCTCTACGACTACCATCCAGCAGTACTGGAGGTCAGAACCAATGGTAAATAAATGCTCTATATGTCCTCGGCGGCCGTAGACACTCCGGAGACAAACCTGAAGCGTGCGTTTGCCTGAGGCTCGGGTCGTAGTCGATCGCCATCAGCTCCTGACTGGCGTGATACTCGTTGACGTGGAAAATGGCAGAAATCCCGTAGACCCAGTGCTTCCCTCCGTTCGTCACCGACGTCATGTTGACGGTGAAGCACGGACCAAGCGACGTGTCAAACAGCGACGGTCTGATGTGCTCCTCCGCTGCAAGCAGCAATGATCGGCAAGTTCCACAGACACAGCACATGGAAACAGTCCAGAATTTCACCAGTTTGGACGACACAAGTTTCAATTTTGTTTTCGCAAAATACAAGCGTCATTGCTTTCTGGCCAAGAGAGGTCTGTCTGTCTGTCTGTCTGTCTGTCTGTCTGGCTGGCTGGCTGGCTGTCTCTCTCTCTGTCTCTCTCTGGACTGAACATCCCTGTGGTGGACACCTCTGTGCAGGAACACACACGCTCGCACTGCAATTCAGTCTGACCTGCACAGTCATCCTGAGTTTGGCCAAGAGCGTGACACGACACAAAAGTATTCCGAATTCGGCGGGAATTCTGCGTTCTATCCAGTTTGTAGTTTTGGAAGAATCCAGATGGATTGAACAAATTTTGAAGCTCCTCCTTCGTTGCGGCATTCTCTCTCTCCAGTTCCTCAGCCAGTTCATAATATCCTCTTGGATCTCGAACATTCATGAACTGGAAAAAAATACCTAAGAGTCAGTCTCTTCCCGGTGGGAACCCTTTGCAAGCAAATGGCGGAGTAATGCTCACAGGTAAGAGCCTGTTCAAGTAGTTGCCGTATTCGTCTGGGTCGCTGTCCAGGGTCGCGAGGCTGTTAATGTTGCAGACCGTGAAATCCGGATATGGAAATTGCCATTCCTGCAAACCAAGAGGAAAATAACAATAATAGAATCTAATTTGAGATTTTTTCTCCTTCGCATCAAAATCACTGAACGAACTGGTTTGTTGGATGAACGAGAAAGACAGTTCAGTTCAATGACCATGGCCTGAGTCAAGACTCCTCAAGAACAGCCACAACGAACAAAACTGGATTTGGGCTTCGATTTCTTTTTTGTACTCATTGACCTTTTTTTCGAAAAACCAATGCAAAATGCTAGTACACTCGTGAGGTCTCTGCTGAACATGCAGATCCGTCCACATGTTGTCGAAAACATCTCCAGCGAGCCATATTGCCGGGCGACTTCCGCAATACAAACTGCCAAAACTGAATGCTATGCATTCGGATATGTGGTGCTGCACATGCCGTTGGGGGTGTTGATGTGTTGAGGTGTTGCTCCCGTATGTTTGCTTTAGATTCGTGTCAGCAAGAGCAAACTGCACGAACGTAAGCGGCACAAGGCAGGACTGGGGACCTTCTGCATCTTGCCGATCAGGATTCGATTCAGCTGAAAGATTCACCTCGGTTTCGTCAAATTCTTCAACGGAAGTGACGGTGTGGCGCGAGATGAACTGGGTGAAGAGGATGTGGAGGAGAATGATGGCGACGCACGCCCCGATGATCACCACCAGCAGCCACATCAGCTTCAGTATCAATTCCACAGACTTAAGTATCTGCAAGCGAATTTAAAAGGCATGACATTTTCTCGCAGAGAGGGAGGGACAGACAGACAGACAGACAGACAGACAGACAGACAGAACGACAGAACGACAGCACGTTCTGTGTTCACTCAAGGCATTTCCTGCGACAGCGGACCAAAAGTCCACACGCATGTGCTTTAAATTTTCCAGACTCAATGGACCTCGCAAATTGGATGTTTGAATTTATGAATGCGGCAAAAAACCATGTTACCGTCTCAACAATTGACAAGATAACGAGCGAGAGAGACAGGTTTCGAAAATATATGGCAGGCTTGTCGACCCCAGCGTTATCTTGTTGTGATAATGTTGGTGCACACTTCAGAGAAACTCAGCTTTCATTTCTCATGCGAAACTCAGCGAGAGATGAGCGGGGCAAGGTGCGGCCTGTACCCTTCTTCACACCTGAGCAGTTGAAATATCAATCCAAACTAATCGCAGGGAAGAATGCAGGAACCATTCCAAACTTGCAAAACCCACCAACTCATCATCTCTCTCAACAGTTTTCAAAACCACTGTGTGTACAGTTGACACAAGCAATGCTGCTGGAGTCTACTTTATGAAGGCTTCTCGTCCAATTCTGCCATTCGTATACAAAATTTCAGTGGGATTTATGGCCAGTCAATTCCAACGCAAATCTCCTGAAACTGGAACCGGACATTGGCCAATGTGTCCCAATGTTTACGAGTACTCAGAAGTCGATAAAGTACCCAAGCCAGACAAACCCATGTGCATGCAGAATGCTTCCTCTCATGGCAATTTACTCAAAAGGAGTTCTGTTTGGCTGGACGGAGATGATTGTTCGAGAAAGGTTTCTTGCAATGGTTTTGTACTGCTCGTAAAATTGTAAAGCAACAGGTTTCCAATGCAACAAACCCTCACCCGAATACGAATGAAATGCATTCGAAGAAAATTCTTCTTGAATTGTGTTTGTCCTTGTTACTTTTCAACAAAAAATAGCTTTTTGACCTCACCTTCGGTACTCCCTTTACGCTTGTAGTTTCCAGAAATTTTCTGATAATTCCCCTTCTTCCAGCGTAAGGATTTCTGGCTGGTTCCTTGCTTTCCATAATCATTGGTTGCATTTTCCCCACCGCTAAAATCGTTAAGAATTGTCCAAGAGTCTGTGCGCTCTTTGCGGCACTACCTTCTCCCCCAAATTATCACCATTTCCCTTGACGCTTTCTGCAACTTCTCACTGTTAGTTTCGTTCGGCGAGAGGCAAGCTTAACAGCTTCATGCTCCCAGTCATGCAGCCGAGCCATCGGTTGGACGGGCACAACAATTCCCAGTTCGCATCTGATCTCCAGACTGCATTCAATACCGCCAGACTGCATTCAATTCTTGTGCTCGATCAAATACGAACATGTACGAGGCCCGCTTTTTATATTCCCGATTGCAATCAATATTTCGCGTGTGGTTCAACACACAACCTTCAGTGCTCATATCAGGCTTCCTTAACATCTTCTCTCAACATA
>JAAUXT010062669.1_pt1 | contig 81488 bp, 85 predicted proteins | sample 7278171 | NCBI WGS metagenome assembly JAAUXT01 (sample SAMN14350112, study PRJNA611818) | marine sediment metagenome | isolation source: surface marine sediment (1.8m) | place: French Polynesia: Moorea | collected 2018-08
ATTTGAGAGTAGTTTCCAGTCAAGTTTCAAAAGAATGTCAATAGCAACTTCCCTAGCAACTAGATGCAAAACTCCCTAGCAACCAGATGAAAAACTCCCCAGCAACCAGATGCAAATGGCTAAATCTCAGGTTCTTTTTGTGATAGAGACATGATCTGTGGCTCATATGAAAGGTATTTGAAAGTAGTTTGCACTCCAGTTTCAAAAGAATGTCAATGGCAACTTCCCTAGCCACCAGATGCAAAACTCCCTAGCAACCAGATGCAAATGGCTAAATCCTGAAGGTCAAAGGGGGACATCGCACCCGCAGTTGCCTTAGCACTGCTTCTCTTGTTTGATTGTTCGTCACGCTCACGTGACGTTGTCTTTTGACGCGGTGTGTTGTGTTTCAGGACTGCCTGTCGCCGCTGAGTTTACAGGCGCTGCCGGCTGCGTCCGAGTCGCTGTGCATCATCGAGATGGGGGGCACCGAGGCGAACACCGAGACAGGTCAGGCTCATCACCATTTCCTTGCTGGTGTTTCTCATTTCCAGTTGGATGTGATGATTCTTCTTCCGTGTTTCATCAGACAAATGCTGATTGAAAATTGTTGAGCTGATCCAACAAGATTCACAAGTTATGGCTGCAATGCGCAAACTTGTTTTGCGACTTCTGGATGGAACGACTGCGAGTGACACTGAGTAACTTGTTCTCGGATGTGGAGAATTGTGAACCGACCTCTCGACTGCAGGTGAGACGGGGACGCTGGGCGGGCTGTACCTGAACATCGGGCTGCAGAACGGCGTGCTGCTGCGGACGCTGCTCGACTCCGTCACCGGGGACCTGTCCGACACGCGCACCCGCTACCTCGGCTCCCGTCCCGTCAAACTCTTCCGCATCTCCATGCAGGGTGCAGAGGCCGTGAGTGTTTTTGTTTTGCAGTGTCCACTGGTGTATTTTTGTCGGGCCGGAGGGTTGGGTAGGATTGCCCATTTCCCCAATCTGAGGAAAGAAATGGCCTTGCGCTGAGGTGTTATCTTGGGGGCACTGCATGTGAGTGGCTCATGTTGGGGACGACAAGTCTTCAGATTCCTTGTGCCCCTTGCACGTGAAAAGAACAACGTGAAAATGAGTCATACGTTGCGATTCAATCGGTTCTCTCACTTGTAATACGCGTGTCCTTTTCTCTGGTCACAAACGTCCGTCGCAGTGCCCCCTGATTTGTGTCGCAGGTGCTGGCAATGTCGAGTCGGTCGTGGCTGAGCTACGCCTATCAGAACCGGTTCCACCTGACGCCGCTGTCGTACGAGACGCTCGAGTACGCGTCGGGCTTCGCGTCGGAGCAGTGTCCCGAGGGCATCGTCGCCATCTCCACCAACACGCTAAGGTTCGAGCTGCCCGAAGTTTCTCCTCTTCACACTGTTTGAATTTTGCGCCGTCTTGTTTGTGTTGGACATGATGCATTCTTTACTCATCCGTGTTTCATCAGAACTTGACTGATTGATGCAGTAGATCAACTGATCCAACGCTGACACCAAGAGTCAGCCAAAAGCTGAGGCTTGCACTCGCTCCACACGTTGTGTTCACGACTGTCGCGCTTGTCGTGCAGGATTTTGGCGCTGGAGAAGCTCGGCGCCGTCTTCAACCAGGTGTCGATGCCGCTGAGCCTGACGCCGCGTCGCTTCGTCATCCACCCCGAGTCCAACAACCTGGTGATCATTGAGACGGACCACAACGCGTACACGGAGGAAACCAAGTCGCAGCGGAAGCAACAGATGGCCGAGGTAAAATCACTGACACGTCTGCCACAACGATTCTGTTGCTTTTCCACCCAAGTACAGCTTGTTTGAGTGTCATTTATCGGCGTGACAACAAGTGTTGATTGTCATTTCCTACCCAACCTGCATTCCAGACAGTTCCTTTTGCGTCCAAACAAATGTCAGCTGTCGTTTGGCGTTGGTCAATTTACCGCATCGCCAAGTCAAGCTCGTGGTGAAAATCAAACGGCCAAGTTTCTCTTCGTGTGTCACAAGATATGGGCATAATATTCATGTAAGTGAGAGTATGCCATCTTTCCCTCCGACAGGAAATGGTGGAGGCGGCGGGTGAAGAGGAGCAGGAGCTGGCGGCGCAGATGGCGGCGGCGTTCCTCAACGAGAACCTCCCCGAGAACGTGTTCGGCGCGCCCAAGGCGGGCCCCAGCATGTGGGCGTCGGTGATCCGCGTCTGCAACCCGATCACCCGACAGACGCTCGACCAGATCCACCTGGAGCAGAACGAGGCGGCCTTCAGGTGCGAGATGAACTCCGAGGGATTTGCTTGCATTTTGAAAACGCTGTGTGATTGAGTCAAATGTCTCCAGCTGGAAATGATGATGATCAAATTATCCGTGTTTCATCAGAGAATACTGATTGAAATTGACGTTCTGATCCAACAAACCTGACAGGATTATTACCTGACACCATTATTTTTCAAGACAATTGGGCATCTACTCGATTGGATTGCACTCTTTGACACGCTGTGTGCTTTGTGTTGCAGTGTCGCCATCGTGAAGTTTTCATCGCGGGGAGACGATCAGTTTGTGATCGTCGGGACGGTGAAGGATCTGTACCTCAACCCGAGGTCGTGTTCGGGAGGCTACCTGCACGTCTATCAGATCACCAACTCAGGTTCGTGAAAGATAAGAATTTTTGTGGGTGTGGGTGTTTCCTCGAAGGAGCCCCATTGAGTCTTTTTGGTCAAAAGTGATAAATTTGTTCATTGTGAAGCGCATTCTCATCGCAGGCGAAAAGCTGGAGCTGCTGCACAAGACGCCGACGGACGACGTGCCCGGCGCCATCGCGCCTTTCCAGGGCCGCGTCCTCATCAGCGTCGGCAAAAACCTGCGCATCTACGACCTGGGCAAGAAGAAGCTGCTGCGCAAGTGCGAAAACAAGGTCAGTTGGAAATGGGAGGTGCTCGTTTGTGCTTGTGACCGTGGCGGGCGTTGGACATGATGAATTTGCAATCCGTGTTTCATCAGAATGTAAATTGATCGACTTAAAAAGCACTCTGATCCAACGACAACAAATTCCAAGTTTTCAAGAACCTGTCACACCGACGCTTCTGACCCAGTTTCACACATTTTTCAGCACATCTCGAACTTCATCACGAACATCTACACTCTGGGCTCTCGGATCGTGGCGACGGACGTGCAGGAGAGTTTCTACTACATCAAGTACCGGCGGCAGGAGAACCAGCTGATCGTGTTCGCCGACGACACGAACCCGCGCTGGCTCACCTGCGCCACCATGCTCGACTTCAGCACCATGGCCGGCGCCGACAAGTTCGGAAACGTCACCGTGGTGAGTCTGCATTCCTGTTGGGAAAAGGTCGAAAGGGTGAAAGCTTTTCTTCAAGAAAGGGAACCAAGAAGTAACGATGCCGAGTTTGCATTCGTGTGAGCCAGCTTGGTGTCTGTACCATTGTGTATTTTGGGTTGAGGAGAGTTAACTGGCAAAGAAGTGACGCATGTTTCCTCGTGTGACCGGAGTGTGTTCTGTGACAGGTGCGGCTGCCGCTTGACACGTCGGACGATGTGGATGAGGATCCGACAGGAAATCGGGCGCTGTGGGACCGAGGGCTGCTCAACGGAGCGTCTCAAAAGGTGCGTGGCGCTTTGGTTTGCTGGGGTATTCTCTGAAAACACAGCGAAGCTTTCAGGTACGGTAGTGTGCGTGCGTTCTTGAACATGATGGCGAGTGTTGCGTCTGTTTCAGTGCGACACGATCTGCAACTTCCACGTGGGGGAGGTGATCACGTCGCTGCAGAAGACGACGCTGATCCCGGGCGGGTCCGAGTCGCTCGTCTACACGACGCTGTCCGGAGCCATCGGCATGCTCGTCCCCTTCACTTCTCACGAGGTGCGCTCAGTTGGAGATTTACTTCGTGTACAGCACCATTTCAGTTTCGTGATAAACTGAATCTCACGCACCACACGATTTACGCCTGTGCGACGGTCTTGCTATGGCGTGAGGGGCGTCCCAGCTGGAACCACCTTGATCACGTGTCCAGCTTGGACGCGGGGTGTACGTTATTTCCCTTGATCATGACGTGGACGTTTGTTGTTTTGCAGGACCACGACTTTTTCCAGCACCTCGAGATGCACATGCGGTCGGAGCACCCGCCGCTGTGCGGCCGGGACCACCTGGCCTTCCGCTCCTACTACTTCCCGATCAAGGTGAGCGACGCTCGGGCCGAGGCTCGTCCTGTAGTTTCCTTGAGGCTGAACAGCCAGTTCGATGGTTGAGATCTCACCGCACAGCTCCTTTGTTAATTCCACTCCCAGTGCATTGCCTTGCCTTTTCACTCATATCTGTAAAATTTCTTCTTTGCCAAAAGAACACGATCGACGGGGACCTGTGTGAGATGTTCTCGGCCATGGATCCGGCCAAACAGAAGAGCGTCGCGGAGGAGCTCGACCGAACTCCGAGCGAGGTGTCAAAGAAGCTCGAGGACATCCGCACCAGATACGCGTTCTAGTGGCCCGCGGTCCGGAGGCAGTAACAGCGCTGCATTATGGGACGGGTCGGAGTCAGAACCGGACAAGCAGCTGGTGGACGTGCATTTCCATGTGGCACTGGATTATTTCCCTGCGGACACACTGTAACGGCTTTGTGCTCGGTTCACAGTTGGCGTCACACACACACAGCGTGGAGATTACCGCACCGATTACGGATAAAGAACGGTTTCAGTGCCATATCAAGGATAGAACTTTGCACAAGGCATTCTGTTGACAGCAAGACTTCCGTGTGAAAATCTTGGATTACACGTCCGAAGTTACGGTGGGGTGTTGCTCTCCAGGTTCCATTGGCTTCTTCGCTCGGTTCAAAGACTCCAGAAGAGACTGATCCGCGCTCGAGGAAAACAAGTGTGGGAATGTAGACCGAGTGTCGCACCAAGTGGACATGGCCTGACAACGTGCATTTGTTTCGGGCGAAGTTCCCTCTGAACACGTGTCGTGCACATTCTGATGATGTTGGTTTCACAGATAAATTATGTACAGATGTATCCAGCTTCTCTGCTTGTGATTCAGATGTTTCAATCGCGAAGCTGACATGAGGTGTCTGATTTGGGTTTGGCCGGATTTCTGTATTCGCGGATTTTCTTGCTGAAGCAGACTTGCGCGCCTGCAGTGTTTTGCAAACTTCACAAATGAAGGAAATGACAAGCCAAGTCAAGACCAGTTAACTTCCCTGAAGTGTGGTATCTCAAGTTTCCGGTTGACAAGGGACCGACAGTGTGTCAAAAAGGTCACGCTCAGTTCAGCAAATTTGTGTGCAGGGAATTGGTCGCAGGTGAATCCTGCCCACCTCGGACTTTGCGAAAAGAACTTGACAAAAGAGGGCCAATCAAACAACGTGCCTGATTGAATGATTTGCTGGAATAGACCTTTGGTCTGCCACAAGTGTGCGCATCTGGGTCTTTCAAAACTGACGACAAAATGTGGCTCGAACGCCGTCACTTCCCCGACACTCATTTCGCGTTGTCGTGCTGAACCCGAAAAGGCAACAGAAATCGAACTGAGATGCGCTGAACAAAAAGCTATCACAATTTTGTTTCCTGAGCGACAATTCTAGTTTCCTTGTGGAGCACAGCAGATGTCGCTCTTCAATCCAGCGGGCACAATCCATACAGGTGAGCACCTGCATATTCATGACAAGACTCCATCTCGGCTGCATAATTATGTACACAACGCGCACAACGCGTGACTCAACTGAATTTGAAGCTTGTGGACAACTGTGGACTGTCTCGGTGCTGTGAGGAAACCCAACTCTTACTTCTGGAAAAGTTTCGTTGAACACACAGGCTTCAAATGCTTCCACGTATTTATATTATCTGAACAGGTGAGAAAAGAGTTCATTCGTTCACTTGAGACAGCATTTCGGTTTGGTCAGGCTGATGTGAATTGATTCTGCAGGTCTGATTGACTCCACTGTTGTCGGGTTGAGGTATTGTTCCGTGCACACGCTCAGTTCCACAGTCGTCGTGCTTAGTCATAATTTGACGTCTGGTCCGCCTATCTGTGTGTGCAGTTCTCTCTGTCAACATCGACATGTTTTCTTGAGTGGTGAAACGAAGTGGCTTGATCCTTGTTTCCCCAAAATGAAAGCCAAACTTTACCTTGAGCACGCCACGTATTGATCAAGCTATTGATCTCAACACGACTAACATGCTACAGGGTCTTCAGTTCTTTCAGCAAAACCATAGTCATCATGGCTCCGACAAAGGGAATTCCCCGGGACATGTGAAAGTTTCAGTATCAGTGCAGCTTCTTGCTCAGAAAGGACTGAAATAGAATGTGGATACGGACTGGGAGCATTGGTGCGATTTTGTCCCTTTTCTCAACGAAACCACCTCACCCTTTGTGATTTGAGAAGATATTGGCTTCGGAATCCCAGAGAATACCTGTGTTACCGGTCCTGTTCCTGGGATGGGTTTTGGCTGTGCGTCGTGAATAGCGATGAGAGATCCCCACCAAAGCCAGTAAAACAGCAATACCTGGACTTCTGATTTCTGTTGTAAAAATTTATTGCATGCTGGTCATCTGTGGGTGCATGTTTTCGTGCCAGCACTTAGCAGTGCATGTTATTCCTTTCAACCAAATTTGGTGAGGAACAGAAGAGCAGAAAGAACCATTCGAGATGCTCCAATAAGCAACTGGGACGAAACTGCGTCAGGCCCCAAAAATGTGCACAAGTATGCAGGACCAAAATCAAACACCACACTGTTTATACTCCAGAAAAAATAGCGAGAGGAAAGTGTGACGCATACGTGTTGTCTCCGTCCGGTTTGTTGACAAAACCTTGTTTGGGCTTGCCGAGCCAAAGCTCACGTCTGTTTCGGGATTGTGTGATTTGTAAGATCTTTTGAATTTCTGGAAGTTTTGGACTGAACGAAACAGGTATGTAAGATTTCTTGAAGGCAACAGCGAGGAATCTCATTGATTTTGAAGAACTGCACATTGTGCGTCAATGAATTTTCGGCCGAAGCCTGTTTTTCATTTGCTGTCCCTCTATTGCCGGGCAAGACCACACGGAAAAAAAATGCTTGTGTTTGATTGAAACTTCAGAGAAATCCACACCTGCACCTTTCACCCATTTGGTCGACCTTTTCCTTTGGGTGAAAGCGATGTGCGAGACTTGATCTCATTCTACCTTCCGAAACAAGTCGGGGGCCTTTGTTATTTCTGTACACGGTTTTGTGACCATTTTTCGGAAGGTACAGAAGATCAAACCTCGCACTCTCGTGGTCAAACGAGCGGGGGGGGGCCGATTAAGATGCTACAGTATTCACTGGTGAACCAGGGCTCTTGCCCCTGCAAGGAGAACAATCGTCTTACGACTACTGCGTTAGGGAATCGGTTTGGGCGACGGGAAAAGCAAACTTTGAAAAACTTGACGGGTAAACTAAAGTTATAGAACAGCCACAGGAAGACACAAACAGTCCCCGTCCAGCGGATCTCGGGCATTGGGCCTGGGCGTTCTCTGACCCTCTGAAAATTAATCCCCTCCTCTTGTGCTGTGACAATTCTGAGCAATTTAGAGATCTTTTTCACAAAGCCTGCATGGTGGCGCAATATTTTTCGGGGGTTAGGACGAACGGGGACCTGCTCCTGACGATGTTCTTTGCCTTGTGGTTCATCACTCAGATTTCTTCATTGTCAGATCACAGTGAGTTAGTACAGAATGGCGCCGAACAACAACAGCAGCGCGGTGACGGCGGCGGTGTGCGGTGGCGCCACCTGCTGCATCCTCGTCTGTCTCTTCGTCATCGGCATCCCCATGTTCATCGCCGGCATCGTCCTCGTCAGCGAGTTCGACGAGCGCGAGTGAGCCTGATCTTTCTTGCAATACCTGTCTCGAAACGCCACGCTCCTCCCTGAAGTTCGTGCACGCCGGCGTCCTCCTCAAAAGCATGCGCTCCACGCAGCCAACCACTGCAGAGACGGGACCCGCATCCGAAAACTACCTTTCGCTTATTTTGCGTCCTTGTGAAAGTTTTGAAACAATTTTATTTGATAATTTTGTGGAAGAAAACCTGGAAACCGGGGGCTGGATCTGTAGTCAAAATGCGGTTTGGCCCACTACTCGGAGGTCGTCAAGGTTGTCTTTGTAGAATTAGCACATTTTCGCGGACAGACGCCAAGTTTCTTTGATAAAAGATAGGAAAACGATCGAACAGTTCTTGTTCACCTAAAGAGAATTCTTGGATCCTCATTCTGAGCCAATTAACTTGCGCACACTCCTAGTTTGAGGGAACCATATACCCCCACCCTGCCAGTCAAAGGAACCAATCATCATCTCAACAAAAGGGCTCGACACCAGAATTTTGCGATTGTTTGCGTTGTCAGCAGGAGTGTTTGTGTGTACGTAACCTCGATTGTGTGTTTCTGCTTGCACAGTGAGTGGGGCGAGGGTCCGTACACAGCCGGCATCATCTGCATCGTGATCGCCTCGCTCATGATCGTCGCCGGAATCATCACCGCCATCTTCACCTGCGTCTGCGTCGGCAGGGCCACAGAGGGAGCTGTGAGTTTCCTGTCAGAATATTGTATTCAAGGTTTGCTGGTGTGATTCACCAAATATGGAGACTGACAAAACTGGAAAGTGGGGCCAGAAGGGACATTGTGTTGTGTTTGATCTTGGCCCAGGCTCGAAACGGGGTATACCTGAACTGAATCAAGAACCGTCAGATTTGGAAGGGCCTGTCAAAATCCATTTTGTTTCTTTTGACCGAAACGCAAATCAGAAGCACTTTGGCCAAATCGATTCCCTTTGACGGATCAACAACAATCACAAAATACATTTTCTGTTGCAGGCCCAGAATCAAAGTTACACCACCCAAGGCCACGTTATTATGACGTCAAACACTCAGCCCGCAGGAGGAGGATACCCAATCGTTCCTCAGCAGGCTCCGCCTCAAACGTTCTACCCCGCAGGAGGGCAGGTCCAAAGCTATCCACAACACCAGCAGCACCACGTGCACACAGGCATGCAGTACGGGGGAAACCAAAACCCGAACTACGTGAAATACTGACCCTGAGGCTGTCTGCTGCATGAATGGACTTCGCGTGTGTCGGAGCATTCAGGTTCAAATCTGATAGTTTTCTTGGAGTCGTGGAGCCTTAAGAGCCACAATTCTTTCAACGGATCAATGAGGTTGTGCCTAAAGCCCCTCCCTTCCCATTCCCTTCTGACTACCTTTGGGTTACGACTCCTTCCCGAAGGTCAGGAATCAGACCCCAATCAGATAATTCTTCGCATATCAAACTGGAGACGCAAACGGACGACTTTCCAACTCACACTCTCAGGCGGATTGTTCACGTTCACGCACGCACACAAATGGGAAAACTGTGATTGGGACAAATTCCACACAGATCTGTTGCCGTGTGCGCAATCCTTTCGCGAGGACAGTTTGCCACGACTGCTTGGCAAGACGCAATGAAGCAATCAAACCCTGTGTAGGGATCCGGAACAGTGTACGTACATTATTTGCAAAACCAAATTTGTTGACCAAAGTCATGCAACTGAAATTATGCACGTGATTTCTGGTCTGGTGTGGCGTGCAGACTCTTCCTCTGCTCATGGAGCCTTGGGGTGGTGTTTTGTTCATATGTGGAAGAGTGAGTGAGTGCCCTTACTTTGTTTTGATTCTGTCCAGTTGATTTTTTGTACGTAGAATCGGACGTTGAGAAATTCACTCTTGCTTGAGCCAGGCGTTCTTCCTGTTCTTCTTTGGTCTCAAAAATATTGGTAAAGAGAAACAAATTTGCCACATTGGAACAAAATGGTCGTTCTTTCCTGTACATTCTGGAAAGAGAACTGAATCTGCGTCTCTCTCCTGTGGGCACTCATCATGTCCCTACAGTCCTGTGTGTGTAGCCACTTGCCAACGTAAAACAAAAAAGCCTGTTTTCTTTTGAAATGTGATTCGCCTTCTTGACAATTGTGCACTTGGCTCTGTTTGTCACATTTTCATTGTCGGAACCAAAACAAGAACAAGGGTAATGAAAAGTAATGGCTGCACGGACAGGGTTTCTTTCTTGGCGTGACCAAAGTCCACCGAAACAGACCACATTTTCAATGTTTGTTTTGGACCCAGGAAACCTTGCAAGAATGATTGTCGCACTTGATGGTGCAAGGCTTAGACATAAACAATTGGCTCAAATTTCTCGTTGGAAATTTAAGCTGCAACTGCGGAGCTTCATGTGCGCTTCGCTCGCGGTGAACTGAACTCCGAATTCAGACCGAGGGTCCAGAAGGTCTTCCACATGCAGTTCACTCCTAAACATTAAACTCACTGTTCTCAATCTGTCGGTGTCTCTTCCTTTTTCTCAAACTTATGAAAGTGTTGTCCAAGGTCAGCAAAAGAAAAGCCTGGAGTTGCACAGTTTGTGTTTTGCGTGACCTTCTGGGGTTTTGCAAAAAATATAGATCTGATGCTGCCACGGTGCGTGCGAGCATTGAGTGCCATGGTCGCTCGGCTGTTTGGAGCAGTTCCTCTGTCGCAACGTTCGCGACTGTAAATGCGTTTCAAGCTGAATCCTGTGCTGTTCGATGTGTTTTATTCGTAGACTATTGTTTTCAAAATCCATAATGTTGTGGCAATAGAAGAAAACTGAAGTCTGTTTATTTTGTTAAATAAACTTTACAATGAACTCTTGCCTGAAATGTTAGCACTTCCCGTTGTCATATATGCAAACTGAGGCAGACTTTGCAGTTGCATCTACAGACATGGAGTTCCTGCTTGGATGTATAGTGTACATGCATGGCCGGCACAACCGTGCATGGTGTGCTGACGAAACCAATTGAGTTCTTCTTGTCTGCCTCTGGAAAAACCGTGCACTTGCAGTTGGCTCCAGACAACATGTTGTTGTTGGACACAAACCAATCTTGATGGATTATGAGCAGTGCCTCGAAGCTGCCCAGGACATTTTGAGCAGATTGTCGTGATCTGGTATCTAATTTCACATTCGAAGCTTCAGGCTAGACAATTGTTTCACCACCTGGCAGAAACCACACCTGTCAAGTGTTCAAACCAAATTTTCTCCTCAAAGGTTCAAGGAGGAAGATGTAGACTCGTGGTGTTTGGGCTCACCATGACACGGAATTTTGTTGGGGTTGTCACCTTCATGCTGGTGAGTTACATTGAGACGAACAAAGATTTCTCCACAAACATTTCATTGTAAAGACAAAAGTGGCAACAAAAATGTCCCAATTAATCATCTTTCAACAACAGCAGACAGTGATACGCATTGCAGCAGACCGGCGACGCGCACCTTAATTGCTGAGAAGTCCAACAATTTGATTGCTGTTGCAAACGGACCGTGTACGTTGTCGCAAATTTGCAGAAAGCCCTGTTTCATTTCGCAGGTGGTACTGAGCGTGGCAGCGAGATGGCCACACAGGAGGACACTGCCTGGACGGAATGGCATGGCAGCGAAATGGCCACGTCAGGCACCCGGACGGAACAGAGTCAAACCGGAGCCCAAACCATGGTGGTGGGGTCTCGGTGGAAATAACGGGACAGGGATGAAGAACAATTCTGAGAGTGAGAGTGAGGATTACGACTCGTACTTCGACAGCTACAGCTCGGAAGATGTCTGGCACAAGAGATGGGGCGATGATCTCCTGTGGGACATGGACCCGTGGAATGAAATGGAAGAAAGCAATGTTGCTGTGTTTATCTGCGTCAACAAGACGAACCCTTTGCAGTGCAACAATGGTGCAGGAGAGGGATCGTTGGAAGACACAATTGCAGACAGACTCTTTGAACTGGGGCTTGAGGATTGGAAGACAGAGATATGCGCTCGTGAAATCAAGAACACAAGCAGAGAAAATGAGACAAAATGGTTCAGTGGAATGAGTCCTGACTGCAATATCACAGTCAAATGCAGAGAAGACAATGAAAATCAAACAAATGGAGACGTCAAGTGGGTCAACAGCATCCAGGATCTCTTCAAGAATTTCAGAGAGAACTTCACGGACGAAAGATGCTTCCGTCTGTCGCCAAATTGGAACGTTTCCGTCACGAACGAGACAAAAGTCTCTGACATCCCAAAAGGACAGGAGAACAAAAACGAAAAGCAAGATAAGAAACACCAGAACAACAACAAGGAAGAGACGGGCAGAAAAACGATGAAGAACGAAGCAAAGAAGACGAAAGACGAACTCAAAATGGGAAAGAAAAACGGCAACGGAGGGACGGCTGAAGCAAAGAAGACAAAAGATGAACGCAAAATTGGGAAGAAGAATGCAAAGACAGGAAAGGAAGAAGCAAACGACAAGAAGAAGAAAATGGGAAAGAAGAAGCTGAAATCAGTGAAGAACCGGAAGGCAGAAAAGAAAAGACGAAGGGCCTCCCCATTGAAGATTTTGCACGGGTCGATGTCTCTGAATGGGGTGACGTCACACAGAAATCGAAACTGAGACAAGACGCAGCAATGTACGTTTTCAGATTTGACGGCATTTGAGACATTTTACTTGTACACAGATCTGAGGTAAATTTTCTGCAATAACATTGTCTCTTTTCATTCTTTTTTCGAATGTGGAAATATGGAACGCGTTCGGTTTGCCGTTGTTTCGTTCAGGCACAAAAGGTTTGATTTGAAGTGGAGAAAAAGGAGCCTTTGCGCGCACGTATCGGTTTAATTTATGGATATATAAGGACATGATGGGTCATGAAAAGTGCTGTGTGCACAGGTGAAGTCCTCACCACCGCAGCGTGAAGAGAGTCGCGTCATTCTTGCATCGGGTTTTTTTTTCATCGCACGTTCAATATTTGTTCGCCCGAAACGGCCTTGCACGGAGCTGACGGAACACGACAACAGACCTGCAGAATGTCGTTCTGCACCAAAACGCTCGAGTGAATTTGCAAAATGTTTCAAACTTTGCGCAAAGAAAGTCGATCAGACACTGAGCAGGTTCCGCTGAGCAGACCGCTCCTGTCCTCGAGTGTCACCAGCATCGATCTCGCTCCACATGCAGTGACCTCTGCTCAGCACGGTGGTGCAAGGGCATCAACACCATGAAAATTACATCGGTAACGCTTTTCAAGTTTCATGAACAATGTGTGCATCAAAGTTTGAGAATATCTTGTTCTGCTGAGATTTTACCAGGAACTATTTGTCAGCTTTGCTGTTTCCTCGTTTGTATGAAAGTTCCATGTTGTACTTTGGGTTGTGCTGCAGACTGTCCTTTGGTTGGCTGTTGTCGGGGTGTCATGTGGTGCGCAGGCGCAGTACGAACGCCACGGCAGCAGCGACACCTGCCGCCTGATGCTGCCGGATGAGCAGGACAAACTCAGGGACGATCTTCTGAAGTGAGAACCATGCAGAGTTTCAAAGTTCAAAACAGCTATGACGTGACATAGATATTTCCCATTTGAACATACAGGCTTTCCAATGGAACTTGCAATGAGATCAGTCATCATAACAATCTCCATGGCACATCAATTTTGACAGTCAGAAGCCGTACATAATACTCGCAGGGACAGCTGTCTGCGGGAGGTGGAGGCGGTGGCGCCCAGCGACGTGAAGCGCGCGGCGCGCCTCTTCCACCGCGACGGCTTCGTCGTCGTCAAGGACGTGCTCAGCCCGGAACACGTCATCAGACTGAGGGACACGTGCGAGAGACTTGCGCAGCAGATAATCAAGAATGACCCAGACAGGTGAGCTCAGAAGATCTGTCCGTGCCTCGGGAGGGACCCGACCGTCGCTTCCTCACTCAGGTTGTCTCAAGAATTGCTCATTTGTCACACAAAGGGACGCCCACGCGAGAAAGGACTTTCTCCATAAGTTGTTGGCATCAGAGCACTCGTCTCACACTTGTTGTGCCACTACCTCAAGTCTACAATTTCATCTGCACAAAAATATCTGCAGGAGATCAACCTTTTGTTTGCTGTTGATTATTTTTGGTGCCGATTTTCCACAACACAATCACGTAACAAATGATTATCCCCTTTTGTTCTGTTGTGAGGATCGGGAACCGGGGACCATACCGCTGGTCGTTCGGGGCGTCCGCCCAGACGGGTCACCTGATGCACATTCCTGAGTGGGCGGAGCTCGTCGACCTCCCGACCGTCACGCCCATTCTCACGGAAATATTTGGTGAGATCAGAAAAACGTTGCTTTTTGGAAATTTTTGTATCCCGTCTCCAAGATTGCGAAACGTTGTGACAAAACACCCTGATGATGAACTCGGCAAAGTCAGGTCTCTGCTCCTAGTCAGTGGTGGTAAAAGTTTCAAATCAAGATCGCAGAGAACACTCTTGAGTGTCTGAAAACATTTGACAACTTATGCATCAGGTTATGAAAACTCGTTTGGGTGTGTTTTCAATTGAAAGGCACAGACGAATACGTGTGCAGAGGAGGGCGCGGGGACTTCAACCTTCCTGGTTCACCCTACCAGCAGCTTCACTCAGACCTTCAAGGTCCATTCCTGTTTTCCACTTCAGAACAGACATTGCTGTTGAAGCAATGCAAGGGAACAATGCGTTCGCGAGAAAGAAGGGCGAGAAAAATGCCAACCTGCATGAACACCAACAACACCAAATCTCTTTCACATGCAGAATCTCGCACTTTCGGTGTTTGCCCATTCTCTTTATCGTTCACCTTGAAACTTTCGGATGGTTAGTTTTTCCATTGGGTCAGAAATGTGTTCCGTTTTTCAGGAATCCCCATCAAGATGGACCCATCGGAGACGGAGTTTTTCGATGACGGTGGTCGCATCAACTTCCGCGACCTGCCCGTCTTTTACGTCGTGACCAACTTCGCCGTGAGCAACATCACTGCGCTCAACGCGCCCATCCGCCAGATCCCGATGACGCACAAGTCTCACCAACCCATCCCTCTGCTTGGTGAGTGAGTCTGCCAGTGCAGAGGGTTCGGTCAGCACGGCGTGGATTTCCCCTTGTGGCGGATCCACCAATCGCGAGACGATGGCAAGAGAAACCTCTTCTGGTCGGTGGTTGTTGGCCCCTTCTGAGAGAAAACGAACCATTTTTTCACATGTATTTGTCTGTGCTCGGAACAAACAGGAAGATGGATTCTATGTTTCTTCTGATTGAGGTCCCACACGTTTACGTACAATGAGACTCCACTTGAAAAAGAGGCATTCTTTCCACAAACTCCCGTGTTTTCGACTCGCAGACGACGAGCCGGTGTGGATGAAGCGGTCGACGCTGTGTCCGGTGACGGAGGGCTCGGTCATCATCCGCGACCCGCGCGCCTGGCACGGCGGAACCCCAAACCTGTCCGACGAGCCCCGATACCTCCCCAACATCGAGTACTACGCCTACTGGTGAGTCACTGGCACCCCGAGGAGTGCTGCTGTTCCAGCTGGGCCATGGACGCCTGAAGTATACGTACAAGCCTTCGTGTTCTACGGCAGTCAAAAGGGCCCATCCTGATTTTGTTTTGATCAGAAACAGATGATCTGTAGGTATCGCTTCAAGCGGGGCGACCAAATGCCGCGGTCGATGCCCCGGGCGCTGTACGACAGCGAACACCTGACGGAGCGCGGGCGCCGTCTGTGCCGCGAGATCGTCGCGCAGCCGGGAGAGGGCGTCCCGGAGCAGATGAAGCCATTCACCGCCTGGCTCGATGTGCGTGTAAACTTCCTGCGACTTCAGGAAATTTGTTCCTCTTTCTCCTCCGAGTGTTCTCTGAAGATTCTAAACCCGTGTGGTAGATTTACAATCAAATACTTGATACGAAGCCACACGAGATGCTGACCTTCAGCAGGGACCTTTAATCTTGACAGTAAATCTACCGTAATTGTTTCTGAGATGTTTGATGTTGATGCGAAAGGCGACAGGCTTCAGATCGGATTGTGTCTGAGTCTCTGGAAAGGGTGAACATCTCACTGAAGAAACTTTTGTCTTCTGTTGTGTGAGGAAGCTCAGTCATGACAAGGGTCTCAACCTCAACACCAGACAAGGATTGTGACCTGAACTTTTGTGCATTTTAGGGAGGAGTTCTGCCGTGTTACGAGCACATGGGGCTCACCCCGGAGGACATCGAGTCATTCAAGACCCGTGGACTCTACGACGACGGCTACGATCGCGCGACCCGCTTTATGCGTCACGGATTTTATGGACGCGCAAAGTCCGTCGCGAAACGCGGGCATGCGTACTTGAAACCCCCACGGGATGAGCTGTGATCCCTGTCCTGATGAATGTCCCAGAGTTCACCGAATTGGTATTTGCAGGTTCAAGTCATGCGTTTTCATTCGTTTTCGTTCACACACGCGAACGTTTGAGAAGACATTTTGGATTGCGTCTTGTGTCTTGTGTCTTGCGTGCAAACATTTGGATTTTTTCCCTCAATTGACTTCGTTGGATGCAAAACGTGAGTCGTCACAGAGCCACCCGCTCCGGCGAAAAATAATGCTGAGCGTCTTTTGATCCGTGTGACGTGAAGTCTCTGCAGGACAGGGACAATCCTCCTGCGGATCGAGGGTCGGGCCCAGGGTCGGACAGGATGGTTTCTGGGGTTTGACTGAACAGATGAGGATCCTCAATTCACTTTGACCAAAATCAAACGGACAAGACAAAAAGGCGAACAACATTTTTGGGCTGGTCGACTCAACATTGGGCAAGAAGAAGCCAGGGAAAGCGCTGGATCCCCGGAGCGTCTGACTTCCCTATAAAACGCTCAAGCGCGGCTTTTGTCCGCCTGCTCGTACACAGCTCAGGATTCACTGCAGCAAGTTGGGGGACAACAACTGAGGCAAGCAAAACGTGTTTCTCTGTGTTGGACTTACGAGCGCATGTTTCTCCTGTGGGAATACGTATTTTTGATTGTGAACAAACTTACGGGTTGTATTTTTTGTCAAAGTGGGCGAAGTGTGGGCGTGGAGGTTGGCCGTGCACCAACCAAGCAAGCCTTTTTCCTTTCCTTCTGTTTTCATTTCATGTACAATCATTTTTTGTTTGAGAAAAAAAAAACAGTAATGGTGTGTGTCAGCGGTTTATGAATGGATGAGAGAAATTTTTTCCCTTTTTTCTTCTGCTTTGTGTGTGACCAAAAAACCTGTTTCGTTTCGGAACATCACAGCTGGCCACCATGAAAAATGGTTTGGTAGTGTCAAAATCTGTTCTTTCTTCGGAAAACAAGACTGTCTGTTGAAAATTTTGTTTGGTGTCTGCACGCAGGTCAATTCTCCACACAAGCAGATCTAGGCTGTGATTCTGTGATGAATTCTGCAGATCTCTCGCTCTCTTCAACATCTACTTTCAAAGAAGAACCTGCAATTTCATCTCAACAAAACCTGGACGCAACATTGTCCACGGAGGTGACATCATCGTATGCTGCACAAGAAGAAGCCTCAACATCTTCTTTGGCTGCAAATTTGCCTTTCTATTACAAAATGTGCATCACAGTGTTGGGTGTGTTGGGAAACAGCACAACCGTATTTGTAATGAGACGAACAAAAACACCCATCACATCCAGAATCATTATCATATCATTGGCTGTTTCTGATTGCAGCTATTTGATCTTCAGCTTGCCTGAATTTGTAATTCCCTTGTCTTTGGGTAAATCCTTTGCTCTTCTTTCTTTAACAGCTTGTAAATTCCACATATTTGTCATATTTTTCTTTCAAGCTCTGAGCTACTGGCTGGTTGCAATTTTAACAGTTGAAAGATTTGTTGCTGTGGTTTTTCCTCTGAAATCGAAAATAATTCTGACCAAAAACAAGGTGTTAATATTGTTATCAGTTCTAATTTTTGTTTACTTTGCCTGGAGTGTGTTCGTGGCATTTGATTACAAGATATTTTATGTTGAAGATGATGCTGGAAACTTGGTCCCTGGTGAATGCACAGGTGACAGATTTTATCACATATTCAAGGCGACTGCAGTTTTTGTCGACCTGGGCATTCCATTGGTTTTGATTGTTGTTGGGAATATCAGTATTTGTATTGTGCTTTTGATACACAGGAGAATACAACAATTCACGGGAATATCACAAGGGCAAGAAAATAAGTTATTTCTGACAACCTTTTCTGTATCTCTGGCCTTTGTTGTTTTTAACACTCCTTTCACCCTGTACTTCACTCTGGGCAGACAGATCTTGGACAAGACGGTCTTCACGAATTGGTTGAATCCCTATTTTCTAGTTTCAGACTGCTTGGCTTTCACAAACTTTGGAATCAACTTTTTCTTGTACATAGCAGTCACACAGTCTTTCAGAAATGAAATCAGAAAAATTTGTAGAAAGTGCAGGTGGTTCGAGGTGTCTGCCGAGAATTCGTTGGAAACGCGCTTATCGAACGTTTCGTCCGTGCACACCAAGACCGATCCAAGCTGTTCGGGAATTTGAAATCAATGACCGGTATTTGTGTTCTCTCTTTCGGTAGTCTCGAACTTGCGAAAGGTGTTTTCCAAGGTCTGAAGACTTTGCATACTGAAACAAGTGTGTTGTCTTTTCTTTCTAACCTACTGTGAAAAAGACCATTGCTGAATCCCTCAGTGTTGCTGCATTCTCTGTGTCTCTACTTTTCGCCTTTTCTCACGAGAAAAATTCTTGCACTCACATGCATGCACATAATTTGACCACAACCAGGTTCTCACACTCCACGGAAATGGTTCCCGTTTCGTCACACAAATCACGAGGCCATTCGTCGAGAAACGAAGAAAGCACAAGAACAGGTTTTGTGCCTGCATGCAGAGTTGCTTGATCCATTTGAAGCTCCGCACGATAAAGACTCAGAACGATGTCAGGCTGCGCAACAGACGAGTCCACAAATGGATGTGTTTCACAATTTCTGCGTGTTGTTGAAGCTGTGATGCGCGCAAAAACAATTTGAGTCAACAAAGGGCATCACAGAAATTGCTACCGTTGCCGACGCATGGATACAAAATTGTCGTGTGCACTTTATCTCGATCGATATTTACCGTGTATCCTGAGTGGAATAAATTGGTGCCAGTGATTTCTGGTCCACCTGCAGACAGAATAGCTCGCAAAAAATTACACAAGATCAATTGTGATGGCCAAAAACAATTCTGGTGATGCAGCTTTTGATTTTCAAACAAACAATGCAACTTACGCGATTGGAGAAAGTGTGCAAGTTGAAGCTTCGAGATATCTCACTTACAAAATAGGTAAGAATGAGACTTTTCTGATATATTTTTTTTTTTGCACAACATCATCTGACAACGCATGAAACTTGTGTTCTTGTCGACATGAGGAGCAAAAAACACTATGTTTCTTTGCAGGAAGAGGAATAGCCTTGTACTTTGACCCGTTCATCTTGCCAGTTGGATTTCTTGGAAATGTGGTTTCCTTTATGGTGAGAATGTGATGCTGTTGTTATTTTCGTCAAACACTCCTTTTCGATCTCAACGGCCGAGAGAAGATTTTTCAGAGGTGGGAAAGTTGCTGAAAGAAACATCTATTTCAGGTCATGACGCAAAGGCAAAACAGAAGCTCACCTGTGGCCTTCTACTTGGCAGCTTTGGCTGTTAGTGACAACTTCAATATAATTCGGGGTGAGAAAATGCTTTTTGTCCTCGAATTTCATCGCATTTTAGACCCATTGAGGCTTCATCAACATTTTGTTTCTCAATTTCAGAATTATTCTCATATCTCCATTTGGAGCACAACATTAACTTCCCACCAAATCCCGCTTGGTTCTGCAAAATTACCACTTCCCACTTCATGATACAAAATTCAATCAGCTTTCTCCTCATCATTGCAATTGCACTTGACAGATATTACAGTGTCACACAGCCACACAAGGCAGCTTCCCTTGTAACAATCAGCAGAGCAAAGAAAGTACTGAGTGTTATTGTGTTGTTCAGTTTGTGTCATGTTTTGCAGTTTAGATACAGTGGCATGGTTGGCAGACTTTGTATTCCAACTTTAAATGGTAACCAAGACATTGCTGGACAGATATACAGATGGTTTGTCTTTGTTGTGTACGGGTTCTTGCTTTTTGTTGTTGTCTTATACATGAATATTGTGATTGTGTGCACCATCAAGAGACATTCTGTCTTCAAGAAAAAGATGCAACTTTCTGAAAACAGACAAGCTGTTGAAAGAGACAGACAAACGTTTGTCATTCTGTTTCTGATCACTGTGAGTGTATTTGTCTGTGTTGGACCTGCTTATCCTTTTTATTTCTACTTCACTTACTATGATTTTACAGTCTCGGGAAAACGCCTCGCAGCATACGAGTTGACAAGTGTAATTTTTGCCAAACTGTATGTCATCAATTACTGCATCAATTTCTTTCTCTATGTGCTGTCAGGAACCAAATTCAGATCGGAAGTGGCGTCATTGTTCCGCTGTGGTTCTCTCGCATCCACATCCACATCCAAAAACTTCTGAACGGAATCTCAAGTTGACCCACTCGCGGACGGCGCGACAAAAGGGAAACACGGTTTACACACAGAAAAAAGCACCAAAAAAGACAAAGCAAATGTATAGCCATTGTTTTTTTTATTCTTGTTCACAAAATCACGCATTTCTCTGGACATGACTAGACGGACATACGCACAACTTTTAACATCACGAGCAATTCATCGTCAGAGTGTTTGCATCAACCTGGTGGGAAGCGGCAGCGATTTTGTCGCGAAAGTGACGTTGGGACGGAGCGTGGACCTGACGACAAGTCGACTCAGGTTGAACAGGGAACCAGGCTCCGCAGTCGCGTCTTGCAGAGATTGGACGTTTTCTTCACTCGTGTAGTGCTCGAGGTGTTGAATTATCTCTCCGGAAGGCTTGTACCCCAGCTTCAACACAGCGTCAATGACTTCACAATGATTTGTTTCTGGAACAGTGTCAAGCTGCAGAAGAATATTCTTCATCGCGTTGCGCTCTCGAGTGTGGAGACCGTTGGCGAGGTTTCGATTTGCAGCCAACAGAACTTCAATGGCTGTGTGGAGGTACTTTCCTTCGTTTTGGCACACGACATCGGGCAGCAGTTCGAGGCACATTGCACACACCTCAGCTCCTCCGCGAATCAACGCAGTCACGCATTTTGCTGGATCTTTTCTGACACGCAGGTCCGTCAGATCTCCCTCATCCTCCTCAGTTGTGTCATCATTGTCTGCTGCGCAACACGCCAATGCGAAGAACAGGGCCCCTGGTTGTTGTTCGTCGCATGGAAACCAAGATTCGGCGCAATCGTTGTCTGGGCTGCAGCCTGCGTTCAGGAGGGCTTCCACGCAATCGAGGCGCCCCCGGGACGCTGCAGTGATCAACGCCGACCGAACTTCACGAGACCTGACGTCAAACTTGTCCGATGACATCAGGAACGTGAGAATCTCGGCAAAACCTTGACTGGCACTTGCTTCAAGGCACGTTGAGTTCCAATGGTTGGGAATTGCAGGGTCTGCGCCTTTCGTGAGCAAATCTTGGACGCACTGCGAGTGTCCGCTGCTGCAGGCTTTGAGCAAAGCCGTGTTTCCCCAGCGATCCGAAGCGTGTATTGGTGCACCCGAAGCCAACAGCAGGTTCAAACACTCAGTGTGGCCGTGAGTTGCAGCCACCACCAACGGAGGCACACACCCCGACTCCACAGTGGAGCTGAGTCCGGGGTCCGCCCCCATGCCGAGCAGGATGCGAACCAATCTCACATCGCCCTTCTCCGCAGCGATGTACAGAGGCGTGAGTCCCCAGCGGTCGTGGGCGTTGACGTTCGTGTTGAACACGAGGTGGCGTGCGAGGGCGTCGGCGTCAGCGTGGCGCACGGCGTCGTGGATGGTCCGGCCGGCAGGAGGCGCGTTCGCGGCGCGACGCGGAGAGACGCAGAAGCGCAACATTTGCAGCCTGTTGATATTGAAAAGATGTTTGAGTTTTGGAGCAAAGTAAAAATTGTGCCAAATGCACCACTTGGTTTTTGGGTGCATGGGGTGGGAAAAAAAATTGTTCACCACTTTTCGATCTTTCACAACCTGATCAGAAATGAAAAGAACAAAGATGTGAGAAACAAAAAATGCCACCTAAATTTCATGTAGGAAAAAATATATGTTCAAAAGAACGGAATCAAATAATTTGTGCACTTACTGTGTTTTGATCTTCTTCAGTACACTGTTCACTTTCTGTGTCATGAACGAGTTCATTTTCTCCTTCCACCAGTGTGTTCACCGTCCGGATGCACAAGAGCGATTTGCACGACAGAATCCCGTGGGCCGGGGTTTTATACTGGGTGTGGGATGGGCCCCATTCATGAAAAGACGCCTGACGTCACTACGCTTCTCCTACGCACACACGCACCCCGCTACACTGTGAAGAAACGAAATTTTTGTTGTTGTATTTTTTTCACACGAACTGTTGTGAAGGTCACCACGACAAAAGGTAACCCCCGCCCCAACATACGGTTTTGAACGTTTGAAAAGCATTTTGCTTGTACGTATTGCATGGTTCGCCCTTTTCCTTCTGGAGTGTTGACATGTCTCAAAAGTGTTTGCCAAAAAGTAGTTTTGCAGGGAACCGACCGCACCTGTCAATCCTTTGTCCACCCTCATCATTCTGGCTTTATGAATATTCAACAAACAAAACCGCACGCCAGCAAATGTTCATTTGGGGGTGAAAATCCAGATTTGCATTCAGTCCTTTTTTGGAAATTGGCAAGACTGATCCAGCTTGAGTGCAAACAAAGGGACTCTCCTGTTTCCTGTGTGGGAGGGTGAAGCCCAAATATGGACTTGCAGCCCAAATTTGGAAACACCCTTTCACGTTATCACACAGCGTACTTGACCTTGCGCACTTTGAATGTATATCCTCCTGACCCAATGGAAAAATAATAAGTGAAACAAACACAAAAACAACGAACAAAAACGTGGGAAGGGTTCGTCTCGTGACTTTGGTAACTTTGGCCAGATCGAACAACAATCGATCAAAGTGTCATCGTGTAGACTCTACATATTTTTTGGACTGCCTGCAAAAAGGAAATGATCTGGACATTTGAAAAGTCCACCTCACCCCAGTTTTTCTTTTGCAATCCGCTCCACTTGTCTGACCGTGATATGTTCCCAAAATGATTCATCCTCACTTCGAAAACTTCAACAATGCAAAACCTGTGAAAAATTGTGTGTCAGGCATTATCAGGGAGCAGGGTCTGGTTGAGGGTGCAGGGCCTCAACTTTGACACTTTTTGTTTTATTTTGCAAACGCCCCACTTGGTTAATTCCAACGTGTGTTGCATGTCTTTTTTGGTCATTTCATCAAATTTTGCACAATTTAAAATCCTCTGTTGTGAGAAGCTGGTCTCAACACACAAGCTGTTGCCCACGAATTCTCACCTTTGTGACAAAATGTCAAAACAGGGAACATACGAAACTCAAATTCTGCTTGGATCGATCCGAACTTTGAAAACGTCAGCAACACAAAATTTTACGTTGTGTGCTTGAACACACCATTCAGGTTCACCAACTTCAATTTTGAAAAAATATTGAGTATTCTTTCCAACATTTCTCAGTACAAGATCCCAGTCCTTATTTGAAATGTCTGTGTTTGAAATACCTCAGCTCCTTTGCACAATAAGAAATTGCAAATTTAATTTTAGATCTGTCCTGAACAGTGTACTTGGTGACAAAGCACACATCGACCTTTTGTTACACAGTTACATTTTGACACCAGCTTCTGACCCGCCAACATCGAGATGCGACTTCGACTTATTTTTGGCAATGAATTTTAAGATGATCAATGCCATTTCTTTTCTGCGATGGCATGGCTACTCAGTTATCTTGGTTTGTCTTAGTTTTTGTGAAGATTGATTGTAGTCTTCCATTTCACCAGCAATGAAACAACAAATAAATTTTCTTTGTAGCAGAAAGTTGCATACAAACATTTGTATCTGCACAACATCATGAACAACAGCATGCAACTTCGCCCGGTTAGCTCAGTCGGTAGAGCATGGGACTCTTAATCCCAGGGTCGTGGGTTCGAGCCCCACATTGGGCGCATATTTTTTTTCTTTTGCTTTTTGTTACATTTTGTCTTTATCTTTTCTCTACCCCAAAAGCATCCAAAACAAGACCGAATGCTTACAAGTTGAGGTCCTTCGTCTTTTCGTCACATGTTGAGCCGGTGTCTTGGCAGCAGCTGTATTTAGTCTACACGATGGCAGCACTCTCGTGAATTGTGTTTCCCGCCGTCGCACGGCAAACGTTTCCAGCACGTACCTTCTTCGTTGAACAACGACATCAGGACGAAAGCAGAGACACCAGAACTCCTCCTGGGCCCGAGTATTCAAGGTTTGTGGTGATCAACTTCCAGTTATGCTTGCGCAGCGGCAGTACCGTAGCCGGTGAAGTCTCGACTGAGGCGCGGTTATTGCTAGTTGAAAACTATACCCAATACCCTGTTGGAGTGATCTCGGTCACTTCGACAATTTATGGAAGCCTCTTACAAGAGGCTGAAAAGTTGTAAAGATATAGAACGAACACCTGATGTTTCACAGTGTGTTGTGGAAAATCTCAGGTGTTGAACAAGCAAGCAGCAGAAGTTCGACAACTCTTTGCGAAACATCAAGTGGAGATGTTGTAGTTTCTGGAACAATTCTTCCGAAAGTACTCTATTTTTCGTCTTTGTTGCACAAGTACCAAGTATTTTGTACAATGTAGGAGACAATTTGTGGCTAAGAGTTGAGAACATAAGAAAACTTTGGAACTGATGGAATTCAACTGAGAGTCCTGGATAAACTTGAATGGCAGAACAAAGGCCAAGGGTTTCAAGAAACTGCGCACTTGGTGGACCGGCGTGTGTGAAACTTGTCCATGAAAGGCCCCCTTGATCTCAGTTGGCAATGAAAGTTACTCCAACACTTTGTGTTGTCCTTTTTATTTACGAAAACGAAAACAACGGCGCGAAAAAAAATGCACTTTGTTGGGTGGCATTCACTTCTCACAAAAGAGCGTGCAAACCAAAAACGTTCATTTGTTTGTCCAATTTGCTTGTCTATCTCTACACAACGCACACTGATTCACAAAAGATCCCTTTCTCTACCTTGATGGAATGATGGAAAGTTCACATTAATAGACGGAATATTTGCCGGTTGGTTTTCGACCTACAACCTACATTCTACTCACATTGAATGACTAGCATACTGATGAAGTGTGAAATTCATCGCGAAATGAAGCACTCAGACACAATGTGAAAGACCCAAGACTGAGAAGGAAATCGTACGGTAAGTACCTTGCAAACAACCTTGAAACAACCCCCTTCAGCTTCAGCTGCGGCAAGGGGTCTTTTCCATATTTTTTTCCAAGCGATAGCTTCTGTTCGCAAACATGTGCACACGCAACCGTTTGAAAATGTCCTAAATGCCATTGAGACACTCCGTGGTTTGCCGCATCAAAGTGAGTTGGTTTGTGGGATAAAATCGACGAGACACATCCTGGAACGTCGGGTCTATAAGAGTCCGCTGAGGTCGTCTTCTTCCTCCGCCGGCGCCGTGCCCTGATCCTCTCCACCACCGTCCGATGGCGCTGGTGCCTTTTTGCTGCCGCCGCCAGGCACCTGCAGATCCCGCGCCAACTTGGCGTACTGCAAAAGACGACTCACTCATGAATGTTGACAGTACAATAAGGCCACCAGAAAGCGTGCGGCACTCCTTCCTACCCCGACGGAGAGCACAAGTCCTGCCCAATGCCAAACATTTGGCTGACTCGGGAAACTTGCAGATTTTGGCAAAAACACACTCGTGCCTCAGGAGCCTGACGGCTGCAACAATGACTTTTACAATGGATTTTTCTCTTTCCTTTCGCGCGACATTCCAGTTTCCTTGGTCTGTGGAGCGCACACGGTGTTTCCACTCACGTCGTTATCGAGGTACTTGAAGAGCGGGTTTTTGCAGAGCTTCGCCACTGTGTCGCCGTCGCACTGGTCGTAATAGTTGAGCACGTTCCCGACGAGCTGCGCCTCTTCCGACGTCGCGAAGCCTTCGTATCTGCACATCAAACACGACAAATGACCGCCTCGATGAGATACCTCGAGTCGAACAACACAGTCCTTGTTTGGAGGTACAGCTGTACCAGAAATGGAAAGGAACAAGCGATACCCCTGTGCAGGATGGTCCAGGGGGCGACAAGCGAGATACCCACACGACATCTGAGCAGCAGAGCAATACACACGTGAAAACCAGGGTCCCGATCATTTCTCATGTGGGAAGAAAAGTGAACTCTTTACTTGGCGCAGCTCTGAAAGGCCTTGTCGGCGGCAACCCAGTCGCCCTGGTGCAGCCGGATCAACACGAAGGGCATGGAGCGCTTGAAGACGAGCGCGAGGTTCCCCGTGCGGCTCAGCATGTCCATCTCCGTCTGCAGCGCCTCGGCCGCCTCCTCCAGCCTGCGCGACACAGACACCCAACTGTGCGTTTGACTTGAGTGGCTTGACCTGATCGCACGTCAAAGAACTCGAGTGTGGACGAAGAGCCTTGACAAATCCGTCGCATCTAGCACGGACAAGTTTCGTCCACGGACAGGGAACGTTGGACGTTGGACGCGCCCAACCGCAGGAAACTCCTTTGCGGCCAAAGCTACTGCTGCCTGACAAGGCCACACAATCGGAAGCTTGGAAGCACAATGCGTCTTCACCAGTGATGTTGTAGTCGTTGCTGGCAAATACCGACACCTGTCTACGTCACCAATTCTTTTTTGGCAACTGTCTGTTGTCACAAGTGCAGCGCCCTCAACAAAACACTTCTGATAACCCGGTGGTGGGACGAAGCGGTCTTCAGTGAGAAAAACCATGTTGTTGGTCGACGCTACCCACCGTTTCTGTCTGACTAGAAGTCTGCCTGCTTTTCCCAAAGCTTCAGCGCACGTCCTGGCGTTGTCTTCTGCCTGAAGGAGTCAAAACACACGAAATGTGAAATTTAAATGTTCTTCCAGACACAAAAACTTTCAGAAGGAAGAATACTCCGAAAACATACATTGTAAATGTCTGCGGCTCGTTTGTACAGTTCAATTGCTCTGTCTGGCAACACAGGTTCAAGCATTCTGCAAGACAAAAGCACATGAACAGAAGCAAACACAGTGTGATACAAACGTGTTCAGAAAACTGAACCAGATCCCATGGCGCTTGATTGTGCACCTACTTAGCTCCCTTGTCAAGCACAAGGGCTCCAGTATCCGGGGTTCCGTGCTCGAGAAAGAGCTCGGCCGCCTGTTCGATGTATTCTCCCGCCTTTTTCCACTCCTTCAGCTCCTTCTGACACATCGCTGCCGCTTCCCACGACCTGCAAAATACACCGGTCAATTGATTTTTGAATCATGGAGTGGGGTGTCGACTTATTTCGACTAATTTTTGAAGATATGTCCAACACTCACTTTCCAGAATGAAAATATCTGGACGGTTAAGGTCAAGGAAAGTTTGCGAAAATGTTGGGAGAATAGCGACCTCACAGTTGTGTTGGGTGAAAACAAAGTCTTTTCTGTGAAGTTCAACAAGGATACGACTTCATGTCCTTTTCGATCTCCGCGCAATTTAAATGCGCATTGGTCGCCTGATCGTACGCTCGCGCAATCTTGAAAGCAACCGCTGCAATAGCAGAAAAAAACACAAGTTGACACACATGTGCAGAACCCACAATCGATTCAATTGAAATGTTCCAAGCCTCCAGACAACTGATCACGACCACGGAAAAGTACACTGCAACTGAGACGACAGTTTGCAAGTTGCTTGACGGGCCGGACGCTGATAAGTTTGCGCAGCTCACCCGCTTTGTTGTATTCTGCAACAGCTCCATCTCTGTCGGGTGTTCTGCTGAAGAAGGAAGTCTTGATGCTGCAACAAAGACGAGCGTTTCGCGTGCTCAGATCTACTCATTCTAAACTTATCAAGCGATGAGCACAATCGCCTCTCAGTGAGTACGAGGGGGATCCCAATGCTGACGGTGCAATGACCATGTTGTATCACCTTTATGTTGGAGGGGTCAACTCAGCGATTTGTGGCCACAGAATAGTGTCAACTCATCCCAATTTATGAGTGCACAAGGTGATACAACATGTACTGCACCGTCAGCATTGGGATCCCCCTCGTATCCGTCACTCTTGATCACTGCTATGAATTTCTTTGTCGTGAGTACCCTATGCCCCTGCACAATAGTGACCAGGGTGTTCGATGTCATCAATGTGCAGGTTCACAAAGAAAATGGGGCACACGGTTTGACATTTGCTTGTTATGCTGACCGCCCGAAATGAAACCCCCTCGTACCATTGCCATGGTCACGTGAAACTTGCTGCTGTTTCGAATCTTACCACTTTTCTGCCTGTCGAATGTGTTCCAACCCTTCAGCAATTTTCTTGTCACTCGACGCCATTTTGATCGTGTGAAGCCTATTCCCCAGTACTACAGAAAGTATTTTATCAACATGTGTGCTTGCTTTGGTGTGGCATGACAACAAACACTGCGTTTTTCCAATATTCAAATGCCTTTTTGTTTCAACCAGAGGTCATTGGCTCTCCCTGTGGTTTCGCGGGATAAACTGCAGACGCAGCTATTGTCTTCAGTATTTAGGTACAGTTTTGAATATCAAATCAATACCATTTTCATCAGGTCAATGTCGGCGCATTTAGAACTCGTCACGAATTCAAAATAAATAAATAAATAAATAAATAAATAAATAAATAAATATATAACACAAATACAAATGGGGTCGGAGAGGTCTCATTTCTGCAACAAAAAAGAAAAAAATATATGTAAAAATAAACAATCAATAACAAATAAAAACAAAACAAGTATTGTATTCACTCATTGAAAACAATTTAACACTCATTCATGATTGTGAATGTTACATCTTGAACGAGTACAAAGTCAATTCTTGCTCAACAATTTTCTTCTTCTTTGTAATCCCAGCACTTCAATTTCCTCTCTTGTGAATTACGATTTTCTGCTTCTTTTTATCCACCAGTCTCAAATCTCAGTTTGAAAAAAAAAACCCAAACAATTCTTTGAATGTATTCAGACAAAAAAAAATATTTGAATGTGTTCTGACAAAAAAAAAAAGTGAAGTTTTTGCTTTTTTTTGTAGCAAACAATTTTGCAGATTTTGGGTTGTTCCTATTTTTCTTCATCAGCACCTTGCAAACTTGTCTTTGCACTGAACTTGAGACATATTTTGTTGGTATCTCTCAAAATTGATGAACTTTTCTGCAGTGGAATAATCTGTTCAGAAATCCTTCATTTCATGAATATTTTACTGTGAACTGAAGACAAATGATCTGCTGCTCTCAAAATTTGAGGAAAAAGTTGACTTCCTCATGACCTTTCATCCACAACTTCAAATCTTGACAACTTGCAGAATCAATGGTTTGACAGGCATCATCAAATTTTCAGTCCGAATGTGAAAGCCTTCCGACAACCGCACACCTATAATTCTGATGTTGTTTCAACGAACGATTTATTATTCAATAACAAATGAGATTGTACATACATTTCAGCTGCTGTTGAATGTACTACGTGATCAATTATTCAATGAAAGACTTTACAATTCCAGAAAACCACAATTCCGGCAATGGATTTCAACACTTCATCTCTTCGAGGCACAATGTGATCAGAATGTGAAACAGATCCACTGAACAAACTTGTCAGGTCAGTAGCGTAACTTTGCAAGCAAAAATCAGAGGAAAATCGTAATTGTTTCAGCACAAGTGGCCTTGCGAGTTGTTCACCTTGCAAGAAAAAAAAAAGCTCAAAATGTCAAAAAGGTTTGCGCTGACAGCTTGCAAACATCGCGTCACGAGCGAAACAGAATAAAGAGCAAAATCATTTCATCGTCCCCTCCCGCTGAGGTGAAACACGCCAGCGATGTGAACCCTTAGCAGGAGTTTCCGTGTCTCGACGTGAACGGACGTTGCAAAACAACTCTGGTGCGAATGGAGATTTTGGACAGACTGCCCTCCCACCAGAGTGAAGCGATTGGTCGGGCGCTCATTCAGACATTGTCCGAGAACTCTGGCTTCACGCTTTTCATGCTGTTGCTTTTATTTCATCACCATTGGCCTCTTGAGTCCTCTTTTCTTCTGTGAACTTTCACACACGAATGTTCCGCATTCTCGTCACGGTCGTATTTTTTTTGTCAAAATGTAGTCTTGCCACTGAATCCACTGCGTATGTTATTCTCCCACACACGTCACAAAACAAAAGTTACCAGCTGACAACACAAATCACCTGTACATTGAGTCATCTGGCTGTCCATTTGTGAAGCGAGGTTCCAGCTCAACGGAGGCCACCTCAACTAGGCTCAGTCTGTCACACAATCAAGTGATCCTCTGCCAGCCTGGTAACGTCACCAACTAGTCAACACTCTCGGTCTTCTTCTCTATGCGCGCAGGCGATCTTCTTTTGCGCTTGTTGGCGAGGGCGCTGGAGATGGAAAGCCCGGGCGTGGTCGGGCCCACCTCCGGCGTGTTGAGAGTGGAGGCGGCGCCGGGGGCTGCGAGGGAACCGACCCCCTGCCCAGAGAGACCGATTGGACCCTCGGTGAGCAGGTCGATAGAGTCGTCTCCAAGCACAGGGTCCGCCAGCTCGAACAGCGACGAGTACGAGTCGTTGTTGGGATCGTAGCTCACCAACTCGTTCCCTTTGAACCAAAGGATTGATCAATTCTCGTGTGAAGGTGAATTGAAGAAGGCGAGCATCAAACCTCACATTGTGGCTCGGTGTGTAGCGCAAGAAAATAACACCCAACCCAGACCCTTGTGTGGAGGTCTTTCAGTGAAATCTAACTGCTGTGGATTTGAGCAGAAACTCTCACCCATCACATCTGTTGTGTTGTTCGCGCCACTGTCCGCCTCCATTATCTGATCCAGTCCAATGTTCCCGAACAGCTGAAATAAACGGTGCAGGTTCAGCACACCCAATCGAATCAAATAGGACCCACCCTTTTCTCATGTTCGTTGAACACGTCAGGCAGATCCACAAAACAAAGTTCAGCGCAGAAAATTTCTTTGGAGAGTTGTAGCAATCACGGACTGTTCCGGACCGGTGTAGCTTTTGTTGATTTCAATGGACAAATGCACACGGTCAAGTGGAAGTCACTTGGGGTGGGGAGGGAGGGGGTCTCTGCCATCGGTCGGACAATTGGGTCACCGGACCGATCTGCAGATCGGTGGTTGCTACAACTGCCAATTCTGATGAGCTTCAGTGATTCCTCCACCACAAAAAGCTGAAAAGAGTGCACAGAGACAAGTCCAGTTCTCAGCATGAACAATTCTGCGACTTTCCTTTCCACTGCGGTCAGTTACAGGTGTTGTTTACGCTGCGACACTCACCATGTTCGGATCCGGGGTCCGAGGAACAGGGCCCTCCGGATTGAACAGCTGAAAAACAAAGCACTCGTACTGCGGGTCTCTGTGGGGTCTTTCACCAGAGTGATATTGTGGTTCCTCTTCAAATCACACCGTTTTTCTGGGTGTCAAAAACGTGTTCAGAATGAAGATCTTCACAATGTAGGTCCCTTTGCCATGGACAAAGTTTGCTCAATTCCACCCTCCAGGTTGGGTCCACGAGACTGACAGTACTCACGCCGTGAATGGTGTTGAGGGGCAGCGAGTAGCCGTCGCCGGACAGCATCTCCTTGAGCACGTCCAGGTTCGTCTGCATCCCGTCCACGTGCTCCATCACCTCCATACTGCGGTGCAACCAAAGTGGCGTCGCTCTTGAAACTGAAGCGGCAGTGCGTCTCATTCGGTGCTGAGAGAATCCAGCCAGCTTCAACATTCGCAATTTTTCTACAGCTCTTCGAATTGCCCTCACACCGGTCGAACTCGTTTGGTTTCTTACACGTACCGAAAAAGATCCTTCTCTCATATCGAATGCATTTCACGGACAAAACAAAATCCCATGAAATTGCAATACACTGCGATGAGATGCCGCCAAACCACCGAGGAGAACATGGCTTACCTCCAGCACTCTTACCTTCAGTGAGTACAAACGGCGTATCCCAACACACTCAACTCACTCCTTACCACAGTGACTTTCGTGCTCTCAACCTACACTCACAAGACCATGGGACGTGAATCACAAAGCCATTCAATTGAAAGAAAATTGAACATTTGTTGCTTTCGTGGTGTGGTCACCGTTGAGATTTTCCCACTTGACACAAAATACCGAGAAAGTCTGAAGAAATAAATATGTGCACGCAGCGACGGTGTTTGGTGTCTCAAAGCCCTTCCATCAAACTGCTTGGTCAGCATGTGAACGCAATGCGACTGGGTTGTGCGATGATGGAAGTGCTGCGGACAAAAGGAACCGAAGTCGAACAAAACTTTCAGCTTGTTTTTGTCGGGTCTTGTGCGGAAAGGCTACCGAAAGGCGAACAATCGTTTTGCATCTTGACGTCCCATAGACCATACACTCTCACACAATCCATTTGCTCACATCTTCGGACTAGGTAAGGCGGCCGACTGTGCAAGCGGTAGCTCGGTGGTCACGACTAGTCCTTGGCCACCGGACATCGCTGTGTCAGTCGACGTGGTGGTGGTTGAAGCGGCCGCGGAGACGTTGGCCACCGACCTACTCAGGTCCCCTGGTTGCCGGGAGACGGACGTCGACGGTTGCTGCAGCGCCACCAGCATGTTGGGCGGGATGACGACCGGCGCCGGGGGCTGCACGGTGGCGCCGACAGTCCCGAGACTCCCGCTCGACGAAGACGCCGTGGCAGTGGTCTCAACTGGCAGCTGAAAACAGCAAGCATGCAAAGTCAACAGAGAAGGACCTTGAAAAACGTACACGTTTGTGTTTGTCGGTAGCTTTTCTGAGGGCACATTGTAATTTTCGCTGGTGTGAACCAGCCTCGTTTGTGTTTCAGGTTTTTGAACAAGACCCGATACCTGCAATACAATTCGACTAACTGAAGAGAAAACACAACTCTACGAGGGTGGATTCCATTCAACCTTTCCCGATATTTGCATGCAGTGGTGAAGTCAACCGAGTTCACCGGTGTCGGCGCCCCAATTCACCCCCCAGGCTCAAAACACCCCCCGGTGTTTTGGGGCGGCTCGTACGATCGGCGGGTGTTTTGGGGCTAGGATTGGTTCTTTGCCTGTATGTTTCTATGTTTTGGCATTTAGTCACAGAATCGCGGTCAACTTATCACTGTGCTTACATCAGGAAAGGTAGAACGGAATGCACCCTCGTACTTGTTGAATTACGACACTTGCTCGCGTCATAACAAGACTCACCTGTTGACCCATGATGGCGCCCGTGTTGCCGAGTCCGCTCCCTCCCGCTGCGGTCGCGCCGAACACGTTGGGCTGCGGCTGCTGCAGAGTCGTCTCCGCCTCGAGGATCGAGTCGAGCCCGTCGAGCGTCGCCGAGTCCACCTGCTCCACCGAGTACGGCTGAAGCAACAAACCAACCACACGCTTTCGGGGCTGCACGAAACGGATTTATGAAGGTTTGATTGAGGTAACGGAACTCGGGTGACACTGTCCTGCTCACCTGCACAGCTGTTTGTAGCTCAGGGATGGCGGAGCTGCCGGACGGGACGGGTGCCTGGATCGGGGACGGAGATCCATCCAGCACTTCGTGGATTCGTATCCCCGGAGGTGAACCGTCCGCCTACAAAACGAAACGTGTACAGACAAACAGAAAACACCTGAAGTGAGTGGAAAGCAGATCCAAAGTCCCACCTGGCCAGTGAAGTGATCACTCAGTTTCAGTTGTGGTCATGTGACCAGTCCTCCACCTACAAGGACAAGATGTGAAGAACTTACGATGAGCGGCGGGGTCTGCAGATGCCGCACCTTGGCAGCGCTCGGTCCGTCGTGCGTGTCGGTGATCATGAGAGGCATCTTGCGCTTTGACCCCAAACCGCGCTGTCCTCCAACAAGCGACACCAGGAAGTGAATCAACTGCAAGAAGGAAAGAATTTATTTGCTAAGGTGAGACAAGAAAGATTGCCGACAGCGAGGGGCACTTTTTGTTCAGTGAGCGAGGAACGGAAACGGAACATTGAAGCACACAAAGGCAGTTGAGCTTCACAAATCAAAGCAACAAACACGAAATGAATTGAGAAACGAACCTTGTTGACAACCGCCTGTTGCTTCTGGTGCTTTGAACGAAGCGATGCGATCTCCTGCCACAAAGCTTCATTCTCCCTGAAACACGAAATGGGCAGTTCTCGCAAAACTATTCACACCAACCTGTTTGTTCTCCACAAAGCGTGTTTTGTTTGTTCTTGCTTTTGAAATGTCAGGACAGATATGCTTTCGAAAGCGCGCACTTTTTGAGGCTTGCGAATTGGGCGTTGTAGTTTTCCTGCTTCCCCTTCATGGTCTGCACGTCGTTCAGCACCTTGTACACATCGTTCGGCTTCACCTTCACGTCGTCGCCACCGCCGCCACTCTTCCCTCCAGCAGACACCTGTGGTGTGACCAGCGTGAGCTCTTCTTGTTCAGTGTCCTCGAGAGACCATCAACAAATGAAATACTGCTTCTTGAACAACACGTTCTCACAAGTCCATCCCACAAAAAGAAGCGAGGAACAGACGGACGGACCTTTCGCTTGATGAGCTCGAGCAGCTGCTCCTGGCCGCGCATAAAGTACTGGTGCGTGAACTCCATGTCGTCCTTCTCCACCTTCAGCCCGCCGTGCTCAACGTGCGCTACCTTCCGAAATCCGTCTGAAAACAAGAACACTTGGTGGTATTGACACACGCTCACAGCCGCTATTTCGTCTTGCTCAACCAAGAAAACATTTCGGGAGTGGGGTGGGCGTCTTCTATATTTTTTATTTGTTCTCGAAACTACTTCTTGAACGACCCCAAACTCTTGATCTGCAACCTTTCGGGGACGACGTTTTCATCCTGAAACTTTCTTTCTGGCCAGAGGAAGGGAAAATCTGTTGCCCATTTTTCAAAAAGAAATCCTGGATGACCCCTCTCCCAGGATTCCCCAAACTCGAGCACAGCAAGATTTTCACGTCCTTCTGCAAAGTGTTTGAATTCAGTTTCGCGCACAGCTCCAAATACTCACACATGTTGAGTTGGCGGATGAAACTTGCAATGTTGCTGTGTTTGAAGTACATCGGTAGGATCTCCTTGGCAAATCGCCCCTGGTCGAAAACATGGAAACTCTGTCCGCTCTGAAAAACACAAAACCAAACTGTTCACGCACTGGAGACTGATGACCTGAGAGACTGTAAGCACCTTCAGGTGGCCGTCACGGGAAACAGCTGTGTTCCAAGAAGAAAGCTATGAACACAGGTGCACCGTGAACAGGGCAATGACCAAGCGGGTGATGCCACTTGGACCAGGTGGTCACAGAGGAATTTTTAAAGTCGCCATTGTTCCGAAGACCCTTTAGACATGTCTCCTCTATGTTCGCTAAGTAGCCTGGGTGGGAGGAATGTGGTGATGACAACTGAGAATTGTTTGCAGCCACTACCCCTGTAGACTGCCATCACCTCCATGACCACAAAATAACGACTGGTGAGTAATTTCTGTGGAGCTTTCCCCTCCCCTCCGACAACTACCCAGTGGTTTTGTGTGTAACTGACAAATTGTCAGTGGTCATTGGAAGGGGGGGGGGGTTACCGGTACTGAGACTCCCTCACCAATTGCAGTGCAGAACACAAGTTCGCTCGTTCAGACACGCCTTGTGTTACTGAGAGTGAAAAGAGCCACCTTTTAGAGGTTGAGCCATCAACTCGTGGACAACCAAAGACGCTGAATTCAGCTGGAACTGGACACACTGTGAACACACGTACAAGTCAACACCTTGTCCTGTGCGGAGTCAATTTCTGTTCCTTCTGTCTTTATGCCGACAACACCCGTTCGAAAGAGGTTTCCACAATATTCCTGCAAAACTCAGGCCCATGTGATGGGTTTGTGCACTTGTTTGCAGAGTATAGAATCAAAGGATGAAGGCAAAATACGAGGTTCCTACATTTAATTCTTGGATTTAACATGTGCAGTTTTCTGTAGTCTGTGTCGATCACAAACAGCAATTGTGAGCCGATCGCAGCGAGCACTGCACATGATAAATCCAACAATTAAATGTAGGAACCTCGTATGAGACGTCTGTGTCGGCTTTTTGCATAACAACCTGGCTGCGACCACTGAGAAACCGTGTTTGGAGTCTGGTCAGTGTCATTGTGCTGCAAACCAGTTCCAGTCTTTCTGCCACAAAGACACTTCGCTTGTGATGTCAAAAGAGTGTTGTTGTCTCGACAAGACGCATCTAGATCTTAACTCTACTCTTGTCTGGACCAAGCATGGCGAAACTGAAGAAAAGAAAAACTGACGGGGTCCCAACAAATCAGTTCGTCCGTCTCTTCCTCATCCACAAGCCTCCACAGCTTCGTCAGGAAGGCAGGGACAGTCGACGATGCGTTCTCCAACGACGCAGTCATTTTCAACATTTATCAACTTTCTTCTGATGAAACAACAAAATCTTAAGAAATATTTCACTGTGTCATTTGGTGGCCATGTTGGTATAACGTCATGACACAACCACAAGAGGGCACCTGTTGTAAGAAATGTGGCTTCTGGTTTCGTGCTTCAATCTGATGCAAATACGTCTGTCATGGGCTATCCACGACAAAATTAAACGCAACATCTTTGCATTTGTCTTGTGAGATGTTTCCATTTCTGTGGGGTTGATGCCTTTGGATGAAATTGACATTTTTGGAACACGTCAGCTTTCAATTAGCTGCTGCCACCTGCAGTTTCGTGGAATCTGTGGGCGAAAAAAGGGCAGCGGTGGATATTATTCAGCATGTCCAATCAGACTGTGAAACGGAAGGTAGATGCCACAGAACACGAAGAAAAGGACATCGAGGTAGTTTTTGTTGACTAAGTTAAACTTGGAAGAGTACAGGTCCAAAGACTTGCAAGTAGTGAAGACAACTGATGTGCATTTTGTGGGGTTTTGAATTATCGCTCACATAAGCGTGGTCGCTGTTATATTTGCATGTTTCGCTGACCGCACACGGCAGCTCGGGCACCAAGTGAGCACTGCAGTCCAGTCAAGAGAAAAGACACATTTAGTCCGACCGGATCCGAGTTGTGTGATTCCGCCACTGAACCACGTTCCAATCCAGGGTGATGTTCACAGATCCGAGTGAACTGAGGAGGAAAGACCCTTTCATTGGAGCCAAAGACCTAGATTTGGGTGAGGGTGTGTGTGCACCCACACGGGTGTGTGCACCCGTCAGGCCACGACAACAGTGGGTTCAGAGTCTCCCAACCTTTCGAATTTGAAGTATCCTCGCTTTCACTCGAATTTTATTCACCGTCTGGACAGGACTTCTTCAGAAGCTCGGCTCAGGAAGACATCACCAGCGATACGTCGAATGACGATACCACAGACTCCGAGGAGAGCGAGTATTCAGGACTTGAGGATGAAGGGAGCGACAGTGACGGGGAACTGAGCGATGATGAAGATGAGGTAAACGCCTCCAGGGGATGTTTTATCATCACGAACACTTGAAACAACAACTCAATGGAGCTTGCGGTAATTCAGGCTTTCCGGTCGCTATGTGTTTCGGTCGCTTTGTGTTTCGATTGTTATGTGTTCTTGTCACTATGAAAATTATTTAGATATTTATTTTGATATCGTATTCCACAATGCACCCAAATGTACCAAATGTACCAAAATTATATTGTACGTTACATGTATAACGCTTACCGGTACCTAAATCTTTGCCAAATATCCATTTTGAATGAACACTTTCCTAAATTCTCAAATTTATGCCCGTACTTTGACCCCACCTGAAAACTACACACAAATGCTTGAAAATAAAAAAAATAAATTTCACCAGGCTTACACCCAACCAACATGCTACATTTCATCAAATATTTATACTTTCTAAGATATTGCCTACTTTGCAGTGAAGTATACATTTCTCTGACTCTAATGATGTGAACTTTGTCCTCACAATTCAAACTTGACAAATTCCTTTTGCATTATGCTTGACTCAAATGATTCAAATGATCCAAATTTAAAATTCACCAAGAAAGTGCTGTTCACAACTTTAAATTCCTTGATGCCTTTGGTGATATGTTTCGGCCACTCACCATTTTGAGCAACCTGAAACAATTGAGCAACCTCCTCAAATCACCGAAAAACCGGCAAGATTCCTGGCGTGAACAGACGTCCGAAGTCAGACTGATTGCTTTCACGTGACATTGTGCGAATTCGGAGCTACTTATGTTCGTTTGCACGAATCACAGGGATGGCTGCTTTCCCGATCTGATCGCAGTTTTCCAAACTTAATCCAGGAATCTGACGATGAGGAAGTGGCGAGTGAAGATGAAGGGGAAGTGTCGAGTGAGGATGAAAATGACACGGCCAACAACAACACGGTGACATCAGAGGAACAGCCTGGTGCTAGCACGTCAACGGAAGGTCTCGACAATTCGCAAAGGCCGAAGAAAAAACGCGCAAAAGGAAAAGGCGAAGGCAGCTCTGATTCGCAAAAGTCCGAAGGAGGCACAAACAAGAACGACAAGGAGGACGAATACGCAGTGGATTCTTCTGATGAGGAGGTTTGTGCTTGAGCACTTTTGGTGCAGTGGGGAAAATTCATCAATTGGGTTTGCTGCCTCGCTTCAAACTTTTTCGCCATTACGTGATGCAGCAAGTTTTCTGGGTTGTTTTCTGCGCAGGACGTGCGGAACACTGTGGGTAACGTGCCGATGGAGTGGTACCGCGACCTCGCGCACATCGGCTACGATCTGGAGGGAAAACGTATCACCAAACCTCCCAGCGGCGACGAGCTGGACGAGTTCCTCAGCAAAATGGACAACCCGGACTACTGGTAACCGATTTCTCTTGAGAAGTTTCAAGCTTCATTTTTTCGGAGTGGCTGCTGTGGAACTGGGGTGAAAGGAATATGTTCCTGAAATTGTGGTTTTGTACCGGTATCTTCTGTGAAGATGAACCACCGTAGCTTTCTCACGCACGGCATGTGTTCTCAGGCGCACTGTAATGGACAAGTCGACGGGACAGAAGGTGCGTCTGACGGACGCGGACGCCGAGCTGGTACAGCGCATGCGCCGGGGGCTCTACGCCGACGCTGACTTTGATCCCTACAAGGTGAACATTGTGTGCGCGTGCGTGCGTGTTTTGTCTGCGCCTCGAAGACGCAGAAGGACGATTCATCAGTTCACCAGAAATACTCTGAAGGGTGTCTGATTGTTCAAAAGAGAACACTGTCGCTTTGTTGCATGCAAATGTGTTTTGTTGTGCTGAAAGGGTGTTGAACTTCGTTTTTGCAGCCTTGGGTGGACTTTTTTACGTTCGAGAAGATGATTCATCCAGTGACAAACAGACCCGAGCACAAACGTTCCTTCATCCCGTCGAAGTGGGAGAAACTCAAGGTGAGTGTGCGCTGCGCTGCTCGCCATACGAGCTGCACCTGTCACGCCTCTGCTGATGATACCGTTGGTAGCCGTTCTGAAAACTCAGCACTGATGAATGACCCACGTCTGAAGAGGCGGTTTGTTGTGGGCGAATTTTGCTTCCATCAATGAGTGGCATCCTGATCAGGATGAATTGCTTCTTGCAGGTGGGGCGGCTGGTGCACGCCATCAAGATGGGCTGGATCAAACCGAAGGTGAAAAAGGACGAGAATGAGGATCAGTTCTACCAGCTGTGGGCTGATGACGACCAGGTGAGGGCTTGTTTTGTTGAGGAGGATTCCTCGACTCCAGAAATTCTTTTGTTAGTGAGGGCAATGTCGTGACGTGGTCATCAAACCCAACAGTTTCTTTGCTGGGGACTTCGTCTCGAAGTCATCCTGGGAAATTGAGTTTTCATTGTTTCCATTGCGACGTCTTGCAGGCGGACATCACAAAACGGTACCGTGATCACATCCCGGCGCCCAAGCTGCAACTGCCGGGTCACGAGGAATCCTACAATCCTCCTCCAGAATACCTGTTGACAGAGGAAGAGGTGGGTGGTGTTCATGGTGTGCTCTGGGGTCAAACACATCATCGTTTTGTCCGCACACGCAGTGACTCGTGCCTCTACTGATGACACTGTTGGTAGCCGTTCTGAAACTCAGTTCAACACTGAAGAATGACCGACGTCTGAAGAGTCACGACTGTGGTTTGATGCAGAAATGAAATTGCCACAGTCCAGCGCAAATCAAGCCGTGTGATTGGTTCCCACAGGAGTTGGCGTGGCGCGAGAAGGAGCCGGAGGAGCGGAAGCTCAACTTCGTGCCGCGCAGCTACTCATGTCTGCGCAAAGTGCCCGCGTACTCGCAGTTCATCAACGAGCGCTTCCAGAGGTGCCTCGACCTCTACCTCTGTCCCCGGCAGCGCAAGATGAGGGTAGGTGGAGCCACTCTTCTTTCTTCTGTTCAATAGAGAGATGAACATTGTCTTCCGCTGTAGTTTGTGTACCAAAGTTGCCGCCTCACAGTTGATTCGCGTTTGTTTGTTGCAGATGAATGTGGATCCAGAGGACCTGATTCCGAAGCTGCCGAAACCTAAAGACCTGCAGCCCTTCCCAACCACACAGGCCATTGTGAGTTTCTCCGAGCAATCTGATCTGATTCTTTGTTTCATGAGGAGCTGATAGATCTACTTAATTTCTCGATGGAAGTAGCAGGCTGACAGTACTGAAAATCTTTCTTCAGATCTACAAAGGCCACACGAGTCTGATCAGAAGTGTCAGCGTCGATCCGAACGGACAGTGGATTATGTCAGGTACGTTGACTTTTTCTCCACATCGGAACACGTTCTTTCCTCAGATTTTCGGAAAGTACAAAGCCAGCAATTTGCTCCTCAAAAAGAAAAAAAAGAAATTTTGCAAACGTGGTGTTTTGTTTGGGCTTTCTCTTGAAAACGCGAACGAGAAAACTTGAAACCGCCGGCGCACATATCCCGGTTAAATTTTGAACATTTGGTGTTTTGCATAAAGACCCCAACTACAGTCTGTGTGTGCGTGTGCAGGTTCTGACGACGGCACGGTGCGTCTGTGGGAGGTGGCGACGGGACGCTGTATGAAGACGCTGCGCGTCGGAGGCGTCGTCAAGTGCGTCGCCTGGAACCCGAACACCAGCTTCTCTCTGGTCGCCGCCACTGTGTAAGTATGCAGACGGTGGATACGGGGAGTTTTGTTGTGGAATGAAATGTCGGTGCTTCTGTTTTCTATCTTCAAGTACATCATGAATTTCGAAGGTGTTTCTGAGGGTTTGTTTTGAAGTGTTGGTTCTGCCATGTTCCACTGTAACGTGTGGAAAAATCGCTGTTACAGAGACGATAGCGTGATTATCATCAACCCGGGTCTGAGCGACAAACTCGTGTGCAGCAGAACGGACGAGATGCTTCAGTCGTTCGAGCCCAACCCGGATCAAGTGAACAGTGAGTGTGCTTCCAATCTTCAGCAGAGGTCGCAAAACGGGGCAAACAAAACGCAAATAGCTTGCACGGTTTGTCGTGAAGGAGCCAAGCTGAGAGCGTTGAAGACGTGCCAATTTCCCGCGTGTTGGTTTCTGCGAAACTTCATTGGGAGACACCGGTGCCTGCAGGCACATGTCTGGAGAAATCGGGAGAGGATCTCATTTCTTGGTTCAGCACATTGATGGACCAACGTGGAGCCTTACTTGGCGCTTGATAATTTCGGCATGTTTGGCATCTTTGTTCTTGAAACATCCAACAAAATGTGGAAAGGCAGATTGGAGAGGGGAGGAACTTTTCGTCGCAGGAAAAGGACGCGAGACTTCTCTTTGCGAACAAAGGGCAGGAGTGCCTTCCGTATCAGATGCAGCACTTGAGCCATCGTCGGGAAGGGATTCCTGCACCCATGCTGGGTCAAATTAGGTGTCCCGGGGACTCGAACTGGCATTCAATTGGACCCGATTTCGAACGCTTGGTTCAGGGCATGGAGTGTTTTTTCAGAGCTGCCGGTAGAATGGCACGTGTACGATGGAGACGATCGTGAAAACGGACTCCGACTTCGCGTGACTCACGCCAAGGTAAACACGCTGTGAAGAATGTTCCCGGCAGGTCGACACGACAGTTTTCAAGAGGGAACAAGAAAAAATGTGTGGCGTTGTCAACACGGTGGTTTCGGTCGCTTCGTAACACCGCCATTCCGAAGGACGCAGTTGAGATGTTGTCAGATGATTTGTGGGTGCGTCGTGCCACTTCTGGGTGGGACAACTTGTCTCACTGCCTGCCGTGTGTGGGTTGCAGAAGGTGCAGGACGTGGTGTGGCACGGGCGCGGGGATTACTTCGCCGTCGTGCAGCCGGACGCCGGGAACATGGCGGTGCTCATCCACCAACTGTCCAAGCGACGCACGCAAAATCCGTTCAAGAAGAGCAAGGGGCTCGTGCAGAAAGTCGCCTTCCATCCAACGAGACCCTTCCTCCTCGTGGCGGTGAGTTCTGTCTTTGCCGTGGTGACAAGTTTCGTCGTAGTTTGCGACAGACGGTGTCACCTTCATACAAATTAGACTTTCTGTGATGTTCTTTGCCAATTTTTTTCACACTTGGAGGTCTTGCTTTGCAGACGCAGCGATATGTGAGGGTCTACAACCTGCTGAGTCAAGAGATGACCAAAAAGCTAATGACCAACTGCAAATGGGTGTCCAGCTTGGCTGTCCATCCTGGTGGTATGTACTTACGTTGAGTTTTGTCCTTTGACAGCCCTGACCCTCCTCACTGGCAAGCGAGTTGATACTTTAGTTGGTTCCTGGCAGTTTAGGGCGTCCTTTGCAAGCGTCTCATCAAACTTTGACAAGAGATTTGCCACACAGGGTAGAATTGAAATGCCTCTCCTGATGACAACGTTGGTAGCCGTTCTGAAGAAACAAAGAACTGAAGAATTACCTTCGTCTGAAGAGGCTCAGACACGCAATTTGATGTGTTCCTGACGTTCGATTGCGCACGTGTTTTCTTTTCGCTGAAGAACCTTTTATTCGCAGGAGACAATGTGATTGTGGGAAGCTACGACTGCAAGCTGTGTTGGTTTGATCTAGACCTGTCGAGCAAGCCCTACCAGACACTCAGGTAAGAGTACCGAGCCTCTACGCCCAAGCAATGTTTGCAGGGTTCGCATTGCGACGTGTTGTGAACAGTTGGGCCCACAATGAAACTGACCAAGCTGCACCGTTGTCGACGTGTTGCAGGCATCACAAGGCGGCGGTGCGGCACGTCGCCTTCCACCCGCGCTACCCGCTGTTCGCGTCCGCGTCCGACGACGCCTCCGTCATCGTGTGCCACGGCAAAGTCTTCAAGTGAGTGCGCAGCCTATCTGTCTCAGTGAACTGTGTGGGTGTGCAGACCCCATGACGTTCTTCAAGTCGGGCGTGAAAAGGGTGATCGTTGCAGAAAGGACCGTGCGTGGAAACAATTTAGGGATAAGAGTTTCTGGACGAGTCAGAGTGACGGACACACGAATCGAACCCTCGTAGTTTCGGTTTGCGTGGAATCATTTCATTGACTCTTGGTTCGTGTTGCAGCGACCTCCTGCAGAATCCGCTCATCGTGCCGGTCAAAATCCTGCGCGGCCATGAGCGTCACAAGGAGCTGGGGGTGCTGAGCTGCGTGTTCCACCCGACGCAGCCGTGGCTCTTCTCCAGCGCCGCAGACAACACCATCAGACTGTACACGTAGCGCGTCCGAGGTGGATGTTGTGTGGAATACATCGTTCAGTGTCACTCAGAGCCGTCACTGGATTTCTTTCCCAGACTCATTTTCTTCGGGAGTGCAGTTGAACACTTGGATTTCACGCACATACAGCTGGGGTTAGACACAGCTGGGGTGTGTGACCTTGCGAACATCGCCGTTGTTTCATGCAGCAACAGTGAAAGAGGGTCCAGAAACGTATCGTGCTGAAATGTTCGACTGGGCCCAATCTGGCTGTCGTCTGCGAGTACCTACGGAATTCCGATCCTTTGTTGTTTGGACTCACCGGTGAGTGCTATTTGCCTTTGTTTTAGCAACTTGGCGAAAGCTGTTGTTTTTGGTCAGCTTCGCAGCGACGTTGAATCGTCGACGTTTTCTGTCGACAGAACATCACTTGGGACCACTTTCTTGAACTGAATACTTTGCCAATGTTTATTAAGTTTACAAATCTATCACAGACACGAACAGAAGTAGAATCATGAATCGAAATTTTGTTGATTACGAACAAGAATATCAAATTTCAACGAAGGATACCAACAGCTTCGTTCATTCTGTTTTATAAGTTGATCGAAAGTCGCATGCAAATGGAAAGCAGCGGTTGTTTATCTCTTGAGCGGGGGGCGGGGGCATATAAAATGCACTTCTAGTCAAGAAAATTGGAAAGTGACCCAGATCTGGGTCTTCTGCAGGCGGGTTCAGTTGCGTGTCTCTGTACACTGCGGTTGCTGCGAAGTTTAATTAAAATGGATTAAAATATCTCTGAATGGACATTGCATCGCGTTGTGCTCTGTGTCACCAGTTGTCATGCTTTCAACCCTGTTGAACCTATTTCAAAGCAAAAGGACACCAGGCAAATGTCTTCACGAGTTGAGAAAGTTGTTGGAATGCAAACAAATTGACAACAATTGAGCAAAATCTTCGGTGTTTTCATTTTGCTTGTGGGGGGTGAAGAGCTGTTGTGTTGCCACATCTACAAGCGTACACACTGTAACGTGTGTGCTGAACTCTTGTTTGTATCACGCGTTGTCACTTCAACGACACTATCAGGCACAGCAGTCATAAATGGTTGGTAGTTTTCACACAGTGAGGAATCTGTGTCCAATCCCATCCATGGGCAACTTCACAATGAACTCGTCAAGTTGAGTGAGAGCAATTGCAGACAATAAAACTGGTGTTGGACGGAATATTGACACACGACTAGAGTTTCTGTCTTGGATCTGCTGATGGGTGTTGGTTTCAAGAAGTTGAAGCAACGGAAGCATTTTTCTCCGTAGCAAATCACCGAAAATAAGAAATAAAGCAACCAAATGTCGAGCTCCTGGGCTCGACGCTGATTGGTTGTCTCTCTTGACGCCGCCGCCGCCTATTTGATGTCGCAGAGCAGCGCGACGCCGCGCAGGATCCAGTGATCCGGGTTCTGATTCGTCTTGAGCTCGACGGCCGCGATGTAGGTCAGATCGGTGCGGCGCGGCTTCTTGTAGATCGGACACAGGTACATGCGCGGGTCGTTGGCTGCAGAGACGAGACAGAAGGGAGTTACAAGTGCAGCTCCGTGAAGCTGTGTGGCACATCAAGTTTCTGCGCCCAATCACTTTGAAGGAGCATTTGAGCAACAGGGGGCGGGGTGGTTTCAGGAAGGCTTGTTTGTAGGACACCATCCTAGAATGCAGGAATGGTGCTGGGAGTGGGAGCCGAACTGTGGTTCCTACCATTGGTGCTGTTGATGGCGTAGATGTGAATCACGGGCATTGCCTCGAAGAGCACTTTGGGCTTGGGCTCGACGAGTTTGGATCCCCTGCGGTCCCAGCCGGCGCCCTCCAGGTAGAGCCCGTACACGTAGACGCCCTCCTGCGGCGGCTGCGCGATGTCGTCCTTGACCCAACGCGTCACGTCGTTGTGAAGAAGCACGGTGTCCAGGGCCCAACCCTTGTGCGCGCGCGTCACCTCCTGCACACAACGATCCACTGTGTTGGCGTGTTTGCGTGTGTTCAAGAACGGACCATTTCGCTAACACAACAGAAATGTGTCATTTTCTGCGAAACAGAAGGGCCCTGGTCGTCATGCGCGATGGTTGTTCGCATAAAAAGAAGCAGCGTAACCGACCTGTCTCATGGCGGTGAGGAAGCCCTGCGCGTTGAAGAATCCCGTCATCCAGAAAAGCGCCGGCCGCCCGTCGAAGCACCAGCTGTAGAACTGGTTGTTGCGCTCCATGAGCTCAGTGAACCAGAAGCCCAGCGTGCTCGAGTCCCACGAGATCTGCGAAGTCAGGGAGTCGTGGTTAACTCTTGCCGAGGAAGGATAACTGAGAAATGGCAACATGCGTGTTACTTTTGGTTTAGCAGGAGGCCACCGAGCTTCTTGTGCTCCTGGGTCCTCAGCTGCGTTTCTCAAGATTTGGCAAAGCAGAACATGTCTTTCTGTGTGGAACGTCATCCCCAAGCAGGTGTTGTGTGTGTGTGTGTGTGTGTGTGTGTGTGTGTGTGTGTGTGTGTGTGCGTGTGTGTGCGTGTGTGTGTGCACGCGTTGTCTCACCCGCTGCCACGCTTTGGGGATCTTGGCGTCGTACATGGAGTCGAGCGCGTCGCGCAGCGACTCGGACATGATGATGGTGCCGTCGATCGCGAGTTTGAGGTCGAAGAGCGTGGCGCGCACCGTCGAGATGACGCGCTGGATGCGGTCGATCTCCTGCTTCAGGAAAATGTTCATCGGCTGCAGGTGACCTGCAAGGAAACAATGACTTGGTAATCTCCACCCAACATAATGGAGCAATCAGTCCGTAATGCCAGGGGACTGCGCTCGTATTTTCTGTGGGAAACAACGCACCCATTTTGATGAGTCTGTTCTGGACCTCGAACGGGATGTAGTCGGTGGGCAGCTTGTCGAGCATGTCCTCGGCGAGGCGGTACACGATCGACTCGCGCGTCTCGCCCGACCCGGAGCTCGAGTCCTTCGGCTGGATGCTCAGAATCGTCCCCAGAATCGACGAAGCTGTGGACGTCTGGTACCTGGAGTGGCACATGGAGGACTTGAAAAGAGCACTGCTTGTGCATCACTTGTCTTGAATGCGATGTGTGTTGTCGTGCTCATTGATAAAAATTGCCATTGTCTTGCAGCTCGGAAAAAGAACTAGAAATTCAATCGTGCAATGTCATGCAATGAATGTGCAGCCAGGAAGTTACATTGCAAAACGCAGTTATGTTTCTCGTTGTGGCATCCGCCAGAGATTGTCAATCACATTTCAGACACTTACCCAGGAACAGCAAGTTTGTCTCTTGAGATGAACTCACGTGATATCAGCGTTGGGGTGGAGCCCGAACACTCCCGGAGTATCCACGAGGGGCATGTTGTTGATGAAGTCGTGGTACTCCTGGATCTTGGGGCGGTTCGGAATCGTGTAGCCCTGCAGGGCGCCAAGGTGCGTGCGAAATGACAAGTCAATCAAGTGCACGCGGTCAAGAAAAACAATTCCGCTCACGAAGGGGCCGCAAAATTATGTGCAAAATTGCGACTATTGCGCCAACAAAAATGATGAAAATTCTGAAAAAATGTGCGCTTACGGTGAGGTGAATCAGGGACTGGCGGTATCTGTCCCGATTGTTGGCTTCTTACGCAAACAGGTGCGTGTGGTTTGCGCAAAAAAGTGGTGGGGTGGTCGAAGTGGACAATTTGTAAAAGTGTCCCACACAAACCGCACGATGACACTGGGTGTTTGCACGTGTGCAGTTGTGCAGGACTTACGTGATGTCCGCATTGGGATGCAGCCCAAACACCTCGGGTGTGTCAACGTTGGGCATAGTACTGATGAAGTACATGTACTCCTCGTGTTTGGTTTGTCTGGGGACCGGGTAGTTCTGCACATCGATGCAAGTTTCAAAAGAGAAGGAAAATCGTTGAAAGGTCTTGTGGGTGGACGATGGTCAGATGTCCACAACCGAACTTCTTTGTCCTGACACACCAACTGACTTCAGACCTTGTGACGGGGCTGCACCAAACCCTGGTTCTGAAAACTGTACTCAAACTTGTTCGCGGACTGAGGATGTGCGTCTCAGTCTCACACACCTTGTAGAAGCAGAAGTTGCTCTGGAAGATGGCATCGCTGAACCAAACTTTGCAGAAGGTGTTGAGGAGGCGCTTGTCGAAGTCATCCGTCACCCTGCCCCCGTACTGGATCTCTCCGAACATGTAGCGGATACACGACCACACCACCCCCTGGAGTGAAAAACCCGACAGATCTCTGAAGAACCCTGTTGTGGAACCGTGTGCATTTCAAGTGCGCGAAGCTGCATTCAAGTGGAAAATCTCAGAAGCTTTGATCTTTTTGGACGGTTTTTCTGAGGACTTGACAGGACGCGCACCTTTTTGAGGTCCATGTCGTCGAGGTGGTTCTGCACGTATTGCACGCTCGCGTTGTAGTCGGCCGTGTTGAACTCGTACGGGATGTTCCAGCCCAACGGCCCAAACTTGCGCCGCTCCTGCAGCAGAACGAATGTGCAGTTGGAGATTATCATTTCCTTGTGAAAAGTTTGGGTGGTGTTTGTGCTGTTGGTTGGAATTATAGCAAGTTTGCCAACTTTTGTTCCACTGAAAAAAAAAATTATGGCGCTTTTTTCCGTTGTTGTGAAACAAAGTATGAGCCGCCACGACGAAACACCACGGTACGAGAGTTGTGTTCAGACTGGTTAATTGAGCTGCGAAAACCTGTCGGAACGCGCACAGTACCACAATTCCCTGTTGTTGTCTCAAAATAGACGACTCGTTCCTGTGGCATTTCTCACCTGCACACAGGTGTGGAGGAAGCCGACGGCGTACAGCATGGGCTTCCACTGGGGCATGTTGGAGATGTCGAGGAAGTCCTGCGTGATGTTGGCGTACGTGCGCTTCAGCCCCGCCTTGATGCCCTGCGGAGGCTCGTTCGTGTACTTGATCGACATCTGAAATGGAGAAGACGACAAAACGTGAAAAAGGGGCCTGGGACCTGAAGAAAAGGAAAAGATTGGCGGGGTTTCTGCTGTACGTGCAGGGTGGTTGTGTGTTGTCACGGCTAGGACTGACCTGAAGGAATGTGATGGGGAACTTGGGATGTGGCTCGGTGGTGACGAATATACGGAACTGTTCGTTGACGTTCTCCTGCTCTACGATCTGGTCCATGAGCTCGACGATGTAGTCGAGGCTGAGATGGCAGTTCTGCAGCAGCACCCAGCCGCCCTGGTTCATCATCTGGTTCATGAGTCTGCGAGCCGGCACTTCCTGACCCTGACCCATTGAGATGGCCCTGCAGTCTGGAAACAAAGTTGAAGGTTGAGAGTGACGTTGGTGTTCTCAAGTGGCTGTGCAACTTCAGATGGGAATCTTCAGGAATATTCCCCTTGAAAATGGAAATTTTGGCGCGCGATAGTCATGCCGGCGTACGGATTTGGCCCACTGACCAAATTTGTGTTTCTTGGCCATGGCCTCGATGCTGGCGGTGGGGTCGGAGCCCATGGACAGGAGTCCGACCATCGGGGTGCGCGGGTGCGACTCCTCCCACATCTTCTCCATGTCCAGGATGACGCCCTCGGCGTACTTCTCTCCCAACGTGTCGGCGATGTACTTGCGAGCCTGCAAGTACCGTGCGTGTGAATGCAAATCCAATTCGCACCCCCTGCGTGAGGCTTCTTCTGCAGATATTGTTTGTGATATGATGTGTGATGTCTTGAAGAGACAGCTGCAGGGATTGAGGCTTTCTGGACACGAGACGTCCCACGCACCTGCGCCATGGTTCTGTCCGGGCTCCAGCAGCGGATGAGCAGCAGCCTCCGGAACACGTCGAGGCTGTTGTTGTAGCCGTCCGGGATCATCTCCTCCTCAGGAGCCTCCTTGTCGTACCACTGCTTCCACTGCTTCTCATTGCGAGCCACCTACGATTATAGCTCGCTCGTAGTTTTGGGCAGCACCAGATATTTTTGGGGTGAAACCCGAAAGTTTGATTGGAGTTACGTGACGAGGATTTCAATGGCCACACACAGAACCTTGTGGGAAAGCTACGATGCCTCAGTTGCAAATCTTTGTGACAAGAAAAACTAAATTCACGAAACGGACCTGTTCCTGGATCCCGGAGAACTGGTGCAGGTTGCTGAGCTCGACCAGGTTGAGCCACGTCGCGTCAGTGATCCACTTACACGGCTTGGGCGTCACGACGTTGAGATCGAGACTCGCGCCGCCTGGTGTGCAGAGTGGTGGGTGAGAACACGTCAGAGTTAGACTTTCAGTTTTGGTCGTCTCATATCTCAAGATGCTTGGGAAGCACAGGAAGAAGATTGCCGGTTCTTCGCGGAGTCATTCATTTTCTTGTTGAGTCTGGAGGTTCGTTGTGTTCAGATTGCACTGCACCTTCAGTGCATTCTTGAATCTTCAGGTTTTTAACTGACAGAGCAGCCGAAGCTAAACAGCAGTGGAGTATGTCACTCCACACGACCTGCTGTGATTCTTCGAACGTTGTTTGTCGGTCTGAGACAAGTTGTTCTCTCTGATGGACAAAGTTGTCAAAGACCAGCAGTTTGACTCTGACCTTTGATGAATGTCATGAACTCGTCATGTTTGATTTTTCCGCTCTGCATGTCGATCTTGAGCGCGAGTAGTAAGGTGAAGGTCATCTTGTCCTTCTCGTACAGCCCCCTGCCGGCGTACTTGAACACCTCAAACGTCATGAACTCGATGATGTTGAGAATGCGCTTCGATGGGATCGGAGACTTCAGAGATCTGCAGTTAGAAGAAAGATGGAACAACCGTGAACAACAACTCAGCATTGCAGGAAGCAGCTGAACTGAATTTGCTGTGACAGTAAACAAAGATAAAATCTTTTGGGCTGGGCCTGCAGGAGCTTTGAGTCTCTTCCTCAGAAAAGAAGCACCTTCAGAAGTCACGTCACTCACTTCGCCATGGAGAGATCGAAGAGGCCGAGGAACTGACGGAGCGACGTCTGGTACATGATGTTGACGAAGCTCATCTCGGTGATGAGGAAGTAGAGGATGCTCCCTCTGGTGGCCACGGGGCGGTACTCCTCGCGCGCCGTGTTAATCTTGATTTCCGTTTCCGCCGCGATTTGCAGCTTCTGACTCACGTCGAGCGCCGTCGTCTTGGTGACGTTCAGGACGTTGATGAGATCCTCGTCGTCAACCAGCGAACCCTGTGGGTAGCACAGAGAAGCGGGTTGTCGAACGCGCTTCCAACAAAACAAGGTCCGGGAGAGAGAAACCTTCGTGGACGAAGGCAAACAAGACACTCTGTATGCAGAGTGCCTCAGGCAAGTGGCACCCACTGAGTTTTGTCGGATAAGCCACCATTTTGACCGCGAGCCTGGACATTTTTGGAAAAGGATGGCTGAGGGCAGAAACTGAAGTTCACCTTGGTGGAGGTGAGTCTGTAGAGCAGGTTGTCCTCGAGTTCCTTCATTTTACGCTTGTTGGACATGACGTCCTCGACCAGCTGCACTCGCTCCTTCTCCAGCTCCTAATTGAACAAACATCTCGCGTTCAGTGCAATCAAGTGTCGTTTCTGCCTGCCCACAGAAGAACTCATCGACCTGCCCCTTGGAGCACCATGACGCATTTGCAGTTTCATCAGTGAACAAAGTGATCCTTTTCTTTCTTTGTGGTTCCGCCTGACGCGCGTTCTCGCGGGACTCAGGACTCCGGGAGGCTGAGCTCAACTCACGGATTTCTCGGTGACGATGACGCGGCTCAGCAGCTGATCCTCGAGCCCCTTCATGGTGACGGTGAAGTCGATGATGGCTGTGCGAGCGGAGATCTCGGGGGTGTAGGCGGGGTTGGGCAGCTTGGTGGTGATGAACAGCTTGAACCCGTCCATCACGTCCGTCTCTTTGTCTCCGACCTTCACCTTGTGGGTCGTTCCGATCTGGTGGGAGCGAAGAGTTGGTTGCAAAGCTCGAACGGATAGAATTGAGCTTTCATTGTGTGTCGGTCGCTTTGGCTTTTGGCAGTTTCTCATTGAAGCAACACCGGTCGAACTTATCCACACCCTCAACCCCAGGCTACCATTCTCCCTCGCCCCCCCCCCCAGCACCTTGATGAAGTTCTTCTCGAGGATGTTGTCCAGGGCGGGGTCGAGCTCCTCCCCGACGTCCTCGATCATGAGCGGCCGCCCGAGCGACAGCGAGTCCTCCAGGTGCTGGCGGAAGTACTTGTGGTTCAGGTTCGTCACCTGCAGCTCGTTCTTCGACTCGCGGTTCCGGATCCAGATTTTGCCCTGCAAGTGAAAACCAAAAGTCAAAACAGATTTTGCTAACGAGACAATTTTGAGTACACAGTGCATTGTTTATTGTTTCGAGTGCGTTGTTTGGGATTTGTACGGGAAACAGTTCCTTGATTTGGCAGAGTTGTTTTCTGCCTTTGTACGTATTCTGCGACTGCATAGGACAATGCAGGCCGTTGGTCAAATTGTGAAATGTTGGCTGCCATACAAGACTCCCACGCGCACTTTAGAGTGATTCCGCAGCGGGCGGGCCGCACCTGAGTCTGCGGGTCGATGATGAGCGGGTAGCGCGCAGCCTTCGTGACGATGATGCCGTTCTGCACGGACAGCTCGTCGTTCGGCAGCCCCTGCAGGTTCCACTCCCCGATCTGCGACCAGACAAAGGTGAAGGTTTTCACGTGTTTCGTGTATGGGACGCCTGGTTGTGTGTTCGAGTTCTGCTGCGGTGCAATTTCGTTTTTGAAGTGCTTGTTTGGCGAGTGCACTTCGCTAGAAAAGCGAATCCAGCCATGAAAGGAAATTACGGTGCAGATCGTTTGTTGAACCACGACAGTCCGAAGAACAAGATTGATGGTGTGTGTGTGTGTGTGTGTGTGTGTGTGTGTGTGTGTGCATGTCTGAGAGAGTGAGTGTGTGCGTGCTCGCGTTCACCGACCTGAGTGGCGTCAGTGAGCATGTCTATGAGGTTGAGGTTGGTGGTGAAAGGGATCTTGCGGTTCTTGAGCTCTTTCATCCAGTTCCTGTTGAGCAGCCCCCGGTACTCCTGGTTGAAGGGACCCGAGTAGGATAGGAACGCCGTCGCCAGAAGGACGTCTCCCACCAACCTGAAGAACCAAATCAATATGTTGTCTCCTAATTCACGCGTTCAGTCAGTCATGACCTCTGACTTCAAAAAAAAAAAAAAAAAAAAAACCGGAACTGAGCGTGGACAAATGCATCCGTGCACTGGATGTTGATCGCACTAAGCTTCACTACGCACCTCCCTATCTGAGCGCGGAACTCCTTGCTCTGCTCCGTCCATCGCTCCTTCTCGTTGGCCAGGCCGCTGATGAGCGCAGACGCGGCGTCCATCTTACGTCTGCACCGGTCCGCGTCGTCCAGCAGCGTCTGCAACGCGCAGTGAACGTTGGAAGTGTTGGGCTGCTGAGAGGTGATGGTAGCTCAGGAAAATGAGCCTTTGCTTTGTTTTGGGATCTGCTTTTTGCGTTTCAACCCGCCCTTGATCACACTTCGTGTGCGGGAGAGGTGGGAAATAGTGACTCGACCGATCAGTCCACTCCAGGCTTGATTGCACCCACAGAACAACTGCACGGAACGCACTTGTTTCTCACGCATCGCCTTGTCGTACTGCGCCTGCACGATGTCGAGTTCTCGCTGCTTCTCGTCGAGCTTCTCCTGCGCGATGTTGAGGTCAGACATGGCGGCGGCGAGGCGCGCCTCCTGGATCGCCAGGTTCGCCTTGAGCGGCAGAACCTCCTTGTTGATGCCGAAGAAAACGGCCATCGCCTTCACCCAGGAGGCGAGACCTGCCACGTTGCCGCAAACCTTCTTCGCCTGCAAGAAGGATTTAAACAAGTGTGTGTGTTGTGTGTGTGTGTGTGTGTGTGTGTGTGTGTGTGTGTGTGAGAGAGTGAGAGATTCTGCGTGGGTGCGGGAAGATCTCCCAAAACCTTTGCTTCTGTTTGGCAAAAGCCTGAGATGCTGAACCGGTGAGGGCAGGGTTTCGCAAACCGTTAATTTGTTTGATCTGAGGACCACAGTCTTTTTGTGGCCATGTTGGAAGTCTCTTTCAAAATCTGCAGAACAAGGCGTGCTTTCGCAGCGCTGCGGAATTGGAGAAAGTGACTGAAAGAGACCTGTTCGATGTTGAAGTCCTCCATGCTGAGGTAAGGCTCGAGCATCTCGACCGTCTCGTCGTTGATCGTGTCCTTGGGGAAGGTGAGCAGGGCGTGCAGGAAGTTGCTCCCCGACATCAGCTGTCAAGTAAACCTGGAGTTTGCAAGAGTCTCCGCAAGGGACAAACCGAGCAGAGACAATAGACTGAGAGACACAAAGAGGAAAGAGAGAGAGAGAGAGAGAGAGAGAGAGAGAGAGAGAGAGAGAGAGAGAGCTGGGTTGGTGGGGCAAAACTTGACGCACGACAGAAGCTGTGTTTGCAAGAGCATCGTTGTCAAAAGTTCCGTAGCAGACGCACACTTCATGGCCACCGACCTTGAGCGACTCGTTCCAGGACGGCTTCATGCACGCCTTCTCCGGGTCCTGCTGCGTCACGTCGACTCGGCGCTGGAACAGCAGCAGCACGCAGTCCATGATGCGCATGATGAGGTGCGGAGGCTTGCCCAGTTTGCGCACCGTCGCGATGTCGGCCGGTTTGATGGTGTTGAGCGCCGCCTCCGCCTCCTCGAGCGCAGGACGCGCCGCTTCCAGCTTCTCCTCTGCGATCGCCTGTGAAGGGAGGTGTCAGACAGTGGATCAGTTCTCTTGGGTCCGTAATGGCCACGTCATCTTTCAAGTAGATCAACTCATTTGGATGTTTGTGGCTCTTGAGGAAGGGATCCTGTGACGGAGATGAAACGGTCTTGGTACACACTTGTGCTGAATGACAATCTTGGGATGCACATTCAATTTGTCGCAAACGTCTGGTGACAAAACTCACTTTGTCGTGCTCGATTTCGTCGACGATCGCCTGCGCCTTGTCCTTGACCTTCTGCACCTGGTTCTTGACCTTCTCGGCGGCCTGCGCCTTCACCGTCACGTCTTTGAGCACATCCTCGGCGACGGACGACGCGATCTCCAGTTCCTTCTCTTTCACCGCCAGCTCCTTCGCGAGCTCAGCCACGGCATAAGAGGCCTCCACCAGCTTCTCCAGACCTGTGTGAGATGGATCGCTCACACTGTTGATTTCAGCCAAAGAGCCCACCGACTTGTCCTGTTGACGCGAGGGGCTGCGTGTGTGTGACCGGCGTGGTATGAACCGGCCTGGAGCTGCCTTTTACACTACTTGAGGACCCGGCCACACTGAATCGTTCTCGCAGATCGTTCTTCTGAAACGTTCTCATGAGAACGGTCATTTCAGGCAAAACTCGATCGGATCGTTCTGCAGAGCATGATTCGAGAGAACATTTGTTCTCCAGAGAACATTCCGTGAGTGCGATAGAGTTGGTGTGTCCGGGCCCTCAGAGTTGGGGAGAAGAGAGAAAGGAGAACTGAGGTCTTGCCTGTGTTCATCCTGTCGGCGAGCTCCCCGATCTCGCCGCACTTCTTGCTGTAGATATTCTTGTAGCCGGCAAGGAAGGACAGGTACGACTTGGGGGTCACGTGCGTCGTGCGGCGGAACCTGCGACACGAGAGAAACCGCCGAGTGAGACACGAGTCAAAGTTCTCGTGGGGACAAAGGGCTGTTATTGGCTGTGTGGGTGAGCCCTCAACTCGATGAGCGCTGACCTGATGAAGTACTCGAGGCACGACTCGGACACGCCGTCGTGGAAGATGCCCATGCTCTGGATGACCTGGCGCTTCACCTCCTCCGTGCACTCGATGTCGTACTTGGACAGGAAGTGGTCGGCCACTGCGATCAGCGCGTCCTGCGGGACACAAGTTCTGTCTGAGTGAGTTACAATCAGAGACTGGATTCTTCGTTCGTAGCTGTGAACACGAACGTAGAAGGTGTGCTTTGTTTGATTTGTCACTGCCTTCTCATAGTGTACGCGATTGTCACACTCGAAACCGCGGTTTTTTGCGAGAAATGAGACTCGTGTGAGACCTGCGACTGGGTAATGGGAAGATTCCATTCCCATCCGCTTTGCTGCGTCAGACGCGAGCCAGGAAGAAATGTTCATCTTGAGCTCACGACCGTGAGAACTGACCTTGGGCCAGCGCTGGAACCAGTCCATGGTGCAGCCCGAGATGAGGCCTGGGAACTTGAGCGCGCGGCTGCGGAACCGCTCCCCGACCTGCGGAAGAGAGACGCTGCTGCAGGCGGCGCCCGGCGAGACGCGCACAGCGAAGCAGCTGTCACGGGGCTGCCGCACAACACCACAACCGGAACCGACTTTTTGGGCTCACGGTCTGCCAAAGCAATCGCAGGCCAATTTGTTTTCTGTTTCTCTCAGATTTCTTTCCAAAGAAGATTCGCACATGAACATGGCGGAACGTCATGAACACACCCAGGCCGTACATTGCGGTTGTGGTTTTGTGCGGAATTGAGGGTGAACCAGCAGGAACAGTGACGATTCTGCAGCTTTTTTGGAGAAAGCGTTTCATCAATTCAACTACAGTCTACAGGTCTAAGCTGGCGAAGATCTAGGCCTACTTGCAGTTGGGGGCTCGAGCATGAATGAAATTAAACCAACGTTGATTAAATACATTCATCAATGATCTGCACCGATGAGGATCTGATTTGTCTTGTTGCGTCAAAATTTGCTCTTTTGTCACTTTGGGTTTTGTGTGTCCCACAAGCATTGCAAGCTTTGTACAACAGCTGACTGCACAGCAAGCCTTCTGCTGGCACTTTTCTGCAGCTGGTCAACTTCGAAGTTGCAATCGTTCCAAACTTCTTTCTTCCAAGATCAAGAAAAGCGTGGAAGAATTTTGATGGTGTGAAGTTTTGAGTCATTTTTTCTACGCGTTCATTTTTTTTTTGAGGTTGGGGCAGAAAAAAATTCCGATTGTAACTTCGTTCATTTTCGTTTTTCAAAAAAAAACTATTTACAGACAAAGGTGTTTTGAAAAACAGCATGCACAAACGGAATTTACAGATCGTTTTGTTGGATTTTTTTTCACAACGCTGACATTTTGTTGGTTACTCAGGGGGAGGGAAGTTGAGGAGAGGAACGACGGAAACTGAAGTGAGTTTTCTTTTTTGATGTTGAGCCAGTTTTTCTTTGTTTTTTGCAGAAAAATGTTCTGCCTGGACAAGGACAAGATATTTTGGTTTTGGAGACATTGTTCGGTTCCTTTGCAAAACTGACGAGACTTCAACGGTACATACTTGCCCTTGCCAAGAGGCCATCCAACCCTGCATGCACACAAATCACACAAAGCAAAAGAATTGAAATCAATGGGGGTAGGGTGCCAGGCGGAGAAAACTGACGAAATTTCTTTGAGGCACTGGGTCCGAATTGCAAGCTTGGCTGTTCGGTCTGATTCTGTCAAGAGTTTGCACGTTTTCTGTCGTGATCCAAAGTTCTTGCACACTTTGAGATAAATGTCCAGAGATTCTGCAGAATCTGCTTGCAGAGGCCTCTGTGGCAGAGACCTGCTTTTGTCATATTCAGTGGAGAAATCAGTTTGTGTGCTCGAAGAAATTTCAGTTGAGCCCGCGGGTTGGAAACGAACAATCACATTCCTTGTACTGAACAGAAAACGCATTTTGCCGGCATTGTCTGCTTGCAAACACACGTTTTGATGGTTCAGTCCAAGCTGTAACTTGGGGTACGATTGACACCAAGGGAAAAGGAACACGCGTACGGCAATTCCAGGAACATCAAACTCAAATTCAAATTCAGAGGCATGCGCTTAACCTGCATCATGTCATTCTAAAATGCAAAAGCTCTGGAATATTAGTTTGATATGTAAGTCGTCTGGGAAATTTTGTGAGTTGTGTCTGCAGCTGCTGCATGTTGATGTACGAGCAGCTCAGCAAACATCTTCGAAAGAAATGATGAAAGCCTGAACAAGGATTCTCTCGATCGCAACCAAAAGCAACTGGCCTATTGTTCACATGCTGCATCTCTGGTGTTGGGACAGCAAAACGTCTGAATCATGTTGAGTCTACCTTTGAAAACCTTTTGAATCCTTGTGCAGCAGACGATATGAGGAAGGTGAGATGCAAAATTTTGAATTCACCAACTCTGTTTCCGTCAGACCACGAGAGGTCTGAACAGACCCGTCTGCATGGAATGCGACCACATGGGACTTCATCCTGGATTGAGTCCTGACCCATGGGAGTACTCACGGGAGAGAAGCACAGAACGACGTGCAGATTCACGCGCGTGCGCGAGAGGAAGTAGTCGTACAGCTTCTCGTTGGTGGGCAGTCTCCTTGGAAACTCCTTCTTCATGACAGGAATCAGCTCCTGAAGGATCTCTTCCATCTCATCTCTCGGGAAAAGGTTGGAGACCTGCAAGAGAAGGTGACTTTGATGAGGCTCTGCCGAGAAGAACGACAGACGAGCCTGATTCCCCGTGCTCTGTGTAGAATCAACCATCCAGCTTGGGCTTTTTCCTGAGGCTCGAGACCAGATCTACAGTTCGAATGAAAAACGATTGTATGGATATGATCTCAGCATCGTTTGCTCCACTGGTGAGAACACGCATCTCAATTGATTTCGTGACTGAGGTTGGACACAAGTGCACACTTTTCTTTGAAGGCGTTCGCCCAAATTTCAAAGCACCACGGAGTGAAGTTCGGAACTATGTACGCACCACTCCAGACGAGAGCACGTTGTTGAGATACTCCAAGAATCCCTCCTCCTTGATCTCCTGGTCGGTGAAGATGAACGTGATGCCTTTGCCCTGGTGACCCGCGATTCGGTACAGATACTTCAGGTCCTCCAGTAGGTTGTTGATGTTGTAAGATCTGTGAACGAAGAGCAACGTTAACGTTTCACTTGTGGGTCAGAATCACAGAAAAGGAACGCGTTTTCATCAAAAAACGCAAGCAAAATTTCTTTTTGTGAAAATCGCCGATTGCCGTCAAAAAAGCGAGGGCACGACCAGGAAACATCAAAATTTCATTGGACTCATCATCGGCACCTTGAGACAAGGAGGGCTTGTAGCAACCACTTTTTAACAATCCGTGCGGTGCCGCAACTGCCAAATCGGTGGCGCGGATGACCAAATGTGCCCTTTAGAGCTGATGGCAAGTGACCAAATGGTATGTGTGTCACCGATCTGACATGTAGGGCACTTGCACTCCGAGACGCGGAGCCGCACCTGGTGAGAGTGATCTGGAACGTTTTGAAGCCCGCGATGAACGACGCCAGCTTGGTGAGCGACTGTTTGCCCGACCCGCCGACGCCGACGAGCAGCGCGTTGCCGCGCGGTGTCCTGATGATGCGCGAGATCTTGACGAGGTGGATCATGGCGTCGGTGAAGAAGACGAGGTCGAGGCCCGTGCCGCGCACCGTCTCGTTGTACTGAGCCATGAACATCTGCAGGCGCTCCTTCAGCTGGTCAAACGACTCCACCTGAAATACCCGCACAGTTCCTGTTCACTGTTCGGTTTACTCAGCCGAGTTTGTTCAGACACGGGTTGGATGAAGGCGAACTTCGCACCGGTTCGTAGATCTTGGGCGCGTCGAAGTCGGCGTCCTCCGCCTCTTCGCCCGTCGCTTCCGGCGCGTCCCTGCGCAACGATAACGTGACGCCGTCAGGCCTCGGATTGCCCCAATTAAGGAAAAGCAAAACGCTCTGTGCTTTTAGTTTGGTTCAGTTGGAAATTTCACTTTACTTTTCGTTTCTCCTTGTGACTCACGAAAGTCACTGCAGAATGAATTCCTTGCAACTTGGAAAGTGACATTTATGTCAGTGCCATGGCTGATGTACGCACGTCACAGACTGACAAAACTAACTTCAACTGCATCATTGTAATTACGAGCGACAAATGACTGAAAGCAAGAACAGCAACCACAGACGGCAGGCTTACATTTGGATCCGTGAGCAATTATTTTTTTCGGTTCCGAGAAAATCCACATTCGAAAGAGCCAAGCATTACTGGAACTACTCTGAGGGACAAATTGCAGGCATGTGCAGCGAACAGCAAAAATGGAATGGCCACCGATCGAACTGTTTGTCTACAAGCGACAAAACGGCAGGTGCACATTTTGCACTGTCACAGTATCACGCTTCGCGAACCACGTGTCAGAAGAGGAGCTCCACTCTCCCTCGCTGCAGGTCGGCTCCCTCTCGTGTATCTTTCTCCTACATCACGCGGAAGGAGCACACATGCATGCATGCAGAAAAATACAAAGGTGCGGAACATGTTCGTAAATTGTACAAACTACCAACATGGGCAGCAGGTTCCTGAAAACCTTCAGCAGGAGCAGATTCATGCAAGGAAATGGTGGTGCATACACACAAAAAAGCAGAAATATTTAATTGGAAAGACACACAATGAGGAAGAAAACCAGTGGCAGGCAAAGTATGAGACGGGAGTTACTCAAGCGAATCTCCGATTTTGTTGCTTCCTTTCAAAACATCTGGTGCTCTTTGACGCGCTGAAGCTGCACAAATTTTCTGCTTCAGCTGTCCTGGTGCAGAGTAAAAAGGCGTGGTGACGTGTTTTTAGTGCCTTCTTTGTCCTCAAGCCAGTTTTGTTGAGTTGATGGTCTTTGGCCCAATTTGGGTCAATCTCCCTTGTGCCCATGTGGTGTTTTTGTGCTCCTCAATTGGAAGTACCGCACTCTTGACCGTTTTTGTCTGGGTATCAACAATGCAAGTGTGCAAACGTGGTACGAAAAGAAACAAAATCAGGGCCAGTCCAGCGGGTCGGTCGACTCACCCCGGGGGCTGCCCCGACGTGAAGTTGAGCGACGACCCTGGGGGGACGTAGCCCGTCGGCTCCCGCTTCATCGGGTCCATGCGTCGGTCGCCCAGCCCCTTGCCCCGGTACTTACTGCCGTACTGGTCAGCCTCACTGTGGGCGGGGAGCGGGTGAGAAGCGAAAGGGAAGAGTGAACGAGGGAGCGAAGCACGGGGACAGAGAGAAGAGTTGAGACAGGGTCAATGCGTGAAAATACAGATTCAGGCAGGACATTTACAGGAACGGAGAAGCTAGACACTGTAGTTCAGACAGTTGAACGCGCAGATGCAAGGTTTCAGGTTAAATACTCTCTCACTTCGAATTTTCAAGACGACCAACCGTGGAAAACAGGGTATCATGCAAGGCACATTGTCAACGAATTGAGCCAAGAGAAAGGAACCTCGTAAGTCTTTCTTCACAAGAACGCGGAAAGCACGCGAAATTTTGTTTGAAACTGGCATGCACAAGAAACAGACCACAAAAGGACCTGAGAAATATTTCAAGTTCCATTCAAGATCATTTGTACACAGACGCGTTTTCGTACTTACTTCGCGTAAAACCACCCATAATATTTTCTTTGAGAAGAGAAAGAGACACACGTATGAGCGTTGTACTGCTTGTGTCATTGTGTCAGTTCAGTCAAACAAAGTGACGCAGCGCATCTCACAGGCCATCCGGTACGCGCGCGCGTGGTGCGTGAGTGAGAGACAGTTGCGTGGAAACGCCCAACGTCAAACTGTTCATTTTTTCAAAGAATTTTTCCAACTTCGTCGTGTTGTTTGAGAAACACAATTGAACAGTAATCTCTCATTCACGCGCTGTGCTGAAACTGAGGGAAGAGACATGGAAGTGCGACATGACGCAGTCCGCCAGCCATTGCAGAAGGAGTGGGAAGTGTAGAGCTTGTGGTGGACTTGTTGTGATCATGTGCAGTTTGTGTCGTTTGTAATACAATGTGAAATGATTTCTAACCTACATCTTGATGATATGAGGGTCATGCTTACCACAAGGAGGAAACCTATTGTGTACCTAATACACCTAAAACATTTTGGCCTACAAATTCACTGCAAGTGTACTTTTCTCCCCATCTACCTCTGAGTACACCATACCTCTTTGCATTTTTGTGAGTTCTGTTGCAGAGATAACAAACGAACAGAAGTTATCAAGGCTGTTCATGTTTCTCATCTCCTGCAACTGCAGGCTTTGTGCGTTTCATGCACTGCAGTGGAGACTCCAACCGAAAAAAGGCAATGTGAACTCAAGCCTGCCAAAGAAACGCATTCTTCATGTGTGAATTGTTCATCTGGTCAATCTCAATCTCACTGACCAGGTTGAAGTGCATTCAAAGTGATTGAACACACGGTTTTTTGTCTTTCAGCCAGTGCAGGTTTCAACACGTGGGCGAAGCAACTTTCTTCGCAAAACTAATTCTTCAGACAAACAAAAAATCTGTCCTACCGAGGTTTCACTTTTTTCCTCAAACTGAAATTGAACAGAAACTTAGTAATTCTTCGTCTCCACAGATTTGGAGGCTTGCACCTGTCCGCACGACACGTTTCCCTGGTCCTCTGCTTCATCATGCATGTGTTGCGAATTCCATTTTGCCATATTTCCCTGGTGCATTTGGCATTACTCAGATCAATTGAACGACTTCAGTTCAAGCTGAACTCATTCAATTCAAATTTCAACACGCAAAGAAACCTTCGAAAAATCATCTCAACTGTCAAATTTTGACTGCTCTGAGATGAAATATACTTTCTTGTGTGCAAGTCCCCGTGTCCCACATCAAGTCTGAGTCGATAAGATCACAGAAAGATGTCCATTTACCCCGTGTGGGGTTTGCGAGACGAAACCAATCTCGCACGAGTAGTCTTCAACCCAAAGCGGAATCTTTTGGCACACAAACATCTATCTCAGAAAAAAAGGAATCCAAAACAAAAATGTAGACACCGTCATGCAGGAACAAGAACAGAGACCAACAGGAGGCACAAGAATGTTGTGTTTGTCAGTTTCATTGCTGTCTTGTGTGGAGTCCAAGACGGCGAAAAAGCAGAAAACGTGAAGGAACGAAACTGAAAAGCACCAAGGAAAAGAAAATTTTGAGAACGTACAGCGTCTACACGCAGGTTCTTGTGATGAAAAGGTGACAAAATGCTTGAGATATTTCAAATCCAGAAAAGAGGGTGTGCTGTTGAGAAGGTTCACGCGCATCATATGGCAAAATGTTGAGACAACCAAGTTTACGGCAGTCACTGGTCATTTGGGGGAAAAGTTGTGGTCATGAAGTACTCTGCCAGACGGTGAAAACTTACAGCACAGTTTTTGCAAACTCGCGCAACGCGCAAACATCAAGTAGAACATTGTAAAATCCAATCTGTCTGATTCACTGAGGCAAAAACTCGATGTTCCTTTCCATGGTGGAAAATAATTTTACGAAAAATCTATTTCCTGACTTTGATTTCTTCACACTTGCTTCCAAGCTTTGTTTGGGAGTTTCAGATCCCTTTGAAAACGCTGCTGTTATGATCAAAAGCACAATCAAAATTTTGTTTTCTCAGAACGGCTCAAGTTTCAAACCCTTGGATCAATTTCTGCGGGTCCTGAGCAAAGTTCAGTGAGGAATATACCTGAGGAAGTCGACATAGTACTTCATGGGCTCTGTGTACTTGGCTATTTTCCTTCCCAGTTCCTCCTCAATGTGTTTGGTCAGTTTCCGCTCGAACCAATCGTTGTCGTCCTGGTTGACAAATCTGGCGGTCGGTGGGTGATGAGGTGATTTGAAAAGAGCACAAGGTAATGGGAGGTTTTAGTCAGGCTGGAAAGCAGCAAGGCCCCGATTGGCGAATAGGCAAGCCAGAGCGTTTCAGCTGCAGAAAATTGCCTGAAAGGTGTTTTGTGCACTTGTTTCGGCTGATGAAACACTCAATCTTTCAGCGGGAAGGGGGTGTCTTTTCACACCAACGAGAGCACAAAGCAGCAGCAACCTTACAAAAGAAATGTTAGTTGAGTTAATTGGGTTTATGTTTGAGCGCAGGTGTCCAAGATGCAGTAGAGGGACAATGCGTCAGGGATTCAGCCTGCAGTTGATGCGGCTGCAACAATCATTTGAAAGACAAGCTGAGGCTATGGTCAAATGACAGGCACAGAGAAGCTCCAAATAGTCAGCCGAGTTGATCCACTGCTCTACAAAGAAGCATTGAGGTTCTTGTCTTGTGGCTGCTGATTTGTTCAGTTTTTATGAAGGAAGAAGCTGATCAATGCTTCTTTGCGGAACAACGCAGGTTCGCTGTGTCTACAAAGCTGTTTGGGGTCAGTTGTGAAGACAAAACCATTTCTTGGTACCACCACCCTGGTTACCTCATGAAGCTCATGAAGTAATCATCTCCCTGGATCTTCGACGCCAATTCCTCACCGAATGCCTCCTCGACGACTCGAAGCATGGTCTTTCTCGACCACTGGATGTCTTCCACTGTGACACATCTGAATGGCAGTGGCCGTGGAGAAATGAATGAAACTCGTTCGTGCAAAATGAGACAAGCGCGGGTTGAACACTCGAGGTTCTCTGAAATGTGCGTCGGACACGAAGAGAAAACTGCACTCAGAGAGGAATGCGACGGTTTTTGCACGATAAAGTTCTTCCATCACGAAATGTTCTGAGGTCTCCTTGGTCTCAGCATGGGTGTTCCGTCTCACCTGTCTGCGATGACCCTGCAGCACTCGTGTTTCCACAGCGACATGAGGATCTCGACCCCGGTGATAGTCTCGGACAGCGTGTTGATCATGCCCTGCCAGATGCGACTCAGGTCGCGCAAGTTGAAGATGTAGTGGAACTTGGCCGGCGTCGGAAGCATCTTCAGCTGAAAGGGGAAGCACCGTTCATTGCAGGTTGATCGTGTCATAAAAATACCACAATGATTTGCTTGTTGGGGAAATGGATCCCCGACACCCCTGCAGGGGTCAGGACTCGAGGCGCGCACTGACCTTGGTGAGTTGCCACAGCCTGCGGGTGACAGGCACCAACTTGGCCACCATCTGCCGGACCTCCTCGTTGTAGCCGCGCTCAGCGCAGTAGTGGCCGCAGCCGATCACCGTGAAGATCTTGTCGATGGACGTGTTGGACGGCAGCGTGCAGTTGAAGATGTTGAACTGGCGCTTGAGGCGCTGGGGAATGTCGTTGCGGCCACCTCCGGGCTGGATCATTGCCGCCAGGAACTGAAGCGGCACACAACAACTGGAGTCCAGGTACACTGTTGCGTGGAGGTCAGATTGACACAATTTAACAGCACAGACCTGCATGTCGACGATGGTGGTGAAGTCGCCCGGTTTCTCGAGGTTGTAGAAGCCTCGCATCTCCATCAGCTGCCGCACGATCTCGTTGGCGATTTGGTCTCCCCAGTCGTTGATGACAGGCATGTTGATGTCGTCTATGAAGACGCTCATTCTCTTGCCCGCTGGAGGCCCGTACGTGGAGCCCATCCGTTTGTCCACGTAGCTCTCTATTGTCCTCTGTTGGTGAAGAAGGTGAGATATTCGTATCTGGTGCGAAGGACACGAAGAAGAACACTTTCGCAGCGAACTTTAATCGAGAAACCTTTTGGACAGAGAAAGGCTTCCTCGATGACTGTCGAAAGTCAAGATTTGAGTCGCGCACCCACGCGCACAGAAGCACACACCTGGAACATGAGTGGAGTCGTTGCTGATGAAAAGTTGAAGGCTTTGGACTGGTGCTTCTCTGGGTTGTACTTGGCCATGTAACCGTTGATCATGACTGTCTTTGCTGTGCCCTGCTCCCCGATCAGCAACACAGATTTCCCTGCATCAGAGGAAACGGAAACTTTTGCCTCGTTCAGAAAAATTGCCTTTCAACTCTACACTGTGCTGCAAGCACTTTGAGACTGTCCAGCAAAGAAAGCAAGATTCTGAAACTTTGCTTTGATGTGTATTTACAAGCTGGGTCGGCAAGAAAAGAGGGGATTGCAAATTTCAACCAGATTAGATTACGAGCACTCATCTCACACAAGTGCCGCTACTATCAAACAAATTCAGGGTGTGTGGGTTGTCATTTTAAGTCTGGAAAATGAATTGATGTGCATAGGTGATGATTTGCAACTGTACCACACAAATTACTCCAAAATCGAAAAATGAAAACAATGAAAGCAAGATTGCCCAGCACCTGCTCACAACAATGCGTCGGGAAGGAATACAGAAACATAACACCACGTGGCCTTCCCTAACAGGTTGCGACCACTCGCACAAAGACAGAAAGTTCTGGAAAGTTTTGGAAACCTCACGTCAATACACATTTCGGAGAAAACAGATTGAAGAGCTCTTCATAGTATGTTTTGGAGACATGCAGGCGTTGCAATTGAAAACCTCTTGTGTCTTTTGTATGCATGCCAACCAACCAAGCACGGTCACTGCAGTCTGTTCACAATTGCTTTCAGGAGCTACCCTCAAAAGCAATGGAACTTGTGGACATTCAGAAGGCTTGTAAGGTCTCTACCTGGTCCTAACATGAGTATCACGGACAAATGCAAAGCAGCAATGGATTGTTTGTTGTCAGTTGATGTTGCGATACATTCCGACAGAACTACGAGAACTGATTCTGCACCAACAGCAGACGCTTGCGGTCTTGTGTCGATGGCAGGCTGAAGGCAGCTTTGCGATCGACCAGAAAGACATAGAAAGAATGATGATTCTGATCTGTCTCGAGGGAGAAGAATCTGGTCGTGGCATACGAGAAAATGAATTGGGAAGCAGAATGTAACGTTCAAAAGTATTTCGTGATCATACGAGAAAATTTTGTTGTCAGCTTCAACGCTGTACACCTGAACCATGTGTGTTGTTGTACGATGGTTACGTTGGCCACCCACATTCTATTTTCATTCAATTTGTCGAGTTGTATTCGCTGCGCTCACCTTGTTTGGAGATGGTGTCGATGAGGAAGTCGGTTCTCACGTTGTCCACGTTGGGCACGAGGATGGTGCCGTAGTCGGGAGTGACCTCCTTCGGGTAGTGGTAGTCCTTCACTCTCGTGTTCCAGTGCTCCCACTCACCTGCCAGACAGTGACTCACGGTACAAGGAAGGGACAGTTTTCATCTGCTTTGGTCATGCAGAGAAACGAAGGACGAGAAACGCCACCGATTTGTCTTGTTTATTCAGGTTCTCACTCTCACCGAATCCCGAAACACAAGGACTCACGCCAGAGTCAGCAGAATTATTCGCTTACCGTTGCTGTCAATGGCGAAGTCGAAGATGGTTGAGTCTCCCTCGAGCTCGGGCAGGTTCAGCTTGAAGTCAGTGTTGTTCGCGATGAACTCTTGCATCTTGGCCCTGAACAAATACGAGTACACAGAAATCAGAGTTTTTCTGCCGAGTACACACTTGCTACGGCAAACCAGGAGCGTGTACATCTGGCAAGGCACCTGACTCACGCAGCCGTATTCAGATTGCGAACGTACGCACTGTCTTCTTTGTCGCACTCATCAGGGTGCACAACTCACCTGTCGTCGAGTTCGAGGAAGGCCCCGACGCTCCACATGATCACGAACACGTAGAGACGCTCGTAGTGCTCGCGCGACAGGATGACGGCGTCCTTCTCGTGGCCCAGCTCCTCGCGCTGCGGGATCAGCCCCTGCAGCAGGTCACACGCCTGCGAGAAAAGGAACGTGGGCCCAATGATACTCTGCCACAAAGTCAACAGCTTTTTCTTGCGCCAAGCCTGTGGTTGAGACAGAATGTTTCAGGGGTCCACGAAACTGTCCTGACCTGTCTGATGACGAAGGCCTCGAGGACGTCCATCTTGAAGGTGAGGCTCTGGCACGCGTATCTGTAGATCTCCGGAAACGAGGCCTCGAACAGCTCCATGATGATGGCGCCCTCCGCCGCGTTGCGGTGGTTCAGCCAACCCTGCGGGGAGGGGAGGCGCGAGGTCAGGGTTTGCAAAAGTGTGACGATTTCAAAGAGAATCGTCCTTCCTCAGTTTCCATGGGAAAGAGGCGACAACAAGAACGCCGCCAGCATGACACAAATTGTTTGCGGATCCGGAACCACTGTTGATGAAATGACAAATTTGCAAGAACCATGTTCGTTCGGTGACATACCCCTGTTGACCTTGGTTGTTTGTGTCACACTTGTGGACTCTACCCACCTGGAGGATGGGTCTCCAGTCGAGTCCAGACGAACTCATGTAGACCATGCCGTTGCGCGAGACCGTGGCCGGAGACGCGTTGTCGATGTTGTGCGGCTCGAAGATGACTTTGCAATTGGGCGCCATTGGGATTCGATCTCCGTTGGCGAGGGTCAGAGTCTTGTTGTCATCCAAAACACTGTTGAGATTCTCGATCCATATGGCGTCTACTGGGCCATCCAGTACCAGCCAGATGTGCTCACCTGTAATGGATGGCGAAAAGATAGAGAACCGTCCAAATTCAACACATGCTGTGTTTACACAGCTTGCTGCACACGTCAGGTCCACTGCATTGAGTTAGAGTGAAGCAGCGGCTGCGCACCTTTTTTGGCCCTGAGCGTGCGCCTCCAGAGCGTCGAGAAGATCCCGTCCGTCCAGTCGTTGGTGGCGACGTCGAGGCGGCCGAACATCTGCGGCGCCGTGATCGCCTTCGGGTTCATGCGCATCTCCCTGCGATAGGAGGCAGAAATTACTGATTCGCAGGTAAGTACAAGACCCCAGTGGTTCAATCCCCAGGCTCTTTCTTCCTTTGGATGGTTGAAGACAAATGTGCAACAACGTGAATTGTCGACACAAGCTCAGACCTTGGTGCATCAGGCACCAGCAGGGGGGCAAATTTCTCCATTGCCGTGATGTGTCAACAATGCCAAAACTTTCACACAAGAGTCTGGTGTTTATCCAGTCAGTGAGCTGTACCTGTGAGGTTGTCCGGTGTCGGTCATGGCCTTCATCAGCGTGTGGATGCAGCACGTTTTGCCAGCGCCGGACGGACCCAGCGTCATCATCCCGTGACGCACGCGCTGCGTCTCGAACAACTGAACACGGACACAAATGTACGGCGAGAATGTATGGTCGCCATTCCCTGTGCCAAGAGACGACACGAAAATGCAGTGTTGTTGGGTGGTGAACAAACCTGGATGAGTTTGAGGGTCCAAGATGGATGGTGCACGAGTCCCGCGTTCTCCGCGTTCGTGGCGATGGCTGCCTCCAAGTCAGGGTAGCCCGCCTTGTCCAGAATGATCCCTGAAGCAGAATAGGACAAATATACAGATTTTTGCGTTTTGTGAGTTTTCATTTGGTTTGTGTTGTGGTTGAGAAGGATACAACAGAATGTTACCCGTCCAACAGAACCAGAACAGGCTGATCGCAACAACGTCAGATAGCAGCTCAAAATGCGGTAGATTCACCCGCCTTGACTCACCCGGGAAGAGATCGTTGATGAGTGAGAGGAAGAGCGGCTCGTCCTGATCGACCAGCTTGGACAGGTTCATGTCGCGCAGCACGCGCATCACGATCGTCTGCTCCGTGTCGTGCGGACTCGCGCGCTTCACCGCCCCGAGCGTGCGCAGAACCGACAGGATGTTGCGCAGCCCGAAGTCATAGTGCACCTGCGCGGGAAGCGAGGCTGCGTGAACCGCGCAAAACATTTCCATTCCTCAGGTGGGGCGTGCAGAATTAACATGGCGTGAGAGAACAAAACAGCTGCATTGTGACAGAAGTGACACATGCAGCGCAAGAAAAATGTATTCGTATGGGCAATCTTGCAAGCATCAAAATTTCGGGAAATCCCGATTTGCGCGTGAGGCTGTGAATATTTGCGATTTGTGGGAACTGTTCTTGGCTGAAGGAGACATTCGACAAAAATCCTGTGTGCATGTGGGTGTTGAAAACACTTCGTGTGTTTTCTCGCATGCAAGCCAAAACAACAACTGTCTTCGCGTTCGTGCATATTGTGCTGTGTTCTTTGTGCTATGAGTGCAGCAAAGTGAGAGAAAAATGTTTTGGGGAAGCCTTTGGGGCTCCCTTCTTCACAGGTATGAGCAGATTTTTGTTCGCTACAAGTTCCTAAAGTTACAAACAGGCGCAGATAAAGACCCTATTTGAAGATCACATTCTACAAGATCCTGAAATGAACGGCTATCCACATCAGCATGCTTCTCCGACATGCAAACATTCCTCTCTTGAAAGAGCCATTGTGATCATTCTGATAAGTTCGATTCACGGGGTTCCAACAGATTTTCCCAATTGTGTATGTCCCAAAGGAATTTGACTGTCTTCGGCAAAACTAATCCGTTTGAATCACAGTGACTCTTTCTGTCGCATCTGAAGAGATGATAACGGTCTCCGGAATACCTACATGACCGTGCCAATGGAACCAGCCCTATGTTACATTGCAATTGAGAATAAAGCACAATGCCATTTTGAAATCGTCAATAAAAGCATTTTTAAACAGCTGACAATCAACTAAAGGCGAGTGCACCGACTTTGTGTGCACAAAATGGATGAACCGCACTGTCGCTGTGCAGATTGAAAAAAATCTATGATTGGTGCTGAAGTTGTAATGTTAGTTTCAAAAAGCGAGATGTGGAAAAAAGAGAAAATTCACGTTGAAAATCATTTTTGCTTTTGATTCAGTCTTGAACACCAGGGAGTTTTTCTTCGTGTCAAAGCGAGCAAAGCAAGGGGACCAACAGAAGGGCAGTGTGTCGTTGCCAAAAACTTTCTGGATGTGGCAATGGTCCCTGGTTCTGCTGAGGCAAGAACTTGTTATTCTTCTGACATCTTTCTGGATCACGGTCGGCGTGGTTGAGGTCGCACCTGTTTGGTGAGCTGCTCCTCGCAGAGCTTGTAGAGCGTGTAGAACTTGCGCGCCAACACGATGTTGTCGATGAAGCCAACGGACGCGAGCTTGACGCGGATGATGATCTGTCGGTCGGGAACCATCATGGCCACCGTGCGGAAGTTGATCTTGAGGTTCTCCGGCAGCTCCTGACGCCCCGCGTACCCAGGGTTCTGTTGGCAACAAAGGAACTGCGGTGAAATCTGCTCGGCGTACACGGATCGTGCTTGCTACAAAAATTAATTGTGAAGTCACGTTTTGTTTGGGATTTGGGAGCAGTCCAAAGTCGGCAAAACGCGCCGCGGCACAGACTGCCACAAGAATGACGTTTCCGTGGCTGTTTCAAAACCCTCATACTGGCATTTTTTGTTGTTCTTCGTCACAATGGCCGCAGATCTCTGGGCCTGACACCCGAAAAAATTTAGCTGCAGTCAAATACGATGGAGGAAACAACAAAGAGCTGACACAAAACTGCACGTTAAACAACAGCACACAAAGTTGAACAGTTGTCCTGAAGGACCCTGAAAACTGGTCACTTTCACCCCACCCCCAAGGCGGAACGCGAGTGAAAGTACGAGTGGAAGGCAGACTTCAAGACTGACAGACATACGGCAAGTTGGAGCTGGAGACAACAAGCTGAAAAATCTCAAAACATCAAACTCAGAAAGGGCAACAAGCAACCACTATCTACCGTGCTGTTCTTTTTCGTCAAGAAAATATTCTGCAAAAGTTGTCCAAAAACAAAGTTTAATCTTTTCAAAAAATTCGCACTGGTGCAGCAGTCTGTCCAGCTGCTTTATCTTCACACATTGCGTTTCAAACTGTGACAAAATTAGGACGATAAAATTTTTGGCTTCTCTTGTTTGTGGACCGGTGTTTTGAAATGGCCAGACTCTTCAAACCAGACATGGGTGTCTGTCCATTTCAGGCAGGATTTGAAACCTACACTGGTGTCCCAACCCAAAATGACCCGACACCCGTGCCTGGAAACCCCGTGTCTTGTCATTTCATTCCACCTGGAACACAGATCTGCGAGTGGATCTGTCTGGTGGATTCCGTCTGCATCAAATTGTGGGTGTTTACTGAAGGCTGTTGGTTCAGATTTTTCTTTTTTTGGTCACGGAACGCACCATGGTGAGGAAAAGTCCGAACTCGGTGTTGAGGTCGACGCAGTCCCCGTCGGTGAAGATGAACTGCTTCTTGCGCTCCTTCTTGGCGGTCAGCACGATGGCGATCTGCTGGGCGGCGACGGACAGAACCGGCAGGTCGATTCGGTTGAACTCGTCAAAACAGCCCCACGACCCGGACTGAGCCAAGCCTGGACAAAAACAGAGTTTATTACGAGTGTTGAATGGAGATGCTGGGCATCAGATCCACTGAAAACCACAACATCCCTCCAGCACAAAAGATATTTTTGTGTGCAGAACGTGCATGACATCTGACTCAGGGGTGGGCCCGACTCGTACCCCAAATGAAGCCCTTCTGTCGTTCAAGGCAAAAGTACTACGAACACCACGGTTGCCGCTGGACGCACCCTTGTAGATCCTCCCGAGGCCACGGAAGTCCATCTGGTCGGAGCAGTTGAAGACGACGACGTATTTGCCGAGGCAGCGGCCCATGTCCTTGACCGTCTCCGTCTTTCCGGTTCCGGCGGGGCCGGCGGGTGCGCCGCCCATCGACATGCCGAGCGCCTGCGCCAGCGTGATGTAGCATCTGAACAAGGAACAGACCCAGGGAAATCAAATCCGCTTCTTCTCGAGGTTGCGACAAAAAAGAACTCAAACCAGTCTTGAGAAGTCGCAATTGGCCTGAGAACGGCACATTTCTGGGAGTGGGGAGGGGGAGACCAAGCCCGCCTTGTTTGCAGACCACACACACGCACGCACTCAGGCGCGCGCGCTAACGTACACACCTGTCAGTGAGGGGCGTCACCACGAGTCTCTCAGTACAGCCGAGGAACTCATTTTGATACTCGAAGTCGACGTCCGTGATGGAGATTATCGTTTTGTCCGTGTCCTCGTTGAAGTAGAAGCGCGACTGCTTCAGCCACTCGAAGTCGCTCGGAGACTTCACGTGCATCCGGCACTGTGTGAAAGTGGGAATGCTTGTCAATGGAAAACTGTTTCTGTCAATTGTCAGGCTTCAACATTGTGATGCTGGAAGCTGGAAACATTCATCACAAAGAAATCCGTCCATTGCCAGTTTGTGTTGAGAACTGACCAGGTCATCGAAGATGTCCCTCTGGTGGACCATGATGGTGATGAGCGTCTCGTACTTGGTCCGCTCGACGCGCCCCAGGTTCCGGGTCGTCTGGTCGATCAGGGTGTTGAGCAGCTCCAGGAAGTTCTGGTTCGTCTGAGCCATCACCTGTGTGACCAGGAACAGCAATTACGTCGAGTGGTCATCGACGAAGAGAAAACAGACCGAAACTGAGATCGGTGCAGCGTTTGAGTGTAAAACTGGGTTGTAAGACCCTGTGGCAGAATTGCATGGCTCGTACCTTGCGGTCGTATTTGGCTCCTTTGAGCGCTTCTGTGGCGTCGCGAGTCCAAATCATCTGAAGCCCCAGCAGCCCGACCTGCGCGAAGGTGGACAGGCTTGAACATGGCCACCTGTTGCACAGATCACCTGACAATTTCCACTCATGAAACCTATGAGATTGCGTTGACCGTGTCTCAAAAAGGAAGTGAACATCTCTTCTCTATTTGTTGCGAAGAAAATCCGCATGTCTACGACTGATGTCTTGAATAACAAGCATGACTCGGTGGATTTTTATCAAATCAGCTGAACGCGCACTCTGAGATGTCCTTTTACAACAGAAATTTCTGAGCTTGAAAGGCACCAGTGCAATTCACTGCATCCATTCAGTTTTCAATTTCTCGTGAAAACACAGCAATAGAAAGTGTGACTGGGTCATTTCATGGAGGAATGGGTTATGGAGTGAGGATATCTGCATCGCGATTAGTTCATTGTTGGATCTTACACAAAGGAAGCAATCCGTGGCACCAACGTACTACATCTGTGGTGCACGGACAGTGGTAAGCTACACTTGACTCTGACTGCACAAGTTTGTATCTACTAGAACTTGATCTACTCGGGTCGGCTGAGAGATGGCAAGGTGCGGCGCAGGTGCTTTTGTGCAGATCTGGAGTTATGTCAACTGTGGCATCCTGGGGTTCAGGTGGGGGCTGTGGGAGCCCCCGGTTCACTGCGCAGACCTGGGCGGGGAACATGTTGAGAAACTCGAGCAGCTGGAAGGCCGAGTCGGAAATGGCCATGGCGGCCGTGCGGTTGACGGCGTGAAGTGACGTGTGCGCCATGCGCAGCAGCTGCATGAGCCACGCCTCCACGTTCCCCTCGGCGCGCACCGGCTTCTGGAGCTGTGTACAACACACAGGCATGCAGTGATGAGGAGAGAGCAACGAGACAGAGACGTGCAGGGCGAAGCACAGGTGGATGTGACACCCACTGCCTTCGGCTTGACAGCTCTGGTCGTATGCAGTGAATAGCGAACACATCAGGTGTTTCTGTACAACATGCAAAGAGTGGTGTCATGCATTGGCTCATCCAGAAGACTGAAAGTCGTGCCATCCGCCTCCCCTCTGTGCGCACAGTTTGGTCTGCGTCTTTTCCTTCGTCATGCACAAGTGATGTTTCAGATGGTGAGAATACACACATTTGAAAAACATGCAAATGCTGAAAGAGAGAAGTGTTCAGTGAACGTAAAACTGAATGCAGGCTGAGTTCGCAAATTTTTGGTTTTGCGAAGAGCTCGTAGTAACATTGTGAAAGCACAATGGAAAAGATGACGCGACGATGTTGTGGAAAGTTCTCTGGGGAACCAATCCGAAGCTGCCATAAGGAGCTTGTGGCATTTTTGCCAGACGCTCGAAAGTGTTTCTCACGCCCCTCACGTCCCTGCTTTGGCGCTGAATTTCAGCCCAAATGCACTTGGAAGCAGGATTGGTCACATTTGAAACTTCCCACACCACACGGCAGAGACAAAGCATGCTTCGACGTCAACAGCGGTCACACCATGCAGCATGCGTGTGAGTGGAGTCTACCTGCGCTGGGAACATGTTCAGAAACTCCAACATTTGAAAGGACTGGTCATATGTGGCGACGGCGGCGGTTCGGATAACGCCGTGCAGAGAGAAATGCGCAACTTTGAGCAGCGCCATGAGCCAGATCTCGACGTTGCCGTCCGCGCGAACTATCTCTGCAAGCTGCATGCGAAGAACATTCAAGAAATCGGACAGGACAACATGGTTTTCAGTACTTGTTTGCTGTTCAAGCTGGTGCACAGTTGGCCCGATACGAGCGTGTCACTTTGACGAGCGCACACGTGTGACGGATTCTCATCTTTTCTCTCTTGCAATTCAGGCACCATTGATGAGCAAAGATTGGCGTTTTCGACATGACGCCACCGCGACTCAAAGTTGAGATTTGGTGAGAAGTACGTACGTCGATCGTCTCGCCCTCTGACGAGGAGATGGACAGAATGACCTCGTACTGCTTCTCGTGGAACTTGACAGTCTTGATGTTGTCGAACACAGACAGTAGATGAGCCTGGGGAGAAGAATAAACCAGCCATCGTGCAGAAGGAGTTATCAATCAACATTCTGCCTTCGTCCCATTGTTTCGTCCAAATAAGAAGAATATGCCCCCATTTGGACCACTTTTTCGCCGCATCAATACTGTTCGACTATGCGTCAGGTACGTGGGATTTTGGGTAGAACGTGGCACACCGTTGACACCCTCGAGGAATGCGTACCTGGATGGTGTGAGGGTCGGAGGCCTGGCCCAGGATCTCGAGCAACGCCGGGTCGGACACAAAGAAGAACCTGGGGAACAGCAGTCGCTTCTTCTCCAGGTATCTGAAGGAGAGACGCGCGGAAGATTTAATGGCAAATTATGTTCTCGCCTGATTCTCACAATCGAATGTTTGGTTCCTTGTGATTTCTTGTACTATTCTATCCGTGTTTGATTCCTTACAAGTGCTTTCGTGTACTATTCTGTGCGTGGAGAAATCAGTGAGGGACCAGCACAGGATGGGCCCACTTGACCTTCCGCCCGGGTCACGGAGGAACACGTACCCGGTGAGTGACTTCTGGCAGAGCTCGAGCTGCTCGAGCAGGTGCGGCAGCAGCTGGATCAGCGTGTCGTCGCCCACGCAGCACTGCACCACCTGCGGCGTCTCGTGCGCGCGCGTCATGATCTTGATCCACGATTTGTCGATCTGAAACAGAGGCGGTCGGATCAAGAAAGTTGTTGTTCGAGTCATGACATGCAAACGCCCATCTTTGTGTCATTGAAAACAAACTGTGTAAGGACAAGTACATCTGACGGAATGACTTCGGGAGCGAATTCTGTTCACGGATTTTTCATCATTACGAGTATTTGCACTCGAACTTTGTGGCTTCTGTCAAAAGGATTCTGTGGTGTTAAAAAACTTCGTCTTGCATCAAAAACACGTTGTATCGAGTGGAGCAACTTCCTTGGGGTACCTGTGAGAATCTCTTGGCCTCCTGCGGCAGCTGCTTCGCGATGTCACCCCCGACAAACACGGCCTCCAGGTAGACCCAGAGGTTCTGCACCATCATCCAGTTCTCGATGATCTCGCTCGAGTTGGACAGGTTCTGCACCCACAACTGGATGTTCTTCTTGAACGGTGTGTTGTATCTGAGGAACAACCAACAAATTGTGATATTTGCACCGCGAAATCGTCCCTTCACCACAAGACCGCCATCCGATTTCCCCAGAAAACTGGTGATTCTGACCTGTTGCTCATGAGGGAGCTGAGGATCATGAGCGAGTCCTCCATGGCGGACACCACCTCGCTCGTCGTGTCTCCCCTCAGCAGCAGCTCCCCGCGGTTCTTGAAGTTTCCGAACTGGAACTCGTGTCCGCTCCACTCCGCGATCACTGACTTCAGCTTGGCTTCGATGTCCCTCTCTTTCACCGCTGAGATGCAGATGTCCTGTGGAAGAAGAAAAGAAATTATTTTGTGCATGTTTCCAATCTATAAAAGAACAACAACACCTCAGGTCCTCAGTCCTCAAGCCTGTGTGTTTTGCCTGATTGTGTGTGCGTGAGTGAATGTGTTTTTCAGCGTAGTGACTGACCTCAATCTCCTCCTTGTATCTGAGCAGCGGTGCGCTGAGGATGGCGCGCAGCGTGAAGTTCTCGTTGTCCACGTCGAACGTGTGACCTACAATGGGTTGCGTAGCAGCACGGGACTGATCTACCAATTGTATGCTCAACGCAATTTCCGGATGTGGTAAAGGAGCTCGACCCCCATCCAGGCAGGCATCCAAACTTTGAAAAAAAACTGGGAAAACAATGAAGAGGCCTTCAAAACTGGTGGACATGGGGGGGGGGGGCTCAAACAGAGGCTTCGTGAGCGAAATGCGAAACGCAAGCACACACCAGTGGTCTCCTGCATGCGGTTCCAGTGGCGCTGCTTCATCGCTTTGTTCGCCATCAGCTCGAGCAGCGGAACCATCTCGTTGAAGTCGTCGATGGTTCTGCGCAGGTCCTCGAAGGCCGGCCACTCCTTCAGAGCCCGAGGCAGCTTCCGGCATCTGGAGGTGCGAGTGTGTTGTTGTTGTTGATGCTTGTGTGGTAAATCGTTTTCTTTGGGGTGAGGGTAAGGTTTCGGACAGCGAAACATTGAACAAAATTTGCGTTCTGTGGTTTGTGCAGCCACAGGAGCCACACTAAAACTTGCGCAAATGTCCAAGTTACAATTGCTCTTTGTGAAGCAATCCCCATCACACTATTTGTGTCTGGACCAGGATCGTATGTAAGATACAACCTGTTGTTTCATCAGCAATACTGAGGAACGCGGGGACGAAACTCAACAAAAAGGTACAAAACTCACTGTCCTCAGTGTTATTCCGAGCCAAAAATGCTCAGTGCTATTCTGAGCAAAGTGTGAGTTTCGTACATTTTTTTGAGGTTCGTCTCCGCCCCGCACCTGTTCTGAAACTCCTGGATCTCGTTGTTGATCTTGTCGATGTCCACTTCGATCCACAGTATGTCGTAGTACCCGTACACCTGGTCGATGACGTCATTGTACAGACCGTACAGCTTCTGAAGCAGGCTCAGCTCTTTTTTGATCTGCAATGCAAACGTGCACAAGTTTGTGGACCCATGTTTCTCGGCGTCAGCGTAAATTGACAGACCAGGGATAATTCTTTGGTAAACCATCAGGTGCGCGATGTGCACCGAGAATCAGAAGCGGGTGAGTACTGAGCGACTGAGTACCAACCTGCAGCAGCTCTGGGTGCTCTGTAACCGGAAGTCCGAAGAGCACCTCGCCGCCGCTGTACGTCTGGTACTTCCGGTACAGGGTGTCGAAACGGTTTTGGAAGATGATGAGTCGGTCGGACGCATCGCGCGGAGCCACGTCGGCGACCATTGGACCCTCCTGGAGAGAGGAACGAGAAAGGTGCAATGCTGAGCTCTCACCAATAACTTTCGCTGTCCTTGCCAGGGTCTGATCCATAGACAGACAAAATGTCCCATATTCCGTCACCACCACAGTTCTTGGGGAAAACCACTGTTCTGGATCCCCACATGTTCTTCTGCTGCGCAGAAAGGAGCTCAACTCCACCACTTGAGATTGAAAGCCATTTCAAGCGGATGTTGACGACTTTTCCAGGGGCCACAGATCTCATGTTTTGGCTGTTGCTCCATGTCACTCACATTTCTGTAGTCACTGTAGAAGTTGCTGCAGTCGTGCACGAACGTCTTGACATCCTCGATGAGCTCGCCCTTGAACATGGGTTGGATCTCGATGAGCTCGGTGGAGACGCCGGCCGTCTGCGCCGTGATCTTCTGCCACGAGTAGCGCAGCGTGTCGACGCGCTCCATCTCCTCCTTGAGCACCGGCAGGTCGTGCCGACTCAGCATCGAGTACGACTCCTGTGTGGACAAGAGGAGAAGTCAAACAAACAACCAAGAGGATAAGTCGATGCTTGTAGCCGCCTGCAGAGTCTCCTCAGACCACTGAAAGGTCAGATCCAGGGCATGCAGTTGTAAACGTATTGTACGTAACTGTCGGCCTTGCAGCGGAACCATCAGTTCACGCGAAGCTTGGTGTGGTGTCTGGAGCAAAATACCTCGATGGGTGAGATGAGCATGTCGATCTTGATTTCGTTTTCGCGGATCTCTTTGAGCGCTGCCATTACGTAGCGAATGTCGTCCAGGTCCTTGATGGGCCGGTTCAGCCTCTTCGTCATGTCGTCGATGAAGTCGAAAATGGCCTCCATCTCACTGCGGTACTTGTTGTTGCACGACTTGCCGTAGGCCAGACGCCACGCTTTAGTTTCCGTCAGCAGTCCAAATTTGAGGCGTTCTGAAAAGACAAACCCGACTGAACTGCGAAGGTTCAGAAATAAGAACCTGGTTCCAGCAAACCACACGCACCTCCCAAACTCAATTAAGGCGCACAACTTGCTGATCCTTTGCGGACAATCGGAAACCGAATGGAACGATCGGGCGATTGCGCACGACAAGATGTTTCTCTGACTGCTTGGCTCCACCCGTACGCAGAGGTCTTTTATGGACACTGACCGGTGTAGAGGGAGATGGAGCCGACGTCGTAGTGCTCCGCCTCCATCTGAATCTCGTCCTCGAGCCGCTCGAAGTGCGAGATGCGCGACTCGAACTCGGACAGGTGCGGCGCCCCGCGGCTGAACTCGGCGATCACCGACTCGCGCTCCCCCTCCCACGTCTCCCTGAACTTGTAGAACTGGTCCACCGTCGACATCACGTCCTGCAAGATGGGCACCGAGCTTTGCTCTTGAACACGTCCACAGAAACATTCACAGAACCCTGTCATACGTGTTCGTTTGACACAGTCTTGTAGCAATGGGTCAAGGAGCTGCGCGAGTTCAGGGGACAAGCCTTGTGCTTACATTTGCAGACACAGACGGAGAGGGAGGACAAGGAGGTCAGGGTGCTTGCGGACAAAATAAAATTTGGCATTGCGAAGGTTTTGTTGAAGAAATCGTAAAAAAGGATAAAGATAATTTCTGTCAAGCTGCAGTGGTATGAATGGAACTTGAGCAGTCCTACGAAACTGGAGTCAAGGTCCTGACAACAACACGATCGATGGGACATTCGTTCAATTCCTGCCATCGGAAGCGCTCTCAGGCAAGAAAGCAAAGCAGATTAAAACTTTTTGAGGTTTGCCGTGGAACAATTGTGAGCGGTTTACGCTGATAGCTGCTGGCTTTGCGTTTTTGGATTGCGTGCGATTAGGTTTATTCGCTTGAACAATCGAGTCAAGACAAAATTGAAAATAGAAACTGATGGCATTGAGCTCTGTCTTCGCCTTTCTTGGTGCCTTGTCAATCAACAAATTGAAACTGTGAAAGTCTCAAGCAAAATTGTGCGTCTTGATCTTGAAGACAAATTAACTTTGACTCCAATACCTCGGACAACTGCGATGACTGTTTGAGCAAAATCAGCAATGTTAAGACACGAAAAGTGAAGATTGTTCACACTGAAGCAATTCATTTGTATTGTGACATTGCAAGAACAAGAACACATCTCGGTGTTGAGACGCGGCTCGATAATTCAGCTTGATTTTCGGTGCGCACTTGAGTAGTGGTCATGTTTTTTTCTTGGCTGGAGGGCAAAGTATTATTTTCAGAGCTGGCCATCTTGGATTGTATTGACAGGTAAAACTGGCTTGAAAAATTGATCCACTTGGCCAAAATGAAACTTTGGAAGGAGGTACATGCGCAAATGACTTGCAGCCTGCTCGTTGAAGCTTTGCCACAGTGTGAACGTCTTGAAGAGGAACATTGATCTGAATTTGGCGTTTGTTCTCGACCAACATGGAAGAAATTCAGTTCGACCATCACAAAATATTTTTTGCTCAGACAAGAACAACCGTCAAATCTGGAGGGTTTCAGTCACAGTTCAAAGAAACGATTGGACAGTTGAGGAAAGTTTGCATTTTTAGACAACTGCACCACGAGTAAGAAAAAGACAAACGCGTGATACCTGGACACGTCGAGAGTGTCCAGACATCACGCGTTTGAACTGATTCATTCCACATGTACACAAGATCCTGGGAACATTCAATGCTTCACAAACAAAACGCGCGACAATAGAGTCCACAACTCTCAGAACCCAGAGTCTTGATGAACTCGATCGTCTCATGCAGAACCGTAGATGGGTGGGACAAGACAGATTTGCCGGTACCTTCTTGGTGGAATTGATGGAAGTGGAGAGGAGCGACACCAGTTTGGAGATTTCCTTATTCTCCGACACGCTCTTGTAGTAGTTGCGCGGCTGCTGCTGGATCTGGTTCGCCGGTGGAGTTTCTGTCTCCAACTGGTGAAATGAACAAAAAATTGGACCCAAGCGTGCCACGGCGTTGTCGCTCTGTGCAACAGGTCAACCACTCACCATCTCAGACACTGTTCTTCCCGAAGAACTAGTTCATTGCTTTTTGTACTGTCGCAACAATCTTCAGTGGTCCTTCACACCGAACAAAAAAAAAAGGATGTCACCAGAATAAACTGAAGGGTGAAGACGACATAAAATGTGACGCACCCTGCGGCTGAACCTGGTGGCGTGAGCTGCGGGCGCCGCCTCCGCGCGCGACGCCTCCGACGGCGCCATGGACAGGACGCTGCCGACGCGCTGCTCCGTCGCGCTGTTCTCCAGCGGCTCCGACGCGCTTCTGCAAAACATCAACTTTTGTGCCTTTGATGAAGAGAGCTCAGTAGAAGCAGGCTCTGTGGTATGCCCTCGGCCTGGTACCTCTCCTGCGTGCTCTTGGCGCAGGCGACGCGTCGCTCGCGGTCCCACTGCGCGACGCCCTTGGAGACGGACACGATGAGGTGCGCGGCGCGGTTGAGCACGTGCTGCACCTCCTCCAGACCCGGCGCCATCACGATGGTCGGGATCGCCAACACGGCGTTGGTGCGGAAGAACGGACGGTGGTCTTTCTTTCCATCCAGGCTTGATTCCGCTGCAACCATGACAACAAGTATCTGGTGAGGTGGACTTCTTCAAATCCTGCTTGAATGTTTTCCTTGTGTTCAAAAATAGCTCCATGGAGCTCGCGGTGATTTGAGGAAATTCTGATTTCCCTCACTCTGATTTCACTCACTCTGATTTTGCTCACTCTGATTTTGCTCACTCTGATTTTCCTCACTCTGATTTTGCTCACTCTGATTTCACTCACTCTGATTTCAGTCACTTTTTTGTCAAAAAAACAAACTTTTTCACTCAACATTCATAATTTGGAACTTATTCAGTACACATGCAAATGGAACAAATTTAACCAACTGGAACTTTTACACATTGTTTCACAACAATA
>JAAUXT010035947.1_pt1 | contig 81334 bp, 72 predicted proteins | sample 7278171 | NCBI WGS metagenome assembly JAAUXT01 (sample SAMN14350112, study PRJNA611818) | marine sediment metagenome | isolation source: surface marine sediment (1.8m) | place: French Polynesia: Moorea | collected 2018-08
GGTGGGGTGGGGTGGGGTGGGGTGGGGTGGGTGTGGATGTTAACTCTGTGGGGCCAGCACAGTTGGGGTAACTGTGCAGAGGGGCCAGCACAGAATTTGAAGGCTATACATAGTTAGAATACGTGTGTGTGTGTGTGTGTGTGTGTGTGAGTGTGTGTGTGTGTTTGAGGGGTGAGATAAACTGTACAGAACTAGCAAGCAGAAACACATACTGTGGATAGCTGGTACAGTTGGGGTAACTGTGCAAGGGGCCAGCGTAGAACTTTGAGTCTCTGCACAGTTCGCGACATGCAGAAACCCTGAGGACATAGTCACCCTCCCAACGGACACTACAAAACTGACTGACATCAACTTCACATCAACTGACAATAAAATGTCCGATTTCGGGCTGACAAGCCTGGATCTCGTCCGATATCACGAACGGAATGCGTCCTGGTTGATAAACGTGGCGACGTTTGAAACGGACATCCTGGACCGAGGCCACTCTCGATTTGGGACTCCCAAAATGGCGCAGTTGCATTGGGACCACAATTTCTTCACTCGCGCGCAATCTCGCACGAAAACGTTTGTAGGATGGACCTTTTTTTGGGTGGGGGGGAGAAATAGTTTCTTTCAATTTATGTCTCCAATCACCAGAGAAAATACTTTTGACTCGGTTTACTCAAGTTTTACTCTCAGTTCTATTTAACTTTTTGTTTGTGTTCCGCTATACGAGATTGCTGCTCGTTAGATCTATCTGTTCGGAGGAAGGAAATGCTGATGTATGGTGCAGCCTGGTGTTAAACCCGGAAGATTTCCGGGAAGAACCCGAACACTGTTATATATATGTATGTGTTGCAGATCCCGATCATGAGTACCGGTGTCTCAGGACCAGAGCACGACTGTAAAATTTTCCGACGTCGTGCTGTGGTCCAAAAAATTCAGGACCACAGCATGACCAACTAATGTGCGAAGTCCCTTGCCGGTAATGTCATTGATTCTTCCTTGTCCTCCTTGTCTTCCATGGGGGGACTCCAGGGGTGAGGGGTCTGGGGGCAGAGGGTCCAGGCAGGGTGAGGGGGGTTGGGGAGGGGAGGGGGGTTGAGGGGGAGGGGGGCAGGGGACATTTCATCCACCTTGCCACACACTGCACTACCACATGGTGCTTTGCCCAAAAGGGACTTCGCACAAATGGTGTGGTAATGCTGTGGTCCTGGTCGTGCTCTGGTCCTGAGACACCGGAACCTGATGGCTGACCAGGGCAGTTCGTGTCTAACGTCAGGAGAGAGGAGCTGATCCCTCCTGTACAAAACACATTCGCACACGATGTACACACACGCACACACACACGCACACACATGCACACACACGCACATGCATCCACTGTGATGTTCCGTTTGTTTTGTTTGTTTTGATAAGTTTATTTTAACTCACTTGTCATTGCCATAATATTCGAGCAGTCATAACTCGCATCTTCATACAGTTTGAAAGTACAATTCTTATCAGCCAAATTATAGGATAAAAAGCGATGGCAAGGTCTGTATGTTCGAGTCCGTTTGTCTTCAGGCGTGCAGTTCACATATTAGAACCCACTGAAAAACATTCCAAGGAAATCTGCCAATTTTGCGTCATTTGAAAAAAGTTTGATGTATGATGACAAAATTTTCGTTTCAACTCGAGATTCTGTGTCCTGATTGAGCATGCGTCTTAGTTGAAAAATGTATCAAGACTGCGATGCTTAGATCTATCATGCTCCTCGAACCTATTCCCGTTGTGAGCTGTTGTTCCAGGCAATTTGTGCAACTGAACCACAGGTCACGAACAGAATCTCTCGTCAAAAATTGCTTTCAATGAGAAGTAACATCTGAAATTTCCAATTCGCATTAAAAATGAATATTCCAGGTTTGCCTACTGCCATGGATAAGGAACTGCTTGTGGACTCTTCAATGTCAACGTTTATTGTGAAAACACAAGGAGAGTTGGGGAGGACAGGTTGTCCCCACCCGTGACAGCAACGCCACCTGGTGAGCCGGCCCTCTGGTGGCAACTCCCTCGTCGAGTGTTCAAAGTCATCGGGTTCCCCTCCCTCCCTCCTTTGGACAATTGAGAAATTGCAGGTACCAAGGGATTGAATGCGCTTGCAATGCTTGCAGGACAATCCAATTACCAATGGCAATGTTTATTTGTTCTGGAGAATGAAGAGCACAGGTTTCGGATATCGAGCAACACTTTGTTTACAACCACTTGGACAAAAACACAAAGTTTTGTACACTTGTCAGCGAGAAAATACACTCAAATACTTTCCGTTCATTTGGTTTTTCTCCCCAGGCCAACACTGCTTGTGCGAAAAAAGGCACTTTGCATTTGACATATCTGTTTCTTTTCTCCTTCTTCTCTGCTCCAAATGCTGGAAAGTTCCTGGGTAATGCACATGAAATAGGACAAGGAACACAAACTAGCAGTCGACTAATTGATGTTTCAATTTAGCAGTGATTGTCTGCCACCTGGGGGAAAACAAACTGTTGTCTGAAGAGATTTTAACTCACATGTGATTTTCTGAGACCTGGGGAGATTTAGACAATTTGGGTCTTGAGACCCCAGAATCAGACAGGGAAATCTGGCTGGTCTGACGTGAAGATGTCTCTTTTTGCCTCACCTTGAATACACCGGTACATTGTTCCCTGAATTTCTGCAGAAATATAAAGTAGATGATAAAATTTGTGGAGTGATAAATTGGGAACATGATTGACAGAACCTGGGACACACCTTCCATGAGAGAGTACCTGGCAGAGGGAAATGGTTCATCTTTGCCAAATTCTATTGCCAAAGAGTTCCAGATGGCCTCCTGCAATCTGCTGACAAGGAAGGTGATTGCAATAGAGAACAACATCAAACAAATCTTGAATTCTTTTGAGTCATTGGATTCAGAGGATGATATTTGTGTCATTGAGTCTCTTTTCCTTCTGCCTCTGTAGAGAGCTATTGCCATGCCAACTGTGAAAATTAGTACAATAATGGGGAATGGATAAAATACCCCATAAAGCATGACTTCAGCATGGATGGAGACTTCTGCTATCCATGTACAATACTTTCCATTGTGAGCAAAGAAATGCTCAGTCAGCATGAAGAAATCAATAAATGACCAAATAACATAGAAACCAATCAGAAACTTTGTTATCAACAACATTGGCCAGGTTTTAATCTTCAATGGAAAAGTTAAAGACAAGAATCTTTCAATAGTGGCTGAAGTTATTAAAAATACACAGAGCCTGAACACTACTGAAGACATCCTGTTCAGATACCTACAATAAAACTCCATGTCTGCCATTTCTGGGTAAAAGAACTCTGGTATATATCCCTCTCTGAAAAACTTGGCCAATAACATTAGATTATCAGAAATAGCTATCCAAATAAGATGAAGCCCAACTGCAGTCCTGGACATTTTCATTCTTATTAACACAACAAGACACACAGTGTTCAATACAAAACCAATGAGTATTATGGGCAAATAACAATACCAAGCAAAATCATAACATGTCCTGACATAATCTGGGAACTGTGACCAGTAGTCTCCATTTCCTGAAGAAGAAGTTGTTATGTTTGTTCGATTGGTTGAAGTTGTGTTGAGGGGGAAGCCTGTGACGTCATAATGGACTGTGCTGTTGTCAAGAGCCATTTGACGTCACACCAACGTCAACAACGTGTGCTGGTCAACTTACTTTTCCAACTTGTCCCTGCAACAACATGTGTAATAAATATTTGGCAAAAGTATTGCAAGGTACAAACAGCAGCGAAACGTATGGTGACAATGTTCAAGGCAGCCAACAACAACACTCACGTTTTTTTACCAGAATTTGGGCCCAACTCTCCTCGTTGGGTGTATATATCCTCGGCTGGGCAAAAGCGGCAGAAAGTGATAGATCTTTGTGAATAAAATTTGGCGCGTATGGGTTTTCCTTCGCAGCGTTTTTCTTATTTGGGTTCGAAAGGCTGTGGGGAAGAAATGCTGAGCAGCTGTTTAGGTTCTGTGCAACTTGTTGACGTTTTCGTTGCCCCGGCAACGAAGCTAGTTTTTTTTGTTGTAGGTGTACAATCATTCCATTTGCTGCAAACATCAGTTTGTCTCCAAGAGACTTCTGAAAAGAATCATTTGTATTTCCAAATCCTTTCAGTGGTCTTGAATGCGAAATAACATCTCCCTTTTGCCCTGGAAAAGTCTTCAAAACCCAAACGCACGCGCCGCGTGTGAAAAGGGGCCAAATTTCTTGGGGGTGTTTGTGTAAGCAAACACCAGTCTTTAATTATCGTCTGACTTTGATGTGCAGATAAAAAACCAAGCTTGTTCCAAAGATTAATTATTTTTTGTTGCAAAAATTACATCCCTGGGGAAATATATTACTTCAATTCAGCAGCAGAAAGAACAAAGTTCTTTGGATTTTCAAAGGCAAAGCAAATACTTTTGTGATTTTTTCTGACTTTGGCTTTTCCGCATGATCTTTGAAAGAATTTCTTTTTCATCCCCAAATGAAATCTGAACTTCAAGATATTATTTTGGCAGATATGAAAGAAAGCAAAAGTTTTGAACAATTTGAAAAGTTTGTTTCCTTTTTGTGGAACTTTGCGAACAAACATGGTCTGGGGATTCAGTACAGTGTTGTTGTGTTCGCCAAAAGAACAGACTTCAAAGCACGCCCAATTTGGAGCGTTCTTTTCTGGTTCAAAAGGCTGCAGGAAAGAAAGCCTGTTCAGGTTGTGTGAAGACGTTCTGCATGCAACTCCCGCAACATTTTCTTTTGTCTGGGTGACACAATCATGTGAGGTGCGAAAGTGACGTTGGACTCGAATCAACTTGTTGTCTCTGGCCATCAGGGCTTCAACATTCTCTCAAGGGGAGGGGGGCAACAACGATCATTATTACGTGTGAACCTGCACGCTTCACTCGTAATTGAACCTTCCCACCAACCCTGCTTGAAGCTGTGGTACAGCTTCACCTGTGAGAGTACCCTGGAGTAGCCTGGGTACAAGAAGCTGTCCTGAATGCAGCTGTGGGTTGTTACGAGTTAGAAGTCAAGGAAAAAACAACTGAGAGAAACAGTTTTCACGCCTGAACTTGTTTCTGTACATTTTATGTGGTACATGCAGTACGGCAGCACTATGAAGAGGTATTGAGCAGGATGTGTGAGCCGTTAGGTACCGTCGGGATGCCCGAGGGTGCAGGCTGGACCCTCACACAACAAAATGTCACGTTGTGGCGGTTCCCTGGTCAGCACCGAGCCCCACGCCTGTCAGCTGGTCGATCCCTCCTGTCTCCACTGACTCACTCTGCAAATGTTCCCTTTGTCAGCATATTTATTCTGTCTTCAAGAAAATAACAGGCAGAAGACTTCCATCAGAGGTGCACACAGGCTTTTCCGGTGATTTTTGCCGGGTACCGGTCAAGAGCGCAAATGAAAATGGTGTTCTTCTTTGTTCTTTTTTTTGTCTGTATATTTCTGTCCATTGTTCCATGTGAAGAATGATGCTACAAAAAGGTCAAGTGCAAACACTATAGGCAGCCTCTTTCAAAAGGAAATCATGTAAAGTTGGCACTGTTCCAAGTGCTCTTTTCCGGAGTGTTGGCAGCAAATCAGGCGGTGCTTGTTGGCTTATTTTTCACACATGAAGCTGTGCATGTTGGCAGTTTCACATATGAGCGGGACAAACATACATGTGATTGGAACACATCGATCATTGACTGCACAACACACAAACACTTTTCATCCCGTTCCGAGTGCACCAGTCGTGTAACAAGGAACCTGCAGTCTGTTTCCCACAAGTTAAGTTGATTCTGAGCGATGCAAACCAATCATCACGCACGGTTGTCCATTCTGTCGGAGTTGGAGAAGATCATATCGGGCTGGCAGTTCACTTGACAGTGGCTTGCAGTATTCTTCACATTCTTTCCAGATGAAGTTGAGCGTCAACTCCTTGGTATCAGTTTGCCATGACCCCAGCTTCTTGAGACCAAAATCTCCTTACCATCTGAGCAGTGTGTTCACTTTCTGTGTTTCAGAGACTTGAGAATATTCACTGTCAAGAATCAGATTGCACCCAAGTTTCCACTTTGGGTACCTTGCAAAAAGTCCATCATTCATAGACCCATCCATCCTTGAATGTAAGGAACAGAGGCATTGTTTGTCTTCTTTGCAGTTTAGTTCACTGATGAGGGTTGAGACTCTTGTGGATCACTTGCAGTTGTTCTGTATTTTGGTGGCATTGTGGAGGTTGGTGGTGATTGTCAAATCCCAAAATCCAGGCCCATCCACATTTGTTGAGTTGTGGTACTTGGTGGTGATACATGTGTATCCCATTGATCTAGTGTCAAATCCACACAGCCATTGCACAAAGTTCTGCTTTTGCACAATTCTTCGTCTATCTGTGAATTACTAATGTTGAAAACAGGGAGGAAATTGACCATCGCCATTTGGAGATACATCAACAGGGTTTATATTTTGGAAGCATTGTGTTTTATTTGTGAACACTTGTATTGTGATGACCTTTGCAACAGAAACAACATTTCCATACATGTATATTGATCTGCAAACTTTTTGTGAGAACAATTCAACGCACCATTGCCCATCTTTAACCTCGTGATAGTTGTGCAAACGGTGCTTTTCCCTGTGTTACAACAACCAACTGGCACAGAGGGCAAACCCAGCGTGCATCACTTTGGTGTTACGCTTTGGGCACATGACTTCAAAAGCGTCTTTGTTCCACGAGGAAAGACTTTGGGTTTTCACTCCGGCAGGACGGCATCAGCATTTTTGACGCGTGTGTCAAAATTTTGACACGCAGGCATCAAATTTGACATGACACCCAATGGAGAGTGTCAAAAAAATGGTTCCGTCCGTTCTTGGCATCGCGTCAAAATTTTAACGTCACGTCGTCTGTGTGGAAACTCTCACTCCCATTCGGGGCCTCGTCTCTCACTCCCCGGGTGAACTGAAGGACAGAGGAAATACTCTGAAGATGATGACAGTGAGTACCCCGAGAATATATTTACTTACCCTATATCAGTGCCTTTCGTTGTTGTCTTTGCTGTTTGTTTCACTGGGGGAATAATTGGTCCATACAAAACAAAGTTCAGCAAAACACGACGAAAATGACACTTAATCTTCAATAAAAGTCTGCCTCGAGTTCATAACTTGCGAGATTTTGTTGTTGCCAAAGGAGATCTCTGAGTGAAAGCGCCTGCAAAGTTTCACAAACCAAAGCGGTTTCCACATTGGGTGACGCGCGGTCTTTCTTAGGTGATTTGAACGGCAAAATACCCCTTGCTCAAGAACCTATAGGCATCTAATTGCAAATCTGGTACACACTGTGGTGGTCAGGTTTTTGGTACAAATTCTGGGCTCAATGGTCAATTTGTTGTATTTTAGGTCTTAAATAATGCCCAAGGTCTCAAAAGAACAAAACGGAACATTGTTGAGTTTTTAGTACAAAAAGTTCAAATTTGAAATTTTCAAATTTTTGGACATGGGGTTTCATTTTGGGCTGTGTTGAGAAAATGAGCAATGTGTGGTTGAAGGTGCCCATACATAATTTTCATAATATTGGAGGGGCTTTCAGGTGAGACAGGTCTGGTGTTTCTGTGATGAAAATTTTCAGTGGTTTTTAGGTGGCTGAAATTGAACATTTGATTTTGGGGGGTTTTGCATCAAAATGCATCACCAGGCACAACATACAAAAATATTTAATGAGGAAAACTTATTTTTTGTGGGTTGTGTTGGGAATTGGTGGCAAAGGCGGTGTGTGGTTTTGAATTTGTTTTGAGCTGCTTGTATGAGGCTGGGCAGGGGGGCAAAGCCAAACTGAAAAATTGATGAAAAATGTTGTTTTGAATGTGACCTTTTTGCACTTGTTTGGAATGCTTTATGGGCTTTTCTGGATCAGTATGAAAAAGTATATGTGGAGACAATCATTTTGGTGTTGAGATCATGCAAATCGGTTGAGGTAAGATGGAGCTATGGTCATTTGTGTGAGGATTTTTAGTTTTCAAGCAAAAAGTACCAAAATTTTGTCACTGGCCTAACTCATTGCAAAAAGATTCTGCAATTTGTTCATGTTGCTGGTCTGCTAGGGGGTTTGGTGGATTGGTTGGGTCAAAAGAGCTTTGGAATGTATCAGCTGTATTTGGTTTTGGAGAAGCAATTTTGTGTTTTTTGCTGACTCAGCAAAAAAGCAAGCGGAATCTGTTCAAATCACCCTGAGGCCCATGGGCCTATTTTTTAGGCTGACGTCAAAAAATCCACCATTTGGTTCAACATTATATTTTGACGCCGACGTCAAGAAAACGATCGCTCGTCACCAATGTGAAAACCGCTTGAAAGAAAGGTCACACCCACAAAGTTCTGCACATCTGAAGTATGGGCACCTGTGGCGTCAAAGTAACCTTGATGAATGTGAAACCCGTTGCAACGCCCACAGGTGGAGAAAGAGCGGTGTTTTGCCCACAGGCGAACAATTTCGAAGAAAGGTCAAACAACAATGTGGGAAGATCTTTCATTGCTTTTCTGATTTGCAACCATGATGTTAGTCCTTGCACAACATGTTTCAACCTTTTTTCAACATAAAGAGAAAAAATGAAGACACCATCATCAAAATAAGTTGATATTTTCACGACTAACGCAAACCTTCAGGAGGAAACAAAGACGAATTTTTCAGGAAATTCACTTTTGGGAAATTAAGAAAAAACAAAACATGGAAGGGACAACAATGTCTGAAGGCGTCGAGACAACAGGTATTCATCCTCCTGATGACGTCACAGAGGAACCCTTCATTTCTGACGTCACACGTGGCTACTATGGCAACCACGCTGGAAACAAGTGGGATCCTGATATTTTGAGAGTGGAGTGGTTGATAACATTGGGGTTCTATTACAGGTTGTTTGTGCTGGTTTTTGGGACTGTGGGGAATTTTTTGGCAGTTTTTGTGGTCAGACTCACCAAGATGCGTAAAACAACCAAAATTATCATTGCAGTTTTAGCTGCTGTAGACACCACCTTTCTGGTGCTGGAAGCCTCAAATGACATTTACAAAAAGATTCATCATAACACCTTGTACAACACAAATACTATTCTTTGCAAAATCTGCTTTTTCAATTACTTGTACATTGGTACGATGTCAAACATTTTGGTTGCTGTCTTAACTGTGGAAAGATGTATTGCTGTGACTGTGCCTCTGAAAGCAAAAATTGTATGGACAACTAAGACAGTAGCTGTCCTCTTGATTGCTTTGTTTGCAATATTGTTAGCTTTTAACTCTTATATTCTTCACTACTACACATTTTCAGATTACTTTGATGGAAAAGGAGCTTTTGAGCTGATCATTTGTCATGCTCCTCATCACATAAATAGTTTAATGATAAATTTAAATCCTTTCTATGAGGCCATTATACCTGTTACTCTGGTTGTTGCTTGCAACTGTGTCATTTGTTTCACTTTAGTGAGAAGCAAAATCCAACTTGGCTCAGTCAATCAAGAGAATCAGTTAAGTCCAAGTGAAAAGCAGTTGATTGTCACCACATTTGCTCTTTCTGTAGCTTATCTCATCTTGTGTGTTCCAACAAATATCTATTTCAACCTTGGTGAAAGGATTTTGGGGAGTGAAATTTTTGCTAATTATGAAAATACCTACGCTGTTGTGACAGACATGCTGCAGTACACTAACTTTGGTATCAACTTCTATCTGTATGTAGCTTTTACGAGAGCTTTCAGGGAACAGTTGAAACAGCTTATAAGAAGATGCCGATTACCCTGAGGAACTGCTTCTCAAACAAGCACCCATTCACTTTCAACAATTGAAATTCCTGTATCAACATCGGATTCTTTGCACGAAAACGTCCCATGAATTGTCTCAATTTCTTCTTTTTCCCCAATTGTTGGTGTCGCGCTTTCTTACAGCATTGACGAGATGCTTCAGGTCAGCTCTTGGAACCAAGTACTCAAAACCTCGGATGTTTTGACTGGACCCAGTGCGGTTCCATCTGTGTTGATGGTCAGTTGATCTCAAGTTGCAGTAAAATAAAAATTGCATTCCATCTGAAGCTGTTTTGTTCTTCGTATACTTGGTCTCAGAACCCATACAAATGAGAGACCGTTTGCGTGAAAATGGAGCCTTGGGCAAAATGTGTTCATCCAAGATGTATTTAAAGTGTTTTTTTGAACTTTTCTTCTCACTCCACATCAAAAACAAGAGCCTTCAAGTCGTAAGGAAGGTGTTCTCTTCTTTTCTTCTTGTTCCGATGTTTTGTTTCCCCTATGAAAACAAACAGTGCCACCAACGGAGTCACAACGTCATGCTTGAGCCGACAGAAGAGACGGACTTTTTTGACGCTGTTGGAGTGGGAAAGTGCCTCAGAGTCAAATAGCCTGCAGTTTCCCCCGCCAACAACGCTCTGTGATTGGCTCCCTGCGATTCGTCCCGTGATTCGTCAGTTTTATCGAAACACAACACCAGCCTTCACAGCAAACCTCACGCAACAGCTAGTGCAGGCTGGGATTAGAACTGTGGTTGCCAGATATTATGCAAGAGGCATGGACTTCACGGTACTCCAGCCTGAGAGAAATAAGTTCCACATTTCTTGCTCTGTTCTTGCCAGAGTATCCATATTTTTCGTGTGGGTTTGCAAATTGGGAAAATGACAATTATTTATTCGTCCCTCAAAAGATCTGACGGACCATAAAAAAAGACAGAAGTTTCAAGATCTCAGAGTAAATTGCGATTCTGAACTCGTGGGAAGGTCTGAACCAGCAAAGGGTGCAAAAAGAAAAGAGAATTTGTGTTATGAGATGTTTTGACAGTGTTAAAAAGCTCGCAAGTTTTCGTGCGAGGAACTCACTTCAAGCTGTGAACAAAGCATTTTTCGTTCCCTTGTGTTCAATCAGGATTTAAACTGGCAGGGACTTGATCTTTTGTTGCATTTGAACATTTTTTTCTCGGAGGCTGTTTTCAGCTGCTGCAGGCACTTCAAGGCTCTTCTGTGTACACTTTTGGACGTGGGCATCGAGATCGCTTCAGATTCAGCTTCAGCTCCTTCTGAGTGGGATACCTGTCCTGTATGCTTGAAAACACAATGGGAGACTGTTGTCTTTTGTCTTGTGGGTCTCATAAAGCTGGGATCGATTTCCTCTCCTCACCTTTTTGCTTTCCTTGGTTCTTGAGTCTCAAATCGCAGCCCAACAGCAGGTGAACTCACAAGGACACATTGTTCATGTCCACTCAAAAGACTTATGAAAAACCAGCTGTCAAATTTCCTTCTATGTTTGCTCAGCAAGAGGGGAGAAAACTGTACAAAAGTGACAAAATATGCAAAATACACACATTTGTATTCATGGGAAAATCACAAAGGTGGGATATTCAAGTAAAATATGGAACAAAACACAGCTTCAAGTGTCACAGCTGAATCTGCTCAGAACTTGGTATTTTCTATACAGTTTGAAAAAAGAAAATGTTGTGATGCTACACACCAGATTTTTAGCGCTGTCCCCTTGGAACGACATTCTAGACTTTGATTTTTTCTTGTTGATATGCACGGAATTTAAGGTGAAAATACTTCAGACAATGCTCAGGAACAACAGCATTTGATGATGCACAAACAGTCTCACCAACAAATGTCAAAATGATTTTACCACAATGACAAGCAAAATGACATGGTGGATTAGGTTCAAAATTTTCTGCTATTTCCCAGGTTTGAACTGTAAAAAAGGACTTCAAGTTACAAAGTATACCAAGCTGCACTGAGACAACACTGCTTGTGGCACATTGAAATGTTCTTTTTGGCAGATGAAATGATTTCTTGCACTTATGTTTCAGCAGTAGTTTTCTCTATGAGCCCTTGTGCTCCAGAAGAGTTCCAGTGCCACTCCAGACAAGATGGCTGCATTCCACTGGAGAAGTCATGTGATGCCTGGATAGACTGCATGAGGGATGGATCTGATGAATCACCTCAGGAGTGCAATGAAGGTTCTGTCTATTTGCTTTGAGACCCAAAGATATCATTCAGTAATTGCTTGAAAATGTCATAGTCATGTTGGCTGTGACCTGAGCTTTACTTTTCCTTTTGCTCACCTCTTCAGTTGTATGGATTGTTTGGTTTTTACAGGAAGAGAATGTGCAGGTGGCTACCAGAAATGTGCAGATAACATTCAGTGTGTTCCACAGTTCAGCTGCAACAGTACTGAGCTTTGCATTGATAAAGTGAGCTCAACTATCTGCACGTGTCCACCAGGCCAGTGGAAATGTGATGGCAAGGAGCAATGCATCTTGGCTCAATTTCTGTGTGATTTGGAGGTGCATTGCAAAGATGGATCAGATGAACACCTATGTCAGAATAAGAATTGTACAGAAGGTTTTTGGAAATGTGCAGATGGTTTGCAGTGCATTGATGAGAGACATGTTTGTGATGGTACTTACTTTACAAATCTTATGCACTGCAAGGATAGTTCAGATGAAAATGAAATATTTTGTGAGGAATATGAATGTTTGAATGGGTATTGGAAATGTGCAGACCAATTGGAGTGTATTGAAGAGTCCCTTGTATGCTCTGAATATGTTCATTGCTCTGACATGTCAGATTCCAATCAAAGTTTCTGCAAGGAACATTGGAACTGCACAGAAGAATCTTGGAGATGCACAAATGGATTTACCTGCATACATAAATCCAAGGTATGTGATGGTGTTTCATCAGTGGATGACTGTGGAGATGAGGATGAAGAAATGTGCTCTGAATGGGTGTGTTTCTCAGGATACCACAAGTGTAGAGATGGACTTAAATGTGTCCCTCCGAATGTCTTGTGTGATGGCTATGACCAATGTAAAGATGGAAGCGATGAGGATGATTGTCCCAACTTGTGCGGAAGTGACCAGTGGCAGTGTGAGCATGGACGTCAGAAGTGCATTGGTTTGGATGAGGTTTGTGACAGTTTTGTTGATTGTGCAGATGATTCAGGTGAACCACTGGGCATGTGTGAGCAGTGGACATGCCCTGAAGGGTACACAAAATGTGCTGAGGGGTACCAGTGTATTCAAATAACAGAATTCTGTACTGGGCCTTGGGAAGAATGTGTTGACTTTTCTGATGAAGATCCTGAGGTCTGTTCCAAGTACAACTGTTCTGAAGGCTTTTGGAAATGTCAAAGTGGTCTGCAGTGTATCGGTTTGTCTTTGGTGTGTGATGGGTTTGTGGAATGCAGAGATTGGTCAGATGAATTCACAGATGTCTGTGCTGGGTGGACTTGTCCAGAAGGAAGCTGGGGTTGTGCTGATGGCTTGCAGTGTATTAAAAGAGAGAACCTGTGTGATTTTGCAGAGGGGTCATGGTGTAAGGATGGATCAGATGTGAAATGTAAGAACCTATTTATGGCCTCTCTGTTGCACTTGTAAGATTCACAATTGATGACACCCTGCCCATGTTTGATTGTTGTACGTTCAACAGATTGCCAAGGCAAAGTGTTTTGCTCAGCTGATCAGGTGGAAGTCACCTGTGTACCCAAGAATCAATGTCTGGATGCCACAGAAATATGTGATGGGATTCAGACTGAGGGATGTGATGATGAACTGAACTGTCAAAATTACACATGTTTGGATGGATATGTCAAGTGTGCTGATGGTAAAACATGTGTAGAGGTAAGTGACATCAATTTGTCAAAACACACATTTTTACAGATACTCACCGGAGCTTTGTATCTCTCTCAAGCATTCATTCACAAGTACTTTTCTGCATACAGGCAGCCTATGTGTGTGACAGGGGCTCCATTCAGTGCTCTGACAATTCAGATCAACTCTGCCAAACTTCTTGTGCTCACCCAAGTTTCCATGGAAGGCACATACTGAAGGCAAGTGTTTGTAGCAGGAACGTTTTTTTGCCTGAAGATAGGTTTGTTTCATGTCAAGTTTTTAAAAGGAAACACCAAGAGAAATTCATCAGCCAAATCAGAGAAATGTCTCTTATAAAGCTCATAATGTATTTGTGTTTCAGCACTGTGAAGAGAACTCCAAGAAATGCATCCCTCTATTCTGGTTCTGTGATGGTGATTTGGATTGTCCTTTTGGATCTGATGAGCTGAACTGTCCCTGTGATGCTGACAGCATGACTCAATGTGTTGTGTCTGCGCATAATGTGACACAAAATGTTAAATGTGTGCCAATAACATGGGTTTGTGATGGGAGCATAAACTGCCTAAATCTGAATGATGAGATCAACAAGAAGCACAAAAACTGGAATGAGATGTGTGGTCTGCAGAATCTTGGTAAAACAAAACTTACAGGTGAAACACAACGGGTTGTTTTGGCCAATCAATCGAAACATAAGATATTTACACATTTTAGAACATCACAGAGGTGGGCAACAGGTTTGTGAAATGTTCCTCAGTCAATTTGTTCTTTCAGATGAAAATCACACAACTGAAATTTGGGTGGATGGAACAGCTGGCTCAAGTATGGATGAATGCAACTGTCTGCTGCAACCTGATCTATTTTCTTGCAAGTCTTTGACTTACCCTTTGACACATTTTCTTTCCACTCAAACCAATGGAACCAAAATGATTTTTGTCCTCTCACTGCCAGAAAATGGCACAACACAGGACATCATTGTTCGATTGGATAAGGCATCAGATTGTGGTGAAATTGTGATCAAATGTTTGAACACCTTTCATTGGTCAATGAGTGTAGAACTGTCATTCCAGGAATATGTACCAAATGTCCACATTATTTTTGAGAGTGTAAATTTTGTGAATACAATGTTCATTCTGTCCAATGTAAATGTTCATTTTAAAAATGTCACCTTTGTCTGGACAAGGATATGCAACACAGAACAACTTTGGTCTGTCCCACATGGACACCTCTCTTTGACATTTTGGGATGTCTCTGCACAAAATTTAGAAGTAAATAGCCAGTCAGAAGCAGCACAAGGCTCCTCATTGTCTTTGTTCCTTGGTGATGTCCCAGATGACAGAAAAAGAAGAAGAAACAACTTCATTGTGTTGATTGATATGAGAAACAGTGTACTTGTTGAATTCAAATTTCTGATAAATACTTACTATTTGTGGGTGACTTTGACAAATGTAAAGGCAGAAAAGAGCCTTCAACAGTTTCACGCTTCAGTGTTGCTCCAAGCTAAGTATTCTCAGGTAGTTCTGGATTGCAATATCAGTCCTAATTCTGATCTGCAAACAAAAGTTGGACTGAGATTTTCCTCTCAAACCATCCAAGTGGAAATGTTGCAAGTTGAAATTTGCAACACAAGCCAAGGAGTTCAATTTATCAAAAGTTCCTCTGGAGTTGTCCAATCTTGGCTCCAGATAGAAATATTTAACTCAACATTTGCTCACAATGTAAAGTATGGAGAGGGAGCAGCAATCAGTTTTATATTTTGGACTCCCTTTGTGCCCAGTGCCAACCACATCAAGATCTCTGAATCTGTTTTTGTGGGAAACAAGATTTTCAGGAGGTACTCATCAGGTGGAGGGTATGGTGGTGCAATTCACCTGAAAGTTAAAGCTGAAGCTCCATTCAACTATGATTCTAACACATTACCATTATATGTGTCTCACTGCTTTTTCCTCAATAATTTTGCTCAGGATGGAGGAGGGGCTATCTACATGTCAGGCAAATCACAAATGTATGTTTGGAACAGTACTTTTACAATATCAAACCAGGACTCTGTTTCCCCTGGGTCTCTGTTCATACTGACCCTTTCTGATATCACCCTGCACCAGACAAACATCAAATGTGAAACTAATATCTGTGATGAACCACTGCTTGATGTGCAGCTTCCAGACATTTCCTCCAGAATTGAATTTTGGCAGTTACTTGTTGGATGTCCTGCTTGGAATAATGCTGCCTCTGATAAAGTCTTCAAATATTATTTCTTCACAGGCCACAAAAATCTGCAAAAATATGCCATCAGATGTGAAATTTGTGCAGAGTCAACATACAGTCCAACCAATGGTATCTATGAAGTTACCTATTTCAACAACATGACTGATGTGGTTGTGTCAAATGATGACATGATTCTGTCTGGCTCTCCCTGCATAAGCTGTCCATATGGTGGTGACTGTGCAGGTGGAGGGTTGAAGTCAAAGCCAAACTTTTGGGGGTATCATATGAATGACAAATTCTCATTTGTTCAGTGCCCAGTGGGTTTTTGTTGCACAGGAGACACTTGCCAGAGTTATGACTCTTGCTTTGGCAACAGAAAAGGAACTTTGTGCGGGGGGTGTCTCACTGGATATGCTCTGTCCATGTTGTCTAACAATTGTGTGAAAAGTACCCTTTGTAATTCGCAATATTTTTGGTTTGTAGGCATTTTGTCTGCCATTGCCTACATGTTATGGTACACATTCAAAGATGATGTGGTCAGGTTACCCTCAAGTTTGATCAAATGTCTTCCAAAGAGAACTTTTCAGTCAAATTGCCCCACACATCATGACATTGACAAGGGCTACTTTGGGATTATGATATATTTTGTGCAGGCTGCTGCAATGATGAAGTTGCACTTGGACACAGATTTGAACAATTCTACAAATAACTCATTGAAAACTGTTGGGGGTTACATTGGTTTGGTTCTCAACATGGAACTGACCTATTTTTCACAAGATGTATGTGTCTTTGAGACTCTGAATATGACCACAAAGACTATGTTTGCATTTTTGTTCCTTTGTGGAACATATTGTTCCTGGGAGGCAGTCACAATTGCTCTTTCATTGGTGAAGTACCTGACCAAAAATAGCAACACTTGGCTGAGAGAAACATGTTTCATTGAAATGCTAGAAGTTCGATTTGCAAGAGGCTTCATTGAAATTGTTAAATACACATATGCTGGGTTTGCCTCAATAGCTTTCATGTCTTTGACATGTGTGGGTGTTAGAAGCCAGCAAGTCTGGAGGTATGATGGAACAGTTACCTGCTTCAACTGGTGGCAAATCTACATGATCATCTTCTGTGTCCTGTATGTGATTCCATTCCCACTGATGCTGACACTTGGTCAAAGAGAACTGGCAAAAGGTAGTATTTCTCTTACAAATTTCTTCTGGGGCTGTATTTTCCCACTGCCATGGATGTGGGCAAGAATGGTGTGTGCACGAAAGTCACTCTCAAAAGTGAACAATGAGAACAAGGAAAAGAAGAACAAGGATCCCCCTTTGGCAGTTGACAGTGCTGTATTGAGAAATCAAGTTTTGCAGACTTTACAGGGTCCTTACAGAACAAGCAGCTATGTGGCACAGTACTGGGAATCTGTCATGATCTCAAGGAGACTCCTGCTTGGAGCAACAACACTGATTCCAAACCCTCTGATTCAAATCACTGTGTGTGTTGTATTTTCTATCATTTTTCTTTTACATCACAACAAGAAACAACCTTTTGCTCATCCTGCCTCAAACAGTGCAGAAACATTGTCTTTGTTGATGCTGTGTTTTGTGGGGATCATCAACCTGTTCAAGGCATTTTTCATAAATCAGGGGATTGAGCCTCAGGGTCCAGACCTCCTCATCCTTTCCTCTCTGGTTCTTGCTGAAAATTTGTTCATAACAATTCTATTCTTGTTCATTTTGGTTTCAGAGTTGAAGACTGTTTCCAAGAGAAATGCCAGACACACTGGGAACAACTAAACTCAAAAGATTGAGCCTCTGCACACATTTTTGCAACATTTTCTGTTTATGTGAACTCTTGTATCTTTCTGATTCTTACATTTTCCCCAAAGATTAATAAAAAGGTTCACCACAATGATAACTGTTGAGTGCAGATTCTTCAGGAAAAGAAGGCATTGGAAGTATTGGTTAATTGATGATAAGTTTATGGTGGTCAATTTTTTCTTAGTTCTGGCCCCTGGATCTGCTGGGTTTGGCATGTGTGGACTGGTTCATGGTATGAAGCTGTTGAGCCTGTCAGACAAAGTTCAGGGAAAAATGTGGTCTTCCTGGTCCAATGTTAAATTTTATTGCCAAGTGGAGGAGCCATCAAGACTCTTGGGTATATGAGTTTAAACTGTTCCAGGCTGGCGGCAAGTGAAGAGTTCAGCAGTGGATGGTAACCATGGAGATGTGAGCCATCACCAGGGAATCCAGTGTCGGGGGACCAGGGATCCTCTTCCGCCTTTTAACCCAGTAAAATTATGTTAGCCTCACAAACTTTGTCCTGAAGGTGCTCACATTGCTTTGTACTTTACAAATACCTCTCGCCCCCCCCCCAAAAAAAAAAATGCCCCAAAGTTACAAAAGTTAAACAGCGGCCAAGACTGAAGAGAGTACACAGCTATGTACTATGGGATGGTCATTGTCGGGAAGAATTGTCCTGTGAATTGATTGCAATTGCTTTGTTGTTTGTTGACAACAAAAGATTGCCCCTGGGCAGGGTAAAGTAGTCCCACTACACAATGTCATTCTGTCCTGGATTGGAGTTCACTTACACCATGTTTGCAAGGTCAGTTGGTGTGTGTTTGAGAAAACTTATCATATTCCAAGATTTGTTTTGCTCTTCTGCTTGTTGAGTGGGTTTGGAATTTGAACAGACTGACAACATTTTGTTTGACATCAACAACATTTCAAGTGGTGAAAATTTTGAACTTTCTGAGTGACAAGACCACAAAGAGTATTGGGTTCACAATGGCAGTTATAGGGTAAATGGCAGCTACAGTCCACATTGTCAACTCCACAGGGTACTTTGCCAAGAACATTGATAACATGTGGATGGTACTGGATGGTATCCAGCACAAAGAATGTGACATCAAGATGACAACTAATTGTGCAAAGAACACTGTATGTGACTGCTCTCTGGACTTGGCCTTACCTACAGCTTCCCTGGATCTTTTCATCAGAAAAAATATCAGAACATAGAGAACAAAAACAACTACCAGTGAAGTAAGCTGCAATGTTGCTGTCAAATAAATTAACATTTTTGTCACAAGCATCTTTGTACTTGTGTCAGGAAAAGGATAGCATATGAAACTTAGTTGTTCAGTTTGTAAGATGTGCAAATCAATCAACCATTTCAAGAGAGTAAAAGTGCAAGCAAAAAAGAAACAAGAGGTACAAATTGTTACATTGACTTTGAAAACAAAATACCCCTGTTTCATGGACAAGTTTAAAGGATATTTTGTAAGAATGAATCTTGACAAGGTAAAGAAGTCCAAGAAGCTGACTGACAAGAACGAAAAACCAAGAAATATTCCAAAAATGAGGTGACATGTCATGCCAGATCTCCATTCAGTTTGTAAAAGAAAAATACTGTCTGTCCAAACAAGATCAGTCACCCACAACATACACAAGGGTGCAGCGCATGTTTCATCTCCAAGATTTATAGATACAATATTGATTGTAAATGCTGAACTCTTTTCTAGTTTCTTCTTAAAACAATAAATACAGAGAACAATTGATGCTGAATTCAAAATAACAATACCAGTTGATACTGTGTACAATATAATCCTAATCATGCTCATTTTTAGCAGTCTGGTACATGAAATATACCAAGGTAAATGTACAGAACATTGTACATTGAATGGCAAAAAGCAGCACATATAAACATCATTTGTGTCAACAACTTCCAAATCAAGATGCATGAGGAACTTTCTGTCTTCTTGTATGCCAAACACATCAAACATAGAGACGTGCTGCAGGTTGGGTACTTCATAAAATGTGTAACTTGCAACATTTTGCAAAGGATTGCAAGACAAGCTGACATAATTTAGTTCAAGTAAGGACCTGAATACATATGTTTTCAATGTGGACACATGATTGTTCTTCAAATCAATGAGCTGGACATTCCTTGTTTTGCCAAAACAGTCAACAAAGAGATGTTCTATGCAGTTGAAACCAACATCAATTGACCTCAATGTACTTTCGTGCTCTATCCATGCACATACCTCAGTTAAGTTTGAAAATGTAATTGAAAGCATCAGAACACTGGAAAGGAACAATTGGTGGTGAAGTTGACAATTCTTCATGAGAACAATTGAGAATGAGAGGATCTTGTTGATATAATCTTTCCTTATTTGTGTTGAATCACAATGAACTGCCACTGATAAACATGTACAGGTCCTGGGACAAACTGCATCATTTAGATGACACAAAATTTCATCTTCTTGGTGTGGGCAATCAAAAATTCCATCGCATATGCTTCTTAAATGAATACAAACATGAGAAGATTTGCATTTGAAAAGTTGCTTGCAGTTTCTCAAAGCACACATCTCAGTGAGTTCATCTGTGCCCAATGGACAGTTTATCCTTCCATCACAAGTGAATTTCCATGGTATACAATAGGAAGCTTCACACTTAAACATGGCATTACAGGTGAAATGTTTGCAAAGTTGCAAATGTTCACCAGTCCTACAGGGCTGCAGGTTCATTTGGGGATTGAGGTTGTAAGTACAAATCTGAGAGATGTTGAAACATCTAGAATGACCCTCTCTGCAAGGAATTTGGTAGGAATGGGCACAAAAATGGTAAATGTGATGAAGGAACATCATATTGAGAACAGGTTCATCACTACCATCTGGGCAATCTTCCTCCAGGTCATTGATCATTTCCCTGTGGATTTTGTCACCTTGTGAACATAAAAATGTGGCATAATATGCATTTGATGTCAATGAGATCTTTTTTGTGTTTTCATCTGTGTTTATGTAAACTCTGCATTCACCTGGTGCAGTTTTGTTGTACAGAGGGGAACATGTTTTGTTGTTGTGCGAGTCAGATATGTATTGACATGTCTTCAAAAGTTTTCTCTTTCTAGAACCACTGCAAATACAAGAGTCAGAAGTTGTACTTTGCCTTGGATTATCATTTGTGTTGTTATGACACACCAGCTGAACTGAAATATATTCTCCTTTGTTGTTCTGAAATACATTTTCTCCTGTTTCTCTGAGCACTGCACCAGCTTGGAATATGCATAGGTAATTGACGAACATCTCAGTTTTGTTGAACGAAAAGCTATGTACATTGTAAAACCTTGCAAATCTCATGGATGCATTTTCATTCAGAAGAAATGGTGGAAATCTGGAAACCTGCACTGCAGCAAATAGATTGGCAAAATCTTGGGGTCTTTGGTAGCACTTTGGCTGGTGAGATGTGACATTTTCTTGCCATTCAAAGCTAAAACAACTCGTATTCCTCAGAACAGCAGTTTTGCTACAAACACATAAGTTTAGATCAGCTTTCAGCTGAGTTGGTTGGTGCACCTTTGAAATATTTGAAATTGGCACCAGACACAAAACATTGACCAAAGCTGGCAAGTAACAGTCTGAGACAACATAGTAGGGCTCAGCCAAATTTGTGACCATTACTGCTGCACATTTTCTTGCATGACCTTTCCTCAACACAAACCTTTTGTGCGAATCTATGTCTATATATGACATACGCTTTACTGAGTAATCACTCTGTTGAACATTAAGCAGCTGCTTGGACATGAAGTCATGGGCTTTGAAAAGCAGGGCAATCTGGTTTGTGGAAGCTTTATCCTGTTGTCAACAAATACAAAATTAATAATGCAGCCCAAAGGTGGAATTTATGATTTTGAAGGGGATTTCTCTTTCCAGAACACTTCTCATCTTACCTGATGAAATTGAATGAATATGCCCTCAGTGTAGCGAATGTGTGTTGATAATTTAATTAGTGCAAGAAGGTCATAGAGCTCCTCTCTACTGTTTATCAATGGAAGATATCCTGCAAGTTCCTTGCAATACTTTTGGGCTTTTGTCCAGGATATGGGCTTCTGTGCATATCTTTGATCCAGAAAAACTTTACCTGTTGTGATGTTGGGTATATACCTTCCTCTGTCCAAGTATATGGTATGATGTAATTTGAATAATTTGTGTGTGGTGGTTTCAAAAGTGTTGGCACTGAAGTTCAGGCATCTCCATGTTGAGCTTCTGCACTTTTCTGGGATATTGTTTTCAAAAGATGAGTGTTTTTGGTACACACCATGAAGGTGTACATATTTGAGTGCTGCTATTTTCATCTTTTCTTCCACAATTGTTTGTTCTATTGTCAACTTTTGCAGAAAGTAAGAGAATGTCAACATAAAATATGGTTTTGCAGTTGAGAGTACCAAAGAACTCTCTTCACAGATTTCTTCTGAACGTCTTAGCCGATAAGCGGGAAAACGTAACAAAATATAATTGGCCAGAATTGAGATATTTATGTTCCTTTGACACAGACAAAACAAAACAAGTAATGGGTACAAGAGTGAGAAGGCGAGCAATTTCAGAGCAATTCCATGCCCAAACAGAATGTTATCATAGCTTCACCTCAAGCAAGCAATTTGTATCTTTTGCCAGAAATTTTCACACATTTCGTCAGACTAACCAGGGTTGTCACAACAATTGCTAGCTTTAGGTGCAAATGGGGACAGAAGTTTGTCAAAGAAACTGAGGCTCTGTTAGTTTTGAGATGGCAAATTACCTGTATTTCATGCTTGGTACTCAAGTAATTTTGCACCAGACTCAACAATGTAGCTCACCTGCTGAGGAGTTTCATCAGAAAAAGTTACTTGAAACAACATTATGTAGTGACCTTGTTCCTGTGCTGGGTCCACTGTTATTGTTTCATCAAAATCTGAGCCTGGATAAACATGGTCAGAATACACCCTGCCCAGTGTTGTCAAGTGCTGTGACATTTCTTTTGTCATATTCACAATAAATGTTAACCAGTTCCTTTTATTGCCATTCACTTGAACACTGGTCCAAGGATTGCTGTGAAGTCTTAGTTTGAAAGAGTAATGCAAGCTCATTTCTATTGGTCCATTGTAGAAGCTTTCCTGAAACTCAGTGGGTGAAATTCCCATCAGACATATGTGATCTCTTCCTCTGTTGCACAGACTTGTTTTCACATTCTCACACTTTAACTTGTCATTGTGTACCTTGCACGCCTTGGACAAATAATGTCCTGCATAAACCTGCACTGCACTGTGAGGACCTGACAAAAAAGATGTGGTATTTTGTTGAAAATTGAGCCAAAATAAATTCAAGGTTAGAAATAGAAAACTTTTGCAAATTCAAATTCTACAAACCAGCGATATGTCCTGTACCAGAAATGGAAAACTTATTTCCAAGTTGTCCACTATTTTCAGCTGCAAGTTCCAGCTTGCATAAAAGATCCCTTTTTCTCTCAAACAACTCAGCTTTGAAGTGGAATACAATGCACCCAGCTCTCCACTTCAACATTATTCTTTTTACTCGATTTAACCTGTTCCAACTCACTGAGTACAAGTCTGGGTATGGCCATACAAAAAAGTTTCTACCTTCACATATATCAATAGTCGTAACTGTACATAGAGTAGTTGAAGCATCAACAGTGGTTGTGAGTGTCCCATATTCTGGGAATGAATAGACCATGAAAAGCAAGCTACTTTTTGCAGAGTGGACAGGTAGTGTATCTGTAACCCCAGGATATCTGTGTGACCTGCAATCAATGTCAAACAGATAAAGATAATGTTGTCCTTCCAGGTTATACTTAGTATTTCCATAACAGTCTCTTTTGAAGTTGCAGTGCTCATATTGCTTCACACATATGGTGTCATATTCTTTGTATGGTGAACTTTTGGCTACAACTGCTGCATAATCACATTCTTCTGTGTTGGCATCACCTTCATATGTGATATTGCTCAGTGTAATATTTACTGTATGTTTTGAATCACTCTGAAAGTTTACAACACACATGTACTTCTGGACACATAGTTGGGGGTGTGGAAAAGTGTATGTTTGTTTTGCCTGTGAAACAAAAACACTCAAAGGAAATATGTCCTTATTGTCCACAGTTGCAAGCCATATATTTTCCTTCTGGTTTGTGAGGTTCATAGGAATAACACAGTAAATTACAGCACAAAAGGAACTGGAAATGTAATAGACATTTCTTTGATCCATTTTTATGTTTTTTAAACTTTTTGACTTCTTCCCTGGACCATCATGAACAATTGCTTCCACCACCCCTCGGGTGATTTGAATATAGACACACTCTGTTCTTGGAATGACCACTTTGTAGTTGAGGATTTGTGCATCAGTGTTTGGAAAGTCAAAAGACCATATTGGGAAGCGATAGTCTCTTCCATCAACTACTTGGCTGACAAGAATATTTGGATCAATGATCACAAAGAGCAGAGAGGCATTGATAAATACAAATGGTTTGGCCAAACTTAAGATTGTGACATGGCTGGAGACAGGGTAAATGGAAGTGTGGGACAAGAACCCACAGAAATCCCATGCCAATTTGTTTTTGGAATTACTTTGCACCCTGATTAGGCCTTTTGTGCACTTTGGGCCCCTAATTATGTAGACTGATTCAGGAATATGAAGCTCTTGGATGGTCAAGTTGAGCCTCAAATTCTTATCAAGCTTCAGCTGCGTTGTGAAGAGGTTACTTGTATTGTGCATCAAATCAGGAGCTGGGAGTTCAAACCAAGGGACCCTCCATTGTCTCTTGCATTTTGTTCCCAACTTGTACAGTACCTGGGAAAGATGTGAAGATTTTAACTGAGCCACTGGTCTTATGATCCTCAAAGTTCCTGTCTTGATTGTTGCTGATATTTTGGCTGGAGAATGGCACTTTTTGGGTTGCACATACACATTTTGAGGAATCCTGTGTGTTCTCTTTGAACACTTGATTTCATGTGAAGCTTGATCACTGAAATTGAGGTGTTGGCAATGTTTAGCAAATGATACATGTTTAGCACAGGATACATGTGGCAAACACAGAAATACACCAGCATTAAAAATCTGTGAATGGGTTTTACAAAGACAAATGAAACAAATTATAGGATTATTTGACCAAAGGAAGCAGAACAAAATAATGCACAAACATTTGATCAAATCATGGAAGACTGAGAGACAGAAACCTCACTTTGAAAGATTTATGACATCACAGATGAATCTTTGTAGTGACTATCAAACTTACCATAACAAAAATACAGGGATGTGAGACTCTTTTACAGAAACTTTGTCATGAAATTGTAATTGAGCAGAAAGGATATTTTGACACATCATCTGAATATGGCTTATGACAACATTTCCTTTTTGAGAGTTTGGTGTAGAAACAAGAGTATTCTGTACCAGAAACAATGCAAATCTCCTGATGTACTGGTGCCAATATTTTGGTGCATTTTTGAAAGCATATTGTTTCAGGTGGCTGTTTTCCAAATGGAAGGTTTCCCCTCCAACAAGCATGGAGTTGCAACCAATGATAAAAATCAATATCCTAAAATACATTTGTTCTCCTTGGGTATGAATCATATCCTTTTTGTGCAACAAGCATTATTTTTAGACCTAAAATTCTCCCCAAATTCACCAATCATAGCAAAATGCCAAATACATGTGTTTTAAGGTTGTCAATGGAGTGGTCAATGGAAAATGTTCTGAAACTGAACAAAACAGATCTCCTGTTGATTCAGCACCAAGCAAAGAAAATGTTATTTGTTTCATCTCATTTTCTGTGAATTGCTTTAGGAATCTAGCAAGGCAGGAGGTTTTGAGCACAAACCTATTCAAATGATATTTTCTAATTTACTGTTTTTCTCCACTTGTCTGCATCAAAGCAATTGTCATTTATTTCTTGCAACCAATGATGTATCATATATCTGTGGATCATTAGATTTCTTGAATGAATGAGCATTCGCTTCCTTCACCCTGGTTTCATCAGCAGCTCATTTGTCCTGCTCAACAAGTCCATCCTCTTTCTGCAGAGCAGCAGCTGTAGGTACATTGCCTATATGTACAGGATCATCATTATCAAAATCATCAACAGCATTGTTGAACGAATCCTCTTCCTCTATGTCATCTTCAGCAGGTTTCTCTTGTGCGGCAGGAACACTCCTCCCTGCATAAGCAGCAGGATCCTGATGTGGAGCAAGTACATCATTTTCCCCTGAATCATCATCAGTTGCAGGTCCCTTGTGTCCAGAAAAGTCATTTTGATTATCTGCATCATCAACAGCAAGTTTGGTGTGTGAATCAGAAACATCATCCTTCTCTACAAGAGATGCTTCACTGAGTGTGGAATCTTCATTGGCAGAATATGTTTCATCCTGTTCAACTTTTGTATAATTGGCCTTTGTCTCTGCAAAAAAGAATTTTGTTGGCAAATTCCACTCAGGATTATAGCTGAGAATCAGACTTCTTTGAGCAAGTCTCACCAAAAATTTCATTCAGTTTGATCCTGATTTCAGTGAATGTTGGCCTGAATGCAGGCTCCCATTCCCAGCATCCTAACATCAGATCATATCTGAAAAATATCCTTCTTGATCAGTTCTGATAGTGAAGGATAATGTGCAAAGAAAGAACTTATAACAACTCACAGTTCACCCTCTGGTAGCATTGGTGGCTTGCAGAGCCGATTGTCAGCTTTCAAATGACTAATTATGGCCAGATCAGGTATTCCCTTGTACGGAAAATCTCCAAAAGTGTATATCTCCCAAAGAAGCACACCAAATGACCACTGCAAGAAGAACAAAAACGAAACACAGTATACCTTTCACAGTGTAAAAAACCCAGCAATATGCTCACTTCCATCTTTTTAACTCACTTTATGTTGTTGACTACTTGTTCACATACTTGTTGAAAGTGTCTCATAAGCCTCATATTACAGAGATTCACACACCCAAATTTGTGAGCACAGAAAAGAAATACAAAGGAAAAAGCTCAAAATTTTGGCAGATTCTGATCTTGTAAATGATTTTTACCACATCAGTTTTCCTTGTAAATGTCCACTTTGAGAGTGACTCTGGACTCATCCACCTCACAGGTAATTCTACTGAAGTATTTTCCACCTTGTAACATTCCTTAGTTTGAACATCTCTTGACAGACCAAAATCAGAAACTTTGAGAAACAAGTTTTTGTCCAGCCTGAAAATGATTTAACAAGAAACACACATCAGAATAGTTTGTAGCGTAACAATATGTAGACTTTGTGCAAGCAACCAAAACCAAACTTGCATGCAGTTTCTTGCTGCTAGGTCACGGTGAACTATGTTTTGAGTGGACAGATATTCCATTCCTTGAACAGCTCCCAAAGCAAATGATTGAAGATAGTAATGTGATAACCTCTGCAACAGAAAACCTGTGATGTGAATCAATGAAAATGCAATTGCTAATTCTCCCTGTGTTCATCATTCTTTGAAGTATACCAGCACGTTCTGTTTGAGGAATTGCTTCAGATCCGTTTTCATCAGAGGTAGGATGATACATGGTTTATTGTCATGAACTGTCACTCCCAGCAGTTTCATGACATTGGGATGGTTGAACTTTCTCATCACAATCACTTCAATTAGGAAATCCTGCACCATGACAGTGTCCAACTCAACCTCCACTGAAAGCAATGACAACACCAACTTTATCAATGGTGACCATTTTCACTGTGACAAATCACATTTGAATTGGTGTGAACATGTTGGGAATTACTTGAACTCGCACAAGCTATGATATCTCATACCTTCCACCCTCTTTACATGAAATTCAACTTCCTCTTGACCTTTGTGTCTTCTCAGGAAACCTTCAAAGGTGGCTGCATATTTTCCTATGGAATGTATTGTTTGAGTATAAATTCTATTGCAAAAAGTTAGCAATCAAGTGAACTAGAATGGCATTGAACACAATGGCAACACAAAACAAAATATACAATATAAAAATCAAATTGATGGCTGCTTTAGCTAAAGTAAGACTACTTTCAGTCCAATCCATTCACACACTGCAGTGATTCAAACATCTAAGCTGTCAGGAGAAGTGATACAAATTTGCTGCCCTGTCACAGTGTTCATCAACCTTGTTGGGAGAATCTGCAACATGGCAGTCACTTTCTGAATCTGAGCTGGAGATGGAAGCCACTGATATACTTTGCTGTTTTCAAAAATAGAATGTTACCTTTCCTTTTCTTTATAGCCACATTTAGCAGCATTTTACGCCTCAGTTCCAAAGAACCAGACCAAACCACAGAGAAGTTTCCTGCAAAACATAACTGTTGGTGTGTTGGATTTCTCTCATGGGTTGTCAAACAACAAAAGAGGCAACATGAGAGTTACAAACTCACCATGCCCAAGAAATTTGTCCAATGTGATTTTCTTTGGATCAATCAAACATTTCTCTACTTCTTCTGCAAGAGATATATCCAGCTTATTTGTCAAATTTTCCAATGTGATGCTGGCTGTGCTTCTGGTGGCTGACACAGAAACATTCTCTGATTTCACTGCTATTTTCTTCCAGGTTCTGCAAAGCAAACACTGCAATAAGTAAATATTGTGGCGGTGAATGTTTTGGAAAGGGATATGATTAGAATCATCTTGAGGAACCTTTGGATGAGGAGAAGAAAACCAATGCCTGCAGCACTGATCACAACAATGATGATGACAACCAAATTCATTCTGGTGAGACCATTATTTTTCTGAGGCCCATTCTTGTCTTTGTCAATTACCACCAGCTGTGTTGCAGGGGTGGATGACTGAGCATTTTCTGCAAAATCAAGAAAGTATATCTTTGATAAATTGTGCCAAATTCTTGTGACTCTGGATATGTTCCACTCGAGAATTTCCAGGATGAAATCAACAACCAATACCTGGGCACTCAACCTTGCCAGTCCAATCCCACTCCTTGAGCTTTTGATGACATGTGATGGAAAATTCAGGTTGTTGATGATTGCAGGTGTAGACCACCTCAGACCCCACATTGTAAGGTCCATCATACAGGGTTCTTGTGGAGAATGGCACACCTCCTGGCTCTGGGCATGCTCCTGAAACATTCAACAAGGACTGGCTCAATATGTGTGCTTCCTGATTGATATATGTTCAAACAAGAATTTAGTACCCTCACATCCCCAAAGCCTGATCTTTACAAGGTTAATGACTCACCAGGGTTTCTGCATTGAAGAAATTCCCAGTCCTCACCAAGTGCACATGAAGGAGGCAACCCTGAATGACCCCAAACAACAGTTCCATGCTGCTCTTCATGTTTCAGCCAACAAAGTGAGCTGCAGTTCCAATTGTCAGTTCGACTTGACAGGGAAAAATTCAGTGGATGTCTGGGCAAGTTTACAAAAAGATTAGGATTCACATAAGTCAGTTCTGTATTACTCAACCAGATAACTCTGATAAAATAGAAAGAATCAAATGCTTTATCTGAGATAGTGGATATTGGGTTGTCTTGAAGAAACAGGTTTTCAAGATGCTGCAACCCAGTAAATGTTTGTTGCCAAATGGATGAAATCTGATTTTTGTTCAAGTGCAGTGTTTGGCACTGAGACAAGTGGCGGAAAACCCCATCAGGCACAAAAGTGATCATGTTATCTTGGAGGTCCACATTCACTGCTGCAGCAGGGATGTCATATGGTACAAAAGTCAAACAGCACTGACTTCTCTTGAAATGAAGGTTGATTTCATTATATCCATCAATGGAATTTTCTTCTCTGGTTTCATCTCTCCCTGGGCAATAGAAAACCTTCTGCATAAATCAAGTGACTTTTTTGATTTGACAAAACTTCTGTCAGAAGAGATTTCTATTAAGTGGATGCTAAGTATTTCACAAATAATTCAGTGAAGTTATGTTGTATTATGTGTTTTGCATTTGACAAGTTGACTTTCATTCCAACAAAAACAAAATAGGAAAACAAGTAGATCACAAAATGCATGATTTGCTGCTCCCCAAACACTTTGTCAAATTTGTCTTGGTTTCATCCCTTGTTTCAATGATGTGTACCTGCCTACCCAAAATTGCATACAGAGAGTTGAACCATCTGAATGACTTCACAGTATGGCATGCCCATCATCCTGCCCAATTTGCACCACAAAGAATATTTCTTGATCCCCAGAAACAAATAGCAACCAGAAAAATTAGTCACAAACTTTGTGTCAAACTTTGTGTCAATTTCAAAGTGCCAAACCTGTGCAAATTGCATCTGTGCTGGTCCAAGTGCCAGTCTTCATACAGGTAAACATCATTGAACAATTGTACACCACATGATGTCCAGCACTGTATGGTCCATTGTAGGCATGCCACCTGTGGTGGGATGGTTCACCACCAAGCTCTGGACAATCTCCTACAAGAGGTAAACATTTTGCTTGTTTCAAACTCAATACAGCTGTATTTTGTTCAAGCAAACTACATGTCTGTTTTCATTCAGGGTCAATAATGCCTGTGATACACTTCACAATGATTTTACTTCTTTACCTGAACTGAACTTGCTTTGAGTTTGGCTTTCTCAAACAGCAAACCTTTGCTGAACATATATGAGATCTACCTTGATCCCTTCTTTATCAAAAGGAACACAGGGGTGCAAGAATGCTTCCTTTCTGAAGTCTCTTTGGAGAGGTAACTCTGAACAGATTGACAAAAACAACCATGGCTGATTCTCTGACCATCAACCCAATTCTGAAGATATTTACACAAAAAGTGTTCATGTGGATTGTGTGTTCTAAGAAATTGTGTTGCTGTGATTTGTTCAAATTGCCATTGAGCTTGGTTTGAGTGAGCTGAATAAGGGTCATGTTGATGTGTTGTTCATGTCACCCAAAAATTGCCACAGAAAAGTAAATCCCTCAGGTTACATCACTGCCCATGAAATGGGTTTGTTTGTATGATGCAGGTGGAACTGATGCAGGTGGACTGAGATGCAAGCATTGAATTGTGGCCAAAAATGGCTTTTGACAAGACATTGCTCTGTGTTTGGAGGGAATCTTTGTAGCTTTCTGGTTTCGAGGTGGATGTGACAGAAAAGGGTATACTTGTGTTGAACAAAAATGACAACACAATTGATAGATTTCCAACCAAGAGTTACCTTCATGACCACACTGGATGGAATTCCAGTGTCTGCCACCCTCACATATGGGACTCAGCTCCACATTCATGGTCTTGTGTTGCTCTTCATGTTTTAGCCAGCAGAGTGAACTGCAATTAAACTGGTTGTCAGTCAGGCTGTCCTTTTTTGGACAGCTCAACTGTATTTCCAGGGGTCTGGGTAAGTTTAGGAAAAGATTCGGAGAGAGAGATGTCAATCTGTTGAGACTCAGTGATAAGTTTCTCAATGAGAACAGATCATCCAATGCTCCTTCCTGTATCACAGAAATCTTGTTGTTGTCTAAATGCAGGTGACTGCATTTGGACAAATGTCTAAACATTCCTGTTTCAATTACAGAAATACTGTTGTTGCTCAACTCCAAAATATTCAAGCTGGACAGCCCAACAAAGGAATTGTTTCTGATGGAATAAATGCTGTTTCCAGACAAGAAGAGCTTGATGATTCCAGAAACAGTTGATTTCACACTCTTTATCCAACCATATTCCAGATTCGTCGAATCATATTCAAGATACAACAACTCAATTTTCTTTGTTGCCAACAGTGATCTGACCTGAATCACATGTTTGTTTCTTTCTACACTTGAGTTCCATCTATGGTGCTTCACTGGTTTTGACTCCATTCTGATGTAAATCAGTGACATAATATTCCCATGGAGATACAAATGCTGACATCCTGGCTGTGTAGTAAATGACTCAATGCCCTTCACAGAAATATTTTTGCCATTCAGGTCCAGCTGCTGGAGATCAGGCAACCCTCTGAATGCTCCATTGAAGATTACAGAATGTTTTTCATGTCCAAGATGAAGCAAGTAATCGTTTGCTCTGCTTTGTTGTTTAAGTGACCCAATTGCCACCAAAGAAATGGTATTGTTGTCAAGAGACAATTTTTGCAGCTTCTGCAATTCTGTGAGTGAGCCCATCTCAATAACTGAAATGTTACTGTTTTGTAGATACAGATATAACAGCAAGGAAAGGCCTGTGAACATTCCAGGTTTTATGACAGAAATTCTGTTGTGATTAAGGTTCAGATATGATAGTTTCTGCAGGCCTGTGAAAGATCCATTTGATATACCAGAAATAATGTTGTGATCAAGAAACAGTATCTGGAGCTGAGGTAGCCCAGAAAATAACCCAACACCAAGAACAGAAATTTTATTGTTTCCCAGATAAAGGTCATGAAGATTGTGTAGTCCTGAGAATGATCCATTATTGATGGTAGAAATTCTGTTGTGCTCAAGATCCAGCATACAAAGAATGCCCAGTCCAGCAAATGATTCAACTTCAATGACAGAAATATTGTTGTGCTTCATGAACATTTGATGAACCTTATGTAGCCCTCTGAATGACCCTTTCTGAACTACAGGAAAGTTGTTGCCAGTTATTCGCAAATCTTCCAGTTTATCCAGCCCTATGAATGATTCTTTCTCAATCACTGAAATGTAATTGTCAATGAGATGCAGCTCTCGAAGCCTATTAAGTCCAAAGAACAACCCTTGCTTGATCAGTGATATTGGGTTGTGTTGAAGATGCAAGCAGATCAGCCAATTCAACCCAAGGAATGATCTAAGTCCAAGTGCTGAAATTCTGTTGTATGCCAGGGACAGGAAGCATAAGTGCTTTAATCCGGTGAATGTGTTCCTCCTGATGGCATAAATTTGGTTGAAACTCAGGTTCAGGTCCTCCAGGTAACATAACCCTTTAAATGTGCCATTTTTGATGAGAGAAATATTATTCTTGTTCAGATACAGACACACAAGTCTGTTTAATTGGGTGAAGGATCTGACCTCAAGCACAGTGATTTTGTTACAGCACAAGAATAGTTCCTTTAGCCTTGGAAGCCTCCCAAAGGAAGTCGTTTTGATTGCATACATTTTGTTGTAGCTAAGCAAGAGGGATTTTAACTTGTGTGGTACTGAGATTGATTCTATTTCAAATACAGAAATCTTGTTTTCTTCCAAGTGTATGGTTGAAAGCTTACTCAGTCCAGAGAAAGAGCCAATCTCAATTGCAGTAATGCTGTTTCTGTTCAGATACAGTTTTCTCAGTTTTTTCAATCCCATGAGTAATTTTTTCTCCACCACAGGGATTTTGTTATCAGTGAGACACAGAAACTTCAGTTCTCTTAGCCCTGTGAGTGATGTGGTGTCAACAAGTGAGATATTGTTGTGCTCAATAAGCAGAGACGAAAGGTGCCCCAGTTCTGTGAATAATCCCTTCTGTATTGTGGAAATATTGTTCTTGTTGAGGCACAAGTAATTCAGCTTCTTTAGCTCTGTAAATATCCCAGTTTGAAGCAGAGAGATATTGTTGTTGTGGAGCCACAGTATATCTAGCTCATGCAAGTCTGAAAATGATCCGTTTTCAATGGCAGAAATGTTGTTGTTGCTGAGAAACAGATTTTTGTTGGACAAGTCCAGAAACTGAAGTGAAAACAGTCCATGAAATGATCCAACCTCAATCTTGGAAATGTTGTTGTGCTTCAGACCGAGTTTCACCAGCTCTTTCATTCCTGTGAACATCTTATATTTGAGAACATGTATTTCATTTTGTGCCAGGTTTAGGAATCTTAGGTGACTCAGTTCCACAAATGACCCCATTTCTATCACAGAAATGATGTTTTTTTTCAAACATAGGTCCTCCAGTTTTGGTACTCCTCTCAAAGATCCATTTCTGATGATTGAAATGTTGTTGTTTTGCAGGTTCAGAACCCATAGCTCGCTGTATCCCATAAAGAAGTTCACAGGGATAGAATCCAACAGTTTGTATGAGAGGTCAATCTGAGAAAAACCAGAGTGGTAAATATTTCTTACATCAACCCATGTTGTCCTTTTCAAATCTTCCCCATCACAACTCACTTCAGCTGACAGCAGGAAAATGACAATTAATCCTGGAAAGTAACAAAGCATCTTGTAAGAATTGCTCTGTTCATGGGCCTGTAGGAAATGCACTGCTTGGCATGTAGTCAGCAACTAATTCAATTCAACAGTTTTGCTGATGGATGTCAACACCACAAATTTAATCTCCCCTAAAATACTTCAGCCTACCCGCTACAGCATACTTCAGCATTCTGTTCCTGCTGCCATGCTCTGTGATTTTGATCTGTCCAAACAAAGCTGTGTTGGGATTACCTGTTTTCCTCATAGTGATGAGATTCTCTTGAACTTTTTGTTCACTCAACAATCACTCAACATGTGTAATCCCTGCAAACAAATATGGTTCTTTTGAGTGGAGTGACCTGCAAGTTCAAAGCAAAAGTAGAAATTGTGCAATCATGGAACCAATTTGCAACACTTCATCAACACCTTCACAACCACGTCCTTGGTTGATTGTTGCAGCCAAAATGGATTTTTCCACTGCAATGCAAAGATAACCAGGATTGTCCCCATAAAGGCTCAACTATAATCTGAATCCAAACATGAATCATGTCTTTCTGCAATACGAGGCGTGCTTTTTTTCTAACTGATCCACTGAAATTTTTCACCGACACTGAAAAATTTCATCACTGTTCTCCTTGCATTCTTTATGTGCAACATATGATCTGCCAACATACACAAAAAATAGGTCCATCGACCTCGCGGTGATTTGAACAAATTTGATCAAATTCAATGACCAGTGCGCACAATCCAAAAAAGCAGTCCATACTCATTAACTTGCTTGTTTTTTTTTCAGAAGAACAATTCAAAATTAGATCTCTGTCATGAGATAAACTATTTGTTCACCTGGAATCAAAATGATGCAGTTTGCATATCCTTAGCAATATCAAAACATTGGAAGCAGTAAAAACTGGACAGTGCATATAGCAAAGGCCTCCTGAAATACAAAGTTGACATTATACTTTGCACATGTATCTTTGCAAAACAACTTTACCAGGTAAGAACTATTTTGCAATTATAATTTATTTCTGAGAAGCTTTTGTCTTTTTCTCTACAGCAACAAACTTTCAAAGAATATACTATTCATACCAATAGTATCTTTTTTCTCTGCTTTGCGTGCAAAATAGAGCAACTGGGAAAAACTTCAAGGCCACTAAAGCATATTGTTAGAAGCTTCTTGTCCTGTTATACTTTTCCACTGAGATATGGGAAAACCAAATATTTCAAAATTTATGCTGTTCAAATATTTTTTTCAAAATTTCAACTTTTTGACAACACTGATGAGTCCAATGAAGATTGTGTTGTCTAAAACTGTCATGTATCACTTTCCTTCACCCAAAACAAGCCCTGTCAAACTTTTCCATCCCACAAGAGGCATGCGTCATTCTCATTGACTGCCCCTATCCCAAAACATATTTTCCATCATAACACAAAAAGTTGAATTCCTTTTTCCTTCTCTTGACAGGCTGTTCAAAGATCTGTTATCTGTTTGAATCCGAAGAGAAAACAACATGTTGGTCCCATTTCATCTCGGTGAGAACATGAGAACAGCATCAGAATAGCTGGGGTCAGGTCAGGATGGTGTGGACGTTTATGGTTCTCGCACTATGATTTTATTGAGAGAGCTTGGGTGAGGAGAAGACTCACTCGTCTTCGTGAAACTGCTCAGTCATTTCTCAGGTATGAGAACGCGCGGTGCTTTGTGTGTGGATCTGACAGGGCATTCTCTCTCAAGCACCTCTGCTGTGTGTTTGTTTCTCAAACAGTGTCAATCTCATCCAATTCCAAACACGCCTCAGAATGTGTACATTTCGACCAAAATAAAATCGCGATGAGGAAAGAAAGGTTGGTTCATGTTGACACACACTTCACGCAACTCCAGAAATCCCAGCAGAAATTTCCTTATGTCATGTTTGTCTGAATATATTTGAATCTTTCCTTGTTGACAAAAGTACAAAACATCGCAAGACTCATTCCATTTGAATGGAAACCCCAGAATGAGGAAACTTATGTTGACCTTTTGGAACCATTCGCAAACACACCTTTCGCTGTCCTCAGGGTAGGCTAACAGATCAAGTATTCGGATCATGCATCATTGTCGACAAAATGAATTTGCGCTCTTTAGATTTCTAATTTCCCTATTTGCGAGGTCCTGCCTGTTGAAGTGAGCACGATACTACATGTTGACAGAGGTAAAACATTGAGAACTTTATCATGTGGGGATCAGAATCTTAATGAGGGTTGAGCCCCCACTGTGACCCCACCCTGTGGCCCCAACATACCCTCACGTTGCACAAACCCGTGTACACAACAATGATTCGGACGCGTTGACAGTACAGTTGATCCCGCTTCGTACGATCTCAATAGGGACTTTATGCACGGCGTTTGAGGCGCACGTCGCATCAACGCCAACGTCAAAAAGAGTGCACAAATTGATGACATTATGCACAGTTTCCATGGCACTGGCCAATCACTACACACCAACCGATGTGATGAGTGGCGCAACGTTTGAAACAAACGCCGATGCATAAAATCCCTAGTGTTCCGACATCCCGCCCAGATCCATGATTCCCTGTGTGAGAATAAACTCGCCACCCATGATTTTCCATCCGTGTGATCCAAAGGCTGCTCAACACAATTGTCACGTTCACTGTGTTTGCGTGTTGGGTAAAGCAGTACCAACTGTATTTGCGTTCAAGATTTTACTGACTCAAATGCCAGGTACTCGCAGCCCCTGATATTTGATTTTGGTCAAAATCAGGATCCACGACAAACAAAAGGGTTGGGCTCAACTCGAGTCAGCACAGTCTGTTTGGAAGCATGGACAGTATCACTTGAAGCTCGCATTAGAATTTTGATGACATTTTAATTGTTGATAAAGTTGAATTCAGTCGCCTTATCTTGCAGGATTTCGAAACCCTGCTGAAACATTTTAATTTTGTTTGTCTCGCTATTTACTTGTGGAGCGTCTCACAGTCATGAAGTTCTCCAGGAAACTGATGATTTTTATTCTCATAGCATTATTTGTTTGCGGAGAGTCCAAAAATGTCTCTGATTATATACCTTGTCAAACAAGTAAGTTTTGCCCTAATTCTTCATCTGTCCGCAATATGTTTGTCAGATTTTCCGCTGACTTGGTCCCAATGGTGACTTTGTCCCTGGGGTGCAGATTGGGCGAAGTGAGACAAATCGTCATGACCAAGAAGATTAAAATTGAACTCGGCCATTATCTGGCACGTGTTTTGAATCTGGTTTCAAATGTATGGTTCTTGAAATATTGTCTCTGTGTCTGCAGGTGTTCCTTTGCCACCTGGAAATGAGAGTATTACATATTATTTGCTGCATAATGGCTCAGACACCAGTGATTGTGGAAAGTCTGAGGATTCAGCCTGTGCTAGTCTTCTGCATGTTCTAATGAAGTATTATGCTGTACCTCCCACTGGGGGTTTAGAACTTGTTGTTGATCAGTCTTTACTGATAGATGAGAATGTTGCTGTAAGTCTATTTTGTGACAAATCAATATTTTCAGTGTGGAACACAAACACCCAATGAAAAGTTAGTGCAAATAACATTCTACTTGTTCTTTTCAGCAAAACTGTGAGGCTTTCAAAAGTTCCAAGTTTAAAATTGAAGAATTGGTGTCTTCCACAAGCAAAAATATTGTTGTGACCAACATTAAATTTCAAACATCATTTTGGATAACAGTGGGTGTTGACTTGATTGTTGAAAAATGTGATATACATTCAGTACAACTTGTTCTCAAAGGAACAACATCAATGAATATCACTCAGTTACACATCTCAGATAGTGAGATTGGATCAAGTATTAAAGTGTATGATGGCAAGGCTGTTCTGAAAAACTGCACATTTTTGCCTGAGTCTATTCCAGACAATGATGTCATTCTTCTAGCACTCAACAGCACAGTCATTGTGAAGTCATCACATTTTGGAAATATTCATGGCAAATCTTTCTTGAAAGTTACTTCAGGAAAAGTCCAAATTTCTGATGTGAAGTTTGAAAACTGTCTCTCTGCATGGGCTGCAATTCTTGTTTTGGTCGAAAGTTTCATCAATGTCACAAATTGCAAATTTACCAAAACAGGTGGAACTTCTCTTGAGCTAACAGATAGGTCTGCAGGATTGGTTAGCAATTCCACATTTGAAAACAACAGAAATGTGTCTGCAACTGTTCATCAAATGAATAGTATTTTTGTTGCCAAAAGTTCATTAGAAGTGAAAACTTCCCGTTTTTATAACAACACAATCTCAGTGGGAAGCACTATCTTCTTTCAACATGGAATTGGCCTCCTGGAAGACTCTTACTTCATAAACAACACAAATGGTTTCAGTGGTGCTGCTGTTTACACCAACAACTCACAAATTTCTTTCCATAGATGTAACTTTATCCACAACAAGGGTGGAGCTTTGAGACATGATCACAACCCACAAGTCACAATTTCCAGATGCTTCTTTGTGAATAACTCTGCACCATATGGAGGTGCTGTTAGATTTGCCTCAAAAAGAGAACAGACCAACACCAAACCTGACAAGGTGAAAAATCAAGAGGCAATCATCAGAAACATTGTGCTTGAAGAACATATCATTTTGAAATCAGGAGCAAATATTTTCAACTGCACATTTACAAACAATAGAGCAGAAAATGGAGGTGCAATATACTCAGAACATGTCTCTCTTGTTTTGAAGAACAATAATTTTGTGAATAACTCAGCTGTGTCACAGGAGAACACACACAGAGGCCGTGGTGGTGCAATTTTTCACAATTCCACTTTTTGCCACAATCATGCATCCATTGTGGATGGGGAAATTAAAATGCTGTCAGAATGTCAAACAAACATTCAAGAATCCTCATTTGTCAACAACACAGCCTCCCGTACTGGTGGAGCAATGTACGTTTCTGATTCAAACATTATCAAGTCTCAGTCAAGAACAGAAAGAAACATTTCAAACTGCAGATTTACAGGTAATACTGCCGAAAATGGTGGTGCCATCGTTGCTGGAAATGTATCTCTTGTTTTGGACAAAACCCGTTTTGAGAACAACTCAGCTTTGAACAAGATGAACACAAAAAGAGGCATTCATGGCCTTGGAGGAGCTGTCATACTCCTCTCGGTCAACAGAAATGACTCTTTCAAAATATCAGACTCATGTTTCATGCTCAACCAAGCATCAAAAGCCGGTGGAGCAATTTTCACCGGATCCCAGACAAAGATTTATGGGTCGGTATTTGTCGAAAACAAAGCTGTGGAGGCTGGAGGAGCCGCATACCTTCAATCTATTGCAAACATCATAAACTTTTCATCAAGAACAGTAACAGACATTTGGAACTGCACATTTGTAGGTAATATTGCTGGACAGGGTGGGGCCATATTTGCTCGAAATATGTCTCTTGTTTTGAACACAAACCGTTTTGAGAAAAATTCAGCTTCACATCACACACCAAGGCACAAAGTTATTGGTGGAGCTGTTCTGATTGTTTCAAACAACAGAAATGATAAAGCCCAGATATCCGACTCACATTTTGTTCGAAACTCTGCATCAAATCAAGGTGGAGCCATTGCATCTCTGTCCGAAACAAACATTCAACAATGCACATTTATTGGAAACAACGTTGTACTTTTGGGGTGAGTAACACACCGTTGTGAAGGTCACCAGTGACCAGTTTGATTTTTTTGTCATTTTACAAACTTCATTTGTTTCCTTTGAACACAACTGTTTGACACATATTTTTTCACACAGTGATTCATCAACAGGAGGAGGTGGTGCACTGTTTGCCACAGGTGGAAATGCCAATGTGTCAGTGAGATTTTGTAAATTTGCCAACAATTCAGCTCCATCATATGGAGGAGCCATTTTTTGTTCTCGTGCAAGAGTAAGATCAATACACAGCTGTGAGTTTCAATATAACAGGGCAAACAGGGGAGGAGCTATAAACTTTGCTTATGGGATTGAAGCTATGCTTTTTGCTACAAACAACACATTCTACAAAAATTCAGCAACAGATTCTGGAGGTGCACTGTACATTTGGGAAACAGCACTGAACCTTTCAAACAGTTTCATAGTAAGTAATACTGCTACAATGGGAGGCGCTGTGTATTATGTTGGCCAAAACAGCAAGCTTTTCATGTTACATTGCACATTTTCTGAGAACAGATTTGAATGTGCAGTCTGCATATTTTACTCAACCTTGATTGTGAGAAACAGTAACTTTTCTGACAATGTGGAGGATGGCTTGTTTTTGCGAAATACCGGAACAGAGATTGTTCACAGTTCATTTTGTAACAATAGCATAACCGCTGCAGGAGATGTTTCTATTTTGCTGCTCATCACACACACATCATTCAGCAGAAACAGTGATGCCAGGTCAGCTCTCATTTTGAGCAGCTATAGAACTCTCATACAAAACTGTTCTTTCATCGCAAATGGTGATGCTGGCATCTCTGGCACAATAACCATGTCAAGAGACATTACAATGGAGCTGAGGCTGTACAACAACAAATTTTTGGTGCCAAATCTACAGTCTCTTGATCAACTGAAATGTTTATTTTCAATGCTGGAAATACAGTCTGTAGGGAACAAACCAGCAACAGTATATTTGTGGGACACATTTGTTCAGCATGCTGACAAAGAAACACATACCCAAAACAATTCTTCAATGTTATCCATATCAAATTGTGTGTCTGAAAATGGTGCAAACTGGACACAGAGATTCTCTCGGTTTGCCTCAGGTAAGCTGCATGGAAATACAGTCACACCAAACATAAAATGACTTTTCTGCCTTGGATATGATTTTGGGAGCAACAACAAATGATTGAGCAGTATTGGCCTTCTTCCATTTGCATCTCACCAATGAATCAGAATTATTTTTGTTCAATTTTGTCTTTGCAGCATACCCATTACCCTGTACATACGGCTGTGTATGCTTCTATTCTGTTGATGATGAAGCCAATACAATGGATTGCAGCGACAATAACATGACAAGTTTGCCACCACAGGTTCTGCCAAACACAGAACAACTGGTTATGATTGGCAACAATTTGGGAAATCTGACATTTATCAACAAGGCATTTACTTTCATGAAAACTATAGATTTACGAAGAAGCAATGTTCAAAAAATCACTTCTGAAGCATTGGACGCTTTCTCAACAAAAACGAATGTTCATCAGTTGCCCAACAAACAAGAAGCCTCCGTGATCCAAACAAAACTTTGGTTGTCAAACAATCCTTTTATTTGTAACTGCGACATGATGTGGATGAAAGACTGGCTCCAGAATGCTACAAATGTGCTGGACAGAGAAAATGTCACATGTGGACCAGGGGAATGGAATGGTAACTGTAAACAATTCATGATGCTCTCCATTCAGACTTGGCCTTCGTTGCGTATGTGTATGATTTGCTGGATCACATTTGCCCTTGTTGTACTTGGTTATGATTTACAGGACCATTATCGTTTCAGGTGCTGCCATTTACCAGTTGGACAGAACTGAGATGGGTTGTGTTGACTTTCCCATCTGGATTGGAATTGTCATTGGAACAGTTGTTTTGGGCCTCATCATTGTTGTTGTTCTTCTCAACAGAAAATGGAATGCCATTAAATTCTTCTTGTTTATGAAATTTAACATTTTGTTTCATGATGATGAACCAGAAATTGTTAATGATCTGGAATTTGATGCCTTTGTTGCATACAGGTGAGGTCACACCTTTGCATGTTTTTCAGTGCTTTAACAAAATGAGTGTTCTCATTGTATGGTTGTGCATCATGTTGTCAGTACAACTTGGTTCAAACACTTCACATTGAAACTCAAATGTTAGACTGTAGAATGCAAGAAATAACTAACACTGTCCAACAATTACTTTTCCTTCTTTCATAACTGCAGTCACAAAGACAAACATTTCATGAAGAAGCATGTGCTGTCCTACCTGGAAAAAGAGTTAGGGTACACAATATGTGTCCATGAGAGAGATTTCCTTGCTGGAGAATCAATTCCAGCCAACATTGAAGCTGCCATCAACCACAGCAGGAGAATGATCATGATCATATCAAAGTATGTTTTCAGTGCTGGCTTTCTCTTGGAAGGCTAACAAATATATAAACACATCTGATCAAAAATCGCAAACCAGAAGAATGCTTTCTTTCACAAATTCTTTTTCAGGCAATCTGTTGATGCTGGATGGTTTTTGATGGAATTTCACATGGCTCATGAGAAAGTGATTCAAGGCAGAAACAAGTATCTTATTCCAATTTTGCTCAGAAATGTTGATGCCAAAAATATCAAGGATGCTGACCTGAGAATGTATTTGGAAAGTCACACTTATCTGGACAGCAAAGACAGGGTAAGATGTATAATATATTTGACATTGCTGCATTCAAACACAGTCACAGTTAGAATGTGATTTCTTACTGCAGCATAACTTGTGCAAAATCATTGCAGGAAAACATAAAGAAAAGACTCCACTACGCTATGCCCAGGGTTCCTCTGCAACAGTTGAAACAAGGAAACAATAAGGTGAAAGATTTGGAGATGAAAGACCTCAGTATTAATGAGAAGCCAACATGTCACGTGGGAACAATTGCAAAAAGGATCCAGAATGCGAGGATGGTCAGGAGCCAAGCCACAGACCAACTCGCAGAAGATAACAATGAAGCAGCAGATGGCAGTTCAAGTGAAGTGACCTCTGAATCAATGAGTACTTCTTCAAGTTCTGACACAGAAAGTAGCAAAGAATTTTCTGAGGGTGAAACAGATGTTCCTGATTGTAACATCACCATGGAGGAAAATCCCAATGAGTTTGGTGGAGCTGTCAATGTTAATGTGGATGTACATCACGAAGTGGATGATAATGAGGAGGAAGGTTTTGTGGGTGGAATATTCCATGATTGACAAGACATGGCCACTCAAATTTGCAGAATGGGCTCAACATCAAAAACATAAATATTTTTCTTTTCAAAAGAATATGTTTGTATCAAGGCAATATGATATGGGGTAAAATGGGCTTTCAAATGTAACATAAAATCTATAATATATAATAAATATATAATGTGAATGTTTCTTATCTTATCTATTTACCTGATTTCAACTCCCATTTGGTGGGAAAAACACGTTCGCAATTCTCATCTCAATTGCCCATTGCAAACTCAAACTCTTGTGGGCCACATCCAAAAGGGATGGGAAGGTGAGATTTTCTCATGCTCAACTCTCAGGCAACATGCCTCTCATGACCTTGTTGGGATTTAACACAACATGACATTTTACTCTGCTGATCTGTTGACTGACTTTTCAAGTGTTCCTGAATTTTGCCTTTTTATGGGGGGATCTGAGATGGAATACTCGTAGATCTGTCCCGAGTCTCATGGCAAGTTTTCCTCAAGCAAACCAAATGTCGCAACTTGATGCAAGTAATATTTTTTTTTGGGGAGGGGGGGGGCAAAAATGTTGGCTCGTCGACATGCAGGTGGACATTGGGATAATTGCAAGAAAACAGCACCCTTCATTACTCATGCCTTTACCAATACAGAAACCCAAAAATAGCTGACAAAGGACAAGATCTGCTTGTGATTTTGTCAGCTTGAGGACAACAGTGCTGTGTTTAAGTGTGAATTACAAGACTGGCTTCCTGTGGTTTTCTTGAGCGTAGTGTGACAAATGTTCAAATGGCACATAGAAAACACTGCTGTCAAAAGAGCTGCGCTTTTGCTTGAACATGGAACACCTGAACCTGCCAATTGAGCTCTGTTGCGAGGATCAAAATCACGTGAACCGCTTTGAGGGAAAATTCCAAATGGGCCTGCTTGAGTACTCCAAATAAAGGGCGCATTCCATTGATGTCTGAGGCCAGCCACCCAGAAGTGGATCAACTTTGTGTTGTGGGTGTTGCTCCACCCTGTACCCTCGGGCATACCCGTGGGTACCGGGCACTCACCACACATCTCTCCACAACCTCTCCATGAAGCAATTGTGCCCCCACACTGACACAAGCAAACAAACTGCCAGTCTGTTTATTTACCAGCCCTGTTCACAAACTATAACAGTAAACAACAACCCAAAGCTGCATCTAGGCAAGCTTCATTGCCCAAAGTACACTCACAGGTGTACCACAGGTGTACCACAGCTTCAAGCAGGGTTGGTGGGAAGGTTCAATTATGGGTGAAAACATGAGGTTTCACACCTCACATTTGTCAATGGGATGGAGCTGGGCGAGGTGGGCGAAGTCAGCCACTTTGGCCAAATCCTCTGCCTGTCACGGCAAATCAAACGCATGGGTTTACTACACACCCGAAACACATGTGGCTTCACTCTGGTACACTCAACAAGGCCTCATGTTTTGAATGGTGGGTTCAGAAAAGGAAGCAACACCATAAGAAGGTTATTCAACAGAATCTTGCCACGTTTTGTTCTTCCTCTTGAGACTGGGTGCACATCACGACGGACAGGCCAGTCGGACAGGGCGGCGCCACCAGGGGTGTGCCGTGCAGCGAATGGCTCACGGAGCGATCAGGGTGACGGGGCAGGCCATGCAACTGTCCCGTCCTGTGAGATGTGTCTGAACTCTTTGTGCGAGGTCCCTTTAGGGCGAAGCACCACGTGGTAGTGCAGTGTATGGCAAGGTGGATGAAATGTCCCCTACCCCTTCCCCCTGCCCCCAGCCTGGACCCCCCTGGACGCCCCCAGATTGCTGCTGTTGGATTTGCACTGATGAAAAAGGATTTGTGTTTGTATGACTTGTGGAAGACAAGGAGGACAAGGAAGAATCGATGATATTACCGGCAAGGGACTTCGCACTGCAGTTGCCTTGAGCACTGCTTCTTGTTGATATTGCATTGGAGCGGTCCACTGGGTGGGGCAATCGTGGCACCGGGCGACCCGTCCGACCACCCGGTCGATGCCCCGTTCACACCTGACCCTGACGTGGCCTCACCATGCGTGTGTCATGAGAAATCCACCTGATTTCCTCACGCGCTCAGAAACCTCCTCAGAAAAGTCACAAACCATTTTTCTTCAAAGGGGAGAGTGTGTGTGCGTGTGCGTGTGTGTACACTTGTTCATGCCTGTTGTGATGAGGAAGAAAGCTCAGCTCAAACAGACACACACTTGAAACAAGACGTCTTCATATTTGCACAACAGTACACCACCCTTGTTTGCTGTGAACAGAGTAAATGAGGAAGACACAGGGTGACCTCCAGGGTCTTGAAATCATCATCAAAAGGAGACAAACAATCCACTGGGGTCCACCCTTGTTTGTTCTCAAACAAAGTATGATTCACAACTGCTGCCCTTCGTGACATGAGGAAAAACACTTCACCACATTTGCTCATTTTCAGGGAAAAGCAAACATGACAACGCCAATGAAACAACAACAAGGAAGACAGGAGGTAAAGGATCTTGAAAAACCAAGTGGGGGAACAGCCTGACTGAGCCAACCCTATCTTCTCTCGACCAAAAAACACGATTCACATCAACTGCTGACCCTCAAACCTCGAGGAAAACACTCCAACAGTCACTCTTGTTCAGAACACCTGTTTGCAAAGCACTCAAACTAAACTTCCTGAGAACATGTTCAACAGTGTCAGGCAAATAAAATATTCACTTCTTGTTGACACTCATCTCATCTTTGAGTTTCCTCATGTTTGAGGGGGAAACTTGGTTGAAGTGGCCCCACCTGTTCTCAACACAGCCTGTTCACATTTGCTCAACACACTTGGAACCTCGCAACTGTTTTAGATGGGAGGGACCATTTACAAGACTCACTTCATTTTGAGGCTGGACAGCACACAGTGAAGTTTATGTCAGTAAATTTTTCAAAATTATTAAATCACAAGGTCTTCTTCAGTTGGGGCACCAGAATCATGGAGTCCCACTGGGTGATCGTCCTCATTATAATCATCTCATTTTTTCCTGGTGCAGAATCTAAAAATGTTTCTCATTATGTGCCATGTGAAACTTGTAAGTATTCTTCTTCTTTTGTTTCCTGTGAAAATGTGCTGATGTTTCCGGTTTCGAAAAGCCACGCGCCACAGCCCTCGTCATTGCAGTTTTTGAATATCTTTCTTACCCCATAACAACAGAAAACAAGGGCGCTGAAACTACTTTGTAAGTTTATGGTTCACATTCTTGTATCTGCAGTTGTTCCCTTACCATCTGGAAATGACAACATCACATATTATTTACTGCAAAATGGATCAGACAGCATTGACTGTGGTGGATCTGTGGATTCAGCCTGTTTCAGTTTGTTGCATATTCTCAAGCTTTACTATGCTGAGCCTCCTACAATGGGCCTGGAAATCATTGTTGATCATTCTCTGCTTGTAGATGGAAAAATCATGGTATATATGTTCCAACACAAAATTTGTATGAATTCAAAAATGAAAACATAACATGCATTTCTGTATTGTGTTTCAACAAAATTTCTTTTGTTGGTTTCAGCCAAATTGTGGAGCTTTCAACAGCTCAAAATTTCAAATAAAACCATTAGACTTTTCCATGAATTTGACCATGGAAGTGGCCAATGTTAAATTCAGCAAATCAATTTGGTCAACAGTGGACATGAGTTTGAATATTTGCGGGTGTGACATATATCTGATGCACCTTGTTCTGTACAGAAAACTATCAACAAAAGGACCAAATTTCCACATCTTGGAAAGCAAAATTGGCTCAAACATCCAAGTTTTTGAAGGAAAGGGAATACTGGAAAATTGTAGTTTCTTCCATGAATCTATTTCTGAAACAGATGAACATTACATTTTTGCCCAAATGAGCACCATAATTGTGAAGTCATTATTCCTTGAAAATATCAGTGGAAAACATTTTCTGATGGTCTCTTCAGGGAAAGTGCACATGACAGATGTGAAGTTTGCAAACTGTGTTTCGGGATCAAGACCAACAATTTTGCTGATTAGTTCAATAATCTCAATTGAAAACTGCACATTCTCTTTCACAGATGGAACAGTGTTGTCTTTGAGCACGAACTCCACAGGAACAATAAACAATTCCAGATTTGAAAACAATATTAAAAGACCCACAACACTTCATCTCAGGACCAAGAATCCTTTGGTTTCAGTTTCTGAGAGTTTTCTAGAAGTTAAAAATTCTAATTTTATCAACAACATGCTCTTTGTCACAGGCACTATATATCTGGGAAATAAGAGTCAAGGTCTTGTCCAAGATTCTTTGTTTATCAACAACACAGTTGGATTGGAAGCCACTGTTTTCACAAGCAAGTCAGTCCTCAGGATCAATAGATGTACATTTCTTTCCAACAAAGGTGGAGGATTTTTTGGTATGAACAACCCCTACATCATCATATCAAGTTGCTTGTTTCTGAACAACTATGCACAGTTTGGAGGAGCCGTCAGATTTGATGCGCAAGGAGATGAGGTAAACATCAGTCCAGAAGACGCAAAAGTCACTGAGGCAAAAATCACAGACATTGGTCAAGATACAGAAATATTGTTGAAGCCAGAAAACAGCATTATGAATTGTTCTTTTAAGAACAACACTGCATGGTTGGGAGGGGGGATTCTTGCAATAAATGTGTCCCTCATTTTGGCAAACAATCAGTTTGTGAAGAACACAGCTCTACAAATGCCTGGAAAACCACCAGGAAGTGGGGGTGCAGTTTGGTTCTCACCGTACAACACAAATGACTCTCTCCAGATATTGAACTCATCTTTTATGCAAAATTATGCATCAAGCTCAGGGGGAGCAATTATCACTGGATCAAAGACTACCATTTATTTGTCCTCCTTTGTTAGAAATAGGGCTGAAACAGCTGGAGGAGCAACAATGTTAGTTTCCTTGGCAAGCCCCACCAAACCAGATTATTATTCCAAAACAGAAATATTGATTTACAACTGCACATTTTTGGGGAATGATGCAGGCAAAGGAGGTGCAATTTACACACAAAATATCTCCCTTACGTTGCAAGGTGCTGAATTTGTAAGTAACTCAGCAGTCACAGACTATGCCAGACCAGTGGATATTGGTGATGACAATAGGGAACTGGCAGGCTCAGGTGGTGCCATTTGCTTCATGTCGCCCGAGAGAAATGACTCCTTGTATATATCATATTCATCTTTCAAACACAATTATGCATCCAACAAAGGAGGAGCAGCAAGAATAATCTCAAATCATGCAAACATTCATAAAACCACATTCATTGGAAACAGTGCTGCTTTGTCAGGTGGAGCAATAGAATTGGAATGTTCTGTGAAAATCACAGATTCTCATTTCGAGCAAAACTCAGCTGATTATGGTGGAGCTCTTTTGGCATCTGGACCCCTAACAAATATTTCATTGACAAACTTTACCAACAATTCAGGAACCGGGGGAGCCATAACATTTACTGGTCTATTGTTTTGTAGTGTTTGCAATTTCAAGAATAACACTGCATGGTGAGTTTCTTTTTTGTTCTTTTGCTGTATTCCTTGCGTCCACTTTTCATGCAAAGTTTTCCTTTTCTATTTGGTGGACTGCAAAAATTGTCTGTATTCTCAAGCAGGGATTCAACAGTGGGAAGTGGTGGTGCATTGGGTACAGGAAATGCAGGTGCAGCTGTGTCATTGAGACATTGTACATTTGGCAACAATTTAGCACGACAACATGGAGGGGCTATCAGGTGCAGCAGTTCACTTTGGGGGTTGATACAGAGCTGTGTGTTTTATAAGAACAAAGCTTTCAGTGGAGGAGCAATTTTCTTTTCATCTGGGACAAAGAACCCACTGCTTGTAGACAACAGTACATTCCACAGAAATTCAGCACAAGATTCTGGAGGTGCAATGCTCATATTGAGCCTGAATCTGAAACTTTCCAACAGTTTGATGTCACACAACACAGCTGAAGTGGGAAGTGCAGTGTACTGTTCAGAACTTTTCAGTTCATTTTCTGTGACAAATTGTACATTTTTGGACAATGGATTGAGAAAAATGTCAACTGCAGTTTGGATTGCAAATTCAGCCTTCAAGATCAGGACCAGTTCTTTTCAAAGCAATGCTGGAATTGGTTTGTCATTGAGAAATGCAAGTGGAGAGATAAGAAACAGCTCTTTTCACAACCATGTAAAATGGGACATTAGGGCAGGCACACCACTGTCCCCATTGCTCATCACTGACACAATATTTATCAGAAACAGCAGTACAGGTACTGCTCTCTATCTGTTGAACCAAAGAACACTTATTCAGAACTGCACATTCTTGGCAAAATCAGATGCTGACACATTACCCATTATTGAAATCAATGGAGACAAAACAATGAAGTTGCATTTTGTTGGCAGCCTCTTTATCTTTCCAAACTCACCAAATGATTCAAAGATTTTGATGTCCCTAAATAGCAAACTTGTTCCAACAACAGTATATTTTTGGAACACAAAAATCCAACACGCCAGCAATGAAACACTATTCTTGGACAGAAACACATCTTCAAATGCATCAATCATGAATTCACTGGCAGGAAAAGGTGTCAATTTGACAGGCAAAATCTCTCAATTTGCATCAGGTATGTTATTCAGTTTTCCATCATGAAAATGTGGGTCCCTGAGCATCATATTGATTTGAAATACCCAGATTGCTGATGTGACTTGCTTTCAGACACTGACATGTGCTTATGCTCAAAATACTAGACTCTCAAAACTCTGGCTGTATCATGTGTGCTAACAACTCTCCAACACTCTCAACAGATGTAAAAAGTGCAAATTGCCCTTTGTGCAATGAGCAGGCTACTGGCAAGGTGTCACATTCTTCCCCAAGAAACAAAAATCCTCACATAGCTACAGCTCTTCTAGTTCTTCAGATAATCACAAAAACAATTATCTCCACATCAAGATGCAAGTGAAAATGGTGCAAGTGAAAATGATGACCAGATTTTGAAAGTTTGACTTTGACTCCCCACCATTGTCTATTTATTTCTGAGTGAGTTGGTCCACAAAGCAACCAAACTGTTTTTTGGAACCCAGCAAAGAAATTCTCCCAGACTTCGCACTTGTGAAAGGAATTCCCCCACATAACCATCCATGAGACTTGCCTTTCTTGGTGGAACCTCTCAAGCAACCGAAAATGGGCAATCTGAATTCAAATTACTGACAACTCCTTTTTTTGTGACAAAATCATGTGAATCAGTCGGGAATTTTGCAACTTGCTGTTCAAATTCATTTCAAGCCCATTTTACCTTCCAAAATAGATAAATAACTGCATTTATGCAATGGTTTGTTGTTGCAGCACATCCTTTGCCATGCCTTGGGAGCTGTTTCTGCTTTTACTCAATCAAAGATGACGCCAACACAGTGAACTGCAGCTACAACAACATGACACAGTTATCACAAAAACTTTTGTCGGACACAGAACAACTAGAAATGATTGGAAATAACTTTGAAGTTTTGAACTTCATCAACATAGACTTTGCATCAATGAAAATTCTGGACTTGCAAAGATGCAATATCCAACAAATCAGTGATGAAACACTTGAGACCTTGTTGTCACATGTGGATGTTTTGAAGCTTTCCAGTAACAAACTGCATCAAGTCCCAGATATCCTTCAAAAAAACAAAAACACAAAGATCTGGTTTGGTGACAATCCTTTTGAATGTAATTGTAATATGATGTGGATGAGAGACTGGCTACTCAATGACACCAATGTGTTGGACAAGGAACACATATTTTGTACAGGCGGGCCATGGAAGGGTAAACAGTTTCAAATGCTCCATTTGAATGATCAGTTGTTGTACTGTTTCACAATGTGAAATATCAGATGCAAATTACAATTTTCCAGGAACTAAAATATATCAGTTGGAGAGAAGTGAAATGGGTTGTGTAGATTTTCCTGTCTGGATTGGAATTGTCACAGGAACTGTCATCTTGGGTCTCATCATTATTACCATAGTAATAAACAGGAAATGGGAGGCAATTAAATTTATTTTATTCATGAAATACAACATTTTGTTCTCTGATGATGAGCCAGAAAATGTGGATGAGATGGAGTTTGATGCATTCATTGCTTACAGGTGAGGAGATCACTCCCTCTTTGCTGTTCTTCTCTAGCCAAAATGATTTTATGAATAGACTCTGAAGTTCCAGCTTCATGTTTTGAGCTCTTTGCCAGCAAGACTTGTTCTCATTCACAGTCACAAGGACAAGAAGTTTATGAAGAAATATATTCTGCAGTACCTTGAAAAAGAACTGGGCTACACAGTGTGTTTTCATGAGAGAGATTTTCTTGTTGGAGAATCAATTCCTGCCAATATTGAAGCTGCCATCAACCATAGTAGAAGAATGATTATGATCATTTCTGGGTTTGTAAATTTTTGGCAACATCATTGGTTTTATACTTGACCATACAACACACTTGACAGAAAACAAGTTGAGCACACAAGTTTGTTTCACAACATGATGCATTTTTCACACTGGAGAGCATCAGTATTATATTTGCCTTGGTCACTCATGCCCAAAAATAGGTGATCTGAAGTCCTATGATCAAAGCACATGAAAATTCAAATCCCCTTCTTATAGAAAGTCAAGTGTTTTTGTCCAAATGGCTTTCAGAAATTCTGTTGATGCTGGCTGGTTTCTGATGGAATTTCACACTGCTCATGAGAAAATGATTCATGGAAGAAAGAAATATCTGATTCCCATCATGTTGAGGAATGTTAAGACCAATAAAATTAAAGATGCTGATCTCAGGATGTATGTAGAAACACACACATACATGGACAGCAAAGATAAGGTAAGAATTCTGAAGCACACACACACACTTGGACAGTGAAGACAAATTGTCTCTTGGATCTGTTCAGTTGTGAGTGTGGTTTTGGCTGAAGTTGTTCTTTAGATGTTCAACACTGAGACAAGATGTTGGCGAGGTGAGGCAATGTGATCTCTGTGCTAATGCATTGCAGCAAAGCATGCAGAAACGACTGCACTACGCCATGCCGAGGGTTCCACTGGTAAAGCTGAAGCCAGATATTAACAAGGGAAACATCAACAACCAGCCACAAAGTCATGTTGGTACCATTGCAAAGATAATTGGAAATACCAAAAGGAGCAAGAGGCAAGCTGAGGAAGATCATACCAAGGAAAATGATGTGGAAATAGAAATATCAGAAGAGAATGTGGCCCCAGAGATGGACACAGGGAGTCAGAAACATGTTGATAACTTCAGACTTGAACAAGTTACAGAATCATTTGACAATTTGAGGCAGGTTTTAGGTGAAGATCTCAACAGAAGGGAATGGATGCAAATGAGAAAGCTTGAGAAGAGAATTAGAAATGTTATCAAGCAGAGAACAACAGAGGACAGTTTGGGTGAAGAAACATCAGAATCACTCAATAGTGATTACAGTTGTGACACAGACGTCAGCAATAGTCAAGAATTTTCTGATGTTGATTCTCCTGATTTGTTAATGGGAGAATTGTCAAATGAGTTTTGTGCAGGCAACAGGCTCAATGTTGTTGTGGATGTTCATCAAGAATTGAATGAAGACAAGCTTGATGGGGCAGTGGGTGAAGTCCTGGGTAAAAAGCAAGAAAAAGAAGAAGAAACTGAGAAGACAAGTCTGTTCAAATTTAAAGGACATTCTGGTTACGAAACATTTCCCAAAAGAGCCAAAAATCACAAAGCTACGTCTCACATGGTGAAGACATGGTTGGAAAGAAACAAAAGAGAAAACGAAATGGAAAGCAGAAGACAAATTGAAGGGAAATTTTCAGGAGATATAGTTGAATATCACGGAGATATGCAGTGCAGCCTGGAAGAGAGCAGTGATTCTGATAGTGAGGGAGGGTGGGACTTTGAAACAGGAGGGATGCCTCTTCTACCCAGGTAAACAGGTGGAATGGAACAAATAACTCAGAAAGAAAGGCTGTAAAAATTTTTGCTGTTGACAAGTAAAAATTTAATTGTGCAAAAATTGGGTTTGTTCTCACATTGTGTTTTGTTTTCACCAAATGACAGTCACTTTTCAATAAAACAAAACTTACAAAGCAATCATCACAAGTCTTTGTCTTTTCTTGGTTTGGTGCAGCACCATCTTGTTCTCAATGAGTACAAAGAGGTGATATATCACAATAAAATGCTTTCCTCTCTTGTAAGTGTCCATATCAGGGAAATCCATTTCTTTTCCCTCTTCAAGTCACCAAATGTGGTTTCATGTTTTCTGTGCACAAGATCAGGACTTTGCTCACAATGGAAGATACAGAAGGCGGATCTTGTTAAATTTCTTCTCTTTGGAAGGTGAAAATATGTTCATTCACATGCTGGCTTGTTCAAACAAGGGAGAGGTCTGCTAAACCTATTTGCATGAGCTGTTCTTGTGAGCATTCAAGATTTCACAACACACTTTGAGTCACAGAAAGAAACGGAAGACCTTTCTTGCCACCTCGCGGTGCTCAGACAACTCAATGCCTTGGAAAGGTTGATGAGGAAGTCAGGTTCTTTGGGCCTTTTTCCCACGAAACACAGCAAAATCCCTCAAATTGTCAGGCTCGGGACAAAGACAAACAACAGTCAGTACGAGGCATGTTTTTTATCTTCCCATTGTTTCGCCGATAAAACCGTGAATTCGCCGCAGATTTCGATCAAATTTTTGGGAAACTGTTGTCCCTCATCCTTGCTGTTAACACATGAGAGTAACAGTCTCAAAACTAAAGACACAAAGGTCAGATTGGGATCCAAAATGAGAACATCACACACAAGTCAGCGATGCCATGTTGAGGCATTTGAAGTTGTGTCATTGGTCACATTGACCCATTTGTGATCGCCACCACACTCATTAGAACCAAAGTTTGGATGAATTTTATGGTACGTTTTGATGTTGTTGGCATGGCATTTTCGTTGCTGTTGGCTTCATTGGCATGGGTTCTTGTTCACATTGAAGTTTGGCAGAAAACCCCAGTGATATTTATCGGCGAAACAACGGGAAGATAAAAAACATGCCTCGTAGGCACCCGGCTTGCTGAGAGGGCTTTGTTCATTTTTGCAACAAATGCAAAACATTTCAAAATCATGTCCTTGTAAAGAAGCTTGATTTACAGTTGGCCTCCAACAAGCTCATCTGAACAAGTTCAAGCAATTTTAAGGTACTCAAAGTGAAACACGGACTTTGAGGAAGGAAAATGCGCCCCTCCATTTGCAAGACGAACAATGTACATTTTCAACATATACCTCCTCAATCTCTGGAGTTTTGAGACCCGGTGTGAAGTACGCGTGGAGTTTGGGGTGGGGCAGACTCATGTGGCAATATCAGTGCGACATCTGGGTAACAAGTCCGTTCTGAGCACCCTGAGTTAGGATCACCAGAATCTGTCCGAATCCCTTCAACAAGTCTACACTCTCATTAAAAATTGCATCCTGAAGAACTGAAAGGTCGAAAAATGTCGCGCCACTTTCCTGCCAAGCACGATGTACAAATAGAACAAACCCGATTTGGTGCTACCCATACAAATGGAGCAATATGGGAGGGTGTTCGATCTTCCATTTGTCGTTAGGGGTTTTCACGTTGGTGATTCGCCGTTGTTTTCTTGACGTCGGCGTCAAAATTTAACATTGAACCCAACAGTGGAATTTTTGACGTCAGCCCAGAAAACGACCTCGCGTCGCCCGATGTGAAAACCGCTTTCGCTGAACACACCCAACAGGGGGATAAAGCACAGTGGGAAATGTGGTGTTTTGATGCACACCCGCAAATCTATTAGGTCTGGGTGGCCTGAAATTCTGATCGTGGGATGCAGTGGAATCCCGTGGGTGCGCTAACGTGATCTCTTCTGTGATCAGCAGACTTCACACTGTTGCCACGTCCATCCCTGTTTTTATCAGGAAACTATCTGCAAAAAGTTTGGTTTCGGTCCTTTTGATTGAATGAAGCTTTTTCACAACAACAAATCTATTCAGAAAGGTACATTCCATTCAGCACTTCACTGAATGTTCGTGTGACTCAAAGATGCCACATTTGGGACTTTCCAACAAAAAGTTTGGTTTCCATCTCACGCGTCCGTGTGAACATCACGATTCACAACAAAGGGAGAGGAACAAGTGGCACCTCAGCACAAAGAACGGGCATGACTCAAACACGCCGCACCCAGTTCAGCAATCTGGTGGTGTAAAGAGTGGTTTGGGTCTCAGAAGGAAATCAGGCAGTTTTGATTGAACTCACAGTTCATACAACTTGTGAAGTCATGGCCACACACAGAAACAAAGGACGGAAACGGGTGTAATTTCTGAGTGACAGGAGGCGAATGTTTGTTTTTATTCAGCACATGTTGCACGGTGACGGCAGAGGATTTTTGTGGAAGGGGAGCAATATAATTTGACCTGAAATGGTAATTTTCCTCATTGTTTCAAAGATTAGACACGATAAAATAGAGGCAACTGTTTTGTTTTTCGGTTCTCTTTGTTGATATTTTGTCCAAAACCATGAGAATAACTTTTTGATAACAACCCACCCACCAATTTCAGCATGCTGCATTTGATTCCACATATACAGCTTCCCACAGGATATTCCTGATATTGGTATTTGTAACAGCCCTTCTTCAGACAGAAAGCAAGGAAATGTTTGGATATATTCCTTGCCAAACAAGTAAGTTTTGCTGCTCTTCTTGAGAATAACATCAGAATGAACCCCTATTTGGCTGATAGTATGAGGTTGCACCACCCCTGAAGGTCACTCAAAACTAACTGACCGAAATGTGTGTGACTGAGACGAATCATCCAAGGTGACATTGACAGAAAGCATGTGAACACTTGTTTCTTGGTGACAACAAATTTCACAGTTGGATCCATTGCGTGTTTTTGAATTTGCTTGGGTCTTGTGTGTGTGTGAGGAATTTGTCAAGTATGAATTTTAAGTTTGTGACAAAAAAATGTCTGATTTGTTGGGGTTATACAATTTTGGAGTTCAGTGTACAAAGTAGGACATTTATATCTCAGAAAGTACAAAAACTTGATGAGAGGTACACACTGAATAAATGTAGTTGGGTTGGATGTTGGATTGGTGTCATTATTTCGTTAAATTTTCAAAAATGTATACAAATTTAAAGGCAGTTAAAGTTTGGGCACTCATTTGGGATTTTAGATAAATGTTTGAAATGGACATTCAGCAAAGATTTTGGTCAGTTTTGTGTGTATTTTAGCAACAGGTTTCATGGTACAGACAATTTGGGTAGATTTGGGTGTGTTTAAACACGAATCTAAATACAATTAACAAAAATTGGTCTTTTGTGGATTCTGTTCACCATGCATTTTGGTCGCCATGCGTTTCAATCAATATGCATTTCTTAAATCACTGCAATCAAGGAGCTATTTTTCCTCAATTATTCTGTGTTTGTTGGAAACCGAAAAAGAGAAACGTGAGTGTCAATCTCGTTCTGATGGCTGCAGGTGTTTCATTGCCACAAGGAAATGAGAGTGTCCGTTTCTTTTTGCTGCACAATGGTTCTGACACCAGTGACTGTGGAAGATCTATGGATTCAGCCTGCTTTAGTCTACTGCAGGTTCTCAGCCTTTATTATGGAAAACCTCCAACAAAAGGACTGGCAATCATAACAGATAAGTCACTACAGATCAATGAAAATGTGATGGTAAGTCTTCATTGACATCACACATCCAACAATGCCAATTTGAAGACAAAAGGTGGTTGTTGGCCATGATAGAAAATGGTTCAAAAGCCTGACCAAAAGTTTGTTTGTGATTTTCAGCTCAAGTGTAAAGCATTCAAGAGTTCTAAGTTTAACTGCTATTCACTGGAGTCTTCCAGTCAAATATTTGTGGATGTTGCCAATATTCAATTCAGTGAGTCTGTTTGGTCTGCAGTAGGTGTTAATTTAAAATTTACAAGTTGTGACATAAAATTGGTGAATATTTCTTTCATTGGAATTAAACCAAACAGTTATGTCCACTTGTGTGTCACAGACTGTCAAATAGGAAGCAATCTCCTTTTGTATCACGCAAATGCAACATTCACAGACTGTCATCTGCTGAATGAAACAATTGTGGGGAATGAGTCAACCTTAGTTTCTGCGTACCACAGTGAAGTCATCATCAAAACCTCTCATTTTGAGAATATTATTGGTCGAGCTTTCCTACAGGTCACTTCAGGAACGGTCCAAATTCATGGCACAACATTTCTCAACTGTGTTGCAGCAGTGTCCCTGATCAATGTTGCATCTGCCAGTCAAATCCACCTTGAGAATTGCACTTTTACATCTTGCAATAGTATGCTTGTGCTCCTGACAAATATCAGTCAGGGATTCATAAAGAATTCAAAGTTTGAAAGCAGCAGAAATGTTCAAAGTTTGCTGAGTTTCCTTGTAGGCTTTCCGTTGATTCAGGCTGTACACAGTTATCTTGAAGTGAAACACTGTCACTATTTGAACAATACTTTTCTGGCAGGAGCAAATATTGATATCAGAAATGGGAGTGTTGGCATTGTGGAGGATTCCACCTTTGCCAGCAACACTGCTGTGGTGGGAAGTACTATAGTTGTGGCAAATGCAATTGCCAAAGTTGGAAGCTCCACATTTTCCAACAACAAGGGAGGAGCTATGGAAATTTACAATGGATCATTTATTGCCATATCAGGCTCCTTGTTTGACAACAATTCTGCACAAGAGGGTGGAGGGATATATTTCTTTTCATTTCAAACAGAACACACAAATGAAGTTGACAGTAAAATCCAGATGATTGCAAGACAACACAACCCAGATATGCACATCATCAAAGATTTTGTTGAAAATGAGTTCAGACCAGAGGCACAGATTTCTAACTGCACCTTTGCTGACAACTCTGCAGAGCGTGGTGGAGCAATTCATGCCACACATGTGTCACTCACTCTGGTGAATAATTATTTTGTCAACAACTCAGCCAAGACAGCAAATTTGAACAATGGAGGTTTTGGTGGTGCAGTTTTGCACACGTCAGCATCAAACAGTGGCCACGTTCTGCACATTTCAAACTCATCATTTGAAGAAAATGTTGCTTCTGAGTTTGGTGGAGCCATTTATTCTGCTTCTCAAACAGTAGTTCAAACATCAAGCTTTATAAGAAACACTGCTGATGGTGGTGGTGGTGGTGGGCTCATAGGATCTGCTGGTTTGAGCATCAAAAGATGTCAATTTGCTTTCAACTCAGCAATGATAGGAGGGGCATTGTTTTCAGTTGGCAGCCATGCCAGCATAACACAGACACATTTCTCCCACAACTCAGCAGCGTCAGGTGGAGCTGTTTCTGGAGGAGGCAACATCAGCCTGACATGCATTTCTTGCATATTTCACAACAATACTGCAATGTTGGGGTAAGGTGACCATTTGAGGGGTTGACAAATCCATTCTTGTCAGTGTACACATGTGTGAGTTTTTAATCAAAAAGCAACAGTGTCTGTTGTCCAAATACAACACTGCGACAAACAAATTATCAAAGCATAAAATTGATTTGATGGATGACTGATTGAGTACCCAAATAGTTTGTTCACACCAACAAATTCAATATTTTTCTGTCTTATTCAAGGATTAAATCAACAGGTAGTGGGGGTGCATTGCATGTGGCTTACTACAATGTGACTGTTTATCTAACAAACTGCATTGTCTCCAACAATTCAGCAAATGCTGAAGGAGGAGCTCTATATGTTGAAGAACCAATTGGTGCCTGGATCCACAGCTGCACCTTTTTGGGCAATACAGCCTCCAAGGGAGGAGCTGTTTACAGCAGAAGTACAACAAATTTTGCCTTTGATGTGCAACATTGTAATTTCCGAGGAAACACAGCATCAGAATCATCTGGAGCACTGGACATGAAAGGCATGTCAATATATCTCTCAGACAGCCTATTTTCAGGCAACAATGGCCCTCTGGCTGGTGCCACATATTTTGCAGGACCCATGACTATTCTAAGCATTCTGAACTGCAGAATTAAAAAACAGAACAATGTTGGAAAAACAAGATATCAAGTAGGTCATGGTTCTGCAGTCTATGTTTTTCAGTCAAATAAAACAATCATTGGCAACACTATTTTTGAACACAATGACGCTGGAGGAGGATTGATTTTGGCTTATAGTGGAGCAGAGATATACAACTGCTCATTTCACAACAACAGTGGATTTGCTGCAGGGGCCATATTGGCAGTCATGTACCCTTTTGTGCTTGTCATAAGAAACACATCATTTGTGGATAACAAGGGACCCTTGAGTTCTGCACTCAGTTTGAACAATCATCAGACTCTGATAGAAGGCTGCAAATTTAACAGGACAAATCCTACACTGGCTGTTGTTGAGATAACCACAGAAAAGGGGATCGATTTAAGATTTAGCAAAAACACCTTCTTTGAACCCCATGTCCAGTTTCCATCACAGCTGGAAAGTGTTGTGTCATTGGCTTCAAACAGAGAAAAAGTTATCATCCCAGGGACAGTCTACTTCTGGGAAAATACATTGCAATTCGTGAGAAAGCCCTGCCTCTTGACAGAAGTACATTGGAAAATGAATCAATCTTAAATTTTGTGACTGAAGCGAGAGTACATTTGACAAAAACATTTTCTGAATTTGCATCAGGTAGGGCTTGTTTTTGCTCCATTCAAGACAAATGCTTTGCTATCTGCTTTCTGAAAAGGACAATTTCTACATTATTTGGTACCATTACTTGTAGAAAAATTGACACTTAGCCAGACTCTGCCTGGTGTCATTGTTGTTTGCTCACCTCTACTTTGTTATGGTGTTGTGTTCAAAAGCAGTCAAATATACATTTGTCTTTCCAGCACACCCTGTGCCTTGCCTGAGTGGATGTTTCTGCTATTATTCCATTGATGATAATGCCAACACCATCAATTGCAGTTATTTTAACCTCACACAGCCACCAGAAAAACTATTGCCAAACACTGAGCAACTTATCATGCTGGGGAATCCTTTACACTATGTTACCTTTCCAGAAGGCACAAGTCACTTGAAAGCAATTGAGTTCCAACAAAACAACATCAACAAAATCAGTTCCGATGCATTTCAGAAGTTCCTTTTGCACACAGACAGCTTAAATCTGTCAAAAAACAAACTCCACAAAATTCCAAGATTGGGAAATATGTCACAATTTTCAACACAACTTAGGCTTGGTGATAATCCCTATGAGTGCAACTGTGAAATGATGTGGATGAGAGACTGGCTGCTCAATGCCACAAATGTGAAGGACAAAGAAAATATCATCTGTATTGGAGGCAAATGGAGTGGTATGTATTTTTGTTGCAAAACATTGAAGTTCAAATCCCATCCCAACTCATCTTTTCTCTGTTTTCTTTGTTTTTTTTTCTGACAGAGGGTCTATTATTCCAGGAACTGCAATTTACCAGTTGGACAGAACACAGATGGGATGTGCAGGTTTTCCCATCTGGGTTGGAATTGTCACTGGAACTGTTATTTTGAGTCTTATAACTGCTGCAATTGTCATCAACAGAAAATGGGAAGCTGTCAAGTTTCTCTGTTTCATGAAATTTAACATTTTGCTGAATGATGATGAAGTAGAAAATGTGGACGAGCTGGAGTTTGATGCCTTTGTTGCTTACAGGTCTGGTGACTGCTCTCTTTTGGTTGAGTTTGCATTGATATTCTCCTTTCTGATTTGGCATCTTTGTTGCCTCAGCCTCAAGTGTTGCAATCTATAGTTTGCAGTACGGCACTTGCATCAGAATCACCAAAAAGATGCTGTTGCTTTGAAAAGACAAGGAATTGATTTGCCCCAAAAGGCTCTCCATTTTTGCTGTGCATGCTCTCTCTGGTGGTGAACTTGTGCTTATTCTCTTTCCACAGTCACAAAGATAAACATTTTATGAAAAAGCATGTGCTTCAGTATCTGGAGAAAGAGCTTGGCTACACATCGTGTTTTCATGAGAGAGACTTTCTTGTGGGAGAATCCATTCCAGCTAACATTGAGGCTGCAATTAACCATAGCAGGAGGATGATCATGATCATATCAAGGTTTCAATCTCACACTTTCTACACAGCATTACAGTTGTTCACTGCTTCTGCCAACCAGACAAGTTGTAGTTGTGTAAGTGTTGTTTGTCCCCAAACAGTATGAACAGGTCAATTGATTAAAATGATGTGAAATTATATGTTTCAGGCATTCTGTAGAAGCTGGTTGGTTTTTAATGGAATTTCACATTGCCCATCAACAAGTTATTCAAGGCAGAAAGAAATATCTTGTTCCAATATTAATTAAAAATGTCAAAACTGGAAAAATCAAGGATGCAGACCTCAGAATGTATCTTGAAAGTCACACATATTTGGACAGTACAGACAAGGTAAACTGTTGTTTGGTTGGTGTTGTTCAGCAACATTGAACACAAGTTTGCTGTATTTTATTGTGTTTGACTTTGTTGCAGGAGGGTATGAAGAAAAGGCTGCACTATGCCATGCCAAGGGTACCCCTGCACAAATTAAAGCCCAAAGTTAACAATGATAACACAACACTCAATGCTAAAAACCAGCCAGAAAGTCATGTGGTCACAATGGCAAGAAGAATTGCAAATGCTGAAAGGGAAAGGAGGCTCATCGGGGAGAATAGCACTGATGAAGATCAGATATCAACAGGGGAAGACAATTCAAGAGAAGAAACATCAGAAGAACTCAGGAGTGACTCTACTTGCAACTCTGAAAGTAGTGAAGTGGTTTCTGACATTGATAACCACAAGAATGTTAGTGGGGATGCATCTTCTACAGAACAAGAGGCAGGTGGTAGGTTCAACATAGTAGCAGATGTGCATCATGAAGACAATGAAGATGAGCTGGAGGGAGCAATGGGTGGGGTCATGGAGGAAGGTGAGCTTGAGAGAGCTGTGGGAAATGTCACAGATAAAGATACACACTGTCCCACAAGGCAAGATTTCCATCTACATGCAACATTTTCTGAGCATGAGACAAATGAATTTATTTCTGATTCATCAATTAAATCTGATCCCCTTAATGTATCTCAAAGACTCAAGAAATGGACAAAAAAGAAGAAAAGAGGAAACAAACAGCAAACAGGAACGAAGAAAGTTACAAAGAATGGAGCCCAAAGAGGCAATGTGAAGCACCAAACAAAAATGCAGTGGGGGCAAGAAGAGAGCAGTGACAGTGACAGTGAAGGTGGGTGGGACTTTGAAACTGGAGGGATGCCTCTGCTCCCCAGATGAAGATCGCAAAAATGAGAGGGAGGACGCAATGGACTCAAAAGCAATTTGTTTCCAAATGAAAGGGACAAACAAGAACTGTCAAGCCATTTGGAAAAGAGTCCATTGCATTTTCTGCTTTGTCAAAACACGACCCAGTGCATATGTTTGTCTGTCAAAGATGTTTTATTGGTTATCTCATTCATGTCGGACTATGAATATTTGGGATGAAACTTTTTGAGGGTTATTTGTGTTTTGTTGTTTTCCTCAAGTGCGCGATACCAGGAAAAATCGTTTGTGTCACAAAGGCCCAGTCAATTACCACCCGCTTTGTTGTCCAAGTGGAGCACATCCTAAAAGCTATGTTTGTCTACAGCGACAGAAACGTGCTTCACTTCATGTTTTCTGACAGCATGTTTTGATCATGCAAACAGGAGGATTTCACATCCACAGTTCAGACGGGGTTCTGATCGTGGTTTTGTGTCTGAGTTAAAATTTCATGCTGAACACTTTTTTGTGTGATTTGAGAAGGTTGTGCTGTTGAATAGCGCTTTTGATAAAAGTGCGCTTTTGATAAAAAGTGACCTGAACATAGCAACTGAAATCAAAGCACCTGCAGGCAGCATCTATGAAAAGTATGTGTGCATCAGTTTCATAGTCAAGATAAATTCCAAATTTGGATCCTTTGGGTCTTTTTGAATTTGTATGAGCCAAGGACAATGCCTGAGAAAGGAATTTCTCAAGGTTACATTTTTAGGTTCCTGAGTGAAAAGTCATTAAATTTTGGACTTCACTGCACAAGGTCAGCAATGTTTCAGAAAGTATAAATATTTAATGAAGGATTTTATATCAATGAAATGTAGCATGTAAATCAGGTGATGCACTGATCTCATTTGTTTTTTTTTCAGTTTCAAAAATTTGCAAATGGTTTTTAGGTTGGGTCAAAGTTTGGGTACAAATTTGGGATTTCAGGAAAGTGTTTATTGGCAAAGATTTTGGCAAGCTTTATATGCCATTCAGGAACATGTTTTGATGGACACATAATTTGGATCAATTTGGGTGCATTTTAATGATAAGAAAAAAGAAAGAAACATTAAAATTGATCATTTGTGCACACACAGATTTGCATTTCAGTCACTGCACTTGGGTCACTGCATCTTGGTGGCTTGTGTTTTGGTTGCCTCTCAAATCACCTCGAGCTCAATGGGGCTATTCTTGTGAAACCTGCATCAACAGGATGTCATTAGATTTTCAATCCGCCACATCAGTCAGAATAACACTGGCGCCTGCCAAAACAAGTGGACTGGAAGGAGTACCAACTGAGATCTGTCTTGCCCGAAATGTCTGACGGAGGAGTGATGTTTTGCAAAGGCGACTCAAGGTGCAGGACAGAACTGTAATCATACATCAACATTTGTGACACTGTCACAAATGTCTCAATGGAAGGGGCGTTCCAAATGCGCTTCCATTTGGGCATTTCGAAAGTCCTTTCCAATGCTTGTTCTTGTGGGTCACTTGGAACCCCTTCTGTCTCATACATTCCAAGAACATGTTTGGGAAATGGTAAAAACAACGTGGAATTGGCTGAGGCGCAGTGGATTACGGAAAGCTGCATGAAACTGGACCCTGTCGCTGTTGTCGTGTTGCTTCTTTGGTCGAGTTTGACATGAAAGGCAAACTCCAACTCGTAGGATCACTCAAACAGATATTTTCCCCACACTCGGTTGGAGTTTGGTCCCTGCAAAAGATTTGTGATATTCCTCCAAGAGTTCCTCTTTGCTGCCAAATGTATAAATCTTCTTTGGAGCATGAGCACACATTTCCAGCTGACAAGCAGATAAGCATTTTCTTAGCTTTACCCAAGTAAACCAAATTCAAATTGAAGACCAGAGTCCCATCACCACAACCAAGCACAAATGGTGAACCACAAGAGAGACACTCACAATGAAAATGAAATTTTGAGAAAGTAAGGAACACGTGCAGAAGGCAGAGAGAATGACCATACAGAAATTCAATTTGAAACTGAAGGAAACTTGCCAGATTAGAGATTTGGGAGCAAAGTTGCACCTGTTTTTGCTGCAATACAGTGCCCAAAAGACAGATGACAGAATGAGAGGGAATGAGCACAGAAGTTGAAAACAAAAAATACACCAAGATGGCGTCGTGGTGATTTTCGGTCTTTCCCAATGACATCAAAATGTTTGGGCTGTGCATTTGGAAAATACATCTCTTGGGAGCTTCCATTGCACTCAATTTTAATGGAGCTAAAAGAACGGAAAGTTACAGAAAATCAAGCTTTCTTGCACCTAATTACAAAGAAATGAACCCAACTCCACATGTCTATTTTGAACAGTTTCAAAAAGTCTCAAATTTGCACACCTCACTTTTCATTTGAATAGCAGCAAAATAAATACTAAAATTCACAAAAACTAAAACTTAACAATTTCTTGTATAATTACACACAAATAAACCCAACTCTTGCCCAAATAACCATTTTGAACACTTTCATAAATCCAGTATTTCAACCCTGCCTTTGACCCCACCTAAAATCCACATAACAATTTTCAAAAATCAAAAATTTAATGCAACCTCTCAAACCCCCATACAATGTACTACATTTCATCAAAAAACTTCCTTCACAAAAAATGGTACCTTCAGAGATATGGACCCATTTCTGCATAAACAGCCCATATTTTGCACATGTCCAAGTTTGAACTTTTTGACCTCATGAACCCCAAAAATGAAACTTCCCAAATTCATTCATTGAGCATTATCCCCAATGCAAATTGAACCACAAGAGCCCAAAAGATCCAAAATTGATGTTCATCCTGACTATGAAACTGCTGTACACATACTTTTGGTTGGCCCTATGTGTAGGTGCTTTGATTTTGGTTGCTTTGATTTCAGTCACTTTGTCCAAAAACGCTCAAATCACATAACCTCCTCAAATCACCTAAAAAAACACTTCCAGGAATGACATTGCCAATACTTCTCATTCTCGTACTATCTATGGATACCAGGTATGTTCCAACAAGTTCTTGTGTCTTTCAACACTCTTCACAAAACACATTGGCAACTATTTTGAAATGTTATTCTCGGGTTGTGTGGAGCCACGAGGGCACAACAACAGCGGCCAATTCGAATAGCGAGGGTAACGTTTTTGGGCAGAAGCACATTCGCATGCTATCCAACAATATTTCCTCAAATTTGGCTCTTATCCTCTGCGCCAATGTTGAACAAGGAACAACTGGTTTTTGAACAGTTTAGGAAAGATCACATTTCCCCCATACTGAGCTGAGACCGTGGGAACTTCCTTCAATGCCAAAATACACCGAATGGCCAGAAATGACAACCACAAATGCACGCGCTTTGGCACAGAAGACACCAATATAACCCACTGTAAATTCCATTTGGTGTACATAACCTACAACACTGAGAGCCGTTTTGCACTGTTCGTCCAACAAAACAGGAACTTGACGAAAGAAGAGATGGTACGTATTGCAGTGACAAAATCTTTATTTCAGATCTTTTTGTTTGCTTTTGAATGACATCTTGCTTGAAGTTTTTCATTCTTTGTTTCATTCAATTTCACAAGCTCTAAGAGTGCTCCCTTTCTTCAACCACAATGATGCGTTACCAAATGAATCTGCTGATTGTTGTGTTTTTTGAAGTTTTTGTCCGTGGTATATGTCAGAAACTTTGGACTTATGTTCCTTGTCAAACAAGTAAGCATTGTCCTGAATCACAGAGTGGCTGAAGTCTTTGGGTCTGTGTTTGATGAGAAATATGTTTTGTGTCGGTGCAGAGTTTTGCAATTTGTGTTGCTCTTGTTTGCAGTTGTTCCCTTTCCCCCTGAAAATGAATTTACAAATTTTTATTTGCTACACAATGGCTCAGACACCAGTGACTGTGGTAAATCTTTGGATTCAGCCTGTTTCAGTCTCCTCCATGTACTAAAACTTTACTATGCTGAAGTTCCCATGAAGGGGCTTGAAATTGTAGCAGACAAGTCACTGTTGCTTGACAACAGAACAATGGTAAGATTTCTTCAAGCATCACAAATACTGATTAAGTGTAGAAATAATGCAATGAATTGGAAATGGAGATGGGCAAGACATTTTTTGCAGGAAAGTTGCACTGCATTCAGCAGGTCCATGGTTTTATGGAAGTCACTGGAGCCTTCAAATAATGTCACTGTAAATGTGACCAATATCAAATTTGGTGCATGTGAGTGGCTCACAACAGATATTGTTTTGAATATTTTACAATGTGACATTAAATCTATGGGAATTATTATTCAATACACAGAGCCCAATGAGTGGATTGATGTGCAAATCACAGACAGCCAAATTGGAAGTTTTCTTTTGTACAATGCAAATGTTTCAATGACAAATTGCAGCAACACTGCTGGTGTGATTGGGGAAGATGAAGTGTACATCACTGTTTACAACAGTTCCATTGTTCTGAAATACTCACTTTTTGAGAACATTTCTGCTGGAGCTATCCTGTGGGTTGCTTCGGGAATTGTCCACATCTTTGATGTTCAATTCACAAATTGTATTCCAGCAAGTTCACTGGTATTTGTATCTGATAAGACTTTGATCACTGTTGAAAATTGCACATTCTCTTCCATGCATGGTTCACTGATTGGTCTGACCAATACCAGTGCAGGTTTTATTGAGAATTGCATATTCAGAGACAATAGAATGGTTCACAATTCTTCTGCTGGGCAACCTCTCATTCAGGTTTCATTCAGTTTCATTCAAGTCACAAATTGCCAGTTTTTGAACAACACAAATCCTGCAGGATCTACACTTGAAATCAGTGATGAGAGCATTGGTGTTGTAAATGATTCTGACTTCTCAAACAACACAGCTATGATTGGAGCTGCAATTTGTGTTTTTCATGGAACCATCCAAGTGAACAATTGTGGATTCTTCAGCAACTGGGGCGGTGGACTTTATCTTGTCAACACATCTGACTCTTCCATCTCAAGCTGTTCATTTTACAACAACACTGCACGGTATGGCGGAGCTATCTATGTTCGAGCAGAATGAAACCTGATCAGAAGCAGAGACGAATGCAACAAGATTATTAAATTCGCCATTCTTTGGAGAGCTGATGGAAAATTAAATCCGTGGCATTCAAATTTAGGTGGAAGAATTCATAACTGTATATTTTTGGACAATGTTCCAGGGGATGTGGGGGCAACTTATGACACGAGAGTGTCCTTGTCTGTCATAAATGTCAGCTTTGTCCAAAACACAGCTGCAATTGGTGAAGACAGAGTTGGTGGAGAAGGTGGTGCTATTTTCTACAGATCAAAAGTAAAACATGACCAGATTCTGATTTCAAACACGTCTTTCTTGAAAAACAAAGCTGACTTACAAGGTGGAGCTGTTTCATCACGTTCTCAAATTATTGTGAAAGATTCCTATTTTACTGCAAACAGCGCTGTTGACTCGGGAGGTGCAATATATTCTGCATCTATCAACCTTACAAAGTGTCATTTTCAATTCAACTTTGCACAGAGTGGTGGAGCTTTGTTTTCAAATGGTCCACAGATTGTAGTGTCTCACACAAACTTCACAAACAACTTAGCATCTGCAGGTGGAGCCATTTCTGGTGGAGAAAATGTCAGATTATCTTGTAGTTTCTGTTACTTCAATGACAACACTGTCTTGCCAAGGTAAGCCTAAGTAACAAAAACGTAGCTGATGTTCTTGAAATCATTAGTACCAGTTTTTGTTTGATATTTCCCTGAACCAAACTGTTCACAACTCAGATGAATATTCTCTAAATAACACCACAAAGACAATATTTATTGATAACCTTGTCCTTCTCTTTTCTCAGCTATGCTGTCCCATTTTTATTTGTGGGGCATGGAGGTGGCATTTACATAGCCTTTCTCAATGGACATCTCCACCTGATTCATTGTTCATTCATAAACAATACAGCACCAAACAATGGAGGCGCTCTGTACAGTGAGCAACTGGCACAAGGCACCATGCATAACTGTATTTTTGAGAAGAACAGAGCTTCTAGAGGAGGAGCTTGGTACAGCAAAACAATGCCACATGAGTTTGTTGTGCAAAAGAGCACATTTTCTGAAAATGTGGCAACAGTTGCTGGTGGTGCTTTGTATATCAGAGATGCATCTATCAATCTGTCAAACAGCGAATTTTGGGGCAATGTGGCCCCAAATGCAGCTGCTTTGTTGTTTGCAGGAGATTCAAGTGCTTTGATTCTGATGCAATGTCATTTGTTCCACAACAAGTGGGACATGAATCTGGCACAAACATGCACCTATTGCAGTGTGGTGCAAGTCTTGATATCAGCCAGAAATATCATTACACATACATTTTTCCACAACAACATGGGTACTACTTTGTACTTGGGAGACACCAGAGGAGAGATCTCTCAGTGTGAATTTGTGAATAATTTTGGAGATGTAGCTGGAGCCATCAGAGCAGATATCTATTCATCAGTGCTCATCATCACCAACACCAACTTTTCTGGGAATACAGGCAGAACAAGTAACACTATCAGTCTTTCCAATCGCAAAACTTTTGTGCAGGGCTGCAATTTTGAATTACCCAAACTTCCAATAGCACCAAATGACATTGTCATCGTGACACCAAAAAGTGTGGATGTGAGATTTGTCCGTACCATATTTACATTGGCAACCTCTCCTCAAAAATTGGAAAGTGTTGTTTCAGTGGGTTCTTCCTTTCATCACATTGTCATCCCAGCAACTGTATACTTTTGGAAAACATTTGTTCAGCAAGACAATGATGAAATAGTTCTTGTTGACCATAATATTCAGAATCCAAAAATTGTAACTTTTGAGGACGTGAATTTGACAGAGAAATTTTCACAGTTTGCTTCAGGTCAGTATTTGGGATTGGCCACATTTTCATTGAAAAAACAAATCTTACCTGTTTAGATTGTTAAATTATGCTGTGGTGTTCACAAGATATTATTTTCTTTTTGACACAAAAACTTGCAATTGCAGCTTATCCATTACCTTGCCTGAATGGATGCTTCTGTTATTACTCCATTAATGATGAAGCCAACACTGTGAATTGTAGCCACAAGAACATTACACAACTGCCAAATGCTATTTTGCCAGACACTGAACAATTGATCATGGCTGGCAATCATCTAAATGAGTTAACCTTTGTGTCAAAAGATCTCACTGACACAAAAATAGTTGACTTACAGCACTGTAATATTCATGAAATCAGTTCAACAGCATTACCTTTGCTCCTTATGCACACTCATACTTTGAAAATGTCTCACAATATGCTCACAAAGGTTCCAAGTTTACTTCACACAACTCATTTTCAAACAAAACTTTGGTTAGCAAACAACCAATTTGAGTGCAATTGTGACATGATGTGGATGAGAGACTGGCTGCTTAATGCCACAAATGTTATGGACAAAGAGAATATATTGTGTTTTGGAGGACCATGGAATGGTAACAGTAATTGAGCTCAAATTTGCTCTTGCTGATTGAAATTTACCTCTTCTTCCTGAATATGTGATGGCTGTTTTTTTGCAGGAACTGCCATTTACCAGCTGGACAGAACAAAGATGGGATGTGTTTCATTTCCGGTGTGGATTGGTGTTGTTACTGCAGCATTTGCTGTTCTTTTGATCATTTGTGTAGTTGTCATCAACAGAAAATGGAATGCCCTCAAATATTTGTTGTTCATGAAATACAACATTCTATTGAATGATGATGAGCCAGAAAATGTGGTTGAGATGGAGTTTGATGCATTTAAAATTTACAGGTCCCTGTCCACTCAATTCAAGTGTGCTCTCCAGATGTGGTGAAATTTACTGAATCTCACACCATCATGTTGAAACTTCATTTGATTCATTCCAGTGATGCAGACAAAGATTTTATGCTGAAACATGTTCAAGTTTATCTGGAGGAAGAGTTGGGATTCACAGTCTGTATTCATGAGAGAGATTTCATGCCAGGGCTGAGCATTTGGGCCAACATCCAGAATGCAATTGAGAGGAGCAGAAGAACCATTGCTGTCATCTCCAGGTCTGTGGTTCCGATTGAGAATCATTGAAATATGGCAACAAATGCAACCCAATGTTGATGTTTGTCAGAAACAACATGCTGGATTTGCACTTGAAGTTTGTCATCAACTGGTTACCTTTCTCTGGGACTGAGCTCTCACAACAAAACTTGCTATGCATGCATGTTTTTGCTGTGGTGGGAGAGGATTAAGGTTGCCTTTTGCCTTGTATCCAAACAATGATAAGTTCACAACTGCTGGAAATTGAATAAAGAAGCCACAACAGAGAAGGAGTTGTGGAGAAAGGAAGGTAGAGTCAAAAGGTGATGTACTTATGTGTAGACCAAAAAACATGTTGTCCTTTTGTTGTTTTTTTTTTCAATTCTCAGGGAGGCAGTGATCAAACAAAGCATTCCCAACAGATGGCTCTTGGAAGAGTTTGCACTTGCTCATACACACAGCAAAAATAGAACAGGAAAATATCTTATCACCCTCATGTTGGATGACATAAAAGCAAGTGAAATCAAGGATGCAAATTTGAAGATTCACATAGAAACAAAAACTTATTTGAACAGCAAAGATCTTGTGAGTATGATTGTTGATTTTCATCAATTTTCTCTTGTGATGTTGTATTCATCACAGATTGATGTATAGGAAACTAAATTACCATATAATACCTCTGAAATTGAAATAATCAAAATAATGGTTTGAGGTTAGAATCACAGCTGTTTACCAAAAAAACTTGACGAAGGGATTACTTTGATGATGATAACATTTTTGGATATTTTTAGCATGTGATGAAAAGGAGGCTGCAGTATGCCATGCCCAGAGTGCCTCTCACACAACTCAAAGAGCAGCAGAAGGATGATCCTCCAGACAACAATACTGATGAACCAGTCCAAAAGTCTGCAGCACTTTGGGTCTATCTGAAATGCATTTGTCTTCAAGAAATCAATAAAAAGAAGGGGCAAGAAAAACACAATGACCCAGATACTACAAATGGAAACATTGAAGTGCTTATGGAAGAAACACACTTGGATAAAGCTTTGCCAAATGCTTCAATAGAATTGGATGATCCTGTAGACAGATTCTCAGAAACAGATGTTGAACCAGGTTGGAAAGCAGCCAAACACAGTGTTAATGGTGAAAGGAGAACAATGCAGAACCACCAGCACCTCAATATCAATGAAGAGGAAATGGAAGCAATGAAGAAGATTGAGATGAGGTTGAAAAAGGCAAACAGAGGCAAGAAACTGAGAGTAGTGGTGGTGGAGAGTGACAGTGAGAATGATTGTGCAGAAGTTGAAGAAAATAGCTGTCCCAACTTGCATGAAGATTTTGAATATCTGTGGAGCTTTCCTGAAAATGTGGAGATTTTTGAATCAGGAGAAAATCAGGAAAGTCCAGAAAATCAAGCTGTTAGATTCATTGTGCAGGCAGATGTGCACCATGTACCTTCAGGACTGTCATCCGAGGAGAGGGGTGCAGCTGGGTTGAGAGATACAGAGGATAGAGACAGCTCACTGTTAAATCATATGAAAGTGGAACCTGGAAAAGAAGAAACTAGTGGTAGGGTGAGAGAAGCGATTTTACCTGTTGATGCAGGAAATACAGGTGGAGCAAGACTCAAACAAATATCAAAGCCTGAGAAGAAAACTTTCCTTACAAACCAAGAAGTAAGCGGAAAGACAACAGGAAGGAGGAAAACAAACGAAAACTATGAGCAACAAGCACCAACAATACAAAGTGAGCGTTCACTAACTGCAGCTCTGTTGAAAAAGAAACACCAGAAACTGAGGGAAGTGAAGTGGGGGGATGAAGAGAGCAGTGAGAGTGATGGGGAATGGGACTGGAATGGGGAAGATATTCCTTTGGTGAGAAGGTAGAGAATGAGGTTTCCACAGCAAGATGGACAAGCTAATTCTAGCTGGCTCTTACTTCGGTGGTTGCCAGGTACCCATATAATTTTTTGCAAAACAAACCAAGATTTTAATTGTGATTAATTTTTAAATTTTGCACATTTTCAAGACATTTGTGGACAAAATATTTCAAAGAAGCTTGGATGCAAACAACCAGAGCACAAGTTTATCGGACTTTTCTTTCTTTATGCTGAAAATATATGCTTTTGCTGACAAACAAAAACTTCTTGCATTTTTATCGTGAAACACCCCAAGAAACTCAGCGAGACATTGTCCTTACCATGCAATGTAACTCAGTTCACTGATGCTGGTGCAGAGTTCAGACACCTGGATATGATAATACATTTGTAAGGCCCTTGCACTGACCTATTGCAGGTTCAATACATTTAGAAAGAGGTGGGGACCCCCTTGGTGACATTGTGCCTGTGTTTTCAGAATAGCTGGGCCTCAATTGACCTGAATCTGTGGAGTTGTTTGGTACTCCAAGTCTAATTTTACTCTCTCAAGGTTACACGCCGCTTCCTGAGTCACCTTCAGGTCACCTTCAAGCTGAACAGTAGGTCAAGTTTCCCCAAAATGGGCCAAATGACATTGCCAATTCAAGGAACGGGCTGGCACAGGGTAGGAGAAGAGCAGAAAATGATTGAATACAGGCCTGCTATCTTCTGGAGTTGGTTCCTGGTGTTCGCGACTTGTTGGGGAAGAGATTGGAGAGACTGAGACCAAACAAACAGAACAAGCTGAAAAAAAGTTTGGCCTTTTGCCACAAGACGGTGTTCCCAATAACAGAACAGATGAAAAGTTTTTCTGCTTTTCTGCGTGACAGTTTTTTTGGACCAATTCCTTGAAAACCAAACGCACTGAAGCAAAGAGACAAAGGAAATCTTTCAGGGTCTGACTTGGTGCCAAATGGTTTTCGATTGTTTGGAAATGACGTCACTGGGGATGTTTCTCTTTGAGGGATTCCATGGGAAAAGTCAGCACAGACAACTTAGGGCGAAGCAGACGATGCCTGCAAACTTCAACGCAAACAAGGAGAAGAGTAGAGCCCCTGAAATAGAAAATTTGTGATTCCAAAACATTAAACAACAAACACAATCAGGATATTTCTCCAGAAATTGCCTGCAAATCTGCTGTTTATTCAGTTCCAACAAAGAAAATATCTCTGATCATCTATCACAAGGTACAAATGATGAACTGTTCTTGTGATTCTCAGAACTCACTCAATGCTTGGTTGATTTATGTTCACTGACCAATGATTTAGCTGAGGAGGATATCAATACAATGGGATGAATTAGAGCATTAAGTGATGCCCCAGCAACAGGGGTCCACACAATTATCTCTAGTGGGTATCTTAGAGCAAAAACAGAAATTATGTAAATTATATCTGCAGGAATCCAACATAGGAAGTTTGTCACATTCAATGTGATCAACTGAATCACAAGAAGAATATTTGACTTTGTTGTTGATGTCTTCCTGATCTTTGAACTTTCACTGACCTCTTTGAATAAAATGATGTGACAGGAAACACTTCCAATGCTAGACAAAGTGTGAAGAAATGTTTTTGTGGGAGCAAGAATTTTTGCTGTGACAACAGAATTTGTGGGATCCACAAAAGGTAAACACAAGCTATTTGAAAGAGATTGGCTGGTCAGGCTGATGACCACAGATATGACAAGTCCTGCTGTGAAAGTCACTACAAAAGTGCGAACTACACATTTGATGGTGTGATTTGCTTCCTTAAATTTGGAGTCTAATGGATGCAAACTGACACTCATCCTTGACACAGACAGCAGCAAAGTGTAAGCTGGAGACATTATGTTGATGCTGACAGCTAAATATGATGCAAAATGACAAGAAAATTGTGAAAGCCACATGTCTTGCTTGATAACAAAATGTTCCCCAAAATACCAATTTGCAATGCAAAGGATGAGCAGGTAGATTCCCCACAACAGATCAACAGCATTTAATGGAAGTGCTCCAACAACATAATTTTGTTTGGATTTTATTTGGGTAAGAAGAAGAATGATTGAGAAAAGATTCAGCAGTGTGATCAAAATAACAACAACCAGATACACAACTGTCAAAGCAGTATTTGGCAGCAGTTTGTTGCAGGAGTTGTACCACAGTGTTCCTGCATCACAATCTGTGTCATTGGGAACAATGCAACAGATTCTATAATCATCTGCTTCAACAATTTTCAGTGTGGCTATTTGAAATGAATCAAACACAATTTCCACGAGGAAAGTGTCTTGCAAAGACAAAGTGTGCAAAGTGGTGTTGACAAATATGTCTGCATGGAAAGCACTGAGAGGATTACTGGACAAGTTTACCATGACAAGAGAGGGGAGATTGTAAAAGGATTCTGACTCAATGTCTGTGATACTATTATCAACCAGGCTTGCATCTTTCAAATGATCAAGTTTTGCATAGCAAGATTTTCTGATGAGGGAGGCATTATTCCTGTTCACATGAATGTGACATAGTGACTCTCCAAAGGTGAAGATACAAACGTCATTGAGATGAGTGTTTTTCAAAATAAGGAGAGTAACATTGACAAACTTTTTCAGATTCAAAACATGCAAAAAAGGATCTTCAAGTTCCACATGATGATATGGGTAAATCTTTTGTAATAATCCTTTGAGTTTGCTTTTGCAAAGAATGGCCAAAGCCAAACAGTAGCAGCCCTCAGGACAAGCTACATGGTGAAGCTCACACAACATCTCATCTTCACCGTTTGGACAATTATTGAACCCATCACATACATTTTCAAGATGTATGCAAGTATGAGTTGTTCCATTGCATTTGTAGCCACCCTTACATGCCTCCATTTTAAGACCTACATCTAACTGCTCATCTGTGCCTCTTGGACAATCCCACTCTTTGTTGAAGATATATTCCCAAGGAATGCAGTAGTATCCAGGGCATTTAAATTTAGCATTGCATTCAAATTGAAAACAGCTTTCTAAATGTCTTCCATTTCTACATGGAGTCAAGTTCTTGTTTTTGTCCAACCTGAAGGAGCACATTTCAGCAAAATGGTAGCACTTGGTGTGCCCAGGAAAACATGGAAGATCATTCACATCGAGACATTCCCTTTTGGACTGAGATGTTTTCAACACTTTCAAGATATGTTCATCTTCTCCATGTTTGCAGTCAGAGACCAAGTCATCAACAAGGGATTTATCAATTTTGATACCAGTGTCACACAAAAACTTTTCAGTCTGAACTTTGGGCTCTGATTGTGTTTTAGACACCACATGCTTCTTACAAATGTTTTGTTTGTTCAAATAATGCAGCAAACAGTAAGAAAAGGGCTCCTTGCTGCATCTTTTGTTGTTCAGTGCACATTGTCTTGGAGCACAAAGTGACAACTCTGAGGACTCTGAATTGCACACATTTTCGTCAGACTTATCATCACAACCTTTTTTGCCATCACAAATTTGCAAACTTGAGATGTACTTCCCAGTGCTACACATGTGGACACCACCAGCAGCTGTTGTATCAAGTTGTTCTGAAGTACAAAACAGATAACCCTCCACTGAAGCCATGTTCACAACCTGATTTCTGTACATGTTTTGCCATTGGTTATATTTGAATTGCAGTGTGTTGTTTGATGCGCCAATGCTTATCACTGGAGAAACAAGAACATTATTAGTGATGAATTCAGTCTCACTTATGTTTGAAAATACCAGCACATCCATTCCAAAAACAGAACAGGTGCTTGTCTCACTGGTGTTTTTCCATATTATCTTGTGACACATTCCTTTCTGTTTGATGACATTGTTGGGGCAGATTTTGGTACTTGACAGGTCTTCACTTATTTTCAGAAAATCTGCTCCCTTCTTTTTTGAACACAATACATACTGAAGCCTATTCACTTCACAATGTGCAGGTATCCATTCTGGATAGGCTAAATTGTGTACAAGCATCACACTGCAAATTTGCAAGGAAGAATTGAAGAAAGATGCAGAGCAAGGCTTCTGCTTTGCATTATCGTGCCACAGTTCTTGAAACAGTCCTTGAGTGGGACAGGGATAGAAAGCCTTGGGTTTTTGTCTTTGTAATTTCCTTTTCCTTGTGTAGGCGGTCCTTACACTTAGTTTTCCAGGATAAAACAAGTACTTATCCAACTCTTCCACACAACTGGATGGAAACCTTCTAAATGACAGGGGCGAAGTGTCATTCCAGAAGAATTTCTACAAAAAATGGTCTAAATTTGTCTGAAAGAAACAAGTGTTGGTGAAGTCCCTGCATTATGTGGTTGGAACCAGACCAAATCAAGTCTCACAAAGTGGTATATCCCAGCTGACCTCAGCTGCCACAGTGCTCTTTCGACCAGACCATCAGTCAAACAAAAACTCTTTTGCCCTCTTCCCTCAAAAAGCCAGATTGCCCTCTTCCCTCAAAAAGCCAGTAATGATCAACCTTTCAGTTCAGAACAGGCCAACAGGCTCTTGTGAATATCTGACAATCCTTGGCTTGCAAAGATGTTTCCAAATTTTGCACCTTTGACGGAAAGCTTCCAATTGATTGTCAAAGCTTCAACTGGGAGCCAACAACAAGCTGATCTGCTATTTGTTTCAAACCACATCACACAAAGCCCAGAACTCTCAATTTTAAACATTTTTGTTGGTTTGTGGATCATTCAGGTGACAGGAAATGAATCAAAATATTACCTGAAGGAAATGACTGAATGTAAGTCCCAGGTAGAATGCTTCTGCAACAGGAAAGTACTCAGAAAGTTTGATCAGTGCCAACAGCTCATCCAATTCTTCTCTGCTATGGAAAGTTGGCAAATGGTTCTCAAGAATCCCACACATATTTGTTGCACTCTTCCATGAGACTTTGCGACTCATCAGTATTTCTTTGAAATGATAGTGGATTGTGTTGTTGAATGAAGAACATTGCAATGCATCTTTGTGTTGAATGTGTGTAAGAATGCAGTCCCTTGGCACACTGTCCACAATATGTCTGTAATTTTTATATCTGGTATTTTTCACATACACTCTTAATTGTTGGTGAAGTTTTGCAGTGCATGAGTCATTTTCCTTGCCCTCTGTACAACTGAGAAAAAACACAAATGAAGAAAACATTGATGCAGCTTCATAACCCTTCACTAAATCTATGTGTTCTTCAATACCCCAGCTGAGCCATTGTCTGTATCCAAAAATATCTTTTCTGGAGTAACCTTTTGCAGGATTCTTTCTCAACTCTATGAGCTGATCCCAGGTCAGTGGAGTTCTTCCTCCCCTTTCATTTGTAGATATGCCTTCAAATTCCACTCTATGTTTTTGTGCCAGTTCTTTGACATAATTATTGGCTCTGAACAAGAGGGTGATACATTTTGGAAACATGAAATAAGCCCCAATGGTGCACAAAAAGAAATTGAAGTCTTTGGGCATGGACTGGATAGGTGTTGAGTTGTTTGAAGGTTCACTCTCTGCTTCATGTGTTGGCGAAGAATTGTCAATCAAAACATCTACCCACGAGCTCACAACTGAAACAATTAAATGAAGTTCAAAGAGGAACAAGTCACTGGTGATAATGCTTTCTGTGGATGTGTAATGCTTGTTCAGGAAGCCACTGTTTGTCAAAACAGGTAGCTTCTTATGTTCATATCTGCGACAGCTGCTGCATTGCCAAAGGCCACTACTTTGTTTGTTTCTTTCAACAAGTGCCTTGCCCAAAAAGTTCAGGTTTTGGACAGAATGAGAGTGGTACTTGAGATGAGCATGGAAAAGGTGATGCATAGGTCCATGTGCATTGATAATTCTCTCATGTGAAAAAAATAATGTACACACAGTAGAATGCACCTCTTTTGATAGTCTGATCTGAATAATGCCACAAACTCCTGGAGAAACTGTGTAAAGAACTATGGTATCTTTCAGCATTTCAATCTTCAGTTTTATGTAGCTGGTACTCAAGGATTCCAGATAAAGAATACATCCCCAATTTGTTTTCCACCCTCTTTTACATTTCTCCTTCACCTTGCAAGGATCTATTTGGACAGCCTTGCATGGGGTACTTGAAATCACAAAGTCAAAATTGACTTCACTATACCCACTGAATGAGTAAGCCAAAAGCAGCAGAGTTGAATTGTTTGAGATTAGGTTTCTTCCAAAACCCTGAGTACCTGAAGTTGTTTCAGATTCACACAAAGTGAACTGCTCTGTGAATTCGCCATTTTTATCATCAAAGGCAGCAATTCCACCTGAGGTGCAGGTAAATGTGTCATTTCCATTGTAAGTCAGATTTACAACAGTTAAATTGATGCTTTGGGTGGCACCTGTTGAGAATAAATGACTCCACCTGCCACACTTCAGGAGATTGTCAGGAATATTTATGTGTGATATATTGGCTGACAACAGAAAAGTTTGATGCTGAGAAGATGGCAGATGTTGGCTGATGTTCAGAGTGAATTCTGCAAGCTTTTTCAAAACTATAGCAGTGAAACATCTGAAGCTTGTGGTCCTAAAAATGTTTCCAATTTTCTTCAGTTGACGAGACAGAGCTCCAGGTCCATCAAACAACATGCAAGTGCAGTTGTCAGGTTTGCCACCGGAGAGAAAGATGTGAATAACATACAATTTGTCTGCAACAATATCAAAGTGATACAATGCTCCAAATGTGCCTGTGCTTGAAATGCTCATTTTTGTGGGAAATTTAAAAGTTTTGAGCAACTTTTGTTTGGAAACAAGACAAGAATCTGTGATGGAGTGAAGTAAATGGAAGTTGTATTGAACAGGATGCCTAAAGTACATTTCAGCAACAACATCTTGACCTGGTGGGTACAAATCAAATGAAGAGTGCGCCCCACAGAATAGTAAGCTTTGGTGCTTTCTTCCTCTGACTTCCAACCCCTCTTGAACACAATTATTTTGATCATAAGAATCAACTATCAAGACCTGGAAATGCATTTTCAGAGAAAGCATCTTGAGTAGGTGTATTTCCCATCTTAGTCTCACAGTGAATGTCCCAACTTCAACAGTCTTACGTTGCTTCCCCTCAATAATGTGGGAAGCTCTTTTGCTTTGTATGAATCCAAATGGCCTTGTGACTTCTTTTGTGAATGGCAAATCCGATGTACGAGTTAGATCTATTATTCCACTCAAAAATACTGGAAAACATGAACAAGTATTTTTGTGCTTTTCTTCAAACTGTTTGTAGTATTTCAACTGGTGTTGCAGAGCAGACAGAAAAAGTATCTTTGAAGTGATGTTGTTCATAGCCTCAAATATGAGGCGCGTGACATATCTATGCCACAATTTAGGAGCTCTGGCGAACAATTTCTCTTTTGAGATAAAATGTTGAATTGTATCATAATTACCAAAGCAATGAACTTGTACCACTATCACAAAAATGAAAACTGACAGACATATTTTCCAAGGGAGCAGAGGCATCCCTTTATTTCTTCCTCCTCACACACCAAAGTGTTTTGTCCTTCACTTTGACAAACAAGCCTTGTCCTCTTGTCAGAATTTAAAACATGTATGGAATCAACACGAAAAATTTCTGATGAAGCCAGAAAAATAACTTGAGGTGTGTCTTTCACAGCAGCAGGTACACATGAAAACAGGGAGAAGTTCATCAGCAGTCACAAAGTTGTTTGGCAGACAAGACTTTCACAACCTGTAAGACTCTTGAAGTTTGTGTACAAAATCTGCAGTGCCAGGGCACAGATGAAATGAATGACTGTAATGACTTTTTGCCAGTCACTTGTGTAATTTTTGATTGAGGCCAACTGGTTGCTTGAGGCCAACAAACTTCAAGAGTTCCATCACTTTTCAAACAACACTCTCACCACAGTTTGCCAGGCAAAACCCCCCAGTTGAATTGTTGCTCACTCTTCTTGATAGCTTCATATGTTTTGAATTTTCTGCAGAGATACTGATTAGAAAACTGATTTTACCACAATTTCAGGACCCATGGATAGTGCATCCACTGAAAACATGATTTTGTGATGCAGCATTTGATCTCAAGTAACATAGGGCCCAACTTGTAGCAGGAAATTTGAAGAAGTTTGGAGTCCAGTGAGATAGATTTACATGTTTCAAACAGATTTCACTTCAATTCACATGAAATGGGAGAAAATGTCACATTTACAAGGCATGTTCACATATACTTTTTCAATGATTTTTATGTGTGTTTCCCTCAGGGCCAGAAATATACACATTTGAGTAAGCGTAAGCTTTCTTCACTGCAATCGCTCAACCACAGAAAAAAGTTTGGTTTTGATTCCACGAAGTTGCCAAAACTTTCTCACAGTTTGTTCACGTTAAAATTTCAAAGCGTTCTTCACTACACCCTCAACACCTCTGGTTTCTCAACAAAAGGGTTATTCATGCCACATTTGGTACTTTCCGGCAAAAAGTTTAGTTTCGATGCCATTGCAAACATTTATCATTCAAGAATTGTGTTGCACTCTCAAATCGTTCGGTTCCACGCACCACCTCAAAATGGCGACCGCAATCGGGTTTAGGGGTGACCATTCTGATTCACACACAGAAAAATACAGCAACATGTCCGGATGTGTACTTGGTACGTTTGGTGGTTGGGTTTGAGTCTCACATCATCATGGCAAAGGTGTCTTGACTTCCTGAATGCCTATTCACCCCACCCGGAACCTTGCTCACACTGAGTCATCCATTTCAGTCTCACGATACAGAACAAAACATCACACACTGAATTTGGTTTGGAATGGCCAACAGAAAATAAACGCTCCACCAGAGAACCGAATGGGCGAATCAGACAGCAGCCTTCCTCTCACGTTGCTTCAACTCATCATTTTGAAGAAGTACCCAGGATACTTTTGGAAGTGAAAGAAGAAACCATCTATGCGAAATTCCCAGGATTCGCTGAGATAGATTTTCCGTCTCGTGTATACTGGTATTTTGTGGCAAAAAGTTTGGTTTCGAATCCACGAAAGTGCAAAACTTTCTCACAGTTTATTTCCATTCCTTGCCACTCCCTCACACTCGCCTACTTGTTCGCCTGCTGTTATTTGGCTCAACTTCAGGCTTGCCAAGCAAAGGGTATTTCACCGCATATGGTACTTTCCAGCAAAAAGTTTAGTTTCGATCCTACCGCAATCATCTTTCAACAAAAGGCCATTCAACAGAATACCGCAGGGCATGTGCCAGCAAACACTGAGAATTGCCTTGTTTGATATTCCCATGCCAGGATATCTACAAGTCTTAGCAATTGCCATGTCTGCGGTGGACAGAGATCTGTAGAATTTGCTTGAACTTTTGGAATGAGCACATTGTTGAGGCACTCTGAAAAAAATCCTTCTTGGACAAATCGAACTGCTTTGACAGTGGCCATTTTGCTCAAATTTAGCGGGATCAGGAACAAGCAAAACTTCTCTGTTTGATCAGAAGCATTCCTGGGTACCCAAAAATAGCTCCATGGAGCTCGCGGTGATTTGAGGAAATTTCAGTTGCTCTGATTTGGCTTGCTCTGATTTGGCTTGCTCTGATTTGGCTTGCCCTGATTTGGCTTGCTCTGATTTGGCTCACTCTGATTTGGCTCACTCTGATTTGGCTCGATTTTTTTGTCAAATTTCTTACTTTTTTCACTTAATATTCACAACTTGGGAACTCATTTAGCAC